>Ga0210057_1005334_pt1 | contig 16579 bp, 18 predicted proteins | sample CryGeyCG2114_010_2_FD_183968 | JGI IMG/M metagenome (GOLD analysis project Ga0210057, IMG submission 183968) | Groundwater microbial communities from aquifer - Crystal Geyser CG10_big_fil_rev_8/21/14_0.10 (SPAdes) (version 2) | ecosystem: Environmental > Aquatic > Deep subsurface > Groundwater ...
TTCGTACCAGCGCATACCGTGAGCGGCAGATCTCTGAGCCCCGTGGTGGTTGTTATGCCAGCCCTCACCGAAAGAGATCAGGGCTACCCACCACAGATTCCGGGAGCCATCTCCCGTGTTCTCAAAGTTTCGGTAGCCCCAAGTATGAGTGGCTGAATTCACAAACCAAGTTCCATGGAAGACCAGAACGGTCCTGAGGGCAATTCCCCAGACGATCCAAGAGATCGCCAGGGTGTGTCCTCCAAGAAGCCACCCAATGGCGTATAGGTCCAGAGCCAAGATTACCTGTGGTACCCAAAACCAGAGATTCAAACTTTCGATGAAAGGATCCCTTATCAGGTCTCTGGCAAAATCCTCAGGGAAGAAACCCTCGGGACTTTTGTTCAAGATCCAAAGTACATGGGCCCAGTTGAAACCATGTCTTGGTGTGTGTGGATCCTGATCGGTATCGGAGTGAGCATGATGTGCCCGATGAGTCCCGACCCAAGTGATTGGTGAACCTTGCCAGGCCAGACATCCGCAGAGGATTAGGATCTTCCTAACCCAGTTGGGTGTGGTAAACGAAGCGTGGGTTAAAAGACGATGGAAACACAGGGTGATTCCGAGCCCAGCTGTTACCCAGTACAGAAACAAGAAAATCCACAAACCACTCCAACTGAAAAAGTACGGACACAGAGCGAGAATCGCTAGGACGTGTAGCGAGACAATGGCCAAGGTGATCCCCTTGTTGGCCCTGAATTTCCACCAATAGATGATCTGTGACATTCGTCACCTCCTTTTGTTAAATAACAGGTTCTATTCCTAGTTTAACACTTGTTAGTCGAAAAGCTCGACGATATATTCATCGATATCTCTTTGATCTAGATTGTAGAAATTCTTTTTGTTCTTATACAAATATCTGGCTAAGTCCTTACCAACGAAACGCCAGTGCCAAGGTTCATATTGGTAATATGTATTATCTTGTGGGTAGGAGAGAATAAAACCGTATTTGTAAGCATTATCCTGTAACCACTTAAAAGCTGGTGTCTGTTCAATGTTTGTAAAGTTGTTACCCAGCTCCACAGTTGAGATATCAATAGTTGTACCTAATTGATGTTCGGAGTACCCTTGGTCAGCCGAGAATTGATTCGCACCGGAACCATAAACGGTAGTGTACTCACTTTTTAATATTGATTGTTCCTCAAAGCTCCGGAAGGCTGAAATGATTCGGAGATCAATATCATCCCCGGCGGCATCTTCAAGCATATCTTTCAGAAACGGATAGACCTTTTCGTGGATATATTCATCCTTATGATCCGCCACTACCCACTTAGTAGCAATTTTATCCATTTTTTCGGGACGGTAGTTTTCGTTTAGGAAATAGACCTTTGAATATTTCTGAAGGAGTTCGGGATCAGTGTTTTGTTTTTTTACAATAATTCCCAAAACACTCTCGGCATCAGCGACTCTGCTCTCCAGGTCATCGTTTCTCGACTTCTCGCTTTCAAATTGTTCTGAAATTAAGGATTTCTCCATCGCGGTTTGGTTCAGAGTTTCAGTAGTGCTGGTCAATTCTTCTCTGACGGAAGCCAGTTCTTTTTTAGTGGAGTTTAGCTTGCTGGTTAGACTATAACCTCCGTAGGCGATGGCTAGAATAACGATAATGGCTACAATACCGACAGCTGTATCAGATTTCTTCATTTTAGAGATTCTAACATATAGAGCCTCGGGTGTTTTAGACATAGTCATAGATTGGCATGATTTGGGTATTCTGTACAGTCTCTAGTCTTGCGAAAAGGCCTAATTTTTTGCTAGTATGATGAGGTTCTTTAAGAAAAGAATATATTCCCCTGTAGCTCAGTTGGTAGAGCAATCGACTGTTTTAATTAGCAGCTTTCCAGAGTAATCTGGATTGAAAAATAAGGTGAATTGCTGGAAACCCTAACGTTAAGTCGAGGGTAATCAGCAGCCAAGTCCTGTTTATAACAGGAAAGGTTCAGAGACTATCCCTAACGGGAGTAGGCCATGAGAACGGTCGAAGCGCCTTGCACCCCAAGTGGGTGATGATATAGTCCATGCCTTTAGGAAACTTTAGGGTTAATGTAATCGATTGGTCGCAGGTTCGAGTCCTGCCGGGGGAGCCAAGAAACTAGATACGAACGCGGATCTTCCTCCGCGCGGGCGAGTTCGTCGCCCCGCCTCCTTTGCCACAGAAAAATAGTGGCGGGGCGCATCATTTTAGATTTCGTTTTTTGGATTTGTGTATCAGATTTGGCAAAATAATTTCAAAAGTTTGCGAAGGTTTTAATTCGGGAGCCCAGTTATAACCTAGGAGTTTTCAAAAGTAAATTATATAAAACGCCAGGATAAAGACAAAAGCAGAAATGAGCAAATACAGGGTTGATTTTAATTTGCTAGAAACTGTTTGTGCCCGCTCTTCTTTCTTTAACCGTAGTGATATTATTTTCGCTAAGATAAATACCCCCGGGATGATTAATATGGCCAGTGGGGTTAGTGAGAAAAAAACCAAATTTTTATAAATAGACCCCGGAACAAGTTTGGATAGACTTTTAGGGAGTAAAGACGATACTTCGCCACTCATCTTTGACGTTATCCTAAATTGAACAACGTTACTTTTTACTCCCCAGGGCTCCGTGTAAACATCATAAATGCCCGGGATAAGTTCAACATAATCACACGCCTCAGGTATACCAGAGTAACGACCGTAAATCGTCTCTCCGTCTTCACATGGCTCATCTACCATAATTTGAATCCTCCTGTCTCTGTATCTACTATAGCTAATATTGTCGAATATGCGCACTTTCTTGCCGTCATCTCTTTCAAAAATGGCAAACAAATCTCCCTCAAATCCAGAAAGGTTGCAACCAGATAATATGACCATTGACCCAGTTTGACCTTCTGGTAAAATAATTCGCTCAATTACGGGAGTTGTATCTTTTGGTTTCAGATTCTTACAACTAATACCCGAAGACGAAGGAAGTCTTGGGATAGTGATCTCTTTATGTATAATGAATGCCAAAAAAGAGATGGAACCTAGGAGTAATATTATAAACAATATAATAACTTTTTCTTTCACCAGTTAATAATAGCAGGAATTGACCCACTTTTGTATGCAAAACCCAAACTACCCAACCTTCTTTCAATTCTTATCCAATCCAAAGTTCTGAACTCGTCCAATACCAACCATACAAAATAACCCTTGTTTTGTGGGTTATTTCTGATGTAGAAAGGTTATAAGTCGGTCGAGGTGGTACGGAAATAAAATGATTTATAATGACTTATCGTAACGACAAAAACTAAAGATTGTGAGATACTTAGACTATGAAAAAGTTTGCACTATTCTCCATCATCGCTACCGTCTTTCTTTTTGGTGGTTTGGTAATAAGCCACGAAGCGTTGGCTCAAACTGATGACCACACGGCTCGCGAAGAAGCGGAGGGCGAGATTGTCTGGCAACGGCTTCAGTCAAAAGAAGTTGAATGTTCAGACTTGTCTGATGATGATTTCGGTGTTCTTGGGGAATACTTCATGGGTCAAATGCTCGGTGATTCGCACGCGGCAATGAATGAAATGATGATACGAATGCATGGAGAAGAAGGTGAAGAACAGATTCATGTTGTTATGGGTAAACGGCTCTCTGGCTGTGATACATCAGCATCATTTCCAATGAGTAGTGGTGGTTGGATGCCAATGATGAACATGATGTGGGGAGGATGGTCATCTCCTTTTAGTAGTAATAACACAAATAATATGATGAATTTTGGTTATGGTTTCGGTTTCTTTGGTTGGATTTTTATGATTCTATTTTGGGCACTTGTAATAATAGGCATTGTCGCTTTGGTGCGCTGGCTTTCAAATCAGTCAAGTGGTGGCACTTCTAATAAATCGGCTCTTGATATTCTCAAAGAACGCTATGCTCGTGGAGAGATAGACAAACAGGAGTTTGAAGAAAAGAAGAAAGAATTAAGTTAATCTGTTTATGAAAATAGGTATTATATTACAATCAAATAAGCCAGAACATGTCTGGAACACATTCCGCTTCGGTATTACTTCGCTCAAAGCAAATCATGAGGTAACTATTTTTCTAATGAGTGAAGGAGCCGAACTCGACACTATTCCAGATACCAAAGATTTTGATATTTCTAAAAAAGTTGCTGGATATAAAGAACTTAAAGGTATGCTGTATGCTTGTGGCACATGCCTCGAAATTCGTGGTAAAAAAGAAACTGCTGTATGTCCTATCTCTACAATGTCAGACCTGCTCAAAATGGTTGAAGAAAGTGATAAGGTTTTGGTGTTCGGATAGAAGTTATAATTTCGTTACGCTCGGGTTTAACCAATAAAAATCTCTCAAAATCATTCCAAATATCTAAACTCCCGCAACCTCCTTTTTCTCTAATAATTTGATATAAACTAGCTTTTGCCACATATTTTTCATATACTCGTGGTCTGAAAAGATACTTATAATACTGCCACGTTCCGTGAGCCCTAGTGACAAAACCTCACAATTTGTGGGGTTTTGTCTTTTAAAGATCAGAAAAGAATCTATCAAGATCTACAGATAACAGTCTTTTGTTGATTTCTGATTCAATATCTTTCTGTGACCACATATCCTCTAAACGAATTTTATCCTCTTTCGAAAAAAGATCATTATATAGTTGAGATGCTTTTATGAAAACATCATCAGCATTCTGACAATAATAAAAATTTGCAATACTCTGTTTATTCAGATATATATCTAGAACAGATTCATTAAATAAATATCCGACGTCAAAAATTCTTCTTCGTCTTGCTTCGGCGGCATCAATGGTTTTAAAATTATTATCTTCTCGATATTGCCAGATAGCGCAAGTCTCACAAATTTGCTGTGTTTTCCCTTTATTATCAATAAAACCGCCACCAGTTCTATTCCTTAATTCCAAACACCATGCGCATTTAAAAAATGGCATAGAAGAATCATTTTTCTTCGGAGTTTTATAGTACTTGAGAACAATAGCAGGGATTACTTTTTCAGAACCCTTTCTCATATGTATCTTTCGTTACTGTGCATTAATTTCAATTGGAAGATTGTATCGGATTTCAATTTTGCTCGCGCAGAATCTTTCTGTGGGTCGGTAAGTAATTCACCAAGCCCGTCTAAAATATGCTTGTTATCCATTTTCTCAAGCATTTCAATACACTTTTCCAATGTTTCTTTGAAAGGTATCCCTGAACGTTTCTCCACAATTTCGAGGTTTATCGGCCAACTGCTTTTTGCAAAGTAGTGAATATCAAACACATCACGGCTTGTTTGGCCGATGCGTTCGTACATCGCCATGAGTTTGTGGGCGAACATATCTTCTTGGACCATGACGAGCATAGAGATGCCCAACAATGTCTTCATTTCATATTTTGAACCGAATTGTCTGCGATTTACCTCTACTTTAATATTTTGCGCTTTGGGGTCGTATGATATAACATTTCTCAAATTGGACTTCTGCATGTACGAGTCAGTAATTTTTCCATAGTTGGTGATAATATTGTTTATTTTTTCAAAGACCTCGTTTTCCTTTGCCTCGTCTAACAAATCAAAATCTAAATCTACAGAGTTTCTTGGTAAGCCATAAAACATCATCGCGGCCGTACCACCCTTGAATCCCAAATATGGGGCAATGGAGGTATCGGAATAGATATCCTTTAAAATCTGCAACAAGATATTCTTATGTTTCGAGTAGTCTAACGTCATATTATTTCTTTATCTGGTTATCCTGGTAGTCTTTAAAGTATTCTCTTGTCTTCTTTTCTAAGCGTTTGTTGTGGTAGATAGGCAAAATCTCAAAAACCTTATCCCAATTCAAATTAGCTAAATTATCAAAGTGGTAGTCCTTGCTTACATATAAACGATCCAAAAATGCACGCTCACGTACAGCTATTGCATAGCCATCTTTATGTTCAATGCCAGTTGTATTGCTCAAAACATAATCTTTCATTCTAACAAATGTTATTTTCTGCTCACCAACACTGATTTCTCTATTTACATATGAGGCAACAAAAATATTTCCGTAGTATTGAAAATTAACACCTTCTCTAGTTAAGACAGTTTCGAAGCTGATATATGAAGGAGTGTAAATACGGGTAGCTAATTCAAAGCGATTGTAATTTTTATCTTTTGCATATAAACCTCGACGAACCCGCATCAACTTCCCAGCCTTCACATACTTGTTTAAGCGCATACTGATAGTCTTGTCGTTTTCTTCACCCCACATTAAAGCAACATCTTGTATAGAAAAGATGGTCTTATTGGACCTTAACAAGGTCTCTAAATACGCTCCTTTTGTTGGTTTATTATACATTTATAGACTGGAGTATACCTTAAAGGGTGACTCCAGTAACAATATAGCACATTATAGAGAACCAAACAAATAGGGTTAAGAAATACAGCTATAGGTTGTTTTGTCTCTGATACGGGAGGGGTTTATAAAGAAATTTACAAAAAATCCCAAACTCCTCAATATCTTTTTTAATCCCAACCCAATTCAGAGTTCTAAACTTGTCCAACAAAGGGAGCCATTAAATTAGCCGATGTCCACGGAATTGCGCGAGAGTCAGTTCGGATGTCAGGCGACAATGCCTTCGGTTTCGCCTTTCTCGATGCGCTTGATCATCGTGTTGAAGACTTCGCGTCCCGGCGCTTTGGGGCCGAGTACGATCCTTCAAGGCGCTCCACAGTGTGGAGCTTTTCTCTTTTTGCTAAAGCTTCCAATTCGCTCTTCCAAAACACTTTCTAACTTCCTTGGGCCGGTAGAACTCTATTTTTATGGTTTATAAATGACATCGTGAACTCCCCAAAGTTCCAGTGTTTTTTTCTCCAGAGTTCTTAGGATAAGCTGTTCTATAATAATACCAATAATTGAAATGGTTAATATGCCAGCAAAAACTTTATCAAAACTATAATACCATTGCGAAAACCAAATGAATTTACCAAGACCACCCAGAGAAACTACCAACATTTCAGCCCCAATCAACGATCTCCACGCTGACCCAAAACCAAGTCTCGCTCCGGTAATAACTGCGGGGAGAGAGGCCGGTAAAACCACCTTAAACAAAACTTCTAAATGAGTATATCCAAAGTTTCTAGCGACCATAATAAAATGTTTATCAATAGAGCGTACGCCATCTACGATTACATATATTACTCGTATAAAGACAGCCATAAATACCACAATCCAAATTGCCCACCTGGTAAATCCCACGAATATGATAATCAAAGGTAACCACGCGAGGGATGGGATTGGATACACGGCTGACATAAACGGCAGAAACATCTTTCTAATTGTGTTAGATGAACCTATAGCTAGGCCAAGTATTACCGCACTAATAAAAGCCGCAGCAAGAGCTGGTAAGGCATTTATAGCACTTACCAGGATAAGAGAAGGAATAGTTTTATCTACAATAAGCAGGAAGAATGTCCGGAAAGTGTTGATAGGTGATGGTAGTAACCAATTCGGAACAAAATTAAAAAACGAAATAGCAGACCAGCCAATAATTATAAGAATGAAGGGAATGGAGCCAATTATGATCTTCAGAAAATGTTTATTTATTACCATAAATAATTTCGTCTGCTTCCTTTAGCTTGCCCTCAAAAATTGAGTCACATATTTCATCTTGGGTCAGTTTCCTATCAATACCACCGATATCTGCAAAAACCCTAGCCATTTCTACCAAAATTAATGGATCCTGCCATAAGGTGGGTATGTAATCTTCAGTATCCCAGCTTTTTACAATCTCTGAAGGAATAGGTGAAATCACACCATCTGTACCCTTAGTGATATGCTCTGACACAATTTTCGCAGCTTCCTCGGTATTATTTTTAATAAATGCGTGCGCCTCGATAAAGGCGCTTACGAATTCGTCGGTTTCTTTGGTGTGAATTTTAGAAAAATTAGTGTTCATAGCAAGTACTGTCTTCGGTACAAGGAACTTATCATATCCTTTTTCAACCCACTCGGGCAGCTCTATGGCACCTGCTTTGGCATATGTATCGATTTCATAATAGGAAATTGTAGTAGCATCTACTATCTTTTTCTCTGTGAGTGCAATTAATCTCAAAGGCCTATCAATATCCACAAACTGAACATCGCTTGGTTTTATGTTTTCCCTATTAAATACAAGGTTCATCCCAAAATCTATACCAGCACCTTGTCTATAGGCAATTTTTTTACCCTTTAAATCCTCAAAAGTTCTGATACCACTATCAGAACGCACAAACATTTTTGTGCTTGATAGATCAGAAAAAGCAACAATCTTTATGGGCGCACCCACTGAGATAGGGACAAAATAGTTTGTAACTGCTGCAAAACCAAAGTCTATCGCACCCGTACCCAATGCCTGTTGGATTTCTTTCCCAGATTGAAGTGGCACTGGAACTACTTTTATACCCTCTTTGTTAAAAAACCCTTTTTCGATAGCGATTACAATAGGTGCGTGTAGAATGGAATTTATGCTGTAGCCAACTCTAATTACTGTTTCTGTACTAGATCCCGTATTTCTAGCAAGTAGAGCTACGAGTGGAATAATGATGATTAAAAAAATTGGAGCAATTATTTTTTTCATATCTAATCATTAATTAGTAAATAATACTTCGTCTTTTGTCTTCTTAAATTCTTCTGACATTATTTTTTCAATTTCTTTACGTTTTTGTACAAAAGATTCAGATGTCACGTCTCTTGGTCTGGCGAGTTTAAAGTTGTCAATATGCTTTATGATAGAAGCTGGTCGAGCAGAAAATAAATATATACTATCTCCCAACAAAAGAGCTTCGTTTACACTATGGGTCACAAAAATAATTGTGTTGTTTATTTTCGTCCATATTTTTTCCAGTTGATTTTGGAGGTATTTCCTATATTGGGCATCTAAAGATGCAAAAGGTTCATCCATCAACAATATGTCTGGCTCGACGATCAAAGATCGCGCCAGCGACACTCTTTGTCTCATGCCACCAGATAGTTTATGTACGTACCAATCTTTGAAATCTGAAAGACCGACCTCTTGCAGCGAATTTATGACCTTAGTGCTTGTATCAGAGCTACCGATACCTTGACCCTTTAAAGCAAAGGATATATTCTGTCCTACGGTCAGCCATGGATACAGAACATTTTGTTGAAACATCATAACTCTTTCACGAGAGGGGCTTAGTACTCTTTTACCCTTAAAAATAATTTCTCCAGAGGTCGGCTCGTGGAACCCTGCAATAGTTTCTAGGAGTATACTCTTGCCTGCACCACTTGGTCCAAGAATACAAGTGAACTCTCCCTTTTTTACAGATAAGGTGATATTTTTTATGACTTCAAAAATTTTTGCACCTTCCTTGAAATCCTTATTAAGGTTTCTTATTTCCAAGATGTTTTCTGACATTTATATAATTACAATATAACATAATCATCACAATCAACTTTCCACTCCAGAGTTCCGAATTTGTCCTGTCGGGGAAGCATTCTGATACTGTTATAACCCCATAAAATAACTTTTGTCTTGAAGGGTATTTTTGGTATGCGGAGGTTATAAATGAGTTGGGGTGGTACGGTACAGGAGGATTTATTGTGAATTAAACCCACCTCTCTGCCTTAATACAGGTACAAGATAAACAATCAATGAGACAGCCAGACCAGGAATAAATGCAAAGTTATAGTTTATCGGAAGAACAATTAAAGTAGCCACGAATCCAAGTAAAATACTCCAAAAGGCCGCTTTTTCATTTTTGATATTCCATATCAAACCTCCAAGAAGGGCTGGTGCAAAAATTAACAAGACTTGAACTGATACAACTGCCAAAGCAATGATGCTCTGAAATACATAAGCTAATAGTAGTCCCACAAGACCAAATAGAAATGCCGATATCCTACCAACTTTCAGTTTTTCTTTTTCGGTTGCTTGTGGCTTTTTAACCAAGAAGAAATCTTTTGTAATCGTCGCAGAACCAACCATAATACCAGTATCTACGGTAGACATAATAATTGCCAAAATACTTGCAAGACCTAAGCCCAACAATCCCGTTGGCAAAATTGTTGTCATTAACTCAAACATTGCGCCATCTGCATCGGCATTTGGGACGATGTGATATGCGAGAAGGCCTATAACAATCGCCGCTCCGATGACGATAACCTTTAGGAACCCAGACCAGTAAAACGCAAGCTTTGCAGTCTTCTCATCAAAAGCGGCGTACACTCTTTGCCACGCGTCAGCAGAAGTTAATATGAGTGGAAATGCAAATAATACACCTGCCCAAAAGAATATGGGACCACTATAGTTATATAAATTGAGATGACCTTCTGGCAAAATGAATAGTTCGTTGATTCCAACAATTGCAAATCCTTTGATGAAAAGAAATAGAAAGACGGGAATCATCACAAAAAACTGAATTGCATCGGTGTAAAAGTCCCCTTTGACCCCTGCAAGCGTTGTGTAGAGAATGGTAATAAGAGCCACTATCCATAATGCAGAAGTAAAGTCTAGATTGGACACAACATTGATAAGCTGAGCAAAAGCCACAAATTGAATTGCTGTGGCAAAGAAGTATCCGACCAATACAACCCAGCGACCGACTTTTCTTGTTCTTTCAGAGTATTGTGTCGCTAAATAATCCCCAAATGTATACGCCCCAGCTGAATCACCAAACTTTTTGATTTTAGGAGACAAGACTGCCATTAAAATCCATCCGAGAGCCGACGCAATCATGAACATAATACCAAAAGAGATACCCGTCTCAAATCCTGTACTGGCAACACCTAAAACTGTTCCCGCACCCACACTAGTAGAGAGGGCCGTGAAAATTAGAAAAAATAGTTTTGTTTTTCTGTTGTTTACAAAGTATCCTTCTGAACCCTCATTTCTACTCAGGAAAAACCCGAATCCTAAAATTGCGACTATATAAACTAAAACTATTGTTAAATCTAATGTGGCTATATTCATAGAAAAAATTATATCAGTTATAAAAAAATAACGCTCGGGTTTAATTACTCAAAATTTCTCAAAAATTGTTTTTGCTCTGCGTGCTACAGAAATGACTGTAGCAATAGTATTTTGGTATTCATAATCTGCTTTACGGTGTTCAGACATTTCAATTTTAAGAACCTGTATTCGGATTGTTTTTTTGTGTTAACATCTAAACATGAAGAAGCCGGTCGTTATTGTATTAATAGTTCTTGTCCTAGGAGTTGCATATTATCTAATCTCTCCGCTTTTTAGAGTGATAGAGGTTCAGGAAGAAACGCCAGAAGAGATGACGATAACGGCGGAACACTTTGAACTTGTAGGTACATTTGGGCACCGTGTAAGCGGAACGGTAAGCATTGTCGAAACAGATAATGGGCGAATTGCCAGGTATGAAGATTTTGAAACCGTTAATGGTCCAAATTTACACGTCTATCTTGCTAAGGATCTAGACGCCAGAGAATACCTTGATTTAGGTCCAATCAAGGGAACAAAAGGAAATATTAACTACGAGATCCCAGATGACGTTAATCTATCGGAGTATCGCTACATAATGCACTGGTGTGTGCCATTTGGAGTTCTCTTTAACTATGCCAAACTCAAATAAGAAAGTTGTTGCCTTATCTTGTTCACCGTCTAAGGGTCGAAATTCCGACAGTATGTTGGATAGTTTTATGGCCGGAGTGGAAGAGATTGCTGGTATTGAAATAGAGAAAGTCTATCTGGATGACATTCCTTTTGAAAACTATAATCATAAGATAAAGGATGGTCCACAGGAGAGTGAAACGGGATTCAAGGAGTTAATCGACAAGATTCAGAACTCCTGTGGCCTAGTCATTGCCACCCCAACATACAACTTCTCGGTGCCAGCTGGTCTGAAGAACTTCATTGATCGGATTCGATTCTTTGCCCTAGATTTTGGGCGTAAAACTAAACTTGGACAACCAGTTGGGATGTTGGGATATCTAGATACGTATTTCCTGGTTTCAGGTGGTACACCAACCTGGGCTGAGAAGATTCTTTTTTTCACTTTTCCAGCTTTCTGGCTACGAGGTGTATTCATATACTTTGGTTCTGGTTGTATGGGGGCAATATATAGTGGAGACATCCGGGCCTATGAAAATAAAAGAATTCTGAAGAAATGCCAAAAAGCTGGTAGGAAGTATGCTAAAGGATTGATGTCTGGTAAGCATCAAGGAATTCTAGAGAGAATATTCTGGAGACCGCCACAAAGTAGGTAGAAATTGGCGCGTGTCGTTTCAATTTTTAATGCTTTTCTCAAGACTCCGGAAGAACCACCAGAGCATGTGGTTTTTGTACTGGTCACAATGAAATAAAAAAAACTTCCAAACACAGTCGTTTTCTTCGGTATGTTCCTAAGGTGCCGGCTAGAATCCGGTTGTCGATCACTGGTACGTTCGCAAAGTTGCAGTTAAAATCGAGCGAAGGGCAAGTGAGGGTCCTGTGTTCGTGGAGATTTGTGAAGGTATTCTTATTTTCTCCAAACCGTCCTAGGAAGTTTTATCCGCTCATGGCTAAGCTGGGTCGGGTTTTTTATATATATTGTGATAACCTATATACTATATGTTATATCCAATTGTTAGTGTCATATTTGTCAGTCTAATCTCATTAGTCGGTGTCTTTACGCTTTCTTTGCAAGAGAAAATCTTGCGGAAGTATCTTTTTCTTTTGGTTTCTCTGGCCACAGGTGCTTTGATCGGAGATGCTTTTATCCACCTGATTCCAGAAGCTCTGGAAGAAGCCGGTAATCCAACAATGGTTTCAATTGTAATCATTGTCGGCATTCTAATCTTTTTTATTATAGAGAAGTTTTTACACTGGCATCATCATCAGGCGGGAGAAGAATCTTGCCCAGAGGTACATTCAACTGGTCGGATGATTTTATTTTCTGATGGGGTTCATAACTTTATTGACGGGTTAGTGTTGGGAGCTAGCTACTTGGTTAGTGTCGAGGTTGGCCTGGCGACAACTCTAGCTATTATTCTTCACGAGATTCCACAGGAAATAGGGGATTTTGGTGTTTTGATTCACTCTGGATACTCTACCAAGAGAGCTTTGTTCTTAAACTTCCTATCAGCTCTAACCGCGATTTTGGGAACGGTCATCGCACTCCTTATTGGTGGCTCAACAGACTCTTTGATTTTCTGGTTAGTCCCTCTGGCCGCCGGTGGATTTATCTACATTGCTCTTAGTGACTTGATTCCAGAAATGCACAAAACAAAATATTTACCATATTCAATCTTACAATTAGTGGTTGTCTTAGTTGGTGTTGTGGCAATGCTTGTTCTTTTGTTAGTAGAATAAGAGAATCTGTCCGATTATGTCTGGAATTTTAAGTGGCGGGAAGTTGACCTTATCAAAATCTGTTTACTCTCCCTGGGTATCCTTCTGGGATTACATTTCTGTGACTACTTGATAAAAATAACTTGGATCTGGTAGCTAATTTATTGTAACTGTCATTTACTTCATTCCAAAGATATTTAAGAAAGTGTCGTTTTACTCTCGGACTGTCTTAATAGTATTGCCAGTAATCCGAATAATTTTAGAAGGTTTGTTTAACAGTTTTCCTCTGCCAATGTATAGTTTAACTTTAGTTCCCAAATAGGCTCTAGCCTCGTCAATTGTGGTAGCTGGAGTTTTTCCTTCTAGGTTGGCGCTGGTGCTGGCTAGGGGGCCAGTTTGGTTTAAGAGCTCTTGGAGTTTTTTATCAGCCGGCAATCTAACCGCTAAACTCTTCTTTCCTCGGTGCAGGTACTCAGGGATATTTGTATCCGACAAGATTAAGCTGGTTGGTCCCGGCCAATGTTTAGAAAATATTTCTTTTGTTTGAATACCTAGATCTTTTAATTGTGAAATGTTTCCGATTAGAAAAACGAATGGTTTACTAACATTTCGGTTTTTGATTCGGTACATTTCTTCGATAGAATTTTTGTTGGAAGCAGAACAAACTAGGCCGTAGATGGTGTCGGTGGGTAAGACTGCAATTTTGCCTTTTTTTATACCGTTTATGGTTTCTTTGCTAAACATAAGTCTTTCTAATCTAGCACGCAGATCATCTTAGATAAAACTATTATTTCTTTTGATACAATAAAAGAGTGGTTGTGAGAATCAGGAAACTAGAATTTCGGAATAAACAAAGATTCTGGAGATTAAATACTAGAGATTTTAAGTTTTAATACTCATAACTCGTTTTTCTGGGAATAATCCAAATTTTTGGTATAGTTCAAATATGGGCTGGAAGAAGCAAGGCAAATACCTAGTTAAAGAGTTCGAGCTTCAAAATTTCAAAGAAGCGGTTGTTTTTGTAGGTAAAATCATGCCAATAGCTGAAATGCTCGAACACCATCCCGATATCTCGATTCACTCGTATAATAAGGTAAAGATCATGACAGCTACTCATTCTGATGGTAAGATAACCAAAAAAGACCGAGAATTAGCCAAAATGATTGATTCCTTGGTTAAGTAGTTTGACTTTAGTGTCCAATATGGTATATTGTTAAATGGCGTAAGGATGCGTCAAACACATCTTCGTTTTTGTTCCTTTTGTTAGGAGATTGACATGGCTCGAAAGAGGACAGGTGGCACGATCCGCACATCTCAGATGACTTCCGATAGCGCACTTCTTGCGCTGGAGGACGCCTACTGTGTCACCGACGAGAGTCTCCGCAGTGTGGAATTCGATCGGGAGAGTTTTGATTGGGAGGGGAACCGTGTGATCGAACCAAACATTCGTGTCAACGGACAGCCTCTTGAAGAGGTTGTCCACCTCGGTGAAGATCTTGAGGAGATCTTCACGGCGGACACTCGAGTTTTCCCCTTGTTGGTTCTGGACTCGAGAGCCCCGAAGCAGGGCATCGTGGTTGTTAGTGTCTCGTCACTGGGGCCGATGCGGATGGATGAGTTATCCGGTCGGTGCTGGCGAACGCACTACTCGCACGATCGGCAGAAGTTGATCGATCGTCGTCTCCGGCGGCTGAAACATTTTCGCCGACAGATTGCCATCTGAATCTCGGAACATAAGGTCCCAACACACTACATGTTGGGCCTTTTTTATATTTGATATACTAATTCCATGTCAGATGTTCTATACCGAAAATACCGACCGACTTCATTTAAAGAAGTCATTGGCCAGGAGAATGTGGTCAATGCTCTAAAAGGTGCAGTTGAAGCAGGGAATGTTGCTCATGCCTATCTTTTTTCTGGTTCTCGCGGAACCGGCAAGACTTCCATTGCTCGTATCTTGGCTGAGGTCTTACAGACTGATCCTAGTGATATCTATGAAATTGATGCGGCGTCCAATAACAGTGTTGAAGATATCAGGGACCTAAAAGAATCAGTTAATACTCTACCCTTTAGATCTAAATACAAGTTCTACATAATTGATGAGGTTCACATGCTCTCAAAGTCAGCTTTTAATGCTTTTCTCAAGACTCTGGAAGAACCACCAGAACACGTGATTTTCGTCCTGGCCACAACGGAAATAGAAAAACTGCCAGACACGGTTGTTTCTCGTTGTCAGGTTCATCAATTCAAGAAGCCTAATCAGAAAGTATTAAGGACTCTGGTTCTCAATACTGCCAAGAAGGAAGGATATTCGATTGAGAGCTCTTCGGCAGATCTTCTGGCCCTTCTAGGGGACGGTTCCTTTAGAGATACACATGGAATCTTGCAGAAGGTAATTTCAGCCTCTAAAGATAAAAAGATTTCAATTGAGGAAGTTGAGAAGATCACTGGGGCACCAAGGGCAGTCTTAGTGCATGAATATATTCGTGGGCTAGTAGAAAAGGATGCCGAGAAGGGGATTGAAGCTTTGAAGAAAGCTACTGATTCTAATGTTGACATGAAGGTCTTTTTTAAACTGGTTCTTCAGAGGATGAGGTATCTTCTACTTCTTCGATATGCCCCTAAGATGCAGACTAGAATTAAGAGTAATGTTTCAGAAGAAGATTTTGATTTTCTTTTGGAGATTGCGGAGAATAAGAAGAATGTTTATAACTCTGAGACTCTTCTAATCTTGCTCCGAGCATATGATGAGATGAAGGTGGCTTTTATTCCAGAGCTTCCGCTTGAGCTTGCACTGACAGAGGTTGTCGGGCAAGATAGTTAATATTGCCTGGTCGTCTAACGGTAGGACTCGAGATTTTGGATCTCGCTATCCAGGTTCGAATCCTGGCCGGGCAGCCAACTAGTGAGAGTGACCGAGACGGGTCAAATCACCGGTTTCTATTCCGAAAATTGCATATCTGCTGGGAGCAGTAGCCAGACAGAAGAGACTTCTCCAAAAGGATGGTCTTTTCTGTTTGTAATATTCCTTGCGCATAGATACCCTATCGGGGTATAATACGAATGTAATGAAAAAAGAGATTAAAAACAGTATCACAAATCGTCTCCGACGTGTTGAGGGTCAGGTGCGGGGACTTCAAAAAATGGTCGATGAGGATCAATACTGCATCGATATTATTACGCAGTCGTCCGCTATACGGAGCGCCCTATCAGCTGTTGAAGATTTGATGCTTGAAAATCATTTGTCTGAGCATGTCATTCATCAGATGAAGCAGGGGCAGGAGAAAAAAGCGGTTGATGAAATTAT
>Ga0210057_1005335_pt1 | contig 16578 bp, 16 predicted proteins | sample CryGeyCG2114_010_2_FD_183968 | JGI IMG/M metagenome (GOLD analysis project Ga0210057, IMG submission 183968) | Groundwater microbial communities from aquifer - Crystal Geyser CG10_big_fil_rev_8/21/14_0.10 (SPAdes) (version 2) | ecosystem: Environmental > Aquatic > Deep subsurface > Groundwater ...
TAAGGCTGCCAAGGCCCAAACATATATAGCTGCAATAAAACATACGCCTATTGCTCCTACCAGCATACCGCCAATTATTGCAAATCCGTCTCGCTCTAATAGTCCTATAGACATAATTACTATGCCCATGCTTGGTATTGTGTTGGTAAAAGGAAAAGGAAGGGCAACAAGAAGAGCGAGAAAAACACAAGTAAGACCAATAATTTTATGGCCTAATTTTGTACTGAGAAAAAAAATCCGTGGTTTTAGGAAATGCTCAAGTTTTTCTAGACGTGGATTAATGACATTTATGGCCTTTTTTAAAGTTTTCATATTTAGGTGCTTTTTTGCAAGCCGCTCCGGAAGCCACAAAGAGCGGAAACCAAGTGTAAGCTGGAATGAAATGAATAAAGTGGGTATGGCAAGGACTGTGGCAACTCCAACCGCTGGCAAGGGTAGAGCAGTTGGGAGAGAAAATACGATAAGCAAAAGTGCAAAACCTCCCTCACGCAAGGTTTCTATGATTTCACCCAAAGTTATTTTTTCACCTTCATGGTGTTTTATTTTCTGCAGCAATTCTGATGTTCTGGGAAGTTTTTGTGTCATGTTTTGTCAACTCTTATAACAGGTATTTACCTTCGTCGAAAGTTCCTTCGCTTTTATCAATTAGCATAGAAACAAAGCAGTCTCCTGTTACATTTACAGCAGTGCGCAGCATATCAAGCACTCGGTCTATGCCAATAATTATTCCTATAGCTTCTACAGGTAAGCCAACAGAAGAGAGAACAAGTGAAAGCATTATTATACCAGCACCAGGTATACCTGCAGTTCCTATAGAGGCAAGTGTTGCAGTGAGCATAACTGTTACTAAATCGCCAGAACTTAAAGTAATTCCAAGAGAATTTGCTACAAACATTACACATATGCCCTGATAAAGGGCGGTTCCATCCATATTTATAGTAGCTCCAAGAGGCAGCACAAAACTTGATGTTCCCTCTGAAACTCCTAGTTTTTCTTTGGCTACTTTCATGGTCACTGGCAATGTAGCTGAACTGCTGGAGGTGGTAAAAGCAACGGATTGCGCGTTAAATATTTTCTTAAAAAATATTAAGGGATTTTCCTTGATAAAGAGTTTTATTCCACCACCGTAGATAAATACTGACTGTATAATAACTCCTGCAAGAAGGCTAAGGGAAAGCCCGCCATATTGTTTTAAGATAGAAAAACCATGAGTGGCAGCAACAGCTGCCATAAGACCAAAAACGCCAATGGGAGCATATGCCATGACAATGTTGGTCATTTTATACATTATTTCTGCCAGAGCATTATTTGCCTTTATTATAGGCTCGGCTTTTTCACCAAGTAAGGCAGCGGATGCGCCTAAAAGCAGTGCAAAAAATATGATTTGCAATATGTTTCCTTCAGCAAAAGCAGATATTGGATTTACTGGAATAATATCCAGCAACCTTTCAACTACTGTAGGCTGAGCAAGAACCTCGGTGTTTTTCTCGAGGTTCATTTCGAATCCTGCCCCAATATTAAATAACGAACCAAGAGCAAGACCTATTACAATGGCAAAAGCTGTTGTGACTAAATAGGCCCCAATTGTTTTTATGCCTATACGTCCCATAGTGGCAGGGTCTTTCATTGATGTTACGCCAGCGACAAGGGAAGAGAAAACCAGCGGAACAACAAGCATTTTTATAAGCTGAATGAAAATTGTACCGAGAGGTTCGAGAAATTTTGCATAGTCACCAAATATGCTACCAACGGCGATGCCAAGAATCATTCCAATAAGAATTTTCTGCCAAAGATGCATTTTATTTTCCTTGTGTTATAGTTACTTCGTCTAATATAGACGAATTGGTAATATAAAATAATAAAATTATGGATCCTATCATAATAACTGTTGCGCCAAATGGTGCACGAAAAACTGGTGCCGATCACCCGGCAATACCTCTAACACCAGAGGAAATTGCCGAGACTGCAAAGGCAGTAGTGGCAGAAGGCGCTGCAATGATGCACATGCATGTACGTGACGAAAATTCCAGACACACACTGGATGTTGGCATTTATCGGGAAGCAATTGCAGCTGTAAGAGAGGAGGTTGGCAATAAATTAATTATACAAGTAACTTCGGAAGAGGTCGGAAGATATACTCCTGACCAGCAAATGAAAATGGTTGTGGATTTAAAGCCGGAGGCTGTTTCTCTGGCTTTGTGTGAGATAATACCTGACCATACCTACGAAGATACAGCGCGGCTATTTCTGAGGGATATTATAAAAGAGGGGATAATGCCTCAGTATATTTTATATAATCTCAGGGAAATTGCGTATTTTGCGCGTCTACGTAGACAGGGAATAATTCCTGGAAAACAGGTTTTTGTTCTTTTTGTCTTAGGTAAAAAAACGCTTTCGCAGGATAATTCGTCAATGTGGACAGTTCCTGACGATCTTGACCCATTTTTAGAAAGTTTTGATGGGCATTTAGTTCTCTCAGAGACACATTGGGCAGCATGTGCATTCGGTGGTAATGAAAACACTGTAATGAAAAAAGTTTCTTCATGTGGCGGCCATGTAAGAATTGGTTTTGAAACTAACCATCTTCTTGCTAACGGCAGGCCGGCAAAAAACAACGCTGATCTTATCAGTCAGTTTTGTGATTCAATAAAAGGCACAAAAAGAAAGGTTGCTAATGCAAAAACTGCCCGCAAACTTCTGGCTAATACCTTAAAAACTGACGACTGAAATTTTTTCTTAAATCAAACTGCCGAGAATTTTTCGAGAATTTTTTCTGGCTCTGTCTCACCTGTGATTGGGGATAAAATTCCTTGCAGCAATTTTCCCATCGGTGAATATTTCTCTGCGCCTTTTTTGCGGCCATCATAGAGAATGCGATCTTTATAACCAGTAATCCACAAGGCTTTAGGATTGCGTTTAGCAATTATAAGGTCGCCCTGGAAATCAGGATCTGGCGTACGGTGAGCCTTCATTACAATCAAACCTTCACCGAAGATAGCATTGACAACACTCATGGTTTCTTCAGATAAATCTATCCCAAGTTTTTTGAAATCGGGTGCATCTATCACAGATACAACTTCTAATTTGCCATCCTCAGTAGACATACAAAAACGTGATTTCTCAATTCCTGAAAGACCTTTTTGTGAATCTGTATGTATTTTCCAGGTTTTTTCTACCGGCACTGCAAAAATCTTGTGGCCTTCTATTTCACGGCATTGGAAATAATAATGGTTATTTACTCCAATTCGCTTTAACTCCACCTGTAAACGGCGCAGAACTATTGGGTCATCGTTAACGCTGTCAATTATCGGTGTTTGGTTTTCCAGAGTAACGTAGCTTCTGCTGCGTAAGCGTTTTATAGCATTTTCGACCACAGGAATACGCTTATAATGGTAGTTATTTTCTTTTATGTAATTGCCTTTTTCATCTTTTTGCAGAAGTTCATCCGGGTGAGTGAAATGTACCATGAAAGCCAGGTTTACATTAGGATGCAATTCATGGAATAAATCCAGCATGGAAAAGAAATTATCATCAAAACGGTAAGGGAAAAAAGCCAGTTCTTTTGTTCCAATACGGATTGTACAAACTCCTGATTCAGCTAGCCCGTCTAAATAACTAAAAAGATTTTTATTGGAAAGAACCATGGGGTCGCCACCAGAAAGAAGAGCTTCACGGATAGGAAATTTTTCCTCTTTGCCTTCAACAAAGCTCTTATCTACATCTTCGATGGTCTGGTTTTCTTTAACTTTTAAATTATGACCTTTTATATATTCAGAAATCTCATGCATGCTGCCAATGTCTTTTTCGGTCTTACTTGTAAGGAAGTCAGAACGATAACAATAACGGCACCACGAACTGCAAGTGCGCACGACATAAAGCAGAACAATTTCATATTTATGTAGTAAACCCGGGACGGGGCTATATTTAAGTTGATTGGAAGGGTCTTTTTCACCGCTTAAATCTTCCGTTTCGCCTGGGCGGGCTTTTATAAGGTTGATTATGCCCTTACTTCTTGAGGCAAGGTCCATGTAATAAGCGGTAGCACGAGGTGGCAAGCGATCGGAAACCCCAGCAGCTTTTATAGCCTCTATTTCTGATTCTGAATAAAGCTCAACGCCACCTTTTGCTATATGTCTTTCATAACCAGCAAGATCATGGGCTATATAACGATTGAAGTGGCTTTCGCTAATTTGAGTTCGCAAATTATCGATACGCTCATTTCTGTCGCGCTTATTTTTTGTTTTAACTTTTTCTGGCTTGCCAACCATTAAATTTTCCCCGCGCCTTGATTAAAGAACACGTAACTTACTCAACCACCTTTGCCTGAAAACGCCATGATAACAAAGGCGTTAAAATTTTTCAGGGTGCCCCCCTATTCGATTTTTGGCATTCTATATAAAAACCTAATAGGTACAACAAAAAAGTGATTTTCTATTGTGCGGTGCAGCAAACGAAACCCGCTTATATTGTGCGTTGCAGCGTATATATAAATAGAAAATCGCGCGTACTATACAAATAAAAATTCTTATGTCCAGAAGTTTTAGGAAATGGGAATTGGAATATGGAAATTAGAAATTGGAAAAGTGGGGGCAATGAAAACTTATCATGCCGCATTTGTTGCGGCATCCGCCCGCAGACTCTGCAACAAGTGTGGGTGACAATCAACCATCAACAATTAACCAATTATTTATTCTTGCACTTTACAGCAATATATTGCAGATTCTCCAGCGGATTCCTTGGGTAGCTTCAATGTGTCCTTTCCAGCGCCGCCGTAGCTCAGTGGTAGAGCACGTCATTGGTAATGACGGGGTCGGAGGTCCGATTCCTCTCGGCGGCACCACGCTTCACCCATACGGGTTACGCGTGGCGCAGCCACGTATAAACGTTAAACTGCGTATGAATCCTACGAAGGCGTAGGGGGCAATGATTTTCTTTAGGATTAAAACTTTTTTTAAAATGGTTTACATGTTATTTTGCTCAGGCAAATTTGCCATGATGGCAAATATTCAGAAATTAATTTTTTGCAGGTAGCTATGAAATCATTATCAACAATTCTCTTTTCTGTTTTTTTGCTTTTTCCTTCATTTTCCTACGCGGCCATTTTTGAAGTATTAGTGGCACCTAAAGATAGTGCAGCTTATGAGGCCGCTCAGAAAAAGGCTAATGGCAAAAGTGTTTTTGCCGAAAGAAAAATCCACAAAGCTTTTGCCAAAGCGGGAGAAATAATATCATCCTGCGGCAGTTGTGAAGTTAATATCAAACTTGCTTCTGGAAATTATGTTGGCAAGGGCAGTACTGGCTCATGGGAATTTCCTGAAGTAATAGCGCCAAATGTGGTATTGCGCATATTAGGTGGCTATGATGACAATTTTGGTAAGCGTGCTCCATTTGATAGCCCCACCATGCTTAGAAGTAGCAAGATGAGATCATCACCTGTTTTACATTTTCTTGGTAAAAAGCATGCTCTTAAAGAGCTTGTTATTTCCGGTCTGACAATTGATGTTTCTCCAGGCAACAGATATGACAAGAAAACTAACACTCTTTCCAAAGGCACTTCTTCCAGCTGGGTCATGCTGGCACTTGGCTATCTGACAACAAATAAGCTGGAAATTTCTGATAACGTGCTTATGAATGCAGCAAATGGTGCGGCTGCACCACTTATTCGCGCAGCTTCTGCAAATACAGAAATACATGTAAGGAATAATTTCATACTTAATAATATTCTTACCTGGCGTGTGAATTCTCCTTCCGGCGCTTATATGCCTTCCAGATATGTTTTTGAGAATAACAGCTTTATAATGGGCTGGCCTTATAATCCAGATAGGGGAACATCCAACCCGGGCACGCTTGAGATTGGTGGAAAATATTCTGCAGCCAAAGTAGAGATAAAAAACAATCTCTTTGCTTATAATGTTGGAGGCGCAATTTTCCCACAATGGGATGATAGTAAAGGACCGCCTATAAGCATACGCGACAATTTGTTTTTTGATAATGGAGCGCTTTTCAGTGCGCCAAAACCTGCTGGTGGCGCAGTAGTTGGTAAATTTGGTGGCAGTGCAGGTCATTCTGCTTATGACATGGATGAAATTGAAGAAGACTTTTCCTGGGATGTTTCTGGCAATGTTTCCTTTGACCCTGAAATAGATTTGCCAGTGCTAAAAATGCAGGCTGTTTCCTATGGTGGTGAAAAAACTGTGGAAGAAAATTCTTCCGCCGCTGATGTTGCACCTGCGGCAAGTGTGGCAGAAGAGAAAAACCTCGACGAAATGAGTCTGGAAGATTTTATGAATGAGCCAAGCGCAGATTCTGCAGGTGGAACTACAGAAGAAACAGAAGAAGAATCCGCCAGTTCAAAAGTTGCAGAATATGATTATAATCTTGAAGATTTTTCCACAGGTAGTTTTGAAATGGATGAATTTGCAGTGGACGGTTCTATAAAAAACTATGCCCCACTTATGCCTTATAATCCACAAAAGTTGCCTTTTGCCAAAAATCAAAAGGCAGCGGCTTATGGTGTTTCGAGACAGAAAGTTAAACAATATTAAGGAAAAATATCATGAAAAAAATTGTAACCTTTACACTGTTTTTTGTTCTAATTCCCTTTATTGCATATGCAGACACGGAAGCGGATTTTAAGAAGTTAGAAAATGAAGTGGAAACCCATCTGAAAAAAAGCTCAGCACTTCGTAATATGGATGAACAATTACTGGCAAAAGTTGCAAAAGATATTTGTGATAACGATATAGAAACGGAAAATGATGATGAATTTGATGCAGCTAAGAAAATCGTTGATGAAATGCAAAAGAAAGTCAAAACAGAATATGATAAACTAGTGAGAGAAAAAGAGGATTATATAAAAAGGCTGAAACCTTTTGAAGATGATTGCCATTATGAATTAATTGCCAAGAAGATGATTGAAAATCTGAAAAAAGATCAGAATGTATTAGATAATATAAAGAATGGTTTAGTGCAGGGTGCAAACAATCCATCAATTCGAGCAAAAATGCGCTATGGCCAGGATATGCACAGGAAAATGCAGGCATCATCGACCTATGCATGTAATTACAAAGAATATAAAGCTGGTGGTGGCTCAGCTGATTGTGTTAGCTTCAAACATTGTAAGGTTTTTGAATTCAAACCAAGTGGCTATAGTGATAGCAAGGCAAAAAGCCAGGCAGAAAAATACGTTAAAGATGTAAATGATGATTTTAAGAAAGATCCGAAAGCCGCAAACTGCTATCCTAATGGTTTCAAAGCAGAGGTAGAAAGCTACACAGCCTGTAAATAATAAATGTAACTGGATTATTTATTCTGGCGAATGATAATCTGGTTAACATGTACAAATTGAAAGGAAGTAAGAAGGGGAGAATTATACTGCTGCTTTTTTTGGTAGCGGGCATATCCGCGTTTTTCTTTTTTGGCCTTAACCAATATCTAAATTTTGAATTTTTAAAAGAAAGGCATGATTACCTGGAAAGGGTATATAGAGAAAGCCCTGAGATTTTTATTGCATTATATATGCTAATATATATTGCAATAGCAGCGCTTTCGTTGCCTGGTGTCGCAGTTGCCACTCTTGCTGGTGGTGCTATATTTGGTTTTTTGCCAGCACTTATCGCCGCTTCATTTGCCAGTACAATTGGTGCGACAATTGCCTTTCTGATTTCCCGTTTTCTCCTGCGCGATTATGTACATGAACGTTATGGTGATAAAATGAAAAAGATAGATGAAGGCTTCAGGCAGGAAGGTGCGTTTTATCTTTTTGCTTTACGTCTTGTGCCAGTATTTCCGTTTTTTATAATTAATCTGCTGATGGGGGTAACAGCTATTCGGACAATTACATATTTTTTTGTCAGTCAGTTGGGCATGTTGCCGGGAACCGCTGCCTATGTTTTTGCTGGAACCCAACTGTCTGAGATAAATTCTCCGGCAGAAATTCTGTCACCACAAATTTTACTGGCTTTTGCCATATTGGGGTTGTTACCAATTATAGCTAAGAAAGTTATTGGGGCTGTGAGGGGTCAGCATTTATGAAATATGATTACAAGGTTGCGGTGATAGGTGCAGGTTCGGCTGGCTTGGTATCTTCTTATATCGCAGCGGCGGTTAGGGCAAAAGTTGTTCTTATCGAAAAACATAAAATGGGTGGTGATTGTCTTAACACTGGCTGTGTTCCCAGCAAGGCGCTGATACGTTCAGCAAAGATGCTGTCTTATGCGAAAAGGGCAAAAGAATTCGGCTTTAAAAGCAGCACAGTGGAATTTGATTTTGCTGAAGTGATGGAGCGTGTGCAGCAGGTAATTGCAAAAATTGAACCGCATGATTCAGTGGAGCGATATAATTCACTGGGTGTTGAATGTATAAATGGAGATGCAAAAATAATCGGGCCACATGAAATAGAAGTGGCCGGAAGAAAGATAACCACACGCAACATTATAGTGGCAACTGGTGCTTCTCCTCTAGTGCCTCCGATAACTGGGCTTGATAAAGTCAAATACCTGACCAGTGATAATGTGTGGGAATTGCGTAAGCTTCCACGCAGGCTGGTGGTGCTGGGTGGTGGCCCGATAGGCAGTGAACTGGCGCAGTGTTTTTCCCGCTTCGGCTCAGAAGTCACACAAGTGGAAATGCTGAACTCAATTATCCCGCGTGAGGAAGATGAAGCGGTGGAATTACTGAGTAAAAAATTTGAATCTGAAGGGGTAAAACTTCTTACTTCTCACAAGGCAAAAGAAATCATAATTGAAGGCGAAGAAAAAATTCTTATCTGCGAAAAAGATGGGAAGGAAGTGAAAGTGCCATTCGATGAAATTTTGCTGGCACTGGGTAGAAGGGCAAATATTAAAGGTTCTGGTCTTGAAGAACTTGGTATAAAAATAAGGCAGAACGGAACGGTAGATGCCGACCCATTTTTGCGCACTAACATTCCCAGCATATATGTTTGCGGTGATGTTACTGGCCCTTATCAATTCACCCATACTGCCGGGCATCAGGCATGGTATGCCGCCGTTAATGCGTTGTTCTCACCTTTCAAAAAATTCAAAGCCGATTACAGCGTCATACCATGGTGCACATTCACTGACCCTGAAATTGCCAGGGTAGGATTAAGCGAGAAAGAGGCGAAGGAAAAAAACATTCCTTATGAAGTAACAATATATGGAATTGATGATTTGGATCGGGCAATTGCTGATAGTGAGGCGCATGGTTTTGTAAAAGTTTTGACCAAACCAGCCAGTGATAAAATACTGGGAGTGACCATAGCAGGAACACATGCTGGTGATCTGATAGCAGAATTCGTGCTGGCTATGAAACATGGAATCGGGCTGAATAAGATTCTCGAAACAATACATATCTATCCAACATTAGCAGAAGCAAATAAATATGCTGCCGGTAACTGGCGCAAAAACCATAAACCAGAGTGGCTGATGAAACTTCTGGGAATATTCCACTATTTGAGGAGAAAATTATGACTGCAACACAAACACACGAAAGTGTTAAGGAATATTATGGTCAGACTTTAAAAACCAGCAGTGATTTAAAAACCGGTGCATGCTGTTTGCCAGATGCCATGCCGGAGCACTTACGAAAATTGCTTAAAAATATTCATGCCGAAGTGCAGGATAAATTCTATGGCTGCGGTTCGCCGATTCCACATGCTATTAAGGGTGTCACAGTTCTTGATCTTGGATGTGGCTGTGGTCGGGATTCCTATCTGCTTTCCCAGCTTGTCGGAGAAAATGGCAGAGTAATCGGCGTGGATATGACAGATGAACAACTTACAACGGCCAATAAATACGTCGGTTATCACATGGATAAATTTGGCTATAAAAAAACTAATGTTGAATTTCGCAAAGGCTTTATTGAAGATTTAAGAACTGCAGGTATAGAAAACAACTCTGTAGATGTTGTTATTTCCAATTGTGTTATCAACCTCTCGCCAGAAAAAGAAAAAGTTTTTGCCGAAATTTTTCGAGTATTAAAACCTGGTGGTGAACTTTATTTTTCTGATGTGTTTGCCGATAGGAGAATAGCCAAGGAATTAAAGTCTGATCCAGTATTTCTGGGCGAGTGTCTTGGTGGTGCAATGTATGTGGAGGATTTTCGCCGCATGCTGCAAAATGTTGGATGCTTTGATTATCGTGTAGAAAAATCAAACCTAATTGCTATAGATGACCCGAAGATAAAAAACAAAGCTGGTATGATTGGTTTTCATTCACTGACTATTCGTACATTCAAATGTGATTTTGAAGATAGATGCGAAAATTTCGGTCATGTTGCATGGTATAATGGCACGATAGAAAACAGCCCGCATGAATTTGTACTTGATGATCATCATATTTTTAAAACCGGTTTGCCGGTGTCAGTCTGTGGAAACACGGCAATGATGCTGGCGAATATGCGTTATAAAAACCATTTCCGTGTTGAAGGGAATTTTGCCAACCATTACGGCATTTTTGATTGTTCTCCTGCAGTTGCAGGAAAAAGTGAAATAGTGTGAGCTTGTTGCTGATGCTGGGAATAATCGGTGGTACTGGCCTGTATAAAATTGATGGGCTGGATATAAAGGACGAAAAAGAAATTAAAACCCCTTTCGGTCTGCCTTCAGCTTCTCTTGTGAGAGGTGAATATGGAGGCAGAGAAGTTGTGTTCCTGCCGCGCCATGGAGTTGGGCATTCTCTGTTGCCATCAGAAATAAATTATCGGGCTAACATTTGGGCACTAAAAAAACTGGGTGCAAAAAAACTGGTTAGCATATCTGCCACCGGCAGTCTGCGTGAAGAGATAAATCCGGGCGATATATGTGTACCATCACAATATTTTGATCATACAAGTGGAAAACGTGAAGGCACGTTTTTTGGTAATGGTATTGTTGCCCATATTTCAACTGCAAAACCAAGCTGCGAGTCGTTAACGTCTGATATAATAAAAGCCGGGAAAAAAATAGGCATCAAGATACACACAGAGAAAACATATGGTTGTGTGGAAGGGCCCAGGCTTGGCACCAAAGCTGAAAGCTTATTTCTGCGTAATGCTGGTTGTGATGTCGTTGGTATGACCAATGTGCCAGAAGTGTTTCTGGCACGTGAGGCGCAATTGCCTTATTGCACCATTGCAATCGTCACTGATTATGATTGCTGGCTGGATGATCCATCAATGCATGCCAGTGTTGAAACTGCAATGAAAAATTATGTGGAAAATATCGGCAAGGTAAAAAATTTGCTGAAAAAACTACTTACTGATGAACTTACTATTAGCCCTGATTACTGCACTAAAAGCCTTGCCGGAGCAATAGTAACACCTGGTGAATTAATGAATGAATCTCAAAGAGAGATTGTCGAGTTTCTAACATCATGATGAAAGAAATTTCCATAATTATCCCCGTTGCCCCAGGTGATGGGGAATGGAAAAAATTGGTTGGTGACCTTAAATTTATTTTTGGAAAAGCAGAAATAATTCTTGCCAGTGCAATAAAACCAGAAAACCTGCCGGCCGGAATTTCATGGGCAGAATGCAAAGGCGGTAGAGCCAAATGCCTAAATGCTGGCGCAAAGATGGCGGGGAAGAAATTCCTATGGTTTCTTCATGCGGATTCCCGTCTTGATAATTCAACATTAAAAGTGCTGGAAAATGCCCTGCTAAAAAAACCGTTAGCCCTGCATTATTTCCAGCTGGAATTTCTTGATGATGGACCAAATCTGATGTGGCTGAATGCAATTTTTGCTAATTTGCGTTCGCGCATTCTTCTGGCTCCGTTCGGTGATCAGGGTTTCTGCATTCAAAAAGATATCTTTGAAAAAATTGGCGGTTATCCAGAGGGATTAGCTTATGGTGAAGATAATGTGTTTGTATGGCGGACAAGAAAGGCAGGTATAAAACTTTCATGTGCACCGGCTCATCTTCTTACCAGCGCACGCAAATATGAAGAACAAGGTTGGCCAAAAACAACATTCGATCATTTGTGGCTATGGGCAAAACAAACTTTTGCTCTGGCACTCGGAAAATTATGACAGCAGCCATCGCCATATTCGTTAAAACACCTTCACTTTCGTCGGTGAAAACAAGATTGGCGGAAACTATAGGGAAAGAAAAAGCACTGGAATTCTACCATCTGGCGGTAGAATGCATTAAGGAAGCTGTGGAACAAAGTGGTCTGGTAGCTTATTGGGCCGTTGCAGAAAAAGAAGGGCTTGCTATGTGGCGAGGCTTTGAAGCAACTCACACGGGCGAAGGTGAATTAGGTGAAAGGCTGCATCATATTTATTCATCTTTACTGGAAAAACATGAAACGGTTTTGCTTATCGGAGCTGACAGCCCACAGATAACACCCATACTTTTAAAGGAAGCAGCTAAAAAGGCAGCAAGTGGTAAATTTGTAATTGGTCCTGCACGAGATGGTGGCTTTTACCTTTTTGCAGGTAACAAATCTGTGGAGAAAAAAACATGGATGGAAACTCCTTATAGCGTTGCTGAAACACTGCAGATGCTGGTAGAAAAAATTGGTGAGGCAGAATTTCTTTCTACGCTTACAGATGTTGACAAGGAAACGGATTTGCAGTTATTGCAGAAGGAAATTCGGGGCTGTAACCTTAATTCTAAACAAAAACTGAAGATATGGTTGGAGAATAATATATGAGCGACAAACGTAAAATTCTTTTTCTGTGCACCGGTAATTCAGCCCGCAGCATAATTTCGGAAGTGCTGGCCAATGAGCTGGGAAAAGGCCGCATACACGCCTTCTCAGCAGGAAGCAAGCCAACAGGCAAAGTTAACCCTGATGCTATAAAAGTGCTAATAAAACATGGCCATAATGCTGAAAATATTCATAGCAAAAGCTGGGATGATTTCGCAGGGGAAAAGTTTGATGTTGTGGTTACAGTCTGTGATAACGCAGCGAAAAAACCCTGCCCATTCTGGCCTGGCGCACCGGAAAGAATACACTGGGGCATAGATGACCCGGCTGCGGCGAAAGGCAGTGAAAGTGAAAAAATGGCGGCTTTTGAAACTGCGTATAAGATTATCCGTGCAAAAATAGAGACGTTGTTATGATACAAGATGCCATACTGTATAAGAGTGTGGCTGTTGGCTTCTGGTTTGCCTTCATTTTTATTGCTGAGAGGATATGGCGGGCTGTTCCTGCTAAAGGTGGCTGCCGCAGGATAGGCAGGAATACTGGACTATGGCTGATTAATATGGTTCTCTCGCCTCTTATTATTCTGCCCGTCACTTTTTATGCCTCGAACTATGTTCTCTGGAACAGGCTAGAATGGTGGAATATTGTTGTTGATATAGTGGTGCTGGATTTTCTGATATTCTGGTGGCATATGGCCAATCATAAACTTCCTTTGCTCTGGCGTTTTCATGAAGTGCACCATCTGGATGAACATCTGGATAGTAGTTCGGCAGTAAGGTTCCATTTTGGAGAGGTGCTGCTTTCTGCCTTTGCAAGGGCAGCATTTATAATAATACTGGCAGTTCCCTTTGTTAATGTTGTTATCTTTGAAGGGGTGGTTCTGGCGGCAGCAATATTCCATCATTCTAACCTGAAATTACCTGCTGATCTGGAAAGAGCCCTTACAAAAATTATAATCACGCCGTCTATACACTGGGTGCATCATCATGCTATTCGAGCTGATACTGATTCCAACTATGGAACCATTTTCAGTTTTTGGGATAGGCTATTTAAAACAAAAAGCCTAAACAAACGCGAATATGATATGAAAATCGGAGTTGAAGGCCGGGCAGAAAAAACTATAGGTAAGCTAATAATAAAACCTTTCTCTCAAGAACAGCTACCGCCGCCAAGCACACAGAACTTGGCACAGTGAGGGTGATTAAGTTTCACTGGTCCTGAAGCTTCAGCAAGAGTTTGTCCCATTTCAAAGCTTTTATCATAAGGCAGTAATGTGCAGGCAGCAATTACAGGATCTTTCTCACCTTTGCGTTTTATCACCATGCGAGAACTTGCGCACATCATGTTATCTGGTGAGAGGTTTAATATATCCCAACAGCCAGTGGTTATCTCAGGTACTTCTGCCTTTTCATCCATCTCTGGGAACAGAATAAGGCGTGATTTATCGAAGGCATTAAGATTTATATTATTCTTTTCGAACAGGCTGGCATAACCCTTGCGCATTTGTGATTCGTTTTCACCAAATTCCAACCTTCCCGCTACAGCAAGGTTGAAACCTTGATCAGAGAGCCATTTTAGACCAAGCAACATAGGTTGCCAGGAACGTCGTCCGCGTTCTTTTTCGTGTTTTTCTTTTTCAAAATGATCAACTGATACCCGCACTTCCAAACGGTTCCCATGGTTTTCCTTCAATGCTAGAAACTGTTCAGAAAGTTTCATCATTGGCCGCATGGCATTGGTGAGTAACAGAAGTTGAAAATTCAGGTTAAGACATTCATCCATTATTTGAATAATGTCCGGGTTCATGAAAGGCTCGCCACCTGTCAGCCCTATTTCGTTGGTTGGCAGGTTGTTGTTTTTTATCTCAGCAAGATACTCGCGTACTTCTGCGGCGGTTATATAAACCAGCGCATCATTCTTCGGGCTGGATTCAATATAACAGTTTTCACAGGCGAGATTGCACAAAGTTCCAGTGTTGAACCATAGTGTTTTAAGTGCTGTAAATTCTACAAATGCTCGCTGTTCTCCCTTTTGAGTAACATTAGGGTGCTCAAATTTGTTAAATACTATTGCCCTTGATTCGCCTGGCATTTCTTTCCGCAGCAGAAGTTAAAAGACCAGAAATTGTCCTGATCACGCAATATATATAGAACAAAAAACCCTGCCAGAACTGGTACTCCAGCAATAAAAAGGTGGTTAATTCCCTCATATGGATTTATCAAATATGACCAAGAAGAAACTACGGAAATGAAATGTATGATAAAGGCAAAACCATAAGAAACACGCTTGCATACTCCAAGCAGAACTGCCAGTGCCAATAAAGTTTCTGCGGCACCTATAATTGGGGATAAATCAGCAGTTATGGAAATCTTGTAAAACATCTCATAGATTTTTACAGTTACATCTGGGTTGATAAATTTCTCAACTGACCATTGCAGAAGAAATAAACCTAAGGTAAGTCGCAGAACGAACAATGCAAGTGGTAGCCTTTCTTCAAGCGGTTTGCATGCTGGGCAAGAATCATTTTTCATAATTTATCTCTCCTTCTCTATAAAACATCTCAAAAGTAAATGTAATTGTATGTAACATAACATTTCTCTTTCGTTTTATGTAGCATATATCATATTTTATGGGCAGCTTTGGCTGCGGAGTTTTTTACTTTGCCTTACTTTTCTTTATCTAAAACATTCAAAAACAACCATTGGTTGTGATGTGGTATTAAAATTGTATAGTAATTTATAACACTTTCGCATTTAATTAAAAAAAGTTACAATCACAGGTAAGTGACACTGGAATATTACCTAACATTATGGTAGTAACACCACCTTTTATGAAAGGGAAAACTTGGCAGGAAAGTTTTACATAAAGTTTCGTGGTGTAAGAGGCACAATTCCTGTGCCTGGTCCTTCGGCCGTGCGCTACGGTGGCAATACTTCATGTGTGGAAGTTCGTTGCGACAACAGGCTGTTGATAATTGATGCTGGAACTGGCATTATATCTCTGGGCAAAGAAGAAAAAATAAAAGATGCTGATATTCTTCTCTCACACACTCATCTTGATCACATACAAGGTTTTCCATTCTTCAAACCTTTTTATTCCAAAGAATCTAATATAAGAGTTTGGGGTGGTCATTTAGATAAAGGCGGGACCAGAGCAGCAATAAAAAAAATAATGCAGCCACCAGTTTTTCCAGTTCCACTTTCTGGCTTGCACGCTAAACCAAAATTTATTGATTTCAAAGCTGGTGAAGATTTATCTGCCCCACAATTTAAGAAAAATGGCATTAAAATAAAAACTTTTTGTTTGAACCATCCTGATAACGCTACTGCTTTCAGAGTGGAATATGGTGGAAAATCGATTTGCTATGTTAGTGACGTAGAACATAAACAAGGAAAGATTGATACCGCTTTAGTAGAATTCATTAAAAATACAAATATTCTGATCTATGATTCAACATTCTGTGAGACCAAATTCAAAAACCACATTGGCTGGGGGCATTCCACCTGGCAACATGGTGCTTTAGTAGCGGATGAAGCAAATGTTTCTATGTTTGTAGCTTTCCATCATGACCCAGAACTTTCTGATGAAGCTCTTGACGAAAGAGAGCGCCACATGCAACACTTGCGCAAAAATTCCGTCATGGCCAGAGAAGGCATGACATTAGAACCTTAAAGCCTTTTTCTACTACTGGTTGCGCATTTCCGTTTAACTCCAAGTTTAAAGATACAAGAGCCCCATATTTTCCTTGCAATAACCAAAAAAACTCTAATTAATAACACCTTGATTGATTCCTGGGGGGTAAATGAAAAATCATAAGGGCTTCATTATTCTGTTTCTTATTACCCTGTTTTTCACGGGTGGGCAAAATGCTTATGCAGAGCAGGGCAATGCCTTTCTTTTTTTAAACACCACCTCGGACTTAGATATTCATGCTTATACCCCATGGA
>Ga0210057_1005336_pt1 | contig 16575 bp, 19 predicted proteins | sample CryGeyCG2114_010_2_FD_183968 | JGI IMG/M metagenome (GOLD analysis project Ga0210057, IMG submission 183968) | Groundwater microbial communities from aquifer - Crystal Geyser CG10_big_fil_rev_8/21/14_0.10 (SPAdes) (version 2) | ecosystem: Environmental > Aquatic > Deep subsurface > Groundwater ...
GGTAACCTTCGGCGCGCCGTTTCTCTTGCCTGAAGTGGTACCGACAAATCCTCATGAGCCGAGCGTGGACTCGTATGAGGATATGAAGCGCTCTGCCCAGGTGGTGATAAAAAGAATAGGAGAGCTTTTAGGGTAACCAAGATAAAATAAACGGTCCAACGGCTAAATTGTATTTAGCCATTGGAAAACAGTGCCTTTTTCACACATCCTTTTGCCTAAAGGTTATCAAATGGGGTATAATTTAGAAATCTATTGGTTTTAATAAAATAAATATATGGAAAATAAATTTATAAGACCATTAGCACTTGCCATTATTAAAAAAGATGACAGTATTTTAGTTCAAGTGGGATTTGATAGTAAAAAGAATCAAAAATTTTATCGTATACCAGGAGGCGGAATAGAGTTTGGTGAAACTGGGATTATGGCATTGAATAGAGAGTTTATGGAAGAATTTGGTTCTAAAATAAACAATATAGAGCTCCTTGGGTTTGTAGAAAATATTTTTACATATGAAGGTGAGAGTGGGCATGAGTTAGTTGTGGTTTATAAGGCTGATTTAGTGAAAGAGTCTTTGTATCATGAGGAAGAAATAAGAATTTTGGACAACGATGAATCCTACGCTATTTGGGAAAATATTGATGTGTTAAAAAATAAATATTTTTATCCTAATGGTATAAATAAGTTTGTTTAAAAAATTTAGCACAAACAAGCAGAATAAATAAAATGTGGGACAAAACAATTTATCTTGATAGTAATTTCGCAAAAGCTGACAAAAAAAGAATCGCCCGGGAAAAGAAAAAAAGGGGGGGTAAGGCTTATATTCCGGAAAATTATCCTGACAACTGGACAAAATACTACAAAGAGGCTTATCGTAGATATGTGAGAAAATACAATCCGCAAAATAATTGCGATATTATTTGTAAAATTTGACATGAAATATCCAAAAGTAAAAATTAAACAAATCCCACTTAAGCTTGAACTCGAGGTGTTAAATTATTTTGTTTTTAATGCTAATAATAATTTTGGTAAGTATGTTTTTATGGAACACCCGAATCTTAAAAACGCTAAATCAAAAAAAGAGGTTGAAAAATATATAATTGATTTGAGCCGAAAAAACCAAAAAGTTATTGAAAGTAGTATCTCTGTCTTTAGAAAAAAATGGCAAAAGGTGGAAAAAGATTTTTTTAATATTTTACCGGAAATCATGGGAACAGAATGGCCACAAGGTAAGATAATAACGGCTTATGTTTCAATAAACCCCATATCCCCAAGATTTCTTGATAAATGGGCTTTCTCTATTAACTACAAGAAACAATCAAACACTTCTCGCGTAAAAGAAATATTTATGCATGAAATTGTCCATTTTTTATATTTTAAGAAGTGGAAGGAGGTTTTTCCAAAATCAAAAAGGAGAACTTTTGATTACCCTTATGTTGAATGGCGCCTCAGTGAGATTCTTGCTCCAATTATTCTTAATTATTCTCCTGCAAGAAAGTTGATTGGAAAATCTGCTGATAGCTATGATGAACACGAAAAAATTAAGATCGGTAATAATAGCATTGTAAAACATTTTGAGGATTTGTATAAAAAATCAATAAAACAACAAAAATCATTTGACGAGTTTTTACAAACTGCTTACAAGGAAATTTTAAAATACGAAAGTAAATTTTAAATATGTTAAAATAGAGGTAGTTTTTAAAAGAAACAGTGCCTTTTTCACACATCCTTTTGCCTAAAGGTTATCAAATGGGGTATAATTTAGGGTATGTTAGATATTGGCTTTTGGCACAAATATTTTCAAGTTTATGATGTTTTGAAGTTATAAAATCCGCTAAAAGGCGGATTTTTTGTTTTAAATAAGGCAATGTTTGTTTAAAAATGAAGAGATTGACAAAATACGGCGGTCTAGTATCGTGAAGATAGGGAAGCAGTTTTTTTTTAAAACTTAAATAATCCGGGCGTTGTCTGGATAGAAAGGGGGTGATTAGAATGGAGGTAGAAACAAAGGTAAGCCCTTTCGCTGTACGATTCGGCGAGACCCTTTCATCGGAGAAATCCTTCATTGGTAAAGATGGTGTCCTGCTTGTCGAAATGTCAAACGCGACACATCTCGGCCAGGAGGGAGATGAGGCGTGTTGAGAACTTCTCATTAAGGAAGAAAGCGGGTCGTCTACACGAGACGACCCGCTTTTAAATAAACAGGAGGGCAAAGCGATGATTTTATTGTTAAGTATAGAGAATGACTCACATACAGACGCTGTTATTGAGGCCATAAGGAGGAATAAAGGTAATTATATAAGGCTCAATACAGACAGGTTTATGGACATTGATATTTCGTTCAATATAGATGGCGGAGAGATAATTTTACCTGACGGTGATACTTTCCATATTAACGATATCGGAAGTATCTGGGGTCGGAGAAGATTTTTGCCACACATGATAAAAAATATAGATTCAAAATATCAGATGTTTGCAAAAAGTCAGTGGGCATCTTTTCTTGCCAATCTTTGGGCTTTGCTCGATGGAAAAGAATGGTTAAATCATCCATCTGCTGTTGAAAAGGCAAAGCAGAAGATATTTCAATTAAAGACTGCCAGCAAGTTGGGTTTTAAGACTCCAAAGACAGTATTTACAAATACTGTTAAATCAGTTCGAGAATTGTCAAAGATAATGGGGTCAGGGATCGTCTATAAACCCATTGGTCACGGGGTTCTTAGTGAAGATGATGAGACTGTCGTATTTACCAGCTTAATAAAAGAGCAAGATTTATTAGATGCAATGGATGAAGAAATTAAAGTCGCCCCAGGAATATTCCAAGAGTGTATTTCTAAAAAGTACGAAGTAAGAGTGACAGTCGTTGGTAATCGCGCATTTGCTGCAAGGATTAATTCTCAGGAAAGTAAGAGGACGCAGATTGATTGGCGGAGATATGATTTTGCCAACATTACACATTACAAGGAAGAATTACCAGAGGTTATATATCAGCGTTGTGTTTGTTTAGTGCAAGAATTGGGCTTGCGCTACGGAGCTATCGACCTGATAGTGACACCACAAGATGAATGGGTATTCCTTGAAAGTAATTGTAATGGCCAATGGCTTTGGCTAGAGAAATTAGTTGGGTTAAGTATCAGTGATGCGCTCGCTTCTCTTCTGGTTAAACTCGATACGATAAATGATCTTTAATATATGGCCGCACTGGAGTAATAACTCTAGCCAGCGGCCTTTTTTTTTGCTATTTTAATATAAAGTGATAAATAAAATAAAAAAATTATTTCAAGAAGATATTGCAGACCGAAAAAAGCCAAACTTGGACGATTGTTGGCCGGAAGTATCAAAGCGTGACAAACAACGAGCAAGAGAAGTGAGAGCCTTTATTAAAAATTATAAGGGTAAATTAGATGTGCAGATTTTATATTATATGGGTTTCATATTGCATCATCAGGGGACTAAATTGTCGTCATCACAAGCGCGTTTACTTGCAAAACGAGGAATAGAATTATGCAAAGGTAAAAATACTAAAGTTTGTAAACAGATACGATGGCTGTATGCTGGGTCTACGGATAGACTTTTAAGGCTTAAAGGGGAGCCACAGAAATATGGAACACAATACCATCGTAAAAAGAAGGGTGGAAAATATGAACTATACTGCATTGATCCGAAAACTACTGACGAAGAGAGAAAAGAATTTAATGTGCCAATCCTTGCTGAAGCTAGAAAACTTGCTAAGAAGATAATCTAAACGGCTCAACTCGCCACCGGTCAATGTTTTTAAATGCGTTGAGCTGTTTAGAATGTATTAAAATAATCCATATCAAGGTGACACCTTGATATGATGATAATTTTTTGCTTTATAATCATATTTTATGTTTTAAGGTTTATCCTACTTTGAAATTGTTTTTAATTTCTTTGCAGGGTATAATTTAGGGTATGTTAGATAATTTTCTAAACTCATGAAAACTTTCGCTTTTGTCGATGCTTCTAATCTTTTCTATGGAGGGATTAAGAGTTTGGGGTGGAAAATTGATTATAAAAAACTATCAACTTATTTAAAAGATAAATATAGAGTGGAAAGAATTCTGTATTTTGGTGGAGTTGAAATTCATAATTTTAGATATGATTATTTGGATAATGAGACTGTCCCTATAGATGATCTTGAAAAGTATTTAGTCGATCTAATCGATAAGGATAAAGAAAAATTAAATGAAGCGGAGTTAGCTTTGATAGCACGTCATTTACAAAGGATAAGATTCTATTTGAAATTAAAAGAGTTTGGTTATGAGTTGTATCTTAAACCGGTAAAACTTTATGAACAAGAAGATGGTACGACGAAAAGAAAGGCAAATTGTGATGTTGAGATGGCGTTTTATCTGATGAAAGAAGAAGATATTTTTAATAGGGCAGTTATACTTTCTGGTGATGGTGATTTCTTGCCGGTATTAAAGTATTTAAAGGAGAAAAAGAAGGAAATCATTGTTTTGTCACGAGGGCCCAGGACGGCTAAGGAGGTCAGAAAATTTGCCGGTGGAAATTTTAGAGATTTTGAATATTTAAAGTTTCGATTAAAAATGGATGAAGATAATGCTAAATAATAAACGGGGCGGACTCATATAGAATCCGCCCCACGTTTAGTGATATAATTATAGCAAATAGCTTAAAACATGCAAATATATGTACGGTTAACCTTATGAGGTGACATTCTGATATGATTGGGGTGACAAAGGTTAATTATCAGAATTCATAAGGGCTAAGCCCGAAAACACATATGGCGAACAAAAATTAACTATTTTTCACACACCCTTTTGCCTAAGGGCTATCAAATGGGGTATAATTTAGGGTATGTTAGATACTGGCTTTTGGCACAAATATTTTAAAGTTTATGATGTTTTGAAGTTATAAAATCCGCTAAAAAGCGGATTTTTTGTTTTACGACCAGTGTTGCATTTCAGAGTAGAATTCAGCCACAACAGTGACATAATTTTGTCTGGTCTATATAGTTTGAATAGAGAAGTTTGGTCTTTAAAAGCGATTAGGGAGAAATCTCTATTAACATAAAAAATACAATAATCGATACAGAAATTTAATCAGAAAAAAGGAGCTGACAATGAAAGAGAATTTTATGTTTCTGGTAAGCGATTTAGCTTTCAAGAAATCGAGCCACAGCAGAATTATCACCTTCTGTGTATCAGTCGCCCTGACGCCTGATGGTGTAGCCGTGCGGGACACTAAAGACAGCAGTAAACGCACTCTCTTCTTTACCCACGGCGAGTGGAAGGCTTTCGTAAAAGGTGTTAAAGAAGGCGAGTTTGATGCATAGTTCTTAGACTTATTAATAAGGGTAGACTACGGTCTACCCTTATTTAATTACAATTAAAGAAAAAATATTAAATATATATTATAATTAAAAAAATCATGAATAAGGTAAAACAAATAATCACTTTTTCAAATGCGGATATTGGCTATGAGAAGACTCTTATAGAAAAGTTTTCTGGTGGTCTAAATATTAATGACAGAATTGGAATTCTAGCCTCAAATGGGTCAGGTAAGACCTGTTTATTGCAAACAATATCTGGCAATGCTGATCTTTTGTCGGGGTCTTTGAGTGTACATGGCTCCGTATCTTTAATCTCACAAGTGCTTCAAATTCCCGAGAATATAAAAAATATTACAATTGAACAATTCTTAGATCAAGAGAAACTCTCGCTTTCTAAAGTTAATGTTTTTCTGGAAAAAAATTTCCAAAAATCTTTTAAAAATATACACTTGAGAGATATCTCAGGAGGAGAATTTACTCTATTGCAGATTGCCAAGGGCTTTTTAGTAAATCCGGATGTTTTATTACTTGATGAACCGACTAATCATCTTGATTTTTCTGCACGTAAAGCACTACTTAATCTTTTAAAGAATTTTAGAGGGGCAATTCTTTTCGTGTCACATGATATTTGGTTTTTAGATAATTTGGCAAATAAATTATGGATAGTAGAAAATAATTCAATTAGGAACTTTCAAGGAACGTATGATGATTATAAAAAAGAAAATCAATTAAAAGAAGAGGGGATAGAAAGACAGAAAGAAAGTTTAAGAAAAAAAGTAAATAAATTACATGAAACTATAAAACATGAAAATACAAGGCAAGCTCATTCTACTGCGGGAGGTAAAAAACAAGCTCATGATAAGAGTATGTCAGCACATGACCGAGGGTATCTTGCTGATAAAGCGTCTGACTTCGCTGGTAAAAATACAAAGAAACTTCAAGCTATGTTAGGAAAAGCAAAAGAGGATTTTTTGGAAATTCATGTTTCAAAAAGAAAAAAAATGAGAGCGTCTATTACAACTGAATCAAAAAAGAAAAGTATTTACTCGCTAGATTCAAGTTCTCTATATATCGATAATTTATGCCTAATTAAAGACATCACAATTGATCAGTATGTAGGGGATAGATATGTACTTTTCGGAGAGAATGGTTCAGGTAAATCTTCCTTTGTTAAGGCACTCTTGGGTATAGAGCCATACCGTTTTCAACCTAAAACAAAAATAAACAATTCAGCTAAAATTGTATACTTTGACCAACAATATAGCACCATAAATCTCGAGAAGACAGTACTTGAAAATATACAGCTTTATTCAGATGCGTCTATTGAAGATATACGGCAACATTTGGGTAGGTATTTATTTTTTACTCAACAAGATGTTAATCAGAAAGCGAAAAATTTAAGTGGCGGTATGCTAGCTCGTCTTGCTTGCGCGATGATAACTATTTCCCCAATTGATCTTTTGATCCTTGATGAACCTACAAATAATCTTGATATTGAGACTATACAAGAATTAATTTCAGCTCTTTCTGAATATGAGGGCGCATTGTTAGTTATTTCTCATGATATAGATTTTGTGAAAAAAATAGAACCTGACAAACTGTTGTTTATAAGAAATAATACTTTAAAAAATCTCTCTATTGATGATTTATCAGAAATCGAAGATATTTCTAATAATAACTAAGATGGCCTTTGACCTAAACAAGGTTTGGGTCAAAATTAATTTCAGTCTGCCAATTAGTGAATTGCTTACAATAATTTCCGGAGAATAACTTGGCTACTGGATAGCCAAGTGATGATAGATTGACAAAATACATTGGTCTAGTATTGTGAGAATAGAGGGAGATTGGTCTTTGAAAACTAATAAAATAGTAAGCATAAGGAGGTAGTTAGAATGAATTCCTTAAAATTAAAATTGATATGGTTAACTCTTAACCGTGGGTGTAATTTCCGCTGTACATGGTGTTATGCGACGGGGAGTAAATATCTACCAGAAGATAATATGTCTCTACCGTTTGCTCTTGATCTTCTTGAAATTTCAAGACAACTCGGGATTAATCGGCTATTTTTAATAGGAGGCGAGCCAACATTGTGGCCTCACCTGTTTAACTTTAACGAATCAATGAAACGTGGCGGAGTAAAGTCAACTCTTGTGACTAATGCATATAGATTTTCCGATGATCAATTTTGGGAAAAGTATTTAATACACCCAAACACCCATATCGGCGCATCCTTTAAGGCGTTTAGCCGTGAAAGTATGGTTGAAAACACGAAGACCAATATGTTCGCTGGAGTTACAAAAGGCCTCCGGAGGGTTTTTGAGTATCAGCCCAATAGCATAGCTAGTTTCGTGTATTCTAAACCATACGTATCCCACTTTTTGGATATGGTGGAATATGCTGTTGACTGTGGGGCATTTGGCATATCTGTAAATTTCTGTTCTCCTGCTATACACAAAGACCACATAGACGATAAGTTTATGGTTAATATCGATATAATGGTTAAAGAAATAATATCTGCCTATGAAAAAGCACATATGATTACAGGCGGACGCCTTGTATTCGTTATGAAGCACCCTCTTTGTATCTGGCCTCAAGAGTTTATCAAAACCCTAAAAGAGAGGGGTCAGATTTCAACCACATGTCATCTCCAACACCAATCGGGTGGTATCATTGATACAGATGGTTCGCTGTTGATTTGCAACAGCATGTTCGGATTTCCTGTTGGCAGATATGGAAAGGATTTTAAATCTGCTGAGTCTTTAGCGACCTTTTTTGGGTCAGAAGAGATGAAAAATAATTTTGCGCAAGTCAGAGCATATCCTTCAAAAAAGTGCATTGATTGCGAAGTCTTTGAAGACTGCTCAGGAGGGTGCCCTTTACTATGGACAGTGTATTCACCTGACGCTATGATAAAAGGATGGATAAAGTAGATATCTACCTAAAGGCCACTAACATACTATAGTGTGTTAGTGGCCTTTTCTTGTTATAATTAAAAAATAAGTTATTTTGATAAAATCATGCTTGCCATACCCATAAAATTTAAATTCAATATTGATTCCGAAGCACGTAGAGTAAAAGAAACACTTGATATTCTGACGTGGCTTACTAAGAACAACTACAAGTTTTCTTTGCCAAATGCTATAAAAAATCCTAAAGAGACAAATATTGAAATAATTAGAGAAGAGATAGAAGAAGAGTATGATTTGAAAACTTATCAAATCGCCGAAAGCGCCATTTTAAAATCATGGGAAGGAAACAGTAGTTTAGTAAAAAGAATTAACCAAAAAATGGTTGGTTCATATGCTTTGGAAGAGATAAATGTAATTTTAACTAAATATGGTACGCAGGGAAGCTATCTGACACCAAATTCGGTGATCATAAATATTTCTAATATACCTCCCGAATTTTTAATAAAGACCGTCATACATGAATCTTTGCATTTGATGATTGAGCATCTAATCAAGAAGTACTCAGTTGAGCATTGGGTTAAGGAGCGTATAGTAGATTTGATAATTGACCTTGAGTACAAATCACGTTTCAAAATGCAATCTGTACCTGAGTGGGCGATTGCTACAGATAAAATATTTAAAGAAAATTATCCAAATCTAATTTTAATGATGGAAAAAGCATCTAAAATTTCTTTTAATTAAATAAAAACCCCACATTCTCTATGAGATAGAGAATGTGGGGTGCCGTGCTCCTTCACTCGTCGGCACAGTCGCAGTTGCATTCACATGCCCCCCAACCACCGTCGCAATTTCCTCCTATGCAGTCGCAATCACCGCGTAGTTGAGGGGAAAAGCCCCTGATGTCCTTAGTGCAGGGTATCCCTGTCGTTTTAAGAAGCTTGATAAATCCTGTCATTTTTCTCACCTCCTTTCTTGTTTAAGGGTTAATTTTCAGACATTTATTTCCTCTCTATTATCAGAATATCACTGTCCTCATCAACTTGTCAATCCAAACGGCTCAATCCGCCGTGACTAAGCCCGAAAATACATACGGCGAACAAAAATCACCCTCTTTTTTCAACGGCTAAATACAATTTAGCCGTTGGAAAACTGTGGATTTTCACACATCCTTTTGCCTAAAGGTTATCAAATAGGGTATAAATATCGTCGTTTACCACTTGGAGGCTAAGCCTCCAAGTGGTTTTTTGTTTCAACACTTATTTTTGCTTTATAATCATATTTTAGGGTTTATCCTACTTGGAAATTGTTTTTAATTTCTTTGCAGGGTATAATTTAGGATACACATGTCGTCATTTGAAGAACAATTTTTAAAAAGAAAGAAAAAACCACATGGAGACTAAGTCTCCATGTGGTTTTTTAAGGGGCAGGTACTAAGATCTGACGTTTGTAAAGTTGCCATAAAAAACCTTCTACATCATCATCTTGTTTGCTAGTGAAATCACTTAGCTGATAGGCACGATCTCTGTTTAGTCCTTGCAGTAGCTTGGTGGCAGTTGTGTTTAGGTAGCATTTGAAACGCGGTCCTATGAACACTACAGCACCAAATTCTTCGATCCTCCATCTTGCTTGAGGATTTAACCGAAACATAAAGGGGAAAGAAGATGTTGTCGCTCGACGTTCGATCTTTGTCAGCTCGAAAGCGGCGTAGTCAACATCTTGAAAAGACACGTATGGATCAGTTGCGGAGAGAGATCCTTTCCTCATCTTTGCTTCCATACGACAGCCACCTCCGCACCAAGCAAGAATCTTACAAGAAGAACATTTAGAAGGTATTAATTTGCCATCCCTCCATTCTTGCATACGATTCCAGATGGACGCGAGTTCTTCTTTGAAGATATTGCCGTAAGAGGTATCAAGGTGAGAGCATGGGCGGATGTTTCCATCGGAAGCGATGGTCAAGGTAGTTACTGCGGCTGAACACCGCCGACCGATAAATGCCTTGTAGCGATTGACCTCCTTCATCGCACAGAGCGGGTAGCTCTCAAGAACTCCTACTGACATCTGCTCTTGCTCGCCGATAGCGTGTAATTCAGCAAGATAATCTCTAAAGTCTTTGAGACTTAAAGACAACTCGCTGAAATCAGCGCAATTCCCGGGGCAACCGGCGCGTGTGGAATTAAAGTGTCTAATCCCGAGCGATTTTACAAACGTGGCTGTTTCCTTCAGATACTGCTTGTTCTTTTGGGATATCACCATGTTTACCACGACGGAGACGTCTGCTTCTTGAAGGAACCGGATACCCTGTATTGCTTTTTCAAAACTACCCCTGCATTGAGATATTTCATCGTGAATTTCTGAAGTCGGGCCCATTAGTGAAGTGAGGACGCTCGTTACCCCCGCTTGTTTTAACCGCAAGGCATCTTCGATGGTTATGGGAACTAAATTAGAGTTAATTCCCGCGGAAATCCCAAAGCCCTGCGCTTTCTCAAGTGCTCTAAACAAAATGCGCTTGTTCAAGAACGGTTCGCCTCCGGTAAAAACCGTATGGAGCACCTTGTGGCGGATTAGCTGGTCCATTATCCGGTCAATTCCTTCTTCAGAAAGACCAACACTATGACTCTTCAGGTCATCGTCTTGCCTCCAGTGGTTATAGCAGTGCACGCATTTACTCGTACACTGTGCTGAAATCTCCACCTGGACCACAAGTGGTGCGCTGAGTGTTTTATACATCTTCTCCATAAATGCCTCCCTTACTGAAATAAAATTCAGTTTGTTTTGTTTTAAAGATCAAAGCTCTATTTGTAGAGTACCAATATGATGGTATCTTGTCAATGCTTCGTAATGGTTCAATACCTTTGCAACACCACAGGGGGTAAAATATAAACATATGTCATATACAACAAACCCAAATATGCCCAAGGTTCGCAGAGATGCTGTCCGCCTCGTGAAGTATCGAGGGTGGTCGATTCGTGCTGTCGCAAAACACCTAGGATACCAACCAAGCACAGTGAGCAGGTGGTGCAAGAAGGATCCGAGCGGAGGGTGGCATGAAATACCAACGCTCTCATCAGCACCAAAGACAAGCCCGAATGCATTACCACGAGAGACGGTAGTTTTAATCATCGGGGAAAGAGTTGGGAGGAGGAGGTGTGCAGAGCATGTTCATGTAGCACTTGCGAATAGAGGGGTCAAGGTGAGCTTGAGTAGCGTAAAGCGCACGCTGGACAGATGCTACCTAACCAAAAAGCGAAGTCCATGGAAACGACCGCACGATAGTACTCCACGCCCAGTTGCCTTGTATTCTGGGGCTTTGCTCCAATGTGACACCATACACATCATTGCTCCAGACGGTTCAAGGATATATGTGTATACCCTGATTGACCTGTTCAGTCGCTGGGCATATGCGGAGGTAGTTGAAAAGATTGGAGCAGAGCCAAGTGTGCAGTTTGTTGCCCGCGCGCAAAAGAATGCACCGTTTCGTTTTGAGATGATACAAACAGACAATGGACCTGAATTCTCTACATGGTGCACACATGGGTGGCTACGACTTCGTATTGCACATAGGCACGGAAGAGTACACAAATCAAATGACCAAGCTCACGTGGAGAGGTTCAATCGCACAGTACAGGAAGAATGCCTAGATCGTGTCACGCACAATGTTTCTTCGTTCAAAAAAGCGCTTAAAACATACCTTCCGTATTACAACAACGAGCGCACGCACATGGGGATTAATTACCAAACTCCTCTACAAGTGTTGCAAAGGTCTTGACTCTTTTACGTGCTTTAGATTTTTTCGAGTATTTAAATTATATGATAGAATTAAGATATGAATGACTTGCCAAAGATCAGGATAGAAAAAGACTTGGAACAAGAAGTAAATATATTCTCAATATTTCTTAATAATCCTGTCTATCCACAAAACCGAAACTTTATCTTTAAAGTTTTTCCGGAGCTTGAACTGCAATTGAAAACATCCAAAGATGAAAAAACTGTAATTCAAAAATTCGTTGTTGCTTTTCGTAGAAAAAATAAAAAAATAATTGAGCAAATTATTAAGGAAAACGAAATTCTTATTGACAAAAAATGGAGCGAGGCCATCAAGGCGCTGGCGAGTCTTATGGATTATAGTTGGTTTCAACCGATAGTCTATAAAGCCATCCCCACAATCCTTCCATTTTCTCCTCTTGGTGATAATATGTTTTATTTTTCAATCCTCGGACAAATAAAAAGTATTTTAAATCATTCATTACCTATTGAAACAAAAAAACAAAACACTAAGGATATTCTCTACACGGCTATTCATGAAATATCACATTTCATTTTTTATGATATTTTAAGAAAAATAGAAGAAGAATCAAAGTCGCCACCAATAGAAAACAATCTCAGGAATTATTTAAAAGAAGCTCTTGCGGTGGTACTGCTCAATCACGAGCCATTATGTGCTATTTTAAATCTACATAATTACACCGGTAATCCCGAACTCTGCGATCTTCAGATAAAAAAACAGAACGGTGAAATTCTGAAATTCACTGACTTTTTACAGGAGGCGTATCAAAATAGTCGAATAAACAAGAAAGAAACTTTTCAGATATTTTTGCAAGGAATACTCGGCATCCTACTGCCTCTTAGTAAAGAATTCTCAATCAAACGTGAAATCTGGAATCGTTTTGGAAAAGAATTATCAAAAAATCCGGAAATTTTAAAAACATATCAATATCCAATACAATTAAAAAAGGAGCAAGGATGAATCCCTTGCTCCTGTGTTGCTGTTACCGTTGCCTGTTACTCGTCACAGGCAACGCAGTCGTAACAATCAGGGCAGTAGTTTTCCTCCGAAATGCCCATGATTGTCGCCTCTGAGTCATCCGTATTGAGGATTGTTTCGAACCCCAACTTCTCTCTAATCATAATCTTCGCCTCCTTTTCCATTAGATTTTACTCTGGCGTCAATCGCCCCTTCCTCCGTATGGTATATATGAACAAAAGGTTCTGGTCTCTTGAGAATTTGAAAGAACCTCTCTATGATTTATGGTATCATTTGGATACCACCCGTCAAGAGTGCGTGGAAAACTGTGGATTTTCACACATCCTTTTGCCTAAAGGTTATCAAGTAGGGTATAATTTAGGGTATGTTAGATACTGGCTTTTGCCTGCCTGCCGGCAGGCAGGGCACAAATATTCTAAAGTTCATGATGTTTTGAATTAAAAATCCGCTAAAAAGCGGATTTTTTTTGCTGGATTGTTCCAGGTTCAGGTTTGATTTCAAGGTTGACAAAATACATCGGTCTAGTATTGTGAAGATAGAGAAGTAGTTTCTTTTAAAACTTAAATAATCTGGTAAAATCCGAATAGAAAGGAGGTGAGAAAGATGACAAATGGTAATAATAACCCAGTTTTGACAGAAGATAGTTCACTGCTTCCATTGATCTTTCCTTTCGGCGAAAAGGTTAATGTAGCCGGAAGAGAAGAAAGGCGTCTTGGTTGTGAGACGGAAGTCTGGTCAGAAGTCTATAAAATGACTGACACAGACTAGTTTTCTTTGGAATGCAAAGCTATGTTTTCACATAGCTTTGCATTCCAATTTATTATGATATATAAAACAGCAAACAAATTAATAAAAAAAATTTTTGAAGAAGACCAAAAAGATAGGTTGTCAAAAAAATTATTAAAATATTCTAAAAAGAAAAGATGGGAAATTATTTCAAGTCGAGATAAAATCAGGTTAGAAAGGATTAAAGATATTATAAAGAAAATAGATTGTTTAAGAGGTGTAGATTATTTTAGGGCGGGTATAATCGCGCAGCACAGTAGCGATGAAGAAGGAATCAAATTAGCTAAATTTTTAGCAAAAAAAGGGATAGGGAAGAATCATAAGAAATCAAAATGGTTACATGCTGCGGCTACAGACAGGTTATTGATAATGAAAGGAAAAAAGCAAAAATATGGGACACAATACGGTAATTCAAATGGAAAGTGGTTCTTATTGCCAGTGGATTCAAATACGACAGATAAGGAGAGGTTAAAGTATAATGTTATAACACTGAAAGAAGCTACGCAAAAAGCCGAGAAATTAAATAATGGCAATTTCTTATCAAAGAAAAAAATAGGTATTGCCAGTAAGCGATAAAAGATTGAATATTAAAAACTGAATAAAAGGAGGTGTAATTATGATGGCGATTCTTGTGATTGCAAAAGCAAAAGATATCCATACTTCTTACGTTGTTGAAAAGTTAGAATTGGCTGGCGAGAAAGTTTATCTGCTAGAGTATGCTAAATTCCCTCAACAGATAAAAATTTCTTTTCGTCACGATGGTGATTGTAGTGGTCTTATTTTTGAATTTGAGAATGGAGAAACACTCAAATCAAAAGATATAAAAAGCGTCTACAATAGAAGACAAGAAAGCCCAAAAGCTCATAAGGGTTTAAAAAGTCGTAAAGTTAAGGAATATATAGTGCGTGAATCACAGTATTTTCTGGATGCTTTGCCGAAAGTGCTAAATGCCTTTTGGTTTAGTAATCAAGACTCTATCATTAATGCTTCGTGTAAGCCCTATCAGTTGATTCAGGCTCAAAAAGTTGGTTTTAAAACGCCGGATACGATTATCACTAATTCTGGTAAACAGGTTTTAGAGTTTGCTGAAGAAAGTGATTTAAAAGAGATTGCAATAAAGTCTCTAAATACTCCGGGTTTTATATCGGGACATGGTAGAAATAGAATGGCATTAGCTTTCTATACTCAGAAAGTTAATAGAAGGGAATTACCTAAACTAGCTTTACGAGCTCAAAACTGTCCTACGACATTTCAGCCGTATATTGAAAAAGATTTTGAATTACGGATTACGGTGGTTGGTGAAAAGATATTCCCTTGTGCTATACACTCGCAAAAGGCAGTAAGGACGAAATACGACTGGAGAAAATATGATATACCAAATACTCCCCATGAGGTTTTTAAACTCCCCATTGATGTAGAAATGAAATGTTTGTCCTTAATAAAGAATCTTGGCCTCGTCTTTGGTTGCATAGATATGATTGTTACTCCTAATGGAGAGTATGTGTTTCTCGAGGTGAACCCCAATGGCCAATGGTTGTGGGTAGAGAAACTTACAGGATTTCCCATAGGAGATTCAATCGTTGATGCGTTGGTTAGAGGTAAGTCTGACATTTAACAAAAGACCGCTTATTGATTATATAATAAGCGGTCTTATTTTTTTATAACAAAAATCACCCTCTTTTTTCAACGGCTAAATACAATTTAGCCGTTGAAAAACTGTGGATTTTCACACATCCTTTTGCCTAAAGGGTATCAAATAGGGTATACATGCCGTCGTTTACCACTTGGAGGCTAAGCCTCCAAGTGGTTTTTTGTTAGAGAATTTAAATTGTGGTCAGTGGTTTTTTATTTCAACATATTTTTTTGGTTTAATAAGGCAATGTTTGTCAAAAAAATGAATAGATTGACAAGATATGGCGGTCTAGTATTGTGAAGATAGGGAAGTAGTTTCTTTAAAAACTTAAATAATTCAGTGGGGTCTGGATAGAAAGGAGGTAAGAGAAATGAGTAAGCATACCGAGAAAGATACTGCAAAAGAGACTGGTAGTTCCGCTAAAGATGTAAGTCGCGCTTTTCATGATGCGCGCAATGATGCAGTGGGAAGAGGAGAGCTTTCTGAGCGCAACTCTAGCAAAACGAGCGATTCATCAGGTGGCTCCTTCCTTGAGAGTATATTCAAGATCGTGGGACTGAAATGATCTTACGGGGTTTCGTCAAAATACCCAACAATAATTTATTATTGTTGGGTATTTTTTAAATTTTTTATTCTCCGGATTAATTTCTTATACCATGAGATTTCCGGATTCAATCTTTGTCCAATATACCAACCAAAATAAGTTGAGAATTTATATTCTTCATTTTTACGATCATTTTCTAGAAATCTTTTAGCGGCTACTGGGATGTCGCTCAAAAGTTCTTGGTGCATACGATTATAAATGTCTTCAGGAAGATTGTATCGATTAAGAATGTCAATAATAAGATCATTTAAGTAATCTTGAGTAGCTGTAAAATTAAAATCATCATGAAGTAGAATATTGATTTCTTCGTCTTTATCTTTTATTTGGAATTGTTTTGAAGCTTTTTTCATATCTAAATTCTACCGAATAATAAGGATATATGTCAATCTAAACGGCTAAATACAATTGAGCCGTTGGAAAACTGTGGATTTCCACACATCCTTTTGCCTAAAGGTTATAAAATAGGGTATAATTTAGGGTATGTTTCTAGATAAGAATAAAAAATTAAAATGGCAGAAATAAAATTGGTAAAATTTAAAATTAAACCAGGTAAGAAAGAAGCATGGC
>Ga0210057_1005337_pt1 | contig 16575 bp, 16 predicted proteins | sample CryGeyCG2114_010_2_FD_183968 | JGI IMG/M metagenome (GOLD analysis project Ga0210057, IMG submission 183968) | Groundwater microbial communities from aquifer - Crystal Geyser CG10_big_fil_rev_8/21/14_0.10 (SPAdes) (version 2) | ecosystem: Environmental > Aquatic > Deep subsurface > Groundwater ...
ACACTCACCTTTTCCAAAATAAGATCTTTATCCAATTCCCTCACAAAAAGGGAGTGACCCACAGGATCTGCCAAGCCCACAACATCTCTCACACCCTGCACTACCTGTCGAAATTTTGAAGGCGAAAGGCCCAAGCGAGCCCTTAATGCGAAAGACAAATCTTCAGCAGCACTTTCCACATCTTGTTCGTTGGCTTGAAGAATTGCACTTTGATGTGCTTCCAATAAACTAGCAAAACTTAACAGAATTTTATTTTTTTGTTCCGCACTCAAAAGAGACATTTGATAAGAGGCTCCGCGAGCTTTTTTACAAATATCTTCTATGCTTAGTTTTGGTTTCATATTCACTCATCCTTTAAAATCATCAGATGATCTTTTTGAATAATCACATCTCGTTTTGTATTCGTGAGTACCTTCTTAATTTGTGAACTTTTAAGCCCCATAATCTGTCGACACTCACTAGACGAAAAATAACTCACACCTCTAGCCAATTCATCGCCATTGGCATCTTGCACACTGACAACGTCTCCCTGATGAAATTGACCTTCAACATCTATAACTCCTGCTGCCAGTAAACTTGCTTTTTTAAACAACAGAGCTTCTTTAGCACCATCATTCACTTTGATAATGCCTTTATAACCAGAGCTCACCTGTAGCCACGTCTTTCGACTATTTGTTTTCTTTGCACGAGATAAAAACCAAGTGCCAGGCCCAAGTTCTGGGGTGAGTAGGCACGCAAAAATAGATCGCAATACGCCTTCTTTTTTTCCCGAAGCAATCACCACATTGGTTCCGGACTTCAAAGCCAACTCTGTGCTCTGAAGCTTTGAATTCATCCCACCACGTCCACCAGTAGAGCCACCTGAAACCTCAGCTTTGAGCTCTTTGAAATTCTCTACTTTTTTGTATATCCGTGCCGTTTTATATTTATTGGGGTTTTTATCAAAAACACCTTCAACATCGGTCAATAAAATTAACCAATCAGCTTTTATTTTTGTAGCAATGATAGCTGACAGCTTATCATTATCACCAAAGCTTTTACTTTTAGGGTCAATCTTTAGCTCTGTCGAAGAGATGGGATCATTTTCATTAAAAACAGGGAGCACCTTTTGTTTTAATAAATAATCAAGGGTCTGTGTTAAATGCACAAAACGGCGACGAGTCCCAAAGTCCTCAGCACTCACCAGCAATTGTGCCACCTCTAGCTTGTTTGTCTTTCCTAAGCGGCGATACAACTCCATTAACTCCACCTGTCCGACAGCCGCTGACGCTTGTTTTTCTGTTAAAGATAAGGGCGGCTTCAAGTTAAGACTCTGACGTCCTAAGCCTACAGCGCCAGAGGTGATAAAAACGAGTTCATAACCAAGATGTCTCATCTCACTCATCACAGAAAAGAACTCTTGCACCCGATCTTCCGCAATGGAGCCGTTCTCTTTGGTGAGCACCCCGGTTCCAACTTTAATGACAATTTTTGAATTAGACATCTCCACAAGGGTAATTTATAAAACCTACCTATGAAAACACAAATTATACCAATCCCAACAAATTTTGGAGCCTGCCACCTCCTCTGGAAGCAAGGAGAGGTGCAAGCTTTCTTTTTGCCCTTCAGTTCAACTAAAAAAGGACTTCAACAAATCAAAAAAAAGTATCCTGAGGCTGAACTGGTCGTCAAAATTCCAAAAGAGGTAAGGGCCAGTGCAGACTCTATTCAAGATTATTTCAAAGGAAGAACATCCAATTTAAAATCCATCCCCATAAAGACACCCTCGGAAGCGCCTTTCTTTAAAAAAGTGTATCAAGTACTACGAAACACAAAACCTGGGGAAGTTCTCTCCTATGGCGAGTTGGCTCAACGTGCCGGCTCCCCTAAAGCCTCAAGAGCTGTGGGTCAAGCCATGGCCAATAATCCTTTGCCCTTATTGATCCCCTGTCATCGCGTGATTGGATCCACAGGTAAGCTCCACGGCTTTTCCGCCGACGGTGGCCTCAGCACCAAACAGAGGCTCCTCTCTTTAGAAGGTGCCAAGCCCACTTCTCGCAAAGGGTGAAAAGGCTTATCTCGGTTTTTCAGCGCTTAAATGGGCTAATATGGCTTTTTAAGATTGGGTTTCATAACACTGGCACAAATTCAATTCGAGGTAACTCGCAGATTGGAAATAAGGTTCAAATGTTGCAAAGTACTTATTCGAGGAAATTGAAATGACCCGATTCACAACCAGAGCGAAGCTAGCAATCTTTTTGGCTATATTTTTGACGGGTGTCAGCCCTATTTTGGCTGCTTCGCAATGCGTGAATCTGTTCAATTCCAGCGCAAGGAACGCTCGGATTGAAGGTGAGGCAATGCCTCAAATTTGGGATCTGAAAAAGCTAGAACAGGCGCGCGATCATGGATCACCGGCTGCCTCAGCCCTAATTATTGAAGCACAAAAAATTATCTCTCAACCCGCGCTTTCTGTAATGAACAAAGAAGCGGTTCCACCAAGCGGGGACAAACACGATTACATCAGTATCTCGTTGTATCTGTGGCCTAATCCAGAAACTAAAAATGGATTACCGTATATAAAACGAGACGGAGAACCCAACCCCAATCTGTCACGGAGTCATCCTGATGCTGATAACTTCTGGCTCACTCGATCTCGGATAAAGAACCTTTCAATTGCATATAAGATAAGTGGAGACGAGTCCTTTGCTATCAAAGCTTCACAACTTTTAAGAACTTGGTTTATTGATCCCGAAACCCGAATGAATCCAAATATGAAATTTGCGCAGGGCCACCCCGGCAAGTCTAACGGCGATCCGTGGGGGATCATTGAACTTGCAGAGTGTGTGGAGTTATTTGATGCAATCAAGCTCTTAGAAACAAGCAAGAATTTTTCGGCCCAAGACAAAATGGAGCTACGTAGTTGGTTTGGCGAGATGCTCGAATGGCTTCGTACAAGCGAACTCGGCCAAGAAGAAGGTTCAGCGCCTAACAACCACGGTACATGGTTCGACGCGGAATTAGCAAGTATGGCTTTATTTGTTGGTCGAATCGACATAGCAAAGGCAATCTTAGAGCAGGTTGGGCCTAAACGCATATCTACTCAAATTGCGCCTGATGGATCTCAAATAGAAGAACTTAAGCGTACGCGCTCGCTCCACTATAGTATCTATAATTTGAGGGCATTTTTTCTGCTTGCCCGTCTGGGAGAAAAAGTTGGCGTAGATATTTGGAACTATCAATCCGAGGACCATCGATCGCTCAGTAAGGCGTTGCAGTTCGTTATTCCGGCGGCTACCAGTAAGGCATCTTGGCCTTTTCAACAAATCGACAAATTAAAGGAAGAGGACGTTAATACTCTTATCATGTTAGCTAATGGAAGGCTCATCGATCAGGGAGTCCTGAGCAAAGAGAGATTTTCTCAGTCCAGAGCTAGTCTAATCTTTTAATTTCTAAACCTGACGAATCGATAACACTGCTTAAATAGCCATCACGCGATCATGAATTTAAAGACTTCAGTGCTCACCAGTTTCAAAAAATAACTCTACAGACTAGCTCGCGATACCCAGCTAAAGAATCGCCAACAGAGAAAGTAAGGTCGAGACCCTAAACGACGAAATGGCACATATTGAATAGAGCCAAATCTTATTCACGCGTCGGAAATATCATGTTACGAAATTGTTATGAAATACTATTTGAGGGTGCTATCAAGTTTTTACCTCTTTGGAGGGGGACTCCATCTTCTCGATTTATTTGATCTGAGATTGATTTTCTCAGAAATGACCTTGAGTTGGAAAATTTGGATTGTCTATTTGGCGGTCTTTGACCTTGTTGCAGCCTTAGGTCTTTGGAAAGCAAGAGCTTGGGGAATCAGACTTTTTATATTTATAGCAGTGACCCAGTTAATTGCATACAGCGGACTTTTCGTGGAAGTCTTTGGGGAGCAGTTGCCCCTCGTCGTATTCCATATTGTAACGCTGTTTTTGTATGCATTCTTTAAAAGAAAATCGAAGCAATCACAGGCATTAGTTTCTTAGAAAGATTTGCCAACCAATCCAATTATAATTCAAATAACAAGACAGTGTGGCACTTTAATCCGGTAAAAACCCACTGAGACTAACGGAGATTATTTCCCGTTAATATGACCTACGCTCTCCCCACTGCATTACCCATAGATGATCGATTCGAAGCCAAGTCAATCACAGTCAAGAATGGGGAAAACAATGACTGTGAACAAATTGCCAAAAACACCCTACAAATTTAGGTTTGGTTGCCAGAGATACTCAGTTAGAGATGACTAAGAGCGAGGAGTATTAATATGTAATGTAACTTTTAGTGTGCTAGAGTCATGACCGAAAGTCTTAGTGGAATGATTCTAAAACTATTTAGACATCTCCTGGGTCGATTAAGTAGGATTTCCATGGAATATTCTCTGAACACGTTATTTTTAAGCCGTGATCGACAAAACACTGCGGACCTATTATTAGTAGAGCACGATAATAAAAATTTATCTGTTACGAAATCAAAAGCTGAACACCAACCTTCAATTTCGCGAGTCCTCGCCAAGCTGATAGAGGGGGAGTGAAGTATGCTTCACGAGTTTCTCTTAAAAAATGAAAAAGAAATTCTGGCTATGACGGAAAGGAAGTCACTTGCTTTGGCGGGTGTGCGGCCCAGCTCCGAGCAACTCAAAAAAGGGCTACCAATTTTCTACCAACAGCTCTTAGGCGTACTGCTTCTCAATCGAGATCATATGCCTACCTCGACAAGGAGCGACCAAGCTACGGCGAAAGCAGCAGCAGAAAGTGATGAACCTGCAATCGCAATGGCTGCAGGGCGACCTGAAGACGCCGCCGTGGCAAAATCGGCAGGACTTCACGGCGTAGAGCTTCTCCGGCTCGGCTATACCCTATCTCATGTTGTCCATGCATATGGCGCCATGTGCCAGTCGATCACCGAACTTGCTACGACCAAGAATATCATTATTACCTCTGGCGAATTCCGCGATCTGAATCTTTGTTTAGACGTGGCGATCGCGGGAGCGGTGACCGAGTATCAATCACTAAGAAATACGCAAGAAAGTAGTCGAGAAGTGGAGCATCTTGGTTTTTTAGCTCATGAACTGCGAAACGCAATTGGCACAGTAAAGTTGGCTATAGAACTAATGAAACAGGGCACTGTTGGTTTCGGTGGTAGCACTGGGCAAGTATTAGATCGAGGTGTGAAGCAGATTGAAGAACTCGTTGATCGGTCACTGACGGAGGTTAGGCTTCGCGTGGATCCAACGGTACGCAAAGAGTCAGTATCTTTAATCCAAATTGTGAATCAACTAATGGTAACTGCTGAAATTGAAGCTCAGTCGAAGGGTCAGGTTATATCAATAGATATTGATTCAACCTTGGTCGCAGAAGCTGACCAGCAGCTCGTTTATTCGGCGGTATCTAACCTTATTCAGAATGCACTTAAATACACTCACCCCGGAGGGAAAATTCAGGTACGTGGAACCCTGGCGGGAAAAAATGTCATCATTGAAGTGGAAGATGAATGTGGTGGTCTATCAGATCGTGCCTCAGAACTTTTCAAACCTTTTGAGCAGCACCATGAGAATCGGAAAGGGCTAGGCCTAGGTCTTACAATTGCTCAAAAAGCCGTTAACCTTAACCATGGCACGATTAGTGTTCGCAACCTTCCTGGAAAAGGTTGTGTTTTCACCATTATATTGCCGCAAAAATTGAGGTGGCTAACTTTAACAGCAGAGAAGACGCGTTTTGAACCTCGTTGCCTGAAAGAATGACAATAAAATAATTTATCTGCTTTTTTAAAGATTTACCAATATTTCAAATTGACAGATTTATCGATTATTCATTCGTGAGTCCAAAGAGCTGGGATTGCTTTTGCCCAACGAAGTAGCGAGTTTTAGCAAATCCTCTTCTCGCAAACCTTGAAAAGGGCTTATCGGTTTTTCAGCGCTAAACGGCCCAATACCGGCTTTTTTAGATTAGTTTGATGACCTACGCAGATGGTGCAAGTAAGCTCACAATATGTCTTTAGCATCAGAATATCAAAGGCAGTTGAAGTGGAGAGATTGGGGTAGAGCTCTAGAATTATGTCCAATTCAGCCTGGGCAAAATGTTTTAGATCTTGGCTGTGGACCTGGGGACTTATCAAGAGAACTCTCTACTAGAGGTGCAATCGTTACAGGTGTCGATTCTAACAAACAACTTCTAAGAGTTGCTCAAGAAAACTGTCCAGATACATGTCAATTTATTGAACAGGATTTAGCTCATTTGGCTCTCAAGTCATCTTTCTATGATGGACTGTGGTGTAGTTTTGCCGCAGCCTATTTCACAAATTTCGATTTTATCTTTAACAAATGGCTCACTCATTTGAAAACAAAGGCTTGGGTTTGTTTGGTTGATGTCGATGATATGTTGATGCACGAGCCTTTGAAACTTGAGACCAAGCAAACTATTGGCGCATTTTATGACGAAGCTTTATTAAATGGTCGCTATGATTACAAAGTTGGTCGCAAATTAGCCCTTATTTTAGAGCAAGCCGGCTTCAATGTAATTTCATATGATCTTCGAGATATGGAGCTTTCATTTAGTGGCCCAGCAGATCCCCAGGTCATTCAGGCTTGGGCAGATAGGTTTGATCGAATGCATGGATTAAAAGCGTTTTTGAATGAAATGTTTGTTGGTTTTAAAGACGAATTTCTTCAAGCTCTTGCTAGCAAAAATCATAAAACTTCATGCAGAGTTATTTGTTGCGTAGGAATACGACCATAAGCCACTGCTTAAATAGTCATCACGCGATCATGAATTTAAAGACTTCAGTACCAGCCACGCCTTTGGGGCTTTGTTCTCCGCGGGCAAATGTACTTTTAATGAAGAAGAAAGTAGCTATTGCCCATTGTGGACAACTCGCTCAATCATATCTAACTCCTCAAGCCAATAATTATAGGTATTGAATTGAGGAAAGAGTTTAGGGAAGCTTGGATCTTTCCAACGTCTGGCGATCCAAGCTGAATAGTGAATTAAACGCAAAGCTCTCAAGGGCTCCACTAACTCCAAAGAATCCCAAAGAATCGTTCATTTCTTGCATTAAAGGGTTCTGAGTAAATAAGAACTCATATAACTAAGATGGGAGCCCTTATGACGACGAAAATTGTCGCTTTTGTCAGCCTTCTGACGTTCTCAGCTGTTGCTTTTGCTCAATCAGATTACGCGAAACTCACTTCTGCATTATATCCCAACAACCAAGAGGACCAAGCCTTCGCTTCTAAATTTTTTGAGATTGTCGAGGCTCATAAAATGGCAGATCCATTACTTGAAGGAAAAGGGCCTTCAATTCGTGAATATAGTATCGATAAGATTAAATTCTCTTTCATAACAAACATCACTGATACAACAGTTGATCTTGTTTTTTTTAATTGGACTCTCGCCTCTTTTCAGGGACTTGAGTTTAATAAGACTCTGTCCAATTTTTATGGCTCAAATGTTTATATTATGAAAAATATAAATAGAAAATCTATTGCGAACCAAGGGAAGGACAGAAGTCAGCTGACTAATTTTTCCTATATATTTGGAGCAAACTATATGGAAAAGCAAATTAAGATGAATGCTCCTCAGAGCTATAAAGTTCCTGATCAATATTTAAATTGGAAGCCAAACCCAGAGTACATGGATCGTTCGACACCTCTGAGACAAACCTTAGACACAAATACACTTGTGATCCTTTCACCAAGTAAAGAATTGTTTTTTGATGGGGCTGGTATTTCTGCAAAATTGCGTCCTAAAATAGAAGCTCAATTCCCACAGGTTGGAGGTTTTCAAAATATGATTATGGGAATGATGGTGCATGAAATGTATCATGCTAAGACGGGCGAAGATCAGGTTAACAATTTTGCAACAAAACGAAAAATCAATGATGACAGAAAAGAAGTTGTTAAACAAATAGAGGGGGATGCAAATTTACGTTCTCTCATGGCAACCTACGTAAAAATTATATTTTCCCTTGGGGACAGTTTAAAAAATAAAACTGCCAATGCTCGTGAATTTGAACAACTTTCTGATCTTAAAGCTGTTATTAGAACAATAAAAAATAATTATTCTATAACCTGGAATTTTATTTGGGATTATGAATACACCGAAGGTTTTGCAGAATATGTTTCCGCATATTCAATGATTCAAGTCGGAGTAACGACGTTTGCTCAGAAAATTGACCTCGAAAAAGGAGATGAATCAAATAACTTTGCTTATAGAACAGGAGCTATAGGTGGTTTATATTTGAGCAGTCGATTACATCAAATGCCTTTTACTAACAATGAAGATCATCAAGAAAGCGTTTGGGAAATCATCCTACGACTATCCAACACCAAAGCCAGTGAACAGTCCTTAGACGAGTTGACTTCAAAATATCAGAACGTTCCTGTTGATGGCGATAACGAAATAAAAATGGTTATTGACTATCTAGTTTCTACAGTTATGGATTTAAAATAGCTTTTTCAAAGCAACACTTAATTAGAACGAATCAATAGCAACCAAGAAGAGGGAGAAATAAACTGCTCAAGCAGTCATCACGCGATCATGAATTTAAAGACTTCAGTACCAGCCACGCCTTTGGGGCTTTGTTCTCCGCGGGCAAATGTACTTTTAATAAAGAAGAAAGTAACTATTGCCCATTGTGGACAACTCGCTCAATCATATCTAACTCCTCAAGCCAATAATTGTAGGTATTGAATTGAGGAAAGAGTTTAGGGAAGCTTGGATCTTTCCAACGTCTGGCGATCCAAGCTGAATAGTGAATTAAACGCAAAGCTCTCAAGGGCTCCACTAACTCCAAAGAATCCCAATCAAAAGTGCGAAGCTGCTCATAACCGTAAAGCAATTCTTCTGTTTGATCCTCTGTTTCTTCCTCATTCCCTTGTGCTAACATCCATATGTCTTGAACCGTAGGTCCATTGACACAATCATCAAAGTCCACAAAGAAAAACTCCTCACCATTATTTACCAAGTTTCCTCGATGGCAATCACCGTGAATACGAAGATACTCAAAGTGTTTTAAACCGCCATCTAATTCGTCAAAAATAGAGAGAGCTGCTTTTCGGTACCTCTCCCAAAGCTCGGGCCATACCCATTTTTTCAAAACCTCTAAAGAGCTATAACCAAATTCATTAACAGTCAGTGATGGACGATGAGGAGCACTCTTTCTAGCCCCTACATTATGAACCTGTGCTAAACGACGGCCAATACGCTCTAAATCGCCTTTTAAAAATTCATCAGGAGATCGTCCTTTTATTTTTTCAAATAGTGCAACAAACATCCCCGCGCACTCCGTAATAGTGCTGCCTGAGCTTAGAGGTATTGGCGGCGCCGCAGGAATACCCTCAATCACTAACTCTTGAATAAATCGATGTTCATCTAAAATCGTATTTTTTGACCAACGCCCGGGCCGATAGAACTTGGCAATGAGAGGCTCACGCTTTTCCAGTTCAATGCTAAACACTCGATTTTCATAGGAATTGAGTTGAATGAGATATCCCGTAGGCTCAAAACCCTCTAACTCCAAAGTTCTTAATACCAAATCAGGTGTTAAGCTAAAAAAATTCTGGCTCAGACGTAAATGCCCTTTTTAATTTTTTCCACTATGATTTGCTCAGGCATGGTTGGATCTTTAGGGTTCACCATAAATAAAGCCTGCTGCTCGCAACGTCTTTTATTCTTGATGAGCCACTTTAAAATATCCGATAGATTCTTATTCTTTTTATCTCTAAAAAATGGATCATTCTCTAAAGCATCCCTTGCTTTCTTTAAAGCTCGAGCCTCCGAAGGATCATTTTCTTTTACACCATAATCATGAAGATCATATTTTTTTACATCTTCGGGAAGCACACCTAAAAAACGCACTTCAGGTGCAGAAAAATCTTTATTTCGAATCAAACTGGCAGCAGAGCCTGCTTTTAATGTTCTATAGATGTTTTGCATAGTGTAAGCATCCAGGTCTCCAAAAAAATACATAGGAACACCTAACTGTTCTTGTATCAACTTGCACCAGCCCCTAACACCATTTGAAGGCACGCCTTGGGCACCCATAAGGATGCAGTTATGCCTTCGAGTAAAACCATTGGTAACCAATGTATTGGCAGTACCTTCTGATTCCACAATCAAACAGAAATCAATTTTTTTCTTTGCTTTCAAAGTTAGGGCCTGAGGTCTATTTTTTGGCTGAAAGGGAGTTGTTCCTAAAGAGCCTAAGTCCACAACCGCTTTGTCGCCATCAGGAAGCCTCTCTGTCACAACGAGCTGTTGAGAGTAAGTTTGCCCACCCCGATCGTTGGCAAAACAGTTCACTTCCTCTCGATAAATTTCCATCATTTCACATATAAAATCCACAATGGAATCACTTTCATCTTGCTCTTGAAAATCCAAAGGTCTGAGGTGAGGGTTGTGCTTCACTTCACCTTTTGCGATATAGTAAAGCTCACGCTTTGTGTTGACTGCGCCAACTTCAAGGTTCCTTAATAAAATCTCTAACATAAAAATAGATCGAGACATTTTTTGAACAGAAGACACATTTAACTCTGTCCTCACCATTTTTTCACCAGGAGTTAAAAAACCGACTTTTGGATTATAAAGAGAGTTGTCTAAGCTACACTTTGTCGCCTCAAGTACAGGCCTTCGAGCTCCCTCCAAGTCCCTTAACATACGTTCACAAAGTTCTTTTGATAATTTAGGAATATCTTTTGCTCTTTTATCGCTATTCACTCGAATTTTCATCATTCATCCTCTACTACGCTTCCGCTTCTGACTTTTCTTCGCTTGCAACTAGTTTTGCTTCTTTAGCTTTTAACTTCTTTAAATCTTTTTCAGCTGACTTCAAATCTTCTTCAGCCGCCTGAGCATCCCGTCCTAATAGTTTACGCAAACCCTCTTCAGCCTTCTTCTTTCGAGCTGCCGAAGATTTAGTGATTCGCACAAGTCCCTCAACCAACATAGGCCCAAACTGTTCGATATGTTGTAGCTTTCTTTCTAAATCTGCCTCTCGATCCTCTTTACGGATATGTCGCGAGAGCTTTTGACCCGCTTGCATTAATGACCGGCGAATCTCCTCCACCAACTCATCACTGGCATCAATAGTCTCTTTAGATGCATTTTTAAATTTAATAAACGGAGAAACAACGCTCACAGCAAAAACATATGGTCCAAGCGGAAGACTATCCTTTGGTTGATTCAGCCCGTAAGACTTCCAATTCACAGACTCAATAGCTTTTGTGATAGCACAAGCTCCTTTATCGAACTGTAAAGGCACGCGGTTCGCAAAACGAAGAAGTTGCACGGGTTCGTCCTCATGTCCTCTGTTGGTAAAACGGGCAAGGGCCACCTCAACAACTACAGGCTTAAAATCGCAAATGCGCGGTCGACGGCCTACCACACTAAAAAAATCAATTTCCCCAAGTCTAGAAATACTTTTTGAAAGGGACTCTTCTCCCACAACCAAAACAGATTTTGTACTAGGTGCCATCAGCTCTGTCTTATGAATAGCAGAAAACGCTGTTTTAAAGTCAGCATCACTTAATTTAGTAATTGGCGCAGTCAACAGCTTCTTTGGTAAACCATTTTTCACCATGTCTTTTAAAGTTGTGTCAGACACTCTAGAAAAACTGCTTTTCATAAAAGCGCCCAAAGCAGTTTTCGGAAAGAGAACTGCAAAGGCAATAAACTCACCTAACTTTAAAATGTGGGGATGAGGTTTTGTGGGGGGTGGAATTGCCGGAATATCCTTAGAAACTCTGTCCACCTCGACCCAGTCCTGATCATGAAGTTTATATTTTAAGCTCAAATGAGGATTTACAAGGGTGGTACCTTCTAAATAAGTCACCAGACCCCCATCTCCATTTAACTGGAGGCGGCCATCCATACGAAACTCAACACGCACGCCGTGGGGCTTCTTCCAATCAAAGGTCTCTTTATTTTTAAGAAGCCCTTTGTTGCCCTTAATATCTACTTCTACCAAAGCCCTTATAGCTTTACGCATTTTCTTTGTTTTAGAGACAACAATCACACCTTCAGCTGAGGTCAACTGAGCCCAAGTGGTGGCAGCAGAAATACCAATTCCCTGTTGCCCACGAGAGCATTGACCGCGACCAAACTTACTAGAAGCTAAGTACTCACCAAAAACCTTAGCTAGATCCTCAGGCTCAATACCAGGTCCATTGTCTTCCACAATGATCTGTATTTGATCTGTATTTTTTTGTGAACCGGCCCCAACCTTTGTGATCTGCACTTCCAACTCGGGAAGAATAGACTCACTTTCGCAGGCATCTAAGGAGTTATCCACCGCCTCTTTGAGAGTGGTTAAAACAGCCTTTGTGGGTGATGAAAAACCCACCTGCTGGAGATTCTTTGCAAAGTATTCTGCTGTACTGCTAGATGTAATCGATTTCGCCATGTTGCATTATCCTTCGGATTATCTTAGTGGTTTCAGTTTAATGGTGGGAGGGTAAAGAAGGTCAAACCTTTTCGTTTTGAGCCAAGATCATTTCAGCTGGCGTCATCCACTTCTTGCTTTGATTGCAGGTACGGCAGGCCGGCACAATATTCCCTTTATTGGATAGCCCCCCCCGCCCCACAGGCACTACATGGTCCATGGTGAGCTCTAAAGGCGTAAAAGCCCTTTGGCAGTAATGACAAAGCCCCAGACTCAGCTTTTGTTTCCACCATTGGCTATTTTTTAGCTCCTTGGCTTTTTGACGCTGCTTTGCCATGTGCTTTGGGTCAGATTGAAAGTGAGGATGTTCTACTCCCATGGGTCGGAGAATAGCACAACTTCACCCCCACTAAAAGTTTCCTGCACTAATAGGGTTCTTTTGCTATTAAATGCCAAATCTGATAACTCTTTTGACATCTATGACACCAGAACAAATAAAATCTAGGCTAGAGACCTCCTACACTAACTCTAAGATTCAAGTCCATGATCTCACAGGGACACAAGATCACTATGAAGTTTTCATAGAAAGCGATGCCTTTACTGGAAAATCGCGTATCCAGTGTCACCGCATGGTGATGGATGTTTTTAATAAAGAGTTAAAATCTGGTGAGGTTCATGCTCTAACTATACGAACTCAAGTTCCTCAAAAAAGCGGAGGCTAAAATGTCGACAGTAAAAGAAAAAATTGACCACCTTCTCAACGAAAACAAAGTTGTCCTTTTTATGAAGGGCTCTCCAGAGCAACCCCAATGTGGTTTTTCTGCGCGAGCAACAGCTATTTTACAAGAGCTAAAAGCTCCTTTTGCGACTGTGGATGTTCTACAAGACCCAGAAATCAGACAAGGCATCAAAGAATATGGCAACTGGCCAACAATTCCTCAGCTCTACATCAACAAAGAGCTTGTTGGCGGTAGCGATATCATGATGGAAATGTACGAAAGTGGCGAATTGGCGGGGCTGCTAAAATAGTGAAAGCCCTCAGTGAGCTCCACTTAAGCCAAGAACAAATACTCACAGATAGTGAATCTTTAAAGCACTACGGCAAAGATTGGACAAGGTACTATCCGCCAAATCCCTCAGCGATTTTGTTTCCTAAGAATGCTGAAGAAGTCGTCCAGATTGTTCAATGGGCAAGAAAAAATAAAATAGCCCTAGTTCCTTCTGGTGGACGTACCGGCCTTAGTGGCGGTGCCATGGCTTCTCACCATGAAGTTGTGGTCAGCTTTGAAAAAATGAATAAAATTTTACACTTCAATCCCCTTGATGCCACTGTGACAGTTCAGGCCGGAGTGGTTACAGAAGATTTGCAGAATTTTGCCAAAGAACAAGGCCTTTACTATCCAGTAGACTTTGCTTCCCGCGGCTCCAGCATGATTGGCGGCAATATTGCCACCAATGCAGGAGGCATCAAAGTTCTTCGATATGGACTCACTCGCAACTGGGTGGCTGGATTAGAAGTTGTCACCGGCTCAGGAGAAAAACTGCAGCTCAATCATGGACTCATCAAAAATGCAACGGGCTATGATCTTCGCCATCTCTTTATTGGTAGCGAGGGCACCTTAGGATTTATCACTGAGGCAACAATACGACTCACAAAACCACCAGCCCCTCTACATTTATTTCTGCTTGGGGTTCCAAATCTTGCTTCTGTCATGAACGTCTTCCGAAACTTTAGAGACAAAACAGACCTTATGGCCTTTGAGCTTTTCACACAGAAAGCTTTAAAACATGTGCTCACCCATGCCACCGATTTAAAAAAACCACTGGATTCAGAAAGCCCCATCTATCTGTTAGTCGAAGTTGAAGCAAGTCATGAAAATGCACTTGAAAAAGCCCTCGCTGTTTTTGAAGAGGGACTAGAACAGGGAACTATCTCTGACGGAGTTTTAGCTCAAAATGAACAACAATCCCGTGAGTTTTGGAGAATGCGAGAAGATATCTCTGAGGCCCTTGCCAAGTACACTCCTTATAAAAATGATATTTCGGTGACCATACAACATGTCCCCGAGTTTATGGAATCCATAGATCAAGTCTTCAATAGCAAATACCCTGATCTAGAGGTTATTTGGTTTGGACATATTGGAGATGGCAACCTGCATATCAGTATTTTGAAACCTCAAGAAATGGATATGTCAGATTTTGTAAAACGTTGCCAATCCGTTGATCAAGCTCTCTACTCCACCATTCAACGACTAAAAGGTAGCGTATCGGCAGAACATGGTGTGGGTTTAACAAAAAAGCCATTTTTAAACTACACGCGCAGCAGTTCTGAAATTCTGCTAATGAAAGAGCTCAAGAGTATTTTTGATCCTGACAACATCATTAATCCAGGCAAGCTCATCGACAAATGATGGGCCATCTAAAATAAAATTCTAGTTTTAATGCTTGTTGAGAGTTGGCCAATGGCTTGTGCTGAACTCGCTGCATCCGACTTTTCCACATCCATCAAAAGATAACCAATATGACTGTCAGTAGAAAGAGACTGCGCACGAATATTAGCCCCTAAATCTGAAACAATCTTGTTGATATCCCTCAAAACCCCAGGAGTATTTTTGTGCACGTTGAGAATTCTATGACAACCATCTGTCGGGTTTAAATCTAGGTTTGGGAAATTCACCGCACCGATGCTAGCCCCTCTCCTGGCAAATAACAGAAGAGCGTCTGAAACTTCACGACCAATACTTTCTTGAGCCTCTTCGGTCGACCCACCAATATGTGGAGTCAAAATCACATTAGGCAAACCCTGCAAATCTGACACAAACTTTTCTTCATTAGACCTAGGCTCACGAGGAAATACATCGATAGCACAACCACCAAGGTGTTGAGATTTAATGGCCTCTTTTAAATCTCCAATGTTCACGACTGTCCCTCGACTCGCATTTAACAAATAAGCACCACGCTTCATTAACTCAAACTCACGCTGAGCCATCATATTCAACGTTTGTGGAGTCTCAGGCACATGTAAAGTGACAAAATCAGATTCACGCAATAATTCATCCAAACTTTCCAGTTGTCGCGAATTACCCAGGGGAAGCTTCCTCACAATGTCATAGAAAATGACTTTTAAACCTAAGGACTCAGCTAATACACTCACTTGGCTGCCAATATGACCATATCCAACAATACCTAAGGTTTTACCTCGTACTTCTCTAGAGCCCCTCACTGTTTTATCCCATTGTCCCTGATGAGCCTGGGTGCTTCGATCGCAATAACGGCGAGCCAAAGCCACCAACTCAGAAATGATCAACTCAGCAACACTCCTTGTATTGCTATAAGGTGCATTAAAAACCGGGACTCCTATTTGATTGGAATAATCTAAATCAATTTGATTGGTGCCTATACAAAATGCGCCCACGGCCCACAAGGACTCAGCAGACTGAAGTAATTTTTGTGTGATCTCTGTTTTTGATCGTATCCCAAGAATATGGACCCCTTTCACTCTCTCACAAAGCATATCCTCATCTAAAGAGCCTCCCAGGGTCTCCACTGTAAAACCAGACCTAGAGAAGGACTCGCGAGCCACAGGATGAATGTTCTCAAGCAATAAGACTTTTATAGGATCCATAATGAGTTCTCAGAATAGACTCATTCCCCACAGTATGCTAGAAAATTTTATGGGTTTTATTGAAAGGACATATGGCAGAATCTTTTTTTAAGCTTCTTGTGGTAGATGATGATGATCTTATTCTCCAGTCTATAAGAATAGCACTTCCTGTTAATTGGAAAATGACAGGCATAAAAAGCCTTTCTGAAGTGCCCTCAAAACTGACATTTCATGCTGCTTTTGTAGACATGCATCTCACCGGAAATATTGAACAGACTGAAGGGCTCCCTGTCATTGCTCATCTACGAAAACTTGATCCACATCTTGAAATTGTCGCCTTTTCTGGAAACCTTGATCACAACTTGATGGAGGCCTGCCTTAAAAAAGGAGCTTCCCGCTTTCTAGCAAAGCCCCTAACTAAAGAAGAGCTCCATCTTGTTCTTGAAAAAATTGAAGCTCACTACCTTTTACAAATTGCTTCTGGTGGCACTAATAATAAGGGGACCCAATGGGTCGGGACCAGTGAGTCTTCTAACGAAGTAAGAAAACAAATTGCATCATTA
>Ga0210057_1005338_pt1 | contig 16569 bp, 17 predicted proteins | sample CryGeyCG2114_010_2_FD_183968 | JGI IMG/M metagenome (GOLD analysis project Ga0210057, IMG submission 183968) | Groundwater microbial communities from aquifer - Crystal Geyser CG10_big_fil_rev_8/21/14_0.10 (SPAdes) (version 2) | ecosystem: Environmental > Aquatic > Deep subsurface > Groundwater ...
TCCAATTGTGGAAAATATTCTCGAAGAGAATGGGCTCCCTAAGGAACTATTTTATCTAGCAATGATTGAGAGCGGCTTTGTTACTCATGCTAAGTCCAGGGCCAAGGCGGTGGGAGTCTGGCAATTTATTAAAGGAACGGGTTCTCGTTATGGTTTGGCCATCGACAGCTACGTTGACGAAAGAAGAGATCCCATTAGAGCAACTGAGGCAGCTGCAAAATATTTGCGTGGACTCTATGAGGTTTTTCAATCATGGGAGTTGGCCTTGGCGGCTTATAATTGTGGCGAATATAGGGTCTTGAGTGCAATAATGAAAGGTGGCACCAGAGATTTTTGGTTGTTGTCAGAAAAAAATCTTCTTCCAAGAGAAACTCAGAACTATGTTCCTAAATTTCGCGCTTCAATTATTGTGGGCGAGAATATTGAAAAGTATGGAATGGCCCCTCCAACTGCAGAGTCTGATTATCCTGACTTAGAGTCAGTTACTGTTCCGTCTCCAGTTTCAATTAAGTCGATTGCAGCAACACTTGGCATGAATGAATCTGAAATTAAAAGATACAACCCTCATCTTCATCGGGGTATGACTCCGCCGCGATTTAGCAAGTACGAAATCTGGGTTCCTGCTAACAAGGCCGAAACTTTGATAGAAGCCTCCTCAAAGCTTTTAAGGCTGAATGTCGCACTTTCAAAAAGTAGTGAAGACTATGAGGATAAACAGTATTACAAAGTGAGAAGAGGGGATTCTTTGCTTAGAATTGCCCGAAAATTTAAACAGTCAGTTCGCCACATTGTAAGTGTAAACAACTTGCGTTCGACACGTATATTTGCGGGGCAACGATTGAGAATTTCAACAAAATCCTATCGAAGCAATATTGGACGAGTGCATGTAGTAAGGCGCGGAGAAAATCTTGGCTCAATCGCTAATAAGTATCATTTAAGCTTAGGTGCCCTTAAAAGAATGAATAATATGGCAGGTTCTAAAATTTATCCCGGGCAAAAATTGAAAATAATGGGCAAGGGGGCAGAGATTTTGGCAGCCTCTCATTCCTCCTACCGAGTTAAAAGAGGAGATAATCTTTACAGTATAGCTAGACGCTTCAATACCTCTGTTAGTGCTCTGAAGGAGCAAAATAATTTAGATCGTTCCAGGATTTTTATTGGGCAAACGCTTATGCTTCCTCTTTAGGTAGGGCATAGTCCTGGTCTATGTCGGACTCGATGTTTGCCTCTCTCATATCACAATCTAATTCATCATTAAATTCATTTTCTATTTGGTTAGCCTCTGGATGGTCGTAAGTGTCTTTATCTGAATGATCAATTGTATCAAGAAAATCATCGTCATTATAAAGTGTTCTTTTTTCAAAAATTTTAGACAATGTTGGGCGTGTGTCGACATCGTGCTGTTGCATTGAATATATCCGCTGCCCTTTATCGTCATCTTTATCGTCGTCAATCAGGTGGAAGGCATTTGTAATTTTTTTTTGGCGTGAATAAAGATCCACCTCAGTGAATTTTTTAAGCAGTCGAAGCTTTTCAAGGTCAGCTTGTGATGGCGGGGTAAGCTTTGACGCCGCCGTCTTACTTGGCACTAAGGGGGGAACAAGCTCAGGGTAGTTTTTCTCAATGTTTGTGCGCAAATTTTCCATGACAGCAGTCGCCACTGTTAGCCCAAACTTCAAAGCAGAGTAATATCTTGTCTCGACTAAGTCGAAGGCGCGCGAGAAAAGTAATTTATTTGAGCTATTCTTCTGCATATTTCTTAAGCATCCAAGTGATTTGTTTTTTGTTTTGATCTTTTATCAGATTTTGAGATGGGAGAGTTTTCACCATAGAAATCTATTTGATTTGCAAGCCAAGTTTGGAATTGATAGAGTGAAAGTTTTAAGCTTGAAAAACTTGCCTCTGCCTTTGCAAAATGCATGATTATGGCACCCACACCTGTCGAGATCAGCATCATTCCATATGCTGAATTTGTCAGAGTATTATCTGAATATAATGATATAAATCCAAAAATTATGATGTTAAGGATTATATATTGTGTCGGAGCGGCCTTAAAGGCCTTGTAAAAAGTTTGGAAAGGGAGTCCGCATAATTTTGATTGTGTAGCAAGAGAGGCCAGGAAGCTTTTGCTAAATGAAGAGTGCATCCCGCGAATTTGGTTGGCGGCATAATTCATGATCTGTTTGATTAATAATGTATTTGCTTGCTTTTCAAAAGTGTCGCCTGGCATAGTAAATAATTTTTTTTTAATTCTTGCTTCAGGCATGAAAAAGGTAAGTTCATCTTCAAGTTGGGATACAAAGGTGGCCAGAGAGTGACCGAAAACAAGTGGACCGTGATCTTTAATTTTATTTAATTTAACCGCCATAGCTTTAATTAATATTTTTAATCTAATGGCAAGAAAAAGGTATGAAACAGCGATTGCCAGATTGATCATGATAAAAGCTTGGTAAGGGTAGACTTTCATATTTATTCCCCTTGTGGATCTACGTACAATTTAAACAAAATGCGATTAGCACCTTCACAATTATTGAATTGGCAGTAATAAGCAAGATAATCTTTTGTCGCTGCAGGGGTATTTTCCCTGGCCAAAAAACGAAGACCATTTCCAGAAAGACTCGTTCTTTGCAAAATAAAATCTTGGTATTTAAAATCAACATTCTCAACATTAAATAAGTAGCGATATACTGATTGAGCCCTTTGATAAGCTAGTTTCTTATTATAAGTCCTTTTGCCCGATGGAAGTTGATATGATTCAGAAGGGTGACCACTTATGCCAGCAATTTTAAATTTTTTCAAACTTGCTTTTAAATTTTTAATTTTTAAAATCTCGCCAATAAGTATTGGAAATATTTTTTTTAAAGATAATTTTGTAGCATCATCAAGCTGATAATCGCCCTTTTTAAAAATATTTTCACGGAAGCTAAGAATGATACTACCAGTGAGAGTATTGACATCAATATTATGAATACCGTTACTTGCCAGTGCTTCTTTTAGCTTGATAAGTCCCTTAATCTCAGGCCGTTTATCCGTCATGAAAATTGCATTTAGAGGGAGTTTAGGAGGAGGAGTATTAGAAGAGTTTAGAGAGGGAGTGGTAGGCAATGATTCTAGAGCAAATTCTTGAGACAATGGCCCTTTCTCGTTCCGTTTATTTGCCCGAGGGCTAGAGGTAAGTAATATGATCCCAACGATTGTCAGACAAAGGCCAATATGCAGCTCTGTGCAAGATTGTTTGAAAGTGAAAAATTGATATGCTCTCGCCAATTGTTGCATATCTACTCATCGTCACAATTAATCCATATGCGAGTAGTTCAAAGAACAGGATAGTCGCTGGAAAAATTTACCCGTTAGGGCCGTTATATTACTTAAGTTTCAGCAAATTTAAATAAATGCCGTTAGGATAATTGAGGAAAATGATTTGTATGGATAAATTTAAATTTAACTGGAAGTTACTCACTATTAGTTCTGCCATTGTGCTTGGACTCGTCTTTTTTGAGCATTATTATCTCGGTGATATAGGTAAGTCCGCTCGATACCAAAGAGCACCGGCCTCTTTGGACAAATAGCATTATTTAATTGATGGGAGTCCTTTTGGATAATTTTATACAAGCAAGTTTTCGTTTCCTATTGTACGTCTGCTTTGGTTTCTCAATGGAAGTCTTTTATGCTGTTACAGGCATAGAGCGAGCTGTCTCAAGACCAATTCCGACCAGAGTTCCCAGAAAATATCTTGAGGGCTTTGTCAGCTTGTATATGATCCCTATTCACGGCTTTGGCATGCTCTTTGGATTTGAGGGAATATTTAATTTAATTAGGAACTGGCATATAGCATTTCGTTTTTTGGCATGGGCACTGCTTTTCACTTTGGTCGAGGCCTTAGCTGGATTCATATACGACAAGCTATTGGGATTTTATCCTTGGGATTATTATGAATTGAGCCCGTATAAAATTTTTAACCGTGGCTATACTCTTTGGACGCTGCTTCCACAATGGGGACTAGTCGGGCTTATGTTGGAGGTATTTTCCGACTTATTAGTCTATTTATCTCCTCATGTTGGGTCTTTTTTTCATTCCTATTTCTGACATTGGGCCAATACTTCTTGGCCTTGCAATTTTTATTGCTTACCTTATAATATATTTATTAAATACTAAAACATTGAAACGAATTGAGGGTGTCTTATGTGGTCAAAAGCAAGAGTATTTTTCATTCTGGTAGTCATTATCGTCGCAGCATTTGGCTACTCTTATGGGAAGAATGCTTGGTATTTCAAGCGTGCTAGCAAATACGCCAAGGAAGGAAAATTTGCCTTAAGTCAGCATGAGCTTGAGAAGATGACCTGTCTGACCCCATCTTCGATTGAAGAGTGTAACCAGGTTTTGGAGATCTATCTCAAGAGTTCAAATATTCAGAAATTGGAATATATGGCAGAATTCTGTGAGAATAAGGGATTCAAAGACAAGAATTTTACTTTGTATAAAAGCAAGGCCAAGGAATTGCGAGGAGATCTTACTGGCGCCCTTGAAGTTATCGGAGCACAGGTCAATTCAGGTTCAAATGAGCCGGAATTTCATCTGACGGCGGCGGTCCTTTTTACTCGTCTGGGCAAAACCCCTGCTGCTGTTGCCGCCTATTTGAAGCTATTTCGCAGTGCTGGTGAAAATTTGGATTATAAATTTCGCGCTTTAGGTGGCCTAATTGACCTGAAGGCCAGTGAGCAAGCGCTTTCAATTGCCAATGTGTTGGCGGGCCAGGCCTATAATCAGCCAATTCCTTATTTACTTTTGGCCAGGGCTTTTTTGCAACTTGATAATCGCGAGAGTGCAAAACAGATTTTTGATAAGGGTATTTCCTTGTTACCAGCTCTGGATGAAAAGGTTCAAACCCAAATTACACAGAATTTCCAGGATGTTATCCAGGCGATCAAAACACCCTCCCCAGCGGCTTCAGATGGCAAAAATGTCAAAAAACCCTAAAAAATTTACCCGTAATTTCTTATAGATGTTCCCTAAATTGTAAATGTTGGTTATAGCTGTCTTTTTTATAAGCTTGGGGTTGTTCTATGCGTTTGATTATTTTGGCAATACTCTTTATTCCTACAATTTCAATGGGATTAGAATCAGATCAATATTTGATGTGGGGGAGAGAGCTTAGAGATGTCTCCAATGAGATTAATTTACATGTGAATCAAGTGGTTGAGAACTCTTTAAAAAAGAGCAATGGTCTGAAAAAAAGCTTAAGCTGCGAAGAGGTTCATAGCAAGGCAGTTAAGGAATTTCGAGGATTTATTATTCATAAGATTGAAACTTGGTTAGAGAAAGATCTAGGTCAAGATTTATTCCCAGTAGCGACTGACAGTTATAATGATTACTATCGTATGAGCATCTATAATTTCAAGGCATCATTTATTGGTCGCTTTTTTCCTATGGGCCGGAATATGAATTTTAATCAGATATATATAGGTTCTGATAAGTTGGCCCATTTTTTCTCTACTGGTTTGCGCTACTTTACCATCTATCAGAAGCAAATGAAGAAGGGAAAATCGCCTGAGCAGGCGATGCATTCCGCCATCGACTTTGGCATAACAATGGAAAATTCGATTCTAGGGAAAATACCCAGTGGGGTTTACTCGTTTGGTGATCTTGAAGCAAACTTTCAAGGATTATTATTCAATCGCAAATTTTGTGAAGATGGAGAAAATTCCTATTTGGCAAAAAATTCAAAGCAAGAGTGGTATTTGGCAAATAGAATTGATCTAAATGACTACATCAATCCTTTTATGGACGAGAGCTTTAATCCTTCGCATTTTATTGCCATTAAATGGCTAAAGGTAAAACCTCGCCTCAAGCTTTACTGTGGCAGGCAAAATGATCCAGATGTAGTGGCCCGCTTTGATCATTATCGCCAAATAATTGCCCAAAAGGACATGGGTATTAAAACCTTTTCACGCGACTATCTTGCTGAAATAAGGAATCAAGGTCATTGGCGAGTACCCGACCCAAAAAGACAGATTCTAGAAAGTATTTGCCAATAAAATCATTTTTACTGAAAGTTTGAGCAAATGAGGCCATAATAACTAGGTGAACCTATACGGAGGTAGGTAGTGGCCAAGATTTACGCGTCCTTTGAAGAACTACTTGAACAAAATAAATCTGTCTTTGACTTCATCTTAAAGAAGGGTCATCGCGAACTTTTGCGGGCCTGTTGGGATGCCAGAGAAGGTCAGGTGTCAGAATTTAAGCAACAGGTTGCAACTTTGTCGCAACAAATTAACAGCTTATCAAAGCAAGTCAATGTTCTTGACGAAAAGCTTGATGATGAGCGCATTGCTCACGAGGCCACTTGCAAAAATTTTCAAAATGAAATTGATGATAAAAGAAATGAGAATCAGAAACTTAATTTGGAAGTCACTGATGCTCAAAATTACATCATTAAACTACAAGAATTCTCACAAGAAATGCGCGAATTAGCTGAACGTGAGAAGGCCCACATGCAAGAAGTCGAAATTGAAAATCAAACGCTGTTAGAAAGTGAAAAAGAGCACTTGGCAAAAATTGCAGAACTTACTGATTACATAGAAGGGACACGTGTCGATGTTGAAAAGTCGCTTAAATATGCGGAAAAGGTTAGAGAGGTAGTTGAGAAAAGTAATGTCTACGCCGAGGAGTCCAGCAAGGAGGCCATCAAAGCAAAGCAAGAATCTGAAAATTTACGCAAACTTGCCAATGAAAAAGAAGAGAAATTTGAAATGGCCCAGGGGCAACTAGGCATTTTGCAAAATGACTTAGAAAATATCCGCCTTTCATTTGAAACGATGAAGGATGAAGCTGCTCGATATCATAAGAAATTTCAGGAAATTAACCAGAATCTAGTTAGAACCCAGTCTGACTTAACCCTGGAGAAAAAGCTTTCCGATAAGCTGGCGGCAGAATTGGAAGAAGCCAAATTAATGTCTGAGCGCTTACAGGACAAATCTTCAAAACTTATTTCGGAGAACCAGCAGATCCAAATTTACGTAGAAGAACTGGAAGTCTACACTCAAGACCTACGAAACGAGAATCAGCAACTTCGTGCTAGTGCCCTTAAATCTCAATCCAATTTAGAGAAATTGAGAGATTACTCGGAGAAACTTGAAATCTCTTTTGAGCGTGAACAATCACTTCATCGCGAAACTATTGATTACTCAAAGAATCTAGAAGAGAGCATTGAGAAGGCCAAAAAAGACCATGAGTACTTTAAAAGTGAAGTCATTCGCTTGAATGATGTTCTTAATAACATCCAAAGTAGTTTGGGCCAGGTGACTGAAATGACGATGCAAAAAAATGAGAGATTAAATCAGTAACAGGCCGTTGATTATGCACAAGATACTTTGTTTTTATTTATTAGCTTTCTTGGTTTTGGCAAGAAGCTCAATTGCCAGTTCTACAAGTAGTAATTCGAATCCTAAAGATGGTGAAATTTTTTTTTCCTCCGATATCCTTCCTCTATTTGAACATGGATATCAATTGGGCGCCGGTCTTGATTTCTATCCCGTCAGGATTTCCTTTGCCACTTCTGAGTCACAAAGGCCTGAGCTAACAAAAAAAAATAGCGCTCTCAATATTGAGTCAAAAACTGTCGGTGGTCAGATTGACTGGATAGGCAAGTCCAGCCAAGGGCCTTATTTAGGACTCTCCTTCAAACGAGTCCGTTGGGTTTTTAAGCACAAGGTCACTGGTGCTAAGCTTAGGCGCGATGCCGACTTCCTTGGTGCCAGAATCGGTTGGCGCCAGTATTTTTGGCGTGGAGCCTTTTTCGATATAATGCTGGGATACAATTTTAATATTGAAGGACAACATCCTGTTCAAGTGAGTGGTGTTCAGGCCGAGATAAGTGAGTGGGATGTTTATCCTAATTTTCAAATCGGTTGGGGCTTTTAGTATTTAGTTCAGGTTAAAACTTCTTGGCATACAAGTGCTTCCAAATGACTGAAAAATTAAACAATAGCATTTTGTAACGTGTATAGCTTCCGTGTCCCAGCACAGTTAGAATTGAATTAAGGGCAAAACCTTGATCTTGATAATCAATGAGCAGATTCTTGCCAACGGGGTGAAGTCTTTGTCTTTTTTTAATCTGATCTTTCCATATTTTTGCATTAGTTCCAGCGCCTAAAATTGAATCAAGCTGTTTATTTATTTTCCAATCACTTTTGATGGGTGAGGGTATGTCTGAGCCTGCCAGTGCCATTTGTTGAATGTAGTCGCCAGAAATACCTAAAGGAACACCAAATAAGCTACCTCCAAAAGGTTGCTTGCCACGATGGTTAATCAAATGCAGACATTTATTTTTGTATGCTTTTGGCCAGGGATAGCGACCAGCTGTTCCTAAGGTGACAAAATCCAAGCGATATTTTCGTAGGATCGCTATTTTTTTTAAAAAATCATCGATCTCGGAATTTTCCCAGGCATTGAGAGATCTAAGAATATTAATAATTGCCTTTTTCTTTTTGTTAAGTGCTGACTCCAAAAAGAGATCGGGAGTTAAAAACCAGGCCAGCAAAGCAAAGATTTGCCCCGCGTGGCTATGGCCAACTAAGAGAATGCGTTGATTTGGTAGGGCCGCGAGATAGGAGACGAGGGAAAAAAGACCTTGAATTCGCGCCCAATGATGGTTTGCCGATGACCAAGCAAAAGCGTGTGCCTTGATATTATGTCCGAAACCTTTCTCTATTAAATCAACATAATGAGGAGGGAAATTGCCTAAATCTTTTATCGCCATATTTTTGAGCTTCCAGAATTTATTTTGCATTCCTTCTTGTGCCTTGATTTTTTGAAATCCCGTCCAAGCATTACCGGCCATGCGGAAAAGATCGATAGGGTCGTGTCCCGCAAAGGTCCCATGTACCAAAACAATATCTTGGATTCCCACTGCTGAGAAATTAGCTCCGAGTTGATACATTTCCCCCTTCCATTGCGAATTTTGCTCCAAGTAGGGTTTACTCGGATCGAGCTTTGCCATTTCTTGAAATCTCATTTGGATATATTCCCCTTCTGCCTTTCTAATCTTTATACGCTTTCTTTTTTGCACATAGAGAACAAATAGAAAGAGCCCAAGGGCAACCAAGCTAAAAATGAAGGCCAGAATATATGGGACAAGTTCTCTCATGAATTTATTTCCAAAAATAATTACAATACATATTTTGACATGAAGGCTCTGTCTTTTTAAAATTTTAATAGTAATTTATACAAATTAGTCTGCCCAAGGATGGTCAAATGCAACATTTTACGCCCAAAAAAGTCTCGCAACTTTTTTCACTTAATAATGACCCAATGATTTTGTCGGAGTTTAAGCCCTCTACTCGTCAAAAACAAGGCCTGTTTGAAAAGGATTTGTTTACTATCGATGATGTTCAAAAAATTGGGGAATGTAAGGGATTTTTTAAGCGTCCTCAGCGCCCCATGGTCATGACATTTTTTACCACCAAAGGTGGAGTTTTTAAAACCACCCTGGCACTGAATGTTGCAAGAATGTCAGCCTTGCATAATATTAGGACATGTATCGTCGGTCTGGATGTTCAGGGCGATATAACCCTGGCCATGGGTGTTTTACCGCAAGAAAGTGAGGAAGGTGAAATTAATGACGTTCTCAATCGATATGATGAGGTCAAAGGTATTTATGATATTTTTACTGGCCGTTCTCAAGTTTCACAACTTCTTCTCGATAGCGATATCCCGGGTTTAAAGGTCATACCTGAAACGCCTGAGCTTGTTGCCATGGCCGATGCCATCGCTGGAATGAATAGACGAGAGTATTGGCTAAAAGAAAAAGTAATCGCGCCCCTAAAGCTCATGTTTGATTTAATTATTATCGACTGTTCGCCTAACTGGAATAGACTAACTACCAATGCTTTAATGGCATCAGACATTCTGGTCTCGCCGCTTGAATGTAAAATTAATAATTTTAGAAATTTAAAAATCTATCGTCGCATGCTGGAAGAATTTCAAAACGATATGCAAATAGATCTACCAGTACTCTTTGTTCCTACTCGCTACGCTGCAAATAAAAAGCTTAGTTGCGATATCCGCGATTGGTACCAATCAAATCTTGAGCAAGTCAGCCCTGTGGGAATTCGCGAGTCGACAGCAGTTGAGGAGTCAATGGCCTTGCGAGTTTCTCTTTTGGAGCACCGCGCATCGGGGGAAATTTTGTGTGAGATGAAGCAAGTCTTAAGTTGGCTTGCCAGCGAATGCCTAAGCCGGTCTGAAGATGTAACTAATATCAATAGCTTGGATGGTCAGGCCTCTTCTTTGGCAAAAAAAACTGGGATCTCTTATCAATCTCAACTTTTATGATAATGCCCAGTGTGTTAAAAAGGCCTTACTTTGATGAATTGTAATTAACTTACTTGGAGAGTGTCTCATGGCCCTTGGTTTAGATGATGTATTGTCTAAGAATCGAGTGACAATACAAGATCCCAAAGTTCAACCACTAGTGAATTTTGAATCTGAAACCCCGGACTCCTCAAATTGTGAACCACTAACTGTCATCGCTATGACTGAAAGCTCGCTGGTCAGCAAAAAATCTCTTATGCCCTGGCAAGCGGCAGAAAAAGCTACGGTTGGCGAAGAAACGACGGCAATGGGACGAGCTAAGATTGCTATTAAAAAAGCGCAGAGCATTTTAGAGCAAAATGACACTATGATTTCAGATATTCATAAAAGAAGATCTCAAATAGACGCCAGTCAATTAAAAAAAGAGATGGCTTCGTTAAGTACGCAGGTGGCAATTGCTCCCTATATTCATTATTATAAAGGAACCAGTTGGTTGGATCGAATTAAGTTCATCCTGTTCCAATAATTTTCTCAAGGAACTATATATGGACAATAAAGAACATAAGAAAAAAAAGCGTCAAGAAAAATTACTCAAGCAGAAAGCACGCGCACATCACAAACAGGCCCATGCGCATGAAATAATTGTTAAAGAAAAAAAGTTTGGGCGAGTTCAGCTAACAGTCATGTTTGCATTGATCTTTATTGCTGCCGCCTTTGTCTTTTATAACATGAAAAACTAGGTCATCGACTGTCTTTTTTTGTAGGCATAATATTTGGCCTGTCCATTTTTCATTCACGTTTGTCTTTAAGGAGTTTTGATGTCCCTCTATAAAGTTGGTCAACGCTGGCTAAGTGAAGCTGAACCAGAACTTGGTTTAGGTCTTGTTATGGAAGTGCTGGCAAGGACTGTGACAATCTTGTTTCCGGGATCAGATGGAATGAGAACCTACGGGATATCAGGTGCCCCTTTAAGAAGAGTTATTTTTGACGTCGGCGAAGAGATTATAGACAAGCAGGATCAGGCACATATTGTCCGATCTATCTTAGAAAGTGATGGCATCTATTCCTATGAATGTGACGATTTAAGCATTAATGAAACAGAAATTTCAGGTAATATAACCTTCAACCGTCCTGAGGAACGATTCCTGGTCGGACAGTTCGATTCTAACGATTTGTTTAATCTAAGATATCAAACCTTGAAGAAGAAACAATTCATGCAGCATTCAAGTGTTCGGGGGCTAGTGGGTGGAAGAATATCTCGCATTCCTCACCAACTATTTATTGCAGATCAGATTACCAGTAACGATTTCCCTAGAGTTTTATTAGCTGATGAAGTTGGATTGGGCAAAACAATTGAAGCTGGCTTAATTATCCACAAACTGTTGCTAAGTGGCCGGGCCGAGCGAGTACTCGTGGTGGTTCCTGATTCTCTCGCATACCAATGGTTTGTCGAGATGTTGAGAAAATTTAGATTAAGCTTTGCGGTAGTTAATCAAGAAGGTTATCACGAAAAAGACAGCAATCCTTTTGAAGAAAATCAGTTAGTCATCACCGGTACAGGTTTTTTAAAAGGTTCGAGCATTGGCCGAGATATGGCCCTGGCAGCCAAATGGGACGTTTTAGTGATTGATGAGGCCCATCAGTTAAAATGGAGTCAAAGGGAGTGTAGTGAAGAATATCAAATGATTGAAATTCTCGCCCAGGCCACACCTAGTGTCCTGCTTTTAACTGCCACGCCAGAGCAAATGGGGGCAGAGGGGCACTTTGCCCGATTACGTCTGCTTGATCCAGAAAAATACTTTGATCTGACAGAATATATAGAAGAAGAACGCCATTTTGAAGAGCTGGGGAATTTACTGAAATATTTAATGAGTAATGAAAATGCAAGTTCTTTTGACGTTGAAAAAAAGAAACAGCTGCAGGAATTGAGAGGAGAAGAGATTAATTTTGATTCACTTGAGGAGCGCAAAATCGCCGCCAGGGATATCGTTGATAGGCATGGGACTGGTCGTATTTATTATAGAAATTCACGTGTCAAAATGGCGCAAGAATTTAAATTCTTTCCCAAGCGCTTAGTTTATTCATATCCCTTGGAGTTGATAAAAAGTAAACGCCAAGATCAGGCACTTGGCGATGAGATTGAAGGTCATGCCGAGACAGGGAATTTAGGTCTATCATTTGATGCGAAGTCAGCCTGGTTGATCGAATTTTTGCAAAAAGGGCCCGATGACAAAATTTTATTGATATGTAAATCAAAGGCCAAGGTGCTAGAACTTGAAAAAGTCTTGCGCGAATTTACAGTAGGCGTGAGCTGGGGAGTATTCCATAGTGATCTGACTTTAATGGCACGAGACCGTCAGGCTGCCTTTTTTGCAGAAACTGATGGTGCCAGAATTTTATTATGCACAGAGATAGGTAGTGAGGGCAGGAACTTTGAGTTTTGTCAGCACCTAATTCTTTTCGATATCCCGCAAAATCCAGATTTACTTGAGCAACGAATTGGACGATTGGATAGAATTGGCCAGAACAAAGATATTCATATTCACGTCCCTTGTATTCAAGACTCCTGGGAGGAGTTGTTTTTTCTTTGGTATAATTCAGGGCTCAATGCCTTTGAACATTATGCGCGCGCCGGCAGATATGCTTTCTTACATATGAAAGATAAACTGATGAAAGCATTCAAGCATCCCAAAGAGTATTTGAAAACAAACTCCGAATCAATGATGACATTAATTGAAGAGACCCGGGAATTTTCAAAAAAAATGGAGCATCAACTAGATGCTGGACGAGATTATTTAATAGAGATTAACTCCTTTAACCATGATGATGGTGAGCGCCTGGTTAAATTAGTGACGGCAAATGAGGGAGGAAACGATTTAAAAGATTATATGGAGAATGTTTTTGAGCACATGGGAGTAGATGCCGAAGATTTAGATGGGGAGAGCGACTATATTAGGCCAAGTGATAATATGTTTATTCCTCATTTCCCCTGTCTACCAAATGATGGCGTTTCAGTCACCTACCGTAGAACTAAGGCCTGCGAGCGCGAAGATATGGAATTTTTAACTTGGGACCATCCCATGGTCACAGGGGTTATTGATACCATACTTGGGCATCAGTACGGCACTGTTGCCATTGCCCAGAGGTCGAATTCGCAGTCGACAAAAATCATGCTTGAAGCAATTTTTGTTATGAATGCAATTGCTCCCAAGTATCTTGCAGTGGAAAAATTTCTGCCCATCACTCCAGTTCGAGTGCTGATTACGGTTGAGGGAGAAGATTTATCGCAGAAATGGCCGAAAGAAGTTGTTGATAGCAAGATCTCAGAGGCATCTACCGATCTAAAGAAGCAGGCCCCGCGCATTGGTAAAGAAAGACTTAAGGCATTGATTAAAAGTGCCCATGCTTTTGCTGAGAAAAGGGCCTCAGAGATTCGCCAGAATGCAGACAAAGAAGCTACCAAAGCCTTGGGCCATGAAATAGATCGACTAGAGTATTTGAAGACTTTGAATAAAAATATTACACCGGCTCAAATAGAACGGCTGAGAGAAAAAATGCGCTTAATTGAAGAGAGTATCGGGCATGTGCAGGTCGGGCTAGATTCATTTCGACTTATCTTTTAAAAATTTGTAGACATCATTTTCAGTGAAGCAACCCAAGACAGAAGGTCCAAATGCTTCTTGTAATTGATCTTTACTTTTGCCCATAATCAGTGCCTCTAAGGCCTTTTGGCAGGTGGCCTTGGGGTAGCGATTTGGGAAATTTTGACAGTGTTTTTGATACTCTGTTTCCGCCCGGGGACTACCCTTAAATGACTGCATCGACAGATCTTCACAAATTTGAGCATCATACTTTTTGTCACAGGCACAAGAAATAAACAGTAAAATTGCAATATATAAAAGCTTCATGTTTCAAACAATCCTTCCGCTTGTAAAACCTTGATAAGGGCCTGAATTGTCTTCAACTGATAATTACCAACTTCTTCTATCTGCAGTTCTTTGGCTGCTTGTTTGGCATGAACTTTTTGACTAATGACTCTTTTATCATAGTTATTAACTAGTGATAGTATCTCCTCGGATTTCGTCAGTTTTTTCTTTTTTTGAGGTCCTGTTCCGCCCATATTTTCTTCATGATTGCGAACTAGTTCAATGACATTTTCATTTACGTAAGGTTTATCGGCCAGCAATTTAACTGAATCCTCCACGTGAAATTTGTAAATGCGATAGTCAGCTGGAGTAAAATTTTTCTTTGGCTTCATAAATAATAATTTGTCATCTCCCTGCAGTCTGGTGATACCAAGATCATGCAAGAGGGCAGCGGTTCCCAAATCATCCAGTTCTTCATCTGTAAGCCCGAGCTGCTCACCCAGCTTAGTGGAGAGGGCGCAAACATTATAGTTATGACGAATAAGATCAGTCAGCTCGTTAGACACTTTACCATATATCTTTTTGAGAGCATTTGGATTATTACCTATGATTTCTCGCAGACCCTTGGCGGCTTTTTGAGTAATTTTATAAGATGCCACAGAGCTTGATTCTTGCTCCATACCTTCGATCCCCGTGGCCGCTGCGCCCTCGATCAAGTCGAGTTTATTTTCAAGTGGAGTCTCATCGCTACCTACAGCTTCATTGATGATGGCGTCCAAGAAGGCCTCATAATTAGGCTCTTGGCTGGCAGGGATATAGAATTTTGCAATCTGTTGAACTTGTAACTTATCTAATTTTTCGCCAGATATGCTGGTTCCACTACTGGCATATTGTAAGTATTGGTCCTTGAAATGAATGTAGAGATCAAAGGTCAGTTCTTTTTCAGGTAGGATGGTGGCGATTTGTAGCGGTACATAATTCATAATTATTACGATCCTTACTCTAACTCTAAACAATCTTTGCTTTATTCTATAGTAATTATAGACCTAAGTTCAAACAGGCAAATAAGTAAAATTTAATAATTCACGTAAAAAATTTGTCAGATATTTAAAAAGCAGACTATAAGTTCTTATAATGAATAATCTTGAAGTTTACTTTGATTTTCTCTCACCCTTTTCCTATTTTGCGTGGCAATGGGTGTATGAAAATAGACATAAGTATAAATTTTTGCTGATTCCCGTTCCAATGGGTCAAGTTATAAAAGCCTATGACACTAAGGGGCCAGCAGAGATAGCCCCCAAGGCCAGGTTTCTTTACAAGCAATGCCTAAGATATGCGCAGCGCCACACCATTCCCTTTGTTTGCCCCCATCAGCTGCCTTTTAATTCGCTATTCCCATTGCGTATGCTTGCTGCAATCTTGCACCTGCCAGAGTGGCCGGTTGAAAAGAGAAATGCTCTTGCTATGGAATTTTCTCAGCATATTTTTGGCCATTATTGGGCAGCAGGAGGGGAGAGTTTGGATTTTGCGGGTTGCGCCAAGATGTTAGATTTTAACATCGACAAAAATGATCAGGATGATGTGCTTTCATTTGCCGAATCTCGCGCCACCAGCCTGATTCTTAAGTCAAATGTAAAACAGGCATTAGTACACGGTGTATTTGGCGTACCTTCTTTTTTACTGGGTCAGGAATTATTTTGGGGAAATGATTCAATCATTGATTTGGAACTTTTCTTGCAAGGTAAGGATGTTTACAATCAAAATGATTATAATAAGTTTTTAGGCATGCGGGTTAAGCTGGAATCGGGTGCCAATGTGCTTTCTTGAATTAGAATGACAAAACGGGAGGAAGATATGGGGCAGGTGGTACGACGTACTCTAATACAAATGCTGTCTTTTATGTTAATTGGGAGTGTTTTTATTGGCATCGGCGGATGTCAGGAACAAAAAAAGCTACCAGCGAAAGATGGAATCAATTTAACTGATAAAGGAGTAATTATGTTACAAATTAAAACAAGCATGGGTGATATTGACGTCGAATTGTATGAGAAATTGGCCCCCGAGTCGGTCAAGAATTTCCTCAGCTATGTCGATAGCAAATACTACGATGGAACAATTTTTCATCGCATAATTGATAATTTTATGATTCAAGGTGGGGGCATGACTCCTGATATGCAAAATAAACCAACCCAGGCGCCTATAAAAAATGAGGCGGGGAATGGTTTAAAAAATGATCGTGGAACTCTGGCCATGGCACGTACTAGTGAAATTCATTCGGCCACCTCTCAATTCTTTATCAATGTCGTTGATAATCACTTTTTGAATCATATCAATGAGACTCCCCAAGGATTTGGGTACTGTGTTTTTGGGAAAGTCACAAGTGGTATGGAGA
>Ga0210057_1005339_pt1 | contig 16568 bp, 11 predicted proteins | sample CryGeyCG2114_010_2_FD_183968 | JGI IMG/M metagenome (GOLD analysis project Ga0210057, IMG submission 183968) | Groundwater microbial communities from aquifer - Crystal Geyser CG10_big_fil_rev_8/21/14_0.10 (SPAdes) (version 2) | ecosystem: Environmental > Aquatic > Deep subsurface > Groundwater ...
CATTCCTCCTTTTTCTTTGACAAGGTTTTTCCTTTCAGAAAAAAATAATACTTGATTCGGAATCGTCAGAAAGATGATCCTGATTTGCATCAGGATGACGATGAGAAGGGAATTCTGGACCCTGTACCGTTCTGGTGCAGGGCTAGAGCAAGCCAGAATGACGACTACGGATGACTTTACCGTCATCCCTGAATTCAATTCAGGGCAGGCTCTGAACTTGATTCAGAACGTCATCCTGAACTTGATTCAGGATCGTCTTCAGATGATTCTGGCTTTCGTCAGAATGACAACTAATGTCGCAAATGTATCTTAACTTATTCAGGATAACAGATAATTGGCAATAAGTAGCAGGCAATAAGAAAAATGAAATGGCTCTTTTTGTCATTCCCGCGAAGCCCGTCCTCGCGAAATCGGTGAGTAGGAATCTATAAAAACAAAATCTCAAATAGAATTAGCCAAAACCAAATTTTAAAATCCTTTTTTGATACTGCTCCATTACTTCCCTCCTCTTGTCTTGGGGGTGAAAAAAGAATTGACCCTTTTCCACCTGCTCCGTAGTTTGCCTTTTCCTCATATACCAAAGTTGAAGAAAAGCTAAAATCTTTTCTATCGGTACCCAGACGGATACCGACTGGTATCCCGTAAAAATGCTCTTACGACGACGCTTTTTAGGGAAAATCACTAAATCTTGCTTATATATCCTCGTTTTCTCAATAAAGGCATTGGGCAAAAAATCTCTTACCCAGACATTACTTTCTAAAAAACGCCGATAAATATTTTCCTTTCGGTACCCAGACGGATACCGACTGGTATCCCGTTCCACCAACGGTCTCATCTGTAAAATCTCATGGGCGATATATAAATCCTGCTTACTCTTCTCAAAGTATAAATGTGCTTCTTCTAAAAAAAGATTAAGGCAAATTTTATCTCTGATCTGTTTGCTTTCTGGCCGCCGCCGCCGCCCTAAAATTTCCAATAACAAAACCATTAAAAATCGTGCCGTCCAAATTTTACCCCTCTGCGTAATTATTAAAAAGTCAATATCATCGTTTTTCTGTGCCGCCATCATTGCCAAATTTCCGGTTAAGCCTACCAATAAAACCCCCGGCACTTTTATCAAAATTTGGGCTATTTTTTGAGCAATTTTAAGCTTCAATACTGATAACTTTTGGTTTTCTTTTCGCTTTGAGATTATCTCTTCCCGCCCAAAGATACAATAAAAGCCTTCCTTTTGCGCCAAAACCCTTTTTCTAACTAACTCTTTCATTAGCCTCGCAAGATGACTCCTGGCGAGGCCAACAGGCAAAGGTAACCAATAAGCAATCTCATCCGCCGTTAAGGGATAATCAAAAATATCAAAATAAACAAGGGTGGCCACTATTGCTTGTTCAAGATTCATTGAGAAGCGACTCCATATTTAGAAAGGACAGAAGCTACTCCCTCACTAACAGTGGTAGTAAGTTGAGAACTCTCATCCCGCAAAGCCCGATTAACCGCATCCTCAAAATATTTAATAATGGCATCATTAATCCCATTGTCAAATGTCCGCGAACAAAGATACCAACTTTGCGCATAAGAAGCCTGCTCAACAAACGGAGCAAGAAGAGAATCATCGTTTAAAAGTGAAGCCATATCTTGCCGAGGGTACAAAGCCCCTATATAATGAGCTTGGCTACCGGCTTGGTAAATTCGCTCCAAAGTTTCCTGTTCCGCTATATATTTAACAAATTCCCAAGCTTCCTGCTTATAAACGCTTCTTGTTGATACCCCTTCCACCCAATAGCTAGCCCAAGCAACCTGTTTTCCCTCAATTAGTGATTGGGGTAACTGTGGCACCGGCGCCACCCCAAAAATTAAATCAGGATTAGTTTCCCTAATATTGATAATTCGCCATGAGGGACCGAAATACATTGCCAACTTTCCGCCGGCAAAAGCCAAAGTTGATGAAGGTAAAGTTTCGTCCCAAACACGATCGTTTTTAGGAAAAACCATAAAAAATTGCAACGCTTGCTCGGCAATTTCATCATAAGGCTTATCCATTCTTACCCCATTTTGAAGCATCATCAAACCTAAAATATCACTCCAGTGATCAACATTAGCAGTCATCCCCATAGACGCTCCGGCAATCTGAATTCTACCGGTTTCATCTCTAACCGTTAATCTACTGGCAACCTGACGGAATTCATCCCAAGTTTTAGGAACAGCAACTTGATTGGTTGTAAAAATATCCTTGTTATAAAACAAAGACAACGTGTCTACCATTAAGGGAACACCATAATAATTACTGTTATAACGTAAAGATTGTTTAACGGTAGGGTAGAAAGCGGCTTCAAAGGTAGCCGCATCCATTACCGATGGCGGCACCGAGTCTAAATCATTAATAAACATTGGCAACCAGGTATTATGAAAACAAAAGATATCGGGCCCTTTTCCGGATGCCAAAGCCGACTGAAGCCGCTGGCGATAATCAATAATTGATTGTTGTTCATAGGAAACTTTAATGTTAGGGTGAAGCCTTTCAAATTCAGCCATTATTCCCTCCATTACCGAAGAAGGCTCCCAAAGACCCCAATATTTAACTTCCACTATCTTTGAAGGAGAAAAAGACGGACGCGATCGCCAAAAAAGAAACCCTGCCAATCCAATTAAAAGAACAAACAAAACAGGAATCAAAAATTTTAAATTCTTAATTGAAAATTTCGAAACTGATTCTTGCGATGGCTCTTGCCGTGATGCTTGAGGTGGTGTTGGCGGTGGTACTTGAGATGGTGCTTGTTTTGAAAAAAATGTCGCCGGATGGGGCGGCAGGGGACGGGGCTGAGTCTTAAAAACTGAAGCCGTTTCTACCTCGCTCCTATCAGAGTTCTTTTCTTCTCGTTCATTTTTTATTTCTGGTAACGCCATCACTTATATTATATAATAACCGAGAGAAGGGATGCAAGAGAAATATAAGAATAATTGCTGGATTATTAGATTATTAGAGCCGTCATTCCCGCCTCGCCGGCGAGGCGGGTTGGGCAGACACAAGATCCGCCCCTACCTATGATTAAAAGAATTGTCATCACCATCACTGTCGTTACCATCATCATCTTAATCCTTATCCCCTTAACCTATGAATTAGCCTATGCAGAAAAAATTTATCCCGGCGTCAAAATCGGCCAAATTGATGTGGGCAATAAAACTCCCCAAACGGCTAAAGAACTTTTCCAAACCCTTATCAACCAAAACAATCAGACATTAAAAATCATTCATCCCATCTCTAAACAAATATGGGAAATCAAACCCCAAGAAATAGACCTGACGTTTAACCTTGAAAACTCTATGCAAAGCGCCTACCTCGTCGGCCGCCAGGGCACGTTAACGAAAAGATTAACTGATAAAAAAAGAGCTTGGGAAGAAAAAATAAACATTCTTCCTACATATTCTTTTAATCAAGAAAAACTCAATGGTCAGATAGCGATCATTGCCGCCGCCGTTTCAATTCCCACCGTCTCCCCAAAAATAAGTTTAGAGAACGGGCAAATTATCATTGACCCCGGACAGCCGGGACAAGAATTAGATCAGCGAAGACTACAAATTTTAATTACCAATCATATTGCTCTCTTTGACCAGCAAATAATTTCTTTACCAATAAAAACGATCAACCCGCCCCCGGAGACTAAAGACATTGAGCGGATTAAAAACCAAGCCAACTCATTAATTGGGAAAAGCATTCAATTTAAAGACGGACAAAACGAAATCGCTGTTTTAAAAGATAAAAACCTCATTAATTTACTTCGCTTTTCTCCGGTAGATTTTGAAGAAGAAATCAAAAAACAAATAGTGGACTTAGCCGCAAAACAAGACCGAGAATCCAAAGATGCTCTTTTTGAGTTCAAAAATAATCGGGTAGTTGTCTTCCAGCAAGCGCAATCAGGAAAAAAATTAAACCAAGAAAAAACAAGACTGCTTTTGCAAGAAGCAATTGAAGAACTAATCACGGAGGAGGGAAAAACAATAGAAATAATCCTTCCCTTGGATATCCAGTCTCCTCGCATCTCTACCGAAGAAGTCAATAATTTGGGAATAAAAGAATTAATAGGAAAAGGAATTTCCTATTTTCGTGGTTCAGCTACCACCCGTCTTCACAACATTCAATTAGCCTCCTCACGTCTAAACGGCTTATTGATTAAGCCTGAGGAAATTTTTTCTTTTAATCAAGCCTTAGGTGAAATTTCCACCATCACCGGTTATCAAAAAGCCTACATTATCAAAGAAGGCCGTACTATTTTGGGCGACGGCGGCGGAGTCTGTCAAGTCTCCACTACTTTCTTCCGCGCCGCCTTAAACGCTGGTTTGCCTATTATTGAACGCACCGCCCATGCTTATCGTGTTTACTATTACGAACAGGAGTCAGCGGCGGGCATTGACGCCACTGTTTTTACTCCCTCTCCGGATTTAAAAATTAAAAACGACACCGCCGCCCACATTCTTATTCAAAGTAAATTTCTCCCCCAAGAATATAAGTTAATTTTTGAACTCTACGGCACTTCAGATGGTAGAAAAACGATCACCGCCAATAACCGGCTTTGGGATATTATTCCCCCCCCAGAACCACTTTATATTGACGATCCCGCCTTGCCCAAAGACCAGACTAAACAAATTGATTGGGCGGCTTGGGGAGGCAAGGCCGCTTTTGACTGGAAGGTCACCCGCGGTAATGAAATTCTCCAAGAACGCACCTTTTACTCAATTTATCAGCCCTGGCAAGCAGTTTACTTGCGAGGGACAAAAGAATAGTGATATTCTACAAAAGAAATGAAAGCACTAATCTACCAAAGAGACTCCCATATCTTAATTAACCAATCACTAACAGCCAAAATCGAACAACAACTCATCGATAAAATTCTCCCCCTACTGCCTTTTTGGATTAATTCGGACATTCTCACTTTTATAGGCTTGGCAAGTAGTTTTATCACCGCTGGCGGCTATGTTCTTTCTTCTCAAAACAAATCTTTTCTTTTTCTTTCCTGTGTCGGTTTTGTTCTCCACCAGCCTCGCCGGCTAGGCGGGTTGGTTTGGTGATAGCTTTGACGGCCAATTAGCCCGTTTCCGAAAAAAACTAGACCTAATTATGGCTATTATATCGACCATCTCTTAGATGGCCTTTCGACAACCATCATCGGATTAGGTTTGGGATACTCACCATTTATAAAAATAGAAACTGCTTTTGCTTTTATAGTGCTCTATCTTCTATCGGAAATTCACGTTCTCCTTACCAAATCTGTCCAAAACATTTTTAATCTTTCATTCGGATTGCTTGGCCCTACAGAATTACGTATCTTGGGGATTATTTTTTCTCTTTATGTTTATTTTTCTTCTCCACGTCACCTGGTTATCTTTGGGGTTGACTTCACTCAATACGATTTAATCTTAATAGTTATCCTCATCATTGCCGCTTTAGCGCTCATTGCCAATATCATTCAAAAGGGAGTCGAACTTAACAAAATAGATACTCGCCGCTTAAAGAAACAAAAAAAAGATTACTCTTCCCCGAAAACTTGAGCCGTGTAAACAAAAAGCTCCGCCTGAGGATCTTGGTAACAGTTTTCCGACAGACCCATTTTTTGGGCGCAAAGTTGAGACAAAAATTCTTCCCGACTCCAACCGGTTTCCGCCGCCACTTGAGGCAAAAATGTGGCGCTGCGGTCACCATATTTTAAATAAACCCCATACTTGCCTAACTCAACATTCTGCCAAAAAGAAATCTTTTCCATCGGTGATAAAACCGAAATTTCAATTTTAATATTCCCTAGTTCATTATATTGAAGTGGCGAAAAGCGGTGATCATAAGCTGCGGCGCTAACGGCCATATCTTGCACCAATTGATAAAGAGGTTTTTGGGGAACAAACTGACCAATACAACCCCGCAACTGGCCATCTTTTTTTAAGGTGACAAAAACACCCCGTTCTTGCTTTAAAAGTTCATCATTAACCTTGATATCAGATACTTTCTCGGTTTTAAAGTAATTCTCTAAAGCCTGCCGGGCAATTTCCAAAAGTGTTTTTTGCTGATCTCCATCCAATTCTTCTTCAGCTTTGAACTTCGAACTTTGTCCGCCAGCTGGCCCTGTACCGTTATGGTGCAAGGCTGGCGGATTGAGCTTTCCCAAAAATCCCATCGCCGCATATCCCACTACCCGATCCTCTTGGCCGCTTACTGTTCCCGAATTAGTTTTTGAAAAAAGTCTGCCTTTACCCATACTCAAACTCTCGGCCACCGCCAAGCCCACTTTTATTGCTTCACTACCGCAAGCAAAAGTATCCACCTGAGGATATTCATCGGTTAACTTTTTTAAAACTTCCACCAATCTATCTTTACTACCGCTTAAAATTGCCTCCACTGTTTGCTGATCAACAACCTTGGCTGTTTTGCTATCCGGATAATGGGATAAATCAGAAGAAACAACCAATAAAGTTTTCTCATCAAAATTGGCGGCAAGCACTTTTGCTAATAATTCCAAAGTGCTCTCACTTGCTTGGCCAATCAAAATAGGAACGATTTTAAAATCAGATAACACCATTTGTAAAAATGGCAACTCAACTTCTAAACAATGCTCATTATCGTGAACCCCGCGATTAACAATGATTTTCTCTTCCGGAGCCAAAATTTTATTAATTAGTGCTTTATCTACCGCCACCTTGCCTAATGGCGTCTGCCAAAAATCACTATCATCAATAGCCGCTCCTTCAAAAAACGCTTGGTGGGATGGACCAATTAAAACCACTTTTTTAAAATCGTTATCTTCAATTTGAGCAAAACCAAAAGCGGCCGTTTGCCCTGAATATTCCCAACCGGCGTGAGGAACAATAAGAATTGGAAATGGATCGTTCTCTTTTTCTATTTCTTGTTTCGCTACTGACAAGAATTTATCCGCCATCACCCGTAAATCTTTCTCTCTTTGGGGATAAAACTGACCGGCAACGGCTGGTTGACGAATAATCACTTCTTTAACAAAATTATTTTCATTTTCTATTTTAAACCTATTCGGTAAAACTAACAATAAACCAATCCCAATAAATAAAAGAATCACCAACAACGAAAAAATAATCGGCCACCACCTCTCCACTTCTTTATTGTATAATATTAAAAGCTCAAAGTTAAAAATAAAGAACATTGTTGAATTGTTATATTGTTGCATTGCTAAAATCATCGCCGTCATTAGCCTCGCAAGGAGTCACCCTGCGAGGCTAAACCTGCTATCCTGGGGATCCGCCGGCTGGGGCGGAGACTCCAGAATCCAATGTCATTCTCATGAAACTTGTCCTTGTGAAAGCGGGGAATGGGAATCTATAGAAATACTTAATAATTGATACTAACTTAATTATGGATAAGCATTATCAACCTCAAACAGTAGAACCTAAAATTAATCAATTTTGGGAAAAGGGTGGTTATTTTACTCCTAAGATTGATCCTCAAAAAAAACCATTTGTTATCACCATCCCCCTACCTAACGTTACTGGCAGTCTTCATGCCGGTCATGCGATGTTCGTCATTGAAGATATTATGGCTCGTTTTCATCGCCTGAAAGGTGAGCCAACCCTTTGGATTCCCGGCTTTGACCATGCCTCCATCGCCGTTGAATATTTAGTCACCAAACAGCTTAAAAAAAGAGGAAAAAATAAAAATGAAGTTGGCCGGGAAATGTTTTTAAGAGAAGCAACCAAATTTGCTAATGACTCCCGTAATTATATTCGGGAACAATTAAAAACTCTGGGATTTTCTCTTGATTGGACCCGTGAAGCTTATACCTTAGACCCAATTCGTTCCAAGGCCGTCGTTGAAGCGTTCAATAGATTGTATCATCAAGGTCTCATCTATCAGGGAAAGCAAATTGTCAACTGGTGCCCTCATTGCCAAACAGTCCTTTCTGATTTAGAAAATATCCATCGGGAAGAAAAAGGATACCTTTACTACATTAAGTATGGTCCGATAACTATTGCCACCACCCGGCCGGAAACAATGTTTGCCGATGTTGCTATCGCTATTCACCCCAGCAATAAAAAATATCAACACTTAGTCGGAAAAACTGTTCCCCTGCCTTTAACCAAGCGTAAAATTCCCGTTATTATCGACGAAGCAGTTGAGCCAGAATTTGGCACCGGCGCTTTAAAAATCACCCCCGCCCATGATGAAGTTGATTTTGAAATCGGCCAACGCCACCATCTAAAAGCGCTCTCTGTTATTGATAAGAATGGACAATTAAATAAATTAGCCGGCAAATATGAAAAAATGAAAATTAAGGAAGCCAGAGAAAAAATAGTCAATGACCTCAAAAAAGCAGGTCTAATTGAAAAAATTGAAAATATTAACCATAGCCTCGGCCACTGTGAGCGCTGTGGCACAACCACCGAATCAATAATTTCCCAACAGTGGTTTGTAAAAACCAAATCATTAGCCAAAAAAGCAATCAAGGCAGTAAAAGAAGACCAAATCAAGATTATCCCTAAGCATTTTGAGAAAATTTATTTCCACTGGCTTTCCCATATCCACGATTGGTGTATTTCCCGCCAGCTTTGGTGGGGACACCAAATACCAGTTTGGTATAGACAATCAAAAACAAAAAATAGGCAAAATAAAGAAATCTTCGTTGGGGAAAAACCAAAGGGATCGGGATGGGTTCAGGATCAAGATGTCCTTGATACCTGGTTTTCCTCATCGCTATGGACAATGTCAACTTTAGGATGGCCCGAAAACACAGCTGACTTCAAGCATTTCTACCCCACCACTGTTCGCGAAACAGGCTATGACATTCTCTTTTTTTGGGTCGCCCGGGAAATTATGATGTGTTTAGAACTATCGGGTCAAATTCCTTTTAAAACTGTTTATCTCCATGGCTTGGTCCGTGACGAAAAGGGACGAAAATTTTCTAAAACAAAAAGTATTGGCTTTGATCCTCTACCAATAACGAAACAATACGGCACCGATGCTTTAAGAATGGCTTTGGTTTATGGCAATGGCGCCGGTAACGACATTGTTTTATCAATAGAAAAAACCAAGTCAATGCGTAACTTTGCCAATAAAATTTGGAACGCCGCCCGATTCATCGTTATGAACCGGGAAACTCTAAATCCGAAATCCGAAATCCGAAACAAATTCGAAATTCAAAGCTTGAAAATTCAAAACAAAGATGATCAACAAATATTAAAATCTTTAGAAAAAAATACCAAAAGTGTCACTACTCATATTGAAAACTACCGTTTTGGCCAAGCGGCTGAAGAAATTTACCAATTCTTCTGGCATGAATTTTGCGATCAGTATATTGAAAAAGTTAAAAACCGTCGCGACGAAGCCCAGCCTACTTTAATAAAAGTCTTAAAAACCTCTCTTATACTCCTCCACCCCTTTATGCCTTTTATCAGCGAAGAAATTTGGACCAATCAATTAAAAGAAAAAACACCGTTAGTAATTACCAAATGGCCGAAACAAAGGGGGTGAAAAACAAAAAATGCAAGTCCAAAAAAAGGATGGCCGGTTAGAAGAATTTGACCGTAATAAACTTAAACAAAGCATATTAGCCGCAGGAGCCAACGAGAATGAAGCGGAATCAATTACCGTTCAGCTTGAAAGCTGGGCGCCGAGTATGGCAATAAACAACGCCGTTCATTCCCAGGTTGTCCGTGCCAAGACTATTGAATTGCTAAAAATAACCAATCCTGTTGCCGTCAAAACTTACGAAGAATACCGAAAAGAAGCAGGAAGCGCTACATAAAAGATTTTTCTTACAATACAACGAAGTATTAGGAGAAAAAAAGCTTATTTAAGTTTTATTTCAAAACATAATCACCTTGGCCTTTTTGGGGTTATTATGTTCACTTTGTTCACGCCAACCCCATAAGGTCGGAAGAAAAATGTATGCAATTTTTCTTTAATGACCTCATCTTAGGCGAAATAAGGCTATTAGCCTTCAGAGCCTTATTATCTCCCCATTTTTAAAGAAGGGGGTTTTTAATGCTCTTTGCCAACTCCAACCATAATAAGCAGCTTCAATCATTTTGCCAATCTCAAAATGAGCCACTAACAAAATAGTTTTATTATAATGGCACCTTTCCATATAAGAAAGCACTCTCTGAGCCCTTATAAGAAGTTTAGGAAAATTTTCTTCTCCTTTTACCCCCCAAAAATGAACTGCTCCATCCCACGCCAATAAATGAGAAGCATACTTTGGCTTTTCTTTTTCTTCCTTGCCCGTTAAAATCCCAAAATCTCGCTCTGCTAACAAAGAAAAAGTTTTAAAATTAAAATTAGGTCGATCAATTACCTCCTTAATAATTTGAGCCGTCTCCACCGCCCGTCTAAGCGGCGAAGAATAAAAAACCTCAATCTTCTCGTCACGCAATCTTTCTCCCACCTCTTTAGCTTGCTTTCTCCCCAAAACAGTCAAACCAGTCTCCCGGTGACCGTTAATAATATGTTTAGCATTATCCTCATCTTCTCCGTGCCGGACCAAAAACAAATTAAGATGATACATTGTTAAAAAGCTCAAAGCTAAAAATAAAGAACATTGTTGAATTGTTATATTGTTACATTGCTAAAATCATCGTCGTCATTAGCCTCGCAAGGAGTCACCCTGCGAGGCTAAACCTGCTATCCTGGGGATCCGCCGGTTGGCGGAGACTCCAGAATCCTTATTTAAATTTCTAATTTTTAATTTTTAATTTTTATTGAATTTTCAATTTTAAAATTCGTTAATTCGTTAATAAATAATAATTCTCAATTTAAAACTTAAATCTCTCTTTTTATATACTCATGGGGTTGGTGTGAACGAAGTGAACATAATAACCCCACTCATGGGGTTGGTGTGAACGAAGTGAACATAATAACCCCATACACTATACAACCTTAGGCAAGCCAAGACGATCCTGGACCCTGTACCATTCGATACAGGGCTAGATTAAAACAATGGTTACATTGTTGGGTTGTCACATTGTTATAAGAATTGAAATAACTCGCTCTGCACCGTTCTAGTGCGAGGCTCGTAGAAATTAAGAAATTCGCTTATATCTTAATATCCAATACCTAATATCTAATATCTAATATTCCATTATCCATTAGTCATTTATATTACCATATAGCCAATAAATTAATGTTAAAATAAAAACCGATGGATAAAATAAAAACCTGGCGTCATAATTTTCTTAAACTATTACCGCATCATTACCGCATTATTACCGAAAAGGTAATTAAAAAACCGATTTTTCCTGCCTTTTTGCTCTTTACACTTTTTATAATTTCTTTTTTTCTTCCTCAAAACCAGCGCTTCCAAGAAGCAAAAATAGCCATTTTAAAAAATAAACAAAATATTGATGCCCATCTTGTCTTGTTAGATGAATTGATTAATGCTAACGACTGGGAGAGAGCAGAAAAAGAGTTGATATTTTTAGAAAATTCCTCCCCACAATTAGATAACCAACAAAAAGAAAAACTTAAGCAAGCCACAGTTCAATATAATGAATCAACGAAAGAGGGCTGCCAAAATCTAATCAAAAATTGGCAAACATTTCTTGAAAAAAATCCTAATTATAAAATTGGCTGGTTGGCTTTAGCTTATTATCAGGCTAAATTAGGAGATAAAGAAGCGGCTAAAAAATCAATTGAAAAAGCACAATCAATTGATCCTGGCTTATCTTACGACGAAGATTTTTGAGTTTCGACTTTCTCTTCTTTTTCCTCTTTCTTTTCTTCTATTTCTTTACCCTCTTCACCTTCTCCTTTCTCTTCGACACCGGCTTCTTCAGTGGCTACCGGTGCCACCTCTTCCTCACGAAGAGCGCCCACTTTAACCACAATCTCATTTTTTTCAGCTTTAATCTCTACTTCCTTACCCACCTTTAAGTCAGAAACTCGCACCGCATCGTTCAACTTGGTCAAAACAGAGACATCAGCCTCTAAATGATCAGGTAACTGTTGCGGTAGAGCTTCTACCTCTACCTCTAAAAGAGGCTGAACTAACACTCCTTCATCTTTTTCTATCACTGGCGAGGTTCCTATTAACTCAATGGGCACGGCCACTACTGTCTTTTCCTCCAAATCTACTTGGTGAAAATCAACATGAAGAGAACTACCGGTAACCGGATCAACCTGAAGACTACTTATCAAAACAGGACGGGCCTTTTGCTTATCCACCGCTAAATCAATTAAACCCGTCTCTCCCATTTTTTCAAATACTTCCAAGAGCTCCTTTTGGCTTACCTGAAGAGCCTGTGATTTTATTTTCTTGCCAAAAAGATTAGCTGGCAAAATACCTTCTCGCCGCAACTTTTTAACTTTCCGACCTAAAATTTTTCTCTTCTCGGCAACTATTTTTGGTCTGGCCATATGGTGTTATTCTAAAACAACAAGGATAAGAAAGCAAGCATAAAATTATTGCTTCCCCCATTCTATCTCTAAAAGACTATCGCCGCGCTTTAAAGTATTATGATAGGTAATCGCCCCCGGAGTCACCGTCCCCTCTGGCGAAACCGAAAGCGGCAACCAATCGGAGGGATAAGAAACTAAAATAATATCTTCGTCAAAATCGGCGCCACTTTGTTTTTGGAACAAAAAGGCTAACTGTTTTTTATCCGCCTTAGTTAAATCAACATCTATCCGATAAGTAATTTCTATTGTTAAACTATCTTTAATGGGCACTGAAATCAACGTCCCGATTACTTTTTTACCTGCCTCCTCTTCCTCATCCCAATTCTCCACTTTCGTCCGTTCCCCCTGTTGATTTTCTAAATAAATACTTTCTAAAATTGCCTTAACCGGTAAAAACGCTCGCCAGTAGTTCTTATATTTTCCTCCCGGCCAAGTTTCACTTTGAGCGGTATTTTGGTAGTTTAAGCGGACAGAATGACTAACCCCTTTATCACTTAGAGCCAAACGTTGTCCCAACCGTCTCTGAACAAAAAAATTAGCCTTATTTGCTCCTACATTAGCATCGACTAAAAATAAATAATCAGTCAAGCAATTTTCTCCTTGACAATAAACATCTTTAATACCACCGTCAAAATTAAGCTCGCTTACGGCGGCTGATAACTGAGGATCATTAAAATAAACTAAAATGTCCTTGGCCACTAACGAATGCTCCATTGCTTTTAAAACTGACAGCCAAGACGTCGTTCCTTTCTTAAGCCGCTCCATCAGCGCAAAAGAAACGGCCGCTAAAAAGTCTTTTTTTTGAGTTGAACCCGGGAAAAAACCAACTTCAGAATGATACTCGGCTCTCTCAAAGAGATTACGGCTATCAATTGTCTCATCATAATCAGGCAAATAGATTTCCCCCATAGACACCAATAATTCTTGAATGGTCTTTAAATTAATAGCCAAAACTCCATCAACTTGACATTTCATTTCTTTATCAAAAAACCAAGCCGCTTGTTGAGCAGAAACAGGAAAATCCGGCGACCAATTAGAGTCTCGCAAATACCAACCGGTCTCTCCCAAATATTTTTTAAGTGCCGGCGGCGGCTCCACATGGCCATACAGTTGACCATCGGCCTCATAAACATCATGAACACTAAAATCAATCAAAGACCCGGTGTCAAACGTCAACAAACCATAAGAACCTATAAAACCGCCGGTGGGCCTTAATTCCATATTATTTTGGAAGAGAACCAACAGGGTTTGCTTCTCTTTTCCCAAAAAATCTTTTAGCAAAGGGAGAGTATTGATCGCCAATTCCAAATCGTCAATTGTCGTTGGTAAACCTAATAACAATGAAGAGTATCGAGAGGGAATTCTTAAATCTTTACTGGTTGCCAAAATATCAACCAAATCGAAATAAACCCTTTCTAACAATAAACTACCTTCATCCAAAAGATCAGATAAATTCCCCTCTTTCCCTAAAATTATTGTTTCCAAAACCAATCCCATTTTCTGCCCCGCCGCTGATCCATATGAAAGAGCTGAAGAAGCCTTTATTCCTAAGGTCAGATATCGGCTAAAAACAAGACTGTTTCCTTCCCCTAAAATCACCCCTAAGGGAGAAGATAATTTTTCGCTTGTTCTCTCTGCTTGGACAAAATAATTTTGCGCCCGCACCGCCTTATCCTCACCCTTCTCAAAACTGCCCACCGACAATAATTGCTGGGCCTCTTTCAAGTTCCCAAGCCCCCAAAATATATCTCTTGCTAAAGATAAAAAGGGAGAAAAGACCCCACCTAAAATAAGCAAACCAGCCAACATTATTAAAAATGGTAATTTTTTCGCTCTTTTTTTAGGCTCTTTTTTCGGCTCTTTTGGAAATCCGGAACTTTGCTCCTTAAAATCCACAACACTTATCTGTGACTGTTCCTCTACGGGCACAGGTAAATCTTGCTCTCCATGGCTCAAATCAAAAAAATCCCTCTTTTGTTCACCAACAACTTTTTTTTCTCTGTCATCCCCGAAATGAATTCGGGGCAGGCTCTGAACTTGCCCTGCCCCGTCGGATGACTGGGGATTCAGGATCTTCTTCTGTTGTGATTCTGAAATAAATTCAGATTTAGAATCAAGCTTTACTTCTTTCCAAGAAAACTGTTTTGTTTGCTTCTCTTTGGATATTTTAGGTAAAGCCACTTTTGTTTTTGAGGAAAAAAGCTGCTTTATATCCAACCTTTTAAACCAAACAACAGTACTCTCCACTCCCGCCTCCAAAGGAGTAGCTTCCTTCCAGTCTAATTCCATCTGCGTTTCGGCCACCTTCGCAAGATAACCCAAACGAGGCAAGGCCGCCCCTTGGTCAAAAACAATCTCTAAATCCGGTCGGTAATAATCAGTCCAAATTTTAGCAAAAGAAAAAGCGGTTATTTCCTCGCCGGCAAAATAAAAAAGCTGATCTCTTGATCGAGGCATAAACATTGCCGCCGTTAAACCGCTAATCAAATCTTTAACAAAAAGGGGGTAAATCTTCACCGATCCATCACCGGGAAGAACAATTTTTTGATCCAAAAAAACTCCTTTAACTAAGCGAGAAATAAATGATGATCCGCGAAGACTCATTCGGGGACCAAAAATCTGCCGAGCGCAAACCAATCTTAAATTTAATCCCTTGCTTTGAGCCTGTGATAAAAGTAATTGATCCGGCTTTGAAGAAAACAAAAGCCAGCGCCGAACCCGAAGATCGGAGACTAAATTAAAATATTTTTCCTTAAAACAAAAAGCATATTCAAAACTATTTTTTGGGAGAGATATCTCACTTTCACTAACTAACTGAAAACTCTTATTGTCTCTAAGATGAGAAATGTTAGCATAACCCAACTCATTGGGATCGTCAACGCATATTACCCGGCACCCCTGAGAAATAAGCGAATCGCAAAGATGAGATCCTAAAAAATTAGTCCCTCCTAAAATCAAAGCGGTGGGAACTTTTTCTACATTAACTACCGAAGATAACCGATTCATTAATTTTATAATAGCAGAAGAGATTAGTCTTTAGTATGTATAAGTCAAGGACATTTGCGACATTCCTCCTTTTTCTTTGACAAGGTTTTTCCTTTCAGAAAAAAATAATACTTGATTCGGAATCGTCAGAAAGATGATCCTGATTTGCATCAGGATGACGATGAGAAGGGGATTCTGGACCCTGTACCATTCGATACAGGGCTTAGAGCAAGCCAGAATGACGACTACGGATGACTTTACCGTCATCCCTGAATTCAATTCAGGGCAGGCTCTGAACTTGATTCAGAACGTCATCCTGAATTTATTTCAGGATCGTCTTCAGATGATTCTGGCTTTCGTCAGAATGACAACTAATGTCGCATATGTATCTTAACTTATTCATAGTATCCTAAACAAATTGCCAATATCAATCCGCCATTTCTACAAAATACCTAAAGCATAGAGGGCGGGACACTACCGGGGCGCGCAGGCAACGACAAGGAACTCCCATTTACTAAATTATTAAAATCGAGTATCATAGCAGTATAGATAATCGCTGAACAATAAATTATTATCTATATTCTAATATAGATAATATCATATCACAATGGCAAAGACAATTTCAACAATCGCCAAGAACATAAAGAAGTATAGAAAAGAGAGGGGTTTATCACAGGATAAACTCTCAAAATTGGCTGATGTATCCCACGCCACCATTATTAAAATTGAATCGGGCGGAATACAAAGCCCGACTATTGACACCGTTCAAAAAATCGCCAAGGCGTTAGGCGTTGGCTTGGAAGATTTAGCGAAATAAGAATATGGAAAATTTATTAGACAATTTAAAAAACTTGCTTCAAAAAGACGAACGCCTTGTGAGTGAAGGCGAGCTTTTGAAAAATAAGATTATTGAACTTGCGATCAAACTAGATAAGGATTTAATTGAGCTTCTTTTAGCGGATAAGCAGATGAAAGAGGTATTTTTTACGCAGGCAGGCAAAGCGACAATTTTTGATAAGGATAAATTTATTAAGTTTGTTTCTAATAAGCAATTTTTGCCGGATAGCTACACAGCATTTAAGAATAAAATCGGTTTAACTGAAGATGATGAATTTATAAGCGAGAAAAAAGAAGTTGTGCTTTCGTGGCCGTACAAGGATTGCATACTTGAAGGCGGAATGAC
>Ga0210057_1005341_pt1 | contig 16560 bp, 13 predicted proteins | sample CryGeyCG2114_010_2_FD_183968 | JGI IMG/M metagenome (GOLD analysis project Ga0210057, IMG submission 183968) | Groundwater microbial communities from aquifer - Crystal Geyser CG10_big_fil_rev_8/21/14_0.10 (SPAdes) (version 2) | ecosystem: Environmental > Aquatic > Deep subsurface > Groundwater ...
TCTTTTGATTTTCGAAAAGTGATGGATGAGAACAAAATACTGATTATTAATCTGGCTAAAGGTAAAATTGGCGAGGAAAATTCCAGCTTTTTAGGTTTGGTTTTGGTGCCCAAAATTTTGATTGCCGCTATGTCCCGGGCTGATATCCCGGAAGAGCAGAGAAAAGATTTTTTTCTTTACGTTGATGAGTTTCAAAATTTCGCTACACCTGATTTTGCCCAAATTCTTTCTGAAGCCCGGAAATATCATTTGAATCTTTGTGTGGCGAATCAGTTTATTGGTCAGATTGAGGAGGAGATTAAAAATGCGGTTTTTGGCAATGTGGGGACGATTATTTCCTTCAATATTGGTGTGACTGATGCTAATTTTCTCCAGCATTGGTTTACACCAACTTTTAATGAAGATGATTTGCTTAATATTGAACGTTTCCATACCTATATTAAAACGATTGTTAATAGTGAACCAGTACCGCCCTTTTCAATGGATTTGACTAAAAATATTGAAGCTCAAAAAAATCAAGCCAGCCCCAAAGTGGCTGAAATGATTAAAAAGCTTTCCCGTCTCAAATACGGTCAAGATAAGAATATGGTTGAAGCAGAAATCAGCCAAAGAGCTCGACTTTAATAGAGATATTTGATACTAGATACTTGATATTAGAGCAATGAAGATTAGTAATTTTTATGATCTTAAAGCGTGGCAAATTGAATTTTTATTATCAAGCAAGGGGGTCGTTAGGAGAAGTTCAAAGCCAAATGATGGTTGCTAAAGATTTAAAATTTATCACAGAAAATGATTTTAGAAAAATTTTTGATCAGACAGAAAAAACAGCCTTGATTTTAAATGGCTTAATCCGAAGCACCGAAAAGTTGTCGAAAAGCTAAGAATTTGTTAAAATCTCCTCAAGTATCTCTATATCTAATATCTTAATATCTAGTATCTTTTTTGGGCGTGTAGCTCATTGGTTAGAATGCGTGTCTTAACTCAAGCACGTGTAGCTCATTGGTAGAGCGGTTGTCTTATAAACAACAGGTACTTGGTTCGATCCCAAGCACGTGCACCATTTGGGAAATTGCGAAATTGTTAGGTGCGGCGCTCGCAACGCCGCTGCCCGATGCGAGCGCCGCAAAGGGAAAATTCAAGTCCGCCGAGAGCCGCCGATTAAATAAAGAATAGTTCGAGCCGACTTTTTTTGCCACGACAGCAAGGTCGCGGCAATTATTTTTTTCGCGCGCGATTTTTTGCGCCTGTAAGGCGCAATTTACAAATTCTCTCATAGGTTCGAGCCAAAAAGTTCCATTTTTCTCAATTTGCGATTTCTTCTCTTCAAGTTTCAGTTTTTCTTCAAACAATTCATTATTTTTCTGCTTATAAATTTCCGGTTCAATGACTTGATCTAAATATCCGTCAAGAAGTCGATTGAGTTTGACTTCAGTTTCTTGCGTTTGAGAATTGAGTTTTTTTGCTTCGGTTTCAGAATCCAACCTGTCTTTTTCTCCCGCTTCGGTGATCCATTTTTCAAAATATGGCTCCCAACTTTCATGCAAGCCGCAATCACGGACAATTTGCCTTAATTGACCTTCAAGTTCCGGTTCGTTGACGTACTTTTGATTACAAGGTTTCAGTTTTTTTGTGCAGCGATAGTAAATGTATTCAACCTCTCCTCTGGTTTTGGGGTAAATTTTTGTATGAGTTTCCGCCGTGATTGCGGCGCCGCACTCTCCGCAAATTGCTAAACCGGAAAAAGCAAAGTCGTGTCCTTTGTTTCTTGGACGTTCTATTTTCTCAATTTGTTTTTGAACTTCGTCAAACAGCTTTTTGCTGATAAAGGTTTTGTGTGTCCCTTGATAGTATTTTCCGGCGTAATTCATGATACCCAGATAAAATTTATTGGTGAGCATATTTTTGACCTGATCAACTTTTACTGGCCCACCATCTAACTTTTTTATACCGAATTTATGCAAGATTTTTGAAATCTCTACAAACGATTTTCCGCCTTCAGCAAAAAGCTGGAGGGATTTTTTGACGACTTTTGATTTTTCTTCGTCAATATCTATTCCCCTCGTTTTGGGGTTATTCAAATAACCATAAGGAGCTTTGCTCGGCCAAACCCCGTTTCGTAGTTTCTGCCGATTTCCTCGCTTTACATTCTCGCTTAGATTGTCCACATAATATTTGGATTGGCCAAAGGCGATTGAAAGCATAAATTTGCCTTGGGGTGTGCTTTCAAACCAAAACGAGGGGAACTTCAGATCAAGGAGTTTACCGGTATCCAAAAGATAAATTATTTTTCCACCGTCAATGGAATTTCTCGCCAAACGATCCGGGTGCCACGAAAGTATTCCGTTAGCTTCACCTTTTTCAATTTTCTTTAAGACTAACTCAAATTGACCCCTTCCTGGAACTTTGGCAGTTTTGGCTTCGGTGATAAATTCAGAAACAGATAAGTTTTCTTTTTTAGCAAACTCCTTGAGCTCTGCAATTTGCGCCTTGATAGACAAAACCTGTTTGTCTTTTTCGTCGGTTGATTTTCGGCAATAAGCAATGTATTTGGCCATTTTTATATTTTTTAAAGAACTTTTTATAACTTAAATGGCCGCACTGGTTGTAGTCAACCCGAATCGCTTCAGATTGCCCAATGCGGCCACTAAAAAAGCGGTTCGGTTAGTTGACTACATTTTTACTCTATCACATTTGTTGACAAAAGGAAATATTGCTATAATGAAGACAACCAAAAACATACTTAAAATAGCTTTTTACTTTAAATATTCCTTAAAGTTTAAAGTTAAAATTAAGGAAAAATTTATGCAGAAAAATTTAGAACCCCAAGGTGAAATTGTTCCCAACCAGTCTATTCCGTCTCTGCCGAAACGAAATTGGGCAAAACTTGGGATTTTTTCGACGGTCGTAATCGTTCTTGCAAGTTTAATTTTCTATGCCGGTACGTGGTATGCAGGAAAAAATAAAACCAAACTTGAGATGAACAAAGTAGTACCTGCAGAAAATTCAACTTCAATCTCAGAAAATTGGCAAGACCGTCTTATTTATGAAGCATCTGACTTCAACTATCCAAAACAAACTCAACAGATAGATTTAAAATCCATCACTGTAGATGGAGATGGTGAGAAAGAATCTGTTCTAGTATGCGATAACGAGTCTGCCCTTTCCCTCGAACAGTTTGGGAATATTGCCCGTTCGCCAGATGGAAAGACCCTTGCCTTTTTACTTCCAGCAAGAGAACAGAAAACACAAAATCCAAATTGGAAGAAAGATTTGATAGAGGGAAAAAAACCATTTACTCAAGGAGTAATATATCTATTTAATTTAAAAAATAATCAGTGCGAATCAACGGGTTTAACTGCTGATTATTTATATAATCAATCACTCAAGTTCTCGCCAAACGGTAAATTGCTTGCCTATGTTTTTTTTGGGCTTCATGTTTACAACTTGGAAACAAAAATGGATAAACAGTTAACAATACAAGAAGGAAGTGCTCATTTCCCCAATCTTGTTTTAGGGCCTTTAGTTTGGAACCAAAAGTCGATAACTGTTTACATGCCAGTGACGGGACCTTTTTTGGCTGATTTCTTAACAAAAGGTATTTTTCCTACTAATTTAGTAAGGGTAGACATAACTAAAGCTGTTGATATCAAAAGCATTAAACTTTCAGATGATCCCAATATCGGTGAAGGCCCAAGGGATATTCCTCGTTTCGAAGCAAATGATCGCAATCAAACAATCGTTATGAAATTGGCGGATTATTATACCGCTGAAGCGGAGAAGCAATTTTTCCCTTTGGGTGTTCCTCTTCCGACAAAGGTGCCAGATAATCCAAGTATTATTGCGATAAGTCCTGATGAAACAAAAATCATTATAGAAGAGAATGGTAATCTCGTAATCAAAAATCTTGTAAACGTATCAACTCAATCAACACTTGTTTACAGCAAAAAAGATTATGCGCCCTATGAGCCATATGGGCACGCGAGAAAAGTTGTCTGGTTGCCGAGTGGGTGGATACTCATGAGTCTTGGCCAAACAGCCGGTGGATCTGGTGCGGGCTTTATGCTTGCTAGTTTAAACGGCGAGAAACCAGTCCAAATACCGGGGCATTTATTTAGTGCAAACGCATCCGGAGATAAATTTGTTTATAATTTCTCGTACTTTGGAATTTATTATGTTCCCCCAGAGGGACCAGTACCTTCGGGATTTCGTCGAGGAATTGATGATACCGGCCACCGCTATGACGGAATAGGAATTTATGATTTAAACAATAAAAAAGATACTAAGATTTCTGGAAAAAATAAGCCTGCGGGTATTATTTGGCCCTGGTTTTTTTAGTTCTTTTTGCAATGCAAAAAGAAAATCGCGCGCGAAAAAAATAACGGAAGCGCGGCGGGTGGGGGCGCCGCGCTGGAGTAGCGAGCCCCGCAAAGCGGGACGAGCTAACACTTTAACAATTTTCTTTGAAATGCGTTCGAATTTTTCCAAAAACGAGCACCAAACCTCCTTCCTTTTTGCCCGCCTGCTGAATTGCCCGCTTCGCGGGCGCGGCGGCTTTAGGAAAAAGAAAGAAGGAAAAAACGCTATCTTTTTGACTTTTATTGATTTTCGTAATATCATTGAAATAGTTAGAGCGGGATAAAGTTCCCCGCAGATATGGACAATCAAAATTTTAATCAAACAATTCCGGAGAGCCCTCAGCCGGTTATGCCGGAACCGAAGCCAAAGAAAACTAAACTTTTACTCATTTCAGGTATTTTGGGTTTGCTTATTCTTGTTGTGGCCGCTTATTTTGTTATTCCAAAATTTGGGCAAGAAGCAATAAAGAAAACTGCGGAAGATATTTACAAACCAGCTGTTGCGTTCGCTTCTAAATTCGCAACTTATGAGGAAATCTCGGTAAATATAAGCCCAAAGGTTCCGTCCTACTCTGTAAACCAAAATTTGAGTAATATTTCAAACGCCAGTAATTTTACTTTTTCTGACACAGCAAAAAATCTGCTTGTAAAAAACGCTTTTGTAGTGAAGCCCGCCCATCACGATGAATTTTTTCCGCTTTACGAATCAAATCGGTATAGCTACACGCCAAATTTCATTACTACCGATTCAATGCTCCACAACTATCATTTGATGTTTGATTTTTTGCTTAAACAATTAGAAGAGCAAAAACTGGCGGCAGAACTAAAACAGCTTAACGCCAATATGCTTTCCGAATCATTAAGCCAATACAATGGTTTAAAAGGAACGGAATGGGAAAATGCCGCCAAAAGAAATGTTGGATTTTTCGCGGTTGGAAGCAAACTTTTAGATTCGTCGGTAAATATTCCTTCAATTGTCGCAAGCGAAGTAAATCAAGAACTGGCATTTATTGAAGCTCATCAAGGTATAGAAAAATCCCCTGTGATGAACATAGGCGGTGGGCAGGATACAATCATTGACACTCCACAAGGACCACAATCATTAGAGGCGTTAAAAGAAGATTATTCCCAATATATCCCTCGTGGTCATTATGACAAAACAGAACAGTTAAAAGCCTATTTCAAGTCAATGATGTGGTATGGCCGCCTTACTTTCAGAATGAAGAACGATGACGAGATAAAATCTGGAATTTTAATTACGCTTGTTTTAAATGAAGAAAGCAACCAAACCAGTTGGAATAAGATTTACGAGCCGGTAAATTTTTTTGTCGGCAAGAGCGATGACATTACTTATTATCAATTTAAGGATTTAGTGGAAAAAATTTACGGTGCAAGCACGACAATTCAATCGGTGTCAAGCGACAAAAATAAATTTGCCTCTTTTGTTGACGAAACAGAAACTTTAGAGCCGCCGCAAATAAACTCAATGCCGATTTTTCAAGCGTCAATTCAAGCAGATAGAGAAAAAGAAATTAAGGGATTTCGTTTTATGGGGCAAAGATTCACCATTGACGCCGCTATTTTCCAACGATTAGTTACAAGAGAAGTTGGCCCTAAAGGAGAATCCTGTGCCAATGCCCCGTTTGACAGCGGAAGGATGTTGCCTAAAAGTTTGGATATTCCGTCAGCCATGGGATCAAGAGAAGCTTTGAGTATTTTGGAAAATCAGGGTGAAACTCAACATGCTTGCTATCCTGAAAACATGTCTAAAATGCAATCTTATCTTGTTGGATTACCAACTGAAAATTGGACGCAAAATTTATATTGGGGTTGGCTGTATCAACTCCGCCCGCTTCTTGATGTAAAACAAAGCGGCTATCCAACTTTCATGCAAAACGCCGCTTGGTTGAGAAAAGACCTTAATACATTTTTGGGGAGCTGGTCTGAATTGAAGCACGACACTATTCTTTACGCCAAACAAGTTTATGCTGAATTAGGCGCTGGTGGTCCCGAGAAAAAAGACGACCGCGGCTATGTTGAACCAAATCCTTATGTTTACGCGCGCCTTGCCTCACTCCTGAAAATGACAAACGAAGGCTTGGAAGTGCGAGGATTATTAACTGCAAATATGAAAGATAATTTGAGCAAGATGGAACAACTGGCGATGTCACTTAAAACAATATCAGAAAAAGAATTAAATAATGAAAATTTGACTGACACAGATTATGAGCTTATCCGTTCGTACGGCGGACAATTGGAACATTTCTGGCTTGAGATAAATAAGGACGAACCGCAATATGAAGAATTGGGTCAAAGAGATTTTTTGGACCAAAACCCTGCTGCCATTGTTGCCGATGTCGCAACCGATCCTAACGTTCAAGTATTGGAAGAAGGAACGGGCAAAATTTCTGAGATTTATGTCGTGGTTCCGATTGACGGCAAGTTAAGGATCGCCAAAGGCGGAGTTTATTCCTATTACGAATTTACTTGGCCGATGTCAGACAGGTTAACCGACAAAAAGTGGCGGGAAATGCTAAATTCCGGCCAAGCTCCGCAATTGCCAGAATGGACTAACGCGTTTGTGGCACAATAAAATTAAAATGAATGCAAAGAAAAATTACATGGCTAATTTTACTTTCTATTTTTGCTCTTGCTATTGTCTTCTTGGGCGGTAGCTACTATTTGTATTCTTCCAAAAACCAAAAAACATCAAATAATCAATTGCAAGGTGAAAAAGAATTTTTAGATTTTTCTAACCAGAAAAAGAAACTTCCTCAAGCAAGCGAGGAAGTTTCTTTGGTTGCGGTCGGCGATATTTCTTATTCGCGGGGAGTGGAGAGAATGGTTAAAAAACAAAGAGACCCCAATTACCCATTTTTGAAAATCCGGGATTATCTAAAAAGTGCAGATTTGGTTTTTGGAAATTTAGAAACTCCGATTACGGAAGGGCCGGAAATTCCCGACTTTGAAATGATTTTCAGGTCAAATCCGGGCACCGAGCAAGCATTAAAACAAGCCGGATTTTCTGTTTTATCTTTGGCTAACAATCACACGCCGAATTTTGGGGAACAAGGGCTTAAAGACACCTTTGATTATCTTACGGAGGCGGACATTAAATATGTTGGGGCCGGAAACAACGAAAAGGAGGCTAACCAACCGGTTTATATTGAAGCAAAGGGAATAAAATTTGCTATTCTCGCCTATAACGATACTGATGTTGTTCCTTCTTCATACGAAGCGGGTAGTAATCACGCGGGAACGGCGTTTATGCGAATTGATAAAATGACCGAAGCTGTAAAAAAAGTAAAACAAAAAACTGATTTTGTGATTGTTTCCATACACGCCGGAACTGAATATACCGACGAACCGAACGACTCGCAGGTTAATTTTGCTCGTGCGGCGATTAACGCCGGGGCCGATTTGATTATCGGCCATCACCCCCATGTTGTGCAAACAATGGAAAAATACAAAGGGAAATATATTTTTTACAGCTTGGGAAATTTTGTTTTTGACCAGCCACAATCGCAAGAAACAAAAGAAGGACTGGCCATTAAGGTTTATTTTGCAAAAGACGGGATTAACAAAATTTCCCTTTTGCCAGTAGTTATGGAAAATTTAGCCCAACCAAGAATGGCAAACCAAGGCGAAGCAGAAAAAATTCTGCAAAAATTAAAATTTTCATTAGCAAACCAAAGCGTCTATTTTTGGAGTGGTAGTAATAGTGATTTTGAAAAAGAATCAAGAGGGGCAATTTATGCGAGAACTCCAAAAGGCGAAAGCATTATTTTCAAGCAAGAATGGGCGGATTTGGACAACGATTCAATTTTAGAAAATTATGTTTTGAAAAATGGCAGGTTGGCGATTACAGAAAAATCAAAAGCTATTTGGCAGTCGCCAAGCGATTGGTGGATTGATGATTTTGTCCTTGCCGATTCAAATAATGACGGAATTGTGGATATAAATTTATCTCTTTGGAAATCTGGCAATTTTGGCACTTCGAAACCTTTTTGGGTCGAAGAAAACGACATGAGCGTAAAAAATCATTTTTTCGTTTTAGATTTTATTAACGGCTCAATAAAACAAGTTTGGGGTTCTTCTAATCTTGGAGAGCCGAATTGCGAATTTAAAATTGCCGATATTGATAATGACGGAAAAAATGATTTGATTGTAATTGAGGGAGATTATTTGCAAAAACCAAAATGCAACGGAAATTATGTCGCGGTTTGGAAATGGAATGATTGGGGATTTTCAAATGAGTGGCGAAGCGCCAAAGGAAATTTTTCAAATCTGGAGATTGAAAAAATTGACGAAAAAAGTTATATTGTAGTTGACACCTTTTGATTTTTTGCGGGGTGGCGAGCCCCGAAGCAAAGCATAGTTTGCTACGGGGTAAACTCCGCGAGCGGCGGCGGGGCGGAGCGTCAGTTTCGTTCAAAGAAGGTTCGCGCATTTTCAAACAAAGGGCACAAAAGTGCTTGAGTCTCGCAATTCGAAAAGGGATTTGCGAGATAAACACGAGGTTCGATGGTTCAAATCCATCCACGCCCACAGGGGGTTAAAGCTCTTCGAGCTTGGTGGTTTCTTTGACTTTATTGGCTTCTTAAATATTGTAAAAAGTGACCTGGAGTGAGGAGAATAATATTAAAATCTTTTTTTATCAAATTTGTTTTAAAATGCTTAATGTTGTAGGAAATAATAAATCGAGCTTTGGCTTTAACGGCGCCGGCAACGATATGTGAGTCATTTTTATCTGTAGTATATTTCCCATATTTGCTTTTTATTTTTTTTATCGTTTGCTTTAATTTAATAAATATAAAGTTATTTTTTATAAGACGTTCAAGGTGATAACCATTTAATTTTAATCTTCTGCAAACAATTTTCAGTTCTTTATAAGAAAAATTAGAAATGTAAAGATTTAAGTTACTTTTGTTAATGAGAAGATGAGCAGCTCCTTGTTGAGAAATAAGAGAGGAAACAATCACGTCCGAGTCTACAAAAATCTTATCTGATTTTTTCATAAACTACGTCTTGCCTTGGCAATTTCTTTTTGAATTTTTTCAATTTGTTTAAAATCTTTTTTTTCGGCTTGATAAAGATCATAATCTAGGCCGGTAAAAACAAAAGATAGGGAGCTGGCGGGGATTCGATAAACTTTACCGATTTTTTTGGCTACAATTTCACCTTGGTTAATTAAACTATAAACTGTGCTTTTGCTTAATTGCAATAAGTCAGCTGCCTGTTCTGGAGTATAAACTAGTGGATTATTCATTTTTTGAACTAAACTTGATTATTTTATACCAATTTATACCAAATTTGGCTAAACGTGTCAAGGGGTGTTTAAAGCTCTTCGAGCTTGGTGGTTTTTATAGTGGAGGATTTATAGATTGGGCTTTACTTCATCCATCTTTTGAAAGAATTCATCATTTTTGCTATACTTTTAACCATCATGTCTTCTCCAGAACAAAAGCCGAATTTTAATAGAGAAGAAATTTTAAATAATTGCCTTTTACTTAGGACTTTTATTGATACAACTAGACCTTATGGGGGGTGGGAACAAGATATTGAATTTTTAGATGAACAATTTGGAAAGGAGATAGAAGGAATTTGTAAGGAAAAAGAATGGGAATGGAAGATTTTGGGTGCTGCAATATCAGTAGGCGAACAGTTTTCCATTTATCATGAAGATGCTTGTTCAAAAAGAATAATGTGGGCGGCAAAAAATTTATTTTTGATTGGCTACAGAGTGGGAGATATTGAAAAAGTTTCTGCTTTTATGCCTGATATTTTGGGCAAGCTTAATTGGTTTGGCATCTTTAATAAGAAGCAAAAAAAAGACGTAATTTTAAATTACAATTTGGGAATTGTGAATGCAGGAATTAGGGCTAAAGAGTTTTATCTTCATGAGCAAGAGATAAAACATGATGAAAAGGAGCCAACGCCTAAAGTTTTTAGAGAATTTATCAATTCTCTTAATTTTGGAGATTTTGAAGACTGAGTTTAAAGCTCTTCGAGCTTGGTGGTTTCTTTGACTTTATCTTTGACTAAATCCAAATATTTTTCAGTAGTGGAAAGGCGTTTGTGGCCGACCAATTTTTGGAGCAAAACCACTGAAGCGCCAGCCATCAACTGATGAGCAATAAAAGTGTGACGCAAATCATTGACTTTGACGTTTTCAATGCCAGCCAGCCTGAAATAGCGATCAAGGGCGGCTCTAATATTGCGGACCAAAAGCGCCCGTCCTGTTTTAGTAACAAAAATGCTTTTAGATTTGGTTTGCGGTCGGATATTAAGGTAGCGCTCCAAGCTTGTTTTAGCTTTTTGGTTTAAAGGAACTGTTCGTTCGGGATGAAATTCATAAGCCCTGATTTTAATTTCTTTGTCTTGAAAATCTTCAAGCTTCAGCCGAGCTAATTCGCTGATATGGAGACCAGTTTGAAGCAGTAGTTCAACGATCGCTGCCATTCGGGCATCACCCCGGGCTGTGTCACGCAGGGCCCGGTATTCGATTTTTGACAAAATTCTGGGTGGCTTAAGTTCATATTTTGGGTGGCTGATAGAAGCCGCCGGATCTTTTTCGATTAATTTTGCTTCTTCCAAGTAGCGGAAAAAGGTTTTGGTGGAATTCAGTTTGCGAGAAATAGTTTTAGCGAGGTATTTATTGTCAGCTAAATATTCTTTGAATTCCTCGATATGTTCAGCCAAAACTGAAGTGACTTGGGTAATTTGCTTTTTTTGCAGAAATTCCACCAATTGTTCGATGTCTTTGCCATATGCTAAAATAGTCGCTGAGGCTTTGCCATGCTTTTTAAGGTAGCCGATAAAATTTTTCTGGGTAGTGGTTAATTGCTTGTTTGAAACATTCACGACCAGCCCATAATAACAAAAACAGGGATAGATGTCAAGAGAGAAAAATGAGAAGGCGAATTATCCAGTGGGTTATCATTTTTATTGGTATTAGCCTGATAGTTAGTCTTTCGCGTGATGTTTTGAGGCTAATTAGGGCTAGTGGCCAGGTTGAACTGGCAGAGGAAAAATTAGCAGAGGCAGAGCAAAAGAATAGAGAGCTTTTGGGAGAAAAAGATTATTTTAATTCAGAGGAATTTATTGAGAAAGAAGCGCGGAACAAGCTCAATATGGCTAAGCCGGGGGAGACAATTGTTGTTTTACCTCAAAATCTGGCGGAATTAGTAGGCAGAAAAGAAAAAGAAGTTTCTCAAGAAATTCCCAACTGGCAGAAATGGTGGGGGTTGTTTTTTTGAGTGACAGGGGCGGGAGTCGAACCCGCGACCGCAGGTTTATGAATCCTGTGCTCTACCAACTGAGCTACCCTGTCCCGCTATCATGTTCGCTCCGCTCACACCAGCGGGACTAATCCGCTATCATGTTCGCCTGATATCATCCCGCCATCCGGCGGGACCATCAGGCTCACACCAGCGGGACTTGTCCTCTCAGAGATTAAAAGTTATTTTATCAGATTTTAACGAATTTATAAAGTTTTTGAGTTGTTTTTTCAAAACTCGTTTTCCCATACTTGTTTTAAGATATTTTTCTCTAGCTTCAGCATCTTTTTGACTTTGAAGAATATAAAGATAAAAGAACATAGAGATATTATAAAGGATTTTTAATGCCCCGCTATCATATTCGTCGCTGACGCTCCTCATACCAGCGGGGCCACGACGGAAGAAAGCCACCTCAGGTGGCTTTCTTTAATGTCGTGGTTGCGGGGCCAGGGGTTGAACCTGGTCTGTGAGGTTATGGGCCTCACGTGCCACCGTACACTACCCCGCATGTCGTAAACGTCAAATCTATTTTTATTATACCTTTTAGCCTAAACAAGGTCAATTGTTTCTGGTTCATTGTAATTATTTTATCATTCAGTTAAAATACAGGTATGAAAAAACGAATTTTGACTGGTGACAGACCAACAGGCAAACTTCATTTGGGCCACTATGTGGGCACTTTAGCCAATCGAGTCAGGCTCCAAAATGAGTATGAGTGTTTTTTTATTGTTGCCGACCTTCATATGCTGACTACCAAAATCAGTAAAAAAGAAATCAGTCAGATTGATAAAAACGCCCGCGATTTGGTTTTGGATTATCTGGCGGTTGGCATTGATCCCGACAAATCGGTAATTTACCGCCAGTCTCGAGTACCGGAAGTAACTTATCTTTCTTTGCTTTTTTCAATGCTGGTCAGTGTGCCGCGCTGTCAGCGGGTGCCGACTTTAAAAGAAGTGATGCATGATTTGAATATCAAGAAGCCCTCTCTAGGTCTTTTGACTTATCCGGTTTTACAGGCGGCCGATATTTTGATGGTTAAGGCAAATTTGGTTCCGGTTGGCAAAGACCAGGAAACTCATATTGAATTGAGCCGGGAGATTGCCAGAAGATTTAATGAGCTGTATGGCAAAGTTTTTCCTGAACCCAAAGTTTTAATTGGCGAGGTGCCGACTTTGCCTGGTTTGGATGGCAAAGCCAAAATGAGCAAGTCCTTGGGAAATTGTATTTATCTTTCCGATGATGAGCAAACAGTTGAAAAAAAAGTGATGAGTATGTATACGGACCCGAAGCGTATTCACCCGACTGATCTGGGTCGGGTGAAGGGCAATCCGGTTTTTATTTATCATAATGCTTTTAATAAAGACAAAAAAGAAGTAGAAGATTTAAAAAAGCGTTATCGGGCGGGGAAAGTAGGGGATGTGGAGGTGAAGGTAAAATTGGCTAAAGCGATTAACGAATTTTTAACGCCAATTAGAGAACGCCGAGCTAAATTTGAGAAAGAAAAAAATTTGGTAGAAAAAATTCTTGAAAAAGGAAACAAAAAAGCTCAGGCAGAAGCGCAAAAAATCTTAAAAGAAGCTCAAAAAGCCATGGGTTTGGTAAAATGAAAACATTGATGAAAGCTCCAGCTAAAAAACCCCGCCTGCGGCGGGGTGGGGTCAAAAAATTTGAGTTTAAATTTAAATTTGATTTAAAAAAGCTTCTTTTGTGGTTTTTAGTTGGCTGGATTGCTCTTTCTTTCCTTTTTTCTTTAACGAGTCAAGTTTCGGAAAAAGAAGAAATTCCTCTTTCACAAGCATTAGCTGATATTAAAACTGATAAGGTTGAACGAGTGGAAATCGAGGACAACAGATTAAATTTGATTTATAAAGACGACACCGAATTTGTTTCCCGGAAAGAACCAGATGTCAGTTTTACCGAAATTTTGGGCTCAGCAGGAATTGAAGCGGCAGGAGTTGATATTTTGATTAAAGATACTTCAATTTCCAAAGCCTGGCTGAATATTTTGGGGACACTCCTGCCTTTAGGCTTGATGGGTCTTTTTTTGTTTTTCATTTTTAAACAGGCGCGTGGGGCCCAGGATTCTATTTTTTCTTTTGGCCGCTCCCGGGCTCGACTTTTTGCCAAAGGCAAACAGCAGGTAAGTTTTCAAGATGTGGCTGGAGTGCGGGAAGCAAAGGAAGAACTTGAGGAAGTGGTTGATTTTCTCAAAAACCCGGCTAAATACAGAAAGCTAGGGGCGAGGACGCCTAAAGGAGTTTTGCTGATTGGCCCAAGTGGAACAGGCAAAACTTTGTTAGCTAAAGCTTTGGCTGGTGAAGCCAATGTGCCTTTTTTCTCCATGGCTGGCTCTGAATTTATGGAAATGCTTGTAGGTGTGGGGGCTTCCGTAACTGGTGATACACCGGTCTTAATCAAAAAAGATGGAAAGGTAGAATTGTTGCCGATTGGGGAATTTGTTGATCAATATTATCGGGCAAAAGAGGTTGATAAAATCAAAAAAGTAATGGGGGTAGAGACTTTGGGTTTTCAGAAAGCAGAAAACAAATTTTGGGGAACAAAATCCAAAAAGAGTGAAAAAGCGGTTTTTGAAAGGAGTAGTTGGCAGTCAGTTCAAGGAGTCTATCGGCATAAAGTAAAAAAAATTTACGAAATTTCTTTTTTAGGAGGAAAAATTCAGACCACCGGCGATCACAGCGTTTTTGTTCGGACTCATGGTTGGATATTGCCTAAAAAGGTAGCAGAATTAAAAGCAGGTGATGTTTTAGTTAATTTGCCAATGAATGTTCGACGCTGGGATAAAGAACAGAGAAAGACAATTCATAAAATTAAAAAGTGCTACGTTAAAAAAGTTATTAAAAAACCTTTTAATGGTTTTGTTTATGATCTTTGTGGAGTTGAGAATGAAGCCTTTTTTGGCGGTGAGAAGCCAATTTTACTTCATAATAGTCGTGTTCGGGATCTCTTTTCGACGGCTAAAAAAGCATCGCCAGCAATTATTTTCATTGACGAAGTGGAAAGTATTGGTCGGCACCGAGGTTTAGGCGGTTTTGCCGGCGGTCATGGCGAACAAGAACAGACTTTAAACCAGATTTTAGTGGAAATGGATGGTTTTACGCCAAATGACAACGTTATCATACTTGCCGCGACGAATCGCCCAGATATGCTTGATCCGGCTTTAATGCGGCCGGGCCGGTTTGACCGGACGATTGCCTTGGATATGCCTGATATTGAAGACCGCAAAGCTATTTTGGCCATTCACGCCCGCGGCAAGCCTTTTGTTAAAAACCTTGACTGGGATAAAGTATCCCACCGGACCGTCGGTTTTTCTGGCGCTGATTTGGAGAATATGTTAAATGAGGCGGCGATTTTAGCGGCCAGGGGTGCTAGAAAAGCGATTAATATGGAGGATGTTGAAGAGGCGGCTACCAAAGTAAAGTTGGGACCAGAGAAGAAGCGTCTCCAGACCAAAGAAGAACGCCGGATGACTGCCTACCATGAAGCGGGTCATGCTGTCGTCAGTTATAATTTGCCTCAGATGGACCCTGTCCACCGGGTTTCAATTGTTTCCCGCGGTTTGGCCATGGGCTACACCATGATTCCACCCAAAAAAGATCGCTATACCGAGACCCAGTCTCATCTTTTAGAGACGATTGTGGCCCTTTTGGGCGGTAGGGCAGCCGAGCAATTAATTTTTAATGAATTTACTGGTGGGGCCGCTTCGGATATTGACCAAGCTACTCGGATTGCCCGTCGAATGGTGGTTGATTTCGGTATGAGCAAACTGGGGCCGACTTATTTGGGGCCACAGATTGAGACCACCGAGTACGGCCGCAATTTTATCCAGCCAACAGAGGTTAGTCCTGAAATGCAGGCTAAGGTTGATGCTGAAATCAAACGAATCGCAGACGAGTCTTACCAACAAGCTTTGGAGATTTTAAAGAAAAACAAGAGAAAACTTGACTTAGTGGCAGAAAAATTGGTTGAACAAGAAACAATTGACGGTGACGAATTCCAAAAACTAATGAAGCCAAAAATTTCAAAAAAATGAGATTTCTCGAAATAACCCACCCACCCAATTAAATGGAAATGATTGGCGAATTGCAATAAGCCTATAATTATGGTAAACTCTGACTTTATGATAGAAACACTCGAACGTCGAGGATTTAGCGGTGTTAAAGAAGCAGTTAAATTGCGTCGTTCCATTAAAGAATTATCCCACGAAGAAAATATATCCCTTCATGGAACAAAAGGTCGGAGATTGGATGGAATCCTTGATCATACTGACTTAGTTTTATCTCAACTTCGAGAAGAACATCGGGATTGGGTTACTCAAAAGCGCAAATTACTTGCAGGTTATTTGTCAGAGGTTAAGCCAGACATTGTTGATGAGACGTACGAAGCTGGTCTTGCCATAACTATTACTCAAGAGTTCCGTACTTATAGCAGAGTTAATAGAGAAGAAACTTCTAAACTAGATAGCCCTGAATATTTAAGAAGAGTAATTACAGGTTATACCGTGGATTTTTTCCGTAGTCTTTGTTTATCCCAGCGTTTAGGAGTGAATCCCAATATAGCATTGGCTATTGCTCGACTTTCTTATCATTATAACCCCACAAAATTGATTCAGCTCGTTAAAAGATATCCAGAAATAAATCAAAGCGTTATTGAACGAGCTGCCCTTTATTACCCCAAGAACCCAGAAGCATTTTTAGATGGTTTTATTGCTGCTGTTGCCAGGTTAGCTGAAGACCCAAGATACAAACCATTAAATCTAAGCGTTATCAACGAAGCTGCTCTTGGTTACCCCAAGAACCCAGAAGCATTTTTAGATGGTTTTATTGCTGCTGTTGCCAGGTTAGCTGAAGACCCAAGATACAAACCATTAAATCTAAGCGTTATCAACGAAGCTGCCCTTGGTTACC
>Ga0210057_1005343_pt1 | contig 16555 bp, 20 predicted proteins | sample CryGeyCG2114_010_2_FD_183968 | JGI IMG/M metagenome (GOLD analysis project Ga0210057, IMG submission 183968) | Groundwater microbial communities from aquifer - Crystal Geyser CG10_big_fil_rev_8/21/14_0.10 (SPAdes) (version 2) | ecosystem: Environmental > Aquatic > Deep subsurface > Groundwater ...
TTTTCTCCTTTGCTTAACATTTCCATGATTTTTTTCAACCTTCTCTGTCGCGTTTCTTCTTTTTTTGCCGTTTGCAAACGCCAGGTAATTGCATATTTATTTGATTTGTTCAAGGTAGCAAAGAATTTTTCAGCTTTAGCATCTTTCTTTAGTTCCTGCAGAAAGTCAGCAGGTATTTCCATCTTGCTGGGAGAATCATAAGCGTTATCCCATCGGCCATCTTGTTTTGCTCTTTCTATCTCCTTGATTCCGGCTGGCTTCATTCTCCCTTCTTTGATCAACCTCTCAACATTTTCGATGTTTCTCTTAGACCAGACACTTCTCTGACGGCGCGGAGTAAATTTTTGCAACCAAGAATCTTCATCATACTTTTTTGCCTGCCCATCAATCCAGCCATAACAAAGGGCAACATCTAAAGCTTCAGCATAAGTGATTGTTTTTATCTTAGAATCTTTTTTGAAATATCTTAACCAGATCCCTTCTTGCAGACCGTGCTGTTTATCCAACCAAGTTCCAAACTCTTTTTGTGTCTTAAAAGAGATAACCTGTAATTCTTTTTTCTCAACCATAGGTATAATTAAACCGAATAATTATTAAATTTTTTGTTGAAAGACATTCTTTGTTGAAAAACCCACAACCTTTTTAAAATAAAGAGCTATAAACAGGATTATGGTAAACATCTTGGTTTATGAAACTGCTGAAAAGGCTGATGCTGAATTAGAACATTTTCTTTGGCATAACATGAATGTTTATATTGCCCTACAAAACGGCGAGAAGAAGTTAGGTGAAGAGAAAATCTATTTTGTTGCTCAGCTAGGAGGATACACTGATGGCAGTGATTATTTCTTTGCTGCAGCTGAACCTTTTTCGATTCAAGAAAACTGTGATAATCTAGAGTCTCTGGTACAAGAAGTTAAACAAACATTGACAACGCACACCTTTAAAAATGTTGAACCAATTTTTTATACTGTTAAACACAATTACGGACATAATCACACCAAAAGAGGAGATACGAAAACTGATTTAGGGTCTACTGCAGGACAGTTAGTGACAAGGTTATTTTCAATACTAGATTTCACCGATCAGATTATTGCTGAAAGTAAGCAAAGAAATCTAACCGAAAATGAAAGAGAAGAATTTATCAGATTATATCAGTTATAAAAAAATAAAAATTGATTGGCATAACTTATCTTTAGGATGCCTCATAGTAAACGCAAAACTTTTTCCCGACTTCTTAACCCTGAAACAATCTCCACTTTCATTCCAAACTCTTTCTTAAAAAATTTTATCAATTCCAGATTTGCCTTATTTTTATCCGGCACTGCTTGCAGATAAAGTTTCAACCCTTTCTCTTCTTCAACCAATTCCAGCTTAGAAGAATTAGGGATTACTTTTAGTTTCAACTTTCCTTCCTTGATCCACTTCGTTAAATCCATAACCCACAAATACCCCCTGTTTTTTTATCCTTTTCGGAAATAATTCAGTTTTATCAACAATAGCCTTATTAAACAAAAATAAACAAAATTCCCATGTTCAGTCTAATCATTATTGCCATCATCTTAGGAATAATTTCTGGCATCATTACCGGTCTAATCCCTGGAATCCATGTTAACTTAATCTCTTTGCTGGTTCTTTCTTTCTCACCATTACTTCTAAAATTTGCTTCACCACTAATTTTGGCCATCTACATCATCAGCTTAGCGATAACCCATACTTTTCTTGATTCCTTGCCGGGTATCTATCTCGGTGCTCCCGATGCAGGTACTGAACTGAATGTTTTACCGGGACATCGTCTTCTGCTTAAAGGTCTAGGGCATAATGCTGTAATTTATACTGTCATCGGCTCCTTAGGGAGCTTAATTCTGGGAACAATACTTTTCCCTGTTTTTATCCTCAGCATGGCAAAAATTTATCCTCTGGTAAAAGATTATATTGGTTACATCTTAATAATAATCATGGCTTACATGATCTTAAAAGATAAAAATAAGCGGATCAAATCATTAACAATTTTTCTCCTCGCTGGGTCATTAGGGATCTTAATTTTTAGCATACCTAACCTTAGGCAACCATTATTTCCTTTACTCTCTGGGTTGTTTGGTTTCTCCATCCTTCTTTTATCATTGCTGGAAAAGTCTTCCATCCCCCAGCAGGATTTTTCACAACCGCTTGCTATCACCAACAAGAACATGGTCAAAGCTGTTTCCGCTGCTTCCGGTGTGGGATTCATCGCCGCTTTCCTACCAGGATTCGGTTCTTCACAAGCAGCGATTATCGCTACCAATATTGTTGGAGATATCGGCGACGAAGGTTTTCTTACCTTGGTTGGCGGCATCAATACCGCTAACATGCTGATCAGCATCGCTACTGTCTATATTCTTGATAAATCTCGCAATGGTGCAATTTTAACAGTAAATAAATTGTTGGAAACTATTGACTTAACAACAGTGCTGATATTTTTAGCAACATCGATAATCGTTGGCGGTATCGCTGCCATTTTGGCGATAAAAATTTCTAAAGTGTTTTCTACCTATATTGTTAAGGTTAAATATAATCTGATCATCTGGAGCATCCTTGTTTTCATAACTTTGCTGACAATCTATTTTGATGGTTTCTTAGGATTGATCATCCTCCTCACAGCTACGTTCTTGGGTTTAGTTACTTCATTCTGGAATGTCGGCAAGAATCACTTGATGGGTTGTTTGATCTTACCGGTGATCCTTTATTTTATTTTATGAAAACGTAAAAAACTTTTATATAACAAATAATCTTTACTAGATTCAGTTGGTAAAAAAACTTAAACACGACCTTTACGTGGAAGAGCTTTGCGACCTTCTTCAAGATCATTATGACCACCTGCTAACCAATGTCCGCTTATTCTCTAAAGCTCGGAAACCGGTAGTCTTAGCTGAGATTGATATTCTGGCCAGGAAAGGCAGAAGAATTGATGTTTATGAAGTCAAATGCAGCCATCGCATCTCTAAAGCCCGAAGGCAGCTACAGAAGATTTGTAAATTGCTGCCGGAAGTTAACAATACTTATTTTTTCTGTGGTGAATCAGGATTACTGAAGATGATCAATACAGAAATCAGGAAACCTTGATTAAAAAAAGAAAGTAGGGGGACTTAAGAAAAAAATAAAGATAGATGCTATCCAGTTAAGTCACGTCTATCATAGCCCATTTCTCTTAGTTTAATAAAAACGGGTAAGACTATCTCTTTTGGTCTTCCGTTACTACATTCTAACATCTTTGTGATTTCAGCTCTACTTATGCCACATTCACCTATGGCTAAATCAACTGCTTCATAAAATTCTTTAGGAGATTGATCTAAAAACAATCCACTATAACTTCCAAAATTGTTTTTACTTTCTCTATGTTTAACTTCCCAATGATTATGGTATAATTCTCTATACCAACTACCATATCCTGACTGGTCATTACCATCGGGCATTTTAAGATGAAAATTATTCAAGTATTCTCTGATTATGGCTACTCTTGATTCACCGCATTCATAAAATGATAAACCTCGTTCTCTCCATTGAAGGTTCTCTTCTTTAATGCGAATGCCCAATTGATCAATCTCTCTTTCGACAATTTGTTCCATATCTTCCATAAATGTTATTACTACTGAGTGATTTATAAACCTTTGGGCAAATATTTCATTCTTTACGATGTTTCATACATAGAATTTCAATCCCTTAAGTCATCTTTGTAAAAATAAAATAACAAACAAATGAAGATCAAAGTTGGCACCAACCTGTATGCACAGTCACAAAAAACTGTGTGGTTTAGTAACATTTATCTTAAGACTCCCTCGCTAGAGAAAACAGATTATTTAGAAAACCTTGATTAATTGCGGGCAGAAAAGGAGATGTTCTTTCAGACTTGTTACTCCCGCTAAAATTTTCTCTATTGGCATCAGCGTAGTCTTTCCTTCCCAAGGATCATAAATCTTGTAATTATTTCCTTGTTTTTCTAAAACAATAATGAAATGAGGATAATGAGTTACCTTCCAGAAGACAAAACTATCAATGTAAAGGATGAGCGGTTTTTCGGAAATTAGGGTATCAATCAACTTCTGGTTGATTTTTTCCTGAATCAAAGTTATCTTTTCAGAAAAATTTGCTTTCTTGGTATAATCAAGGAAAAACTTGTTATCTAAGTAAAGATTAATCTTTAGATCAAAATTTTTAGCAAAATAATCGAGATGATTAACTGTAAAATGGTCACGAGAGAATTTTAGGGCATAATCCATAACTTCTAATTCTTTTTCTTGATTAATTTCATCACCAGTAAATTGCCACAGGCAGACAGCTAGACAAGTCTCAAAAGTTGTCTGAGCATAATCTTGTATCTTCACAGAATATTCCAAATTTAAGTCTATTTATAATACTTCTCAAAACAATAACTTAATATAGAAAAAGTGATTTAATTTAAGCATGGTCTTAGATGCTATACTGATTTCTGTAACGATGCTAGCCTTACTGATAGCTTCTTATACTGACCTAAAAGTGAGAGAAGTTCCCGATTGGCTGAGTTATGGTTTGATTTTCGCCGCTTTGGGCATTAGGGCTATTTTCGCCATCACTTATTCAACAGAAATTTTCATAACGGGATTGCTTGGTTTGGCGGTCTGCATGGGTTTGGCTTATCTCCTTTACTACACTCATCAATGGGGAGGGGGGGATAGTAAGTTGCTGATGGCCATGGGCGCAGTTATTGGCATCCAGTTTCCTTTCAGCAATGGCAGTTTTACAGTCTTATGGTTTTTCCTCGCTATGTTATTCTTAGGGGCAATCTATGGTATACTCTGGATGTTTTACCTCGCCTTGAAGAAAAGGGCTGTTTTCTTTCCTAAGATTAAAAATACTCTCCTTGAATATAAAAAAGTGCAATGGTTTCTCTTACCCTTCACTTTAATATTGATCATTATCGGTTTCTGGTATCCCTTTGCTTTGCTGGGAATCTTCCCGGCAGTGATATTTTATCTAGTGGTTTTTGTCAACACCGTGGAAGACAGCTGTTTCCTAAGACAGACTAAACCAAAAGATTTGACGGAAGGCGACTGGTTGGCGGAAGATATTTCTGTTCAGCGCAAGGTAGTGATGCCTAAGAAAACTTTAGATTACCAAGATCTGAAAACTTTAAGAGTTTTGCATAAACAAGGAAAAATTAAAACAGTCTTGATCAAAGAAGGTATCCCTTTCGTGCCTAGTTTCTTGTTTGCTTACCTGACAATTTTGTTCTTCAAGGATTTCTCAGTATTATTGTTGAGGTTGATTTAGAAAAATGCAAGAAATTGAAAGAAAATTTCTTGTTAAAGAACTACCAGACCTATCTAAATTAAAGCCAATAATCTACGAACGTTATTTCCTAAAGATAACCCCTGATTCAGAAGTGAGAATTCAAGCTAAAGGAAAAAAATATGAGCTTGAGACAAAAACAAACAAATCAGCTATTTCATCTAAGAAAGAAAAAAAAGAGATTACTAAAGATGAATTTGAAAAGTTAAAGAAAAAATCTAAAAAAAGCATCATTAGGGAAGGTTTTCTTCTTTCTAAAAAGCCTGAAACATCAATAAAGGTTTATCATGGAGATTATGAAGGATTGATCCGTTTAGAGGTGGAATTTAAGACTGAAAAAGAAGCAAACCAATTTATTCCCCCTCCCTGGGCTAGTAAAGAAATTACCGGAACAGAATTAGGCCGTGATTCTTCTTTGATTAAATTGAACAAAAAACAGTTCAGAAATATTTTAGAAACCTTTTTATACTCTAATTAATTGTTATAAACTACATATTTAAAAAGAGGTTGCGAGAAACTTATGGTTTCTTAACCGTCTTTTTAAAAAATGTTTTAAAAAGAGGTGTAATGATGAATCGAAAAGCTTCATTAAATTTATCCATTGAGGTCATAGTTGTGGTAGTTATCGCTTTCGTTGTTCTTGGTTTAGGATTAGGTTTTGTACGAGGACAGTTTAAATCAATCGGTGAGACTACTACCGGAGTTCAGGAGCAGATAAGGCAACAGATTTTGGAAGATTTACGTACAGGAAACAAAAAACTAAGTTTTCCCGCCACTAGCTTAAATGTCAATAAGGGAGAAGCACAGGATATTGCTATTGGTGTAAAGAATACTTTATCAGCAGGTGAATTAAATTTTAAGATAGTGATGGACACTTTGAAACGACAAGGAGCACCTGAAGGAACAGATGTTTCTAACCAAGTGGAATTTTTCTATCTGGAAGGACCATTCACATTAAAAGTTACAGAAGCAGAAGCCTACAACATCAAGATTACCGGTTCAGGTGACAAAGGTACTTATCTGATAAGCCTTAAGATCTTAGAGACAGATTCTACTGGTAACCCAATTGACCCTAACAAACCATACGCAGAGAAATCATTCTTTGTAAACATCATCTAGAGGTAAGAAAATGGCCAAAAAACGATCAAGAAATGGAAAAAGACAGATGACTGAAGAACAGGAATTTCAGGTAATGAAATTAGTCTTAGATAAATTCCTCTGGTTAGGGTTCATCGTCATGGGTTGGGGTATGTATCAATCCTTATCGCAAGCTTCAGTTACCGCTGGGTTATGGTATATGATTGCTGGTGCAGTATTACTGCTTATCTTCGTAATCATTATCACCAAGGAATACGAAATAATTAAATAGATTTTTTCTTTCTTCTTTTATTACTTACTTAAAAAAACATGAAAACAAAAAAAGCAGCAATCGGTTTATCTGTAAATATTCTTGTCGTTGTAATTATTGGTTTAGTTATTCTAGGGATGGGTATCGGTTTGCTCTATCAGTTCATCGGCGGAGCGCAAGAGATTAAAGGCACGCTTGACCAGCAAACCGAGCTGCAATTAGAGAGCCTGATCAATCAAGGCAGAACAGTTGCTTTATCTACTAATACTGTTACCATCAGAAGAGGTGAGCAAAGAGTCATCGGCTTAGGTATCCTTAACATTGAAGATAGACAAACTTTATATGTGGAAATTCCCCAAGGTAAATTTATTGATAGTGAAGGAACCACGCAAGAAAATGTAAATACTGAATCATGGTTCCTATATAACAACGCCGGATTCAACCTTAATCTTGATGAAAGTGTTAAAGAACCGATCTCCATCATTGTTCCCAAAGATGCAGTTTTAGGTAGGTACATCTTTAGTGTGAAAGTTTGCCGAACTCAACCTTGCACCTTTGAATCACAATATGGCAATACCCAGAATTTTAATGTAATTTTAAGTTAAACTCACAACAACAACTTCTCTAAGAACTTCTGGGGATCCTTAGCTTTCGGCACGGCATGACCGATTAATACTCCTTTTGTCCCTAACATTAAAGCATGACCTAAGTCTTCAGCCGAATGAACACCTGCTCCTGCTAACACTAAAGTATCCTTACTTAATCTTTTGACCAATTCCACCGCTTTGACAATTATCTCTGGTTTAGCTTCTGTAACAGAAACATTACCACCAATTAGTTCTTTAGGCTCATAGGCTAGATATTTAGGTTTCAACACAGCAACTTTCTTTATCTCAGCTAACGAGGAGGCACAGATTAGCACTTCCAGCTTATTCTTCCGACATTCACGGACAATTTCAGGAAGATATTTTAAGGGAATCTTTCTTTCAGAATGATTTAAGATAACCCCACTCACCCCTGAATCTTTCAGTTCTTTGGCAGCAATACTTCCTGTATGGGCTCCTAGAGAAAAATGACTGCAATGCTGAGCAAAAACCGGCAAGCTTGTTTTCTGAGCTACTTCTCTTACTGTTAACAAGCTGGGCGCTAACACAAGTTTATATTTACCAGATTTAACTTTAGCTAACTTCTGCGCCAAAGGTAAAGCTTTAGCACCTACCGCTTCCGGATAAAGCTTGAAATTAATTAAGATTAAAGGCTTCATTTTGTCTTCTTAGCCTTATTCAGATGCTTGAAGATAAACCACAGGATTACCAAGACCACAATTACCGGAATCAAAGCCAAAACTACTTTAAAGATGAAGATTGCCAGTATGATGAGCAAAATAAAAGCTAAAAACACGAACAATTGAGATTTTTCCTTATCGTTGAATTTCATAAACGTTTAGATTTACTTAATAATATAAAAATGCTTCCTAAAAATAAACTCCCCACAAAGATTAGCACGCTCAATCTGACAAAAAAATCCCCTGGGTAGGTAGTAATCAATAAAGAATCGCTGGAAAATTGCCAGTTCCCCTGCGGAAAGAATATTTTATGAAAGATGGTAAATGTTAAATTCCAGGCAACAACGATAAACAACAAGATCACACCGACAAAACTAAGAGTTGTTATGCCTCCATATTTGAACAATTTTTTAAGTTGCTCCTTGTTACGTTGATAATAAGTTAAGACTAACACCAAAACTGCTAAAAAACCCAGAAAAACAAGATTAGCGCTTTGTATAACTCCTTTAACATCTTCCATATGCGTCATCTCTTCCAAGGTGTAACCTTCCTGCAAGGCAGTTTTTCCTAATAAGAAATCAACTCCGTTCTGTTGCTCAGGATTAAAATTATAAAAAGATAGCACCAGATTAAAAGACAGCAATAATATAATTAAAGGGAGAATGATGCAAAACATTACCATGATTAATTTTTCTATTTTCACTTTGATTAAATTTTCTTTGAAGTTAAATATCTATCGGCTTTAGCAACATTTATGATAAAAGCTTCAATCAAGCCTCGTTCCAATAAATAATCATGCCCATAAGAAAGATCAAAGTTTCCCGTATTTCTATAGACCATTTCACTCAATCTTTCTGTATCCTTAACCAAGGCGAGAGTGTTTATTGAAAGATATTCACTAACTAATGTCGATGATTCACTCATCCCTGATTCTAGCAGATCAATGTTTTTAATCCCAAATTCAATTCCAATATTATTAGGTATCCTTACTTTAGCAACTCCGAGATAAGACATGCGAAAATTGCTTTCTCCAAATTTTATCCTTAACGGTAATAAGGAATCTAGTGGAATTACTGGATTAACAAATGAGTTTACTTCTATTTCTTGGCTCTTAGAATGCTTCTTAGCAGGATCATCTTCCACAAGACTATATATCGGTGTTGGATCTATTATCCTTCCATCATTTAGCTCTACCCAAAAATGATTTCTGAATATTTTTTGAGAATCACGTCCCATCACTATCCTGCTAGTAATACCTTTTTTCAATAAGATATCATAAGTGGTCTGAGCACCAAGATAACAATCCCATTGCTGTGAATCGTTAGGTAACAAAGATAAATAGAATTTACCACTCTTCTTAAAAACATCATTTCTAAATATGTTGCCGAATCCATAATTAGCTACAGGCAGGGCTGCACGAATTTCCACTAATGGAAGATCTCGATGCTGTTCAACTAAACGTTCTAAATTACTATCAACGATAAACATAAAATAACTTTTAGACCATTTTTTATAAATTATCCTAACAATTTTCTATTATCAATCCTTCAACACCTTAACAATAATCTCCGCTAATTTTTCCTGCCCTAACTTTGTATTAGCATGGAGATAGTCGGTTGTATATTTCCTAGCAATTCGATGTGGCAACCGTGGATTAGGATCACGGATAGCTGAATAGAAATCAATCACCTTATAGATTAGTCCCTGTTCTTCTAAATTTTCCAGATAATCATTAAATTCTCTAACTTTCTTAAGATCGCCTTTCTTCCAGCTCGGATAACCAGACCACGGCTGGTCATTGAGAACATAGAATTTCATCCCTTCCTGCTGCGCTTTTTTAGCCATCAATTTTATTCTTCTTTTACAATCTTTTACTAACAATCCCTCAGCTATATCGTTTATACACATGTTTACCAAAACAGCATCGTAATGATTATCCTTTAAGGCTAAATTATAACGCCAGTAAATTTCTGCAGATTTGGCTCCTGCTTTAGCTTTATTTACAAATTCTAGGGAGGGAATTTTCTGCGCCACTATTTCTAAATAATTAGGGTAATTTTCAGTATTAACCCCTTCTAACGATGAAGATCCGACAATCAAGACTTTTTCTTGTTCCCCTTTTTGATAACCTGAACCAAATGAAGAAGATGAAACAATTGCACTAGCAACTAAACCTGACAATAAGCCTCTAACTATTTTTTCTAATCCCACTAAAAAAATAAACTTAAAAAATAATTTATAAAACTTTGTTACAGGGGAATCTTGCTTACTGTCCCAATAATCTTTTCAATTCCTCAGCGATGAATTTCCCTGAAGCTTTACCGGCTAATTCTTTCATGCAAGTTCCCATCAAAGCTGGGAATGGAGCGTTAGGATTTTTCTTGATTATCTCCTTAATTACCTTATGAATTTCCTCTGTCCCTAGGGTAGCGTATTTCCTAAGATCAAATTTTCCTTTGACCATATCGATCAGTACATCAATGATAATATCTTTATGGATCTTATCTTCTTCAAGATACTGGAAGACATTTCTTAGATCATCTGCAGTAAGTTTTTCTGAATTAACTTCATATTTACGTTTTAGTTCAAGCATGGTGGAAGTTAGGGTTTCTGCAATAAATGCTGCTTTTAATTTTGGATATTTTTCAGTTAATTCTTCAAATAGAGATAATTTGTCGGAACGAATGATGAAACTTGCAAGATCTTTGCTTAAACCAAAATTTTTCTGGAATCTCTTAACTTTTTCTTCCAGTAATTCTGGCAATTCAATCTTCTCAACACTAGGGATTATCAATGGTACATCAGTCTCAGGATACATTCTCGCTGCTCCCGGCATTGGACGAAGATAACTTGTCGTGCCATTGGCATTAGCTTTACGCACTTCAGAGGGAACTCCGTTATACAATTCCTCCGCTCTTTCATAAACTGCTTCCAAGGCTGCTTTACCTCTCCATTCTTCAGCACAAACTAAGATAAAGGCGTCTTTTCTAGCGCATTTCAATTCTGTTTTGATCATAACAACTTCCTGTTCAGTTATACCATAATTAGGTAATTCGTCAGAATGAAAAATTCCTCCTACTCCAGCCTTGATCTTGGCCCTGCCGGAAAATTCCGTACCCAAGCGGTAATTAGGCTGTAATTCTCTACCAATCAAACCGGAAAAACCAGAAAGTTTCATCCCTAAAATTTTTCCTTTTTTCTGCAGAATTGTCTTTACAATCTTCGATTCAGATTTTTCCAATAATTTTGTCAGATCATCAATCATTAATTTGTTAAGTTTATTATTTTTTAATTCTGTTTTCAGTTTCAGCAGTTCTTCCTGCCTCTTCATTTCCAATTCTACCAATAAGGGCAGCATCCTAAGATCCTGCGCTCCCTTGATCTCAACTCTGGTACCACCTTTGATTGAAACATTGACATCCTGACGGATCGTGCCGAGACCACGTTTAACTCCTGGCAAAGAACGTAATAACATCCCTATCTTTTTCGCTGTTTCCTGACATTGTTGCGGACTTTTGATATCCGGTTCCGTTCCAATCTCAATTAAAGGGATTCCCAAGCGATCCAAGCTGTAAGTTTTCTCTTCGGCAGTTTCTCCAACTATTTTGCAAGAATCTTCTTCTAAGGTAATATTAGATATTCTAACCTTACCTTCGCTCGTTTCAACTTCTCCTTTTCTGGCGATTAACCCTGTTCTCTGAAACCCCGAAGTATTACTGCCATCAACTACAGTTTTCCTCATAAATTGCACTACCGGTGAGACCGCAGCCTTGACCAACTGGCTGAACTGTAAAGAAGTGTAAAGGGCATCAGGATTTACTTCATGCGGTGGTTCAGAATCAGTTTCTACTAAGCAAGTTGTATCATGATAACCTTGATAAACAAAATTTTTTCCCCTCAACTGCTCCTGCAGAGCTGCAACATCAACTCTTCCCGATTCACCAGCCGTAGCTCTCAATTTTCTGCTGATGGTAAAATCTGGCTTGTCATCCCTGATTAATGTCGGGCAATTGCAGAAAAGTTTTTTCCCTTCTAACTGCTGATGAATCTCAATACCACATTTCAAGCCCAAATCTTTGAATGACATAAGCATAAATAAACTCAGCTGGTTTAAAAATGTTTAGAATTTGATTGAGGGTTATCTGGTTTAAGGAGATACATAAAATATCGTTTTCTATGGCAAATCATACTATTAAATATAATATTATTTAGAAAAGAGAGGAGGTGTCTTTCACTTACCACTGGACAACTACGCACAAAATATTTATACTTTGGAAGATTTTCAGTTTATAAACAGAAAGAGTTATAAAAACATTTACTTAACTATATATTAAGGGGTAAAATGGTTACTACAAATTCAAAACAAATGACTACTGGGAAAGCATTTGAATATGCTTTACTCTCTCAATTTTATGAAAAATTAAAAGATAAAACAAATGTCGAGGTAATTAAAAGTTCTTCATTTAATATTGCTAAAGGTTGTTTTGAAAATACATCCCAAACAGAACAAGCAGATTATTTACTTTCTTCCAGTTTTGCTGTAAATTTTATGATGGATATTGAACCAAGATTATCAAATGATATTGGAAAAGAAGATATTTTACAACTTGAGATATTATCAGATCATTTTGGCAAAGAAGGAGATGTTAGAGATGTTCTTGCAATAAGGTTATTGCAAAAATGGGAGATAGGAGTTTCTGCAAAAAACAATCATCACGCAGTAAAACATTCACGGTTATCTTCAAATATAGATTTTGGAGAAAAGTGGTTAGGAGCAAAGGTTTCTAAAGAATACTTTAGTGTTGTAACTCCTATTTTTAAGAACTTAGAAAAATTAAGAAAGGAAAGCAACGCAACAAAAAAATGGAGTGATATTGGAGATTATCATTCTTCTGTGTATATTCCCGTATTAAATGCATTCATTAAAGAACTAAAATCTCTTTATGAAAAAGACAATAAAATTGCTTCAAAATTAGTTTCTTATTTAATAGGAAATAAAGACTTCTATAAAGTAATAAAAAGTAAAAACTCTGTTGAAATTCAAGCATATAACATAAATGGAACTTTAAATTTACCATTTAATAAAATTGAACCAAAATACAAAACTCCAAGAGTGTCATTACCTACAAGAATTTTAAGTATAGAGTTAAAAGAAAATAATGATACCACGGCAATTGTAACTATGGATAATGATTGGATTTTATCTTTTAGGATACATAATGCAAGTTCAAGAGTAGAATCATCCTTAAAGTTTGATATTAATTTATTAAAATCTCCAAAAAAATTGTTCAAGAATACCCTTAATATAAGCGAGGAATCATGATGAAGATTGCATCATTTTTTTCAGGAGCAGGAGGACTTGATTTAGGTTTTTCTAATGCAGGTTTTAGTTTAGCTTTTGCAAATGATAACTGGAAGGGGTGTTGGGAAACTTTTGAAAAAAATCATAATCATCCTATCTGTAAAAAATCCATCACTGAAATAGCTCCCGAGGAAATTCCTGAAGTTGTTGGTTTTGTAGGTGGTCCTCCTTGTCAAAGCTGGAGTCTTGCCGGAGCAATGAAAGGAATAAATGACTCAAGAGGAAGATTATTTTATAATTATGTTGAATTAATAAAGAAAAAACAACCTTTATTTTTTCTTGCGGAAAATGTTGCAGGTCTGTTATCAGATAAACATTTACCAGAATTTAAAAAAATAATTCAAGCATTTAGAGAAATAGGGTATAATGTGTCTTATAAATTATTGAACGCTAAAGATTATGGTGTTCCTCAAGACCGACAAAGAGTGATTATTGTTGGTTATCATAATAAATTAAGAAAGAAATTCGAATTTCCAGAACCAACAGGTTCTAAGGTTTTTTTGAAAGATGCAATTGGCGATTTACCATCTGCAAAATCCGCAATGGAGAAAAACAAAACGAATGGAAAAACAAAAATCCTAAATCATGAATACATGAATGGAGGTTTTTCTACGATTTATATGTCACGAAATCGTGTAAGAAGTTGGGATGAACATTCTTTTACAATTCAAGCAGGAGGAAGACATGCCCCTATTCATCCTCAAGCCCCAAAAATGAAATTCATTGAACAAAATAAAAGAGAATTTGTAAAGGGGAAAGAACATCTTTATAGAAGATTATCTGTAAGAGAATGTGCAAGAATACAAACTTTCCCAGATAATTTTGAATTTTTTTATATTGATGTTGCAGACGGATACAAGATGATTGGAAATGCAGTCCCTGTAAAACTTGCAGAAGTTATCGCAAGTAAAATAATGGAAGATATTAAGGAAATTAAACAAAATGGTTTTAACAATTAAGAGTGCTTTTGATAAATTTAAATCGAATATCATAAAAATGCGTAAAACCACCTTACCCAGCCTTAAAAGACTGGGTTTGAAAAAAGATGGTTTTCTTGACAACGCATTTTTAGGATGCAAAATGGCTAGTAAATCTATGCTATTCGCGTAGAAAAGCAACGACTTTTCTAGCGTCCCAGAAAAAGATTTTTTTTCTGTGGACATCCCCGGGCTAAAGCCAGGGGTTTCCTAGCCATTTTTACATAAAAATAACTGGATTACAAAAAGACCCTCTCTCAATCTCCACTATCGCTCCAAAGAATCCAACAGCACCAAATTTATCTTCCTGGTGTGAAAAATGTTTTCAAAGCCGGCAATATCTGTCCATTGTTATTAAGGATATGCGCCCTGATTGGACAATCATCACTGCGAAGGCTGAATTCTTCTTTTAATCGATTATAAAACCCTTTTTCTTGCATGATCTGGGCATAGAACAGGGCATTTACTTTGGGTAATATGCTATTAATGAAATTAATGCTTCTGTTATCATCATCCCTGGACAAACTTTCTCCATCGGTAAGATGCATCACATAAACATTCCAATTTGCAGCAGGAAATCTTCCATCGATAGTCTCATTAACAAATTTATAGGCATTTGAGATGTGAGTGCCGCCTCGTGAAGTAATATTAAAGAAATCTTCTGCATTATCAATCTCCCAAGGTTTAGCATCATAAGCGATAAAACACTCTTCCAGACCTTTATACTGTTTTCTAAGGTAAGCATGTGAATAAGACGCTAAAGTTCGGGCAATCTTTTTTCTTGGTTCGTTCATTGAACCTGAAACATCTCTTAAATAAATGATGACTGCTTTAAGATTAGGATTTTCCACAAGCTTAAAATCGCGATAACGAAAATCGCTTCTTTCGGGAAGAACTGAATTTCCCGGAGTATAACCTCCTTTTGCCATCTCTCTTTTTAATCCTTCCAGGAGACTACGCTTCTTGACGATAAGCCCCCTAGGTCCAGTTCTTCTGACACCCTTAATCTGATATTTTGGATCGTTGATTTGTGCTGAATCTTTTGGTTGCAGGTGGGGTAACCTTAATTCTTCACTGATAATTTCAATATAGTCATCGATGGTCATCTCAAATTGATGTTCAGCATGCTGGTCACCTGCTCGATCACTACCTTGTTCATGACCCTTCTCCCCTAAAACATCTCCTGGGTCTCCATCCCCCTGTCCAGTCCCACCTTGATCTTTTAGCCCATATTGAAAACGCGGGATCTCTATCCTTGGTAAAGGTATCTTAACTAAATCATTGCCTTGTTTTCCCGTAAGATCAACTTGATTTACATAACGGTGAAGATTTTCACGGACTTTCCCTTTGATGATGTCCCTAAAACGTTGTCGATTTGCTTCAATCTCAATCATCCTTAAAAAAGTCTATTTCAGGGATATAAAACTTGTTTACATACAAAACAGAAAAAATTGTCAACTTAAGAAAACAAGTTTATCAACTCTTGATATTCTTTATCCCTTTTTCGCCTTAAGTAATTTTGTTCACCTAAAATTGTCTGCACTATCTTTTTTTTCTCACGGCTAATTTTTGCGTATTCTTTCTCCTGTGATTCAATGATAGCCTTGACCGCTCCAACCCGATCTTTCCACAGCCAGATATAGCCTTGCTGTGTGTCTTCCTTTAGATCACCTTGCTGTAAATCTTCTACTCTTCCACGATAATCTCCCGCTAAAATTTTTGTGATAACCGCAGTCAGATTATCTCCTACTTGTTGCTGCTGAACAGAATAATCACACATCTTCCCACTATAATTTAGTTGGTTAAATCTACTCTCTACACTTCTTAAAGAATAACTTAAAGATTTTCCAAATTCAGATCTTTCTTTCAATGGATTATAAGTTTCAACTTTTTTTACCAGATTATCTCTTTGTGACGTTTCCCTGACGTCCACACTATTTTTATATTTTCCTAAGATTAAATCTTTAATAGGATCTCTTCTAGGAGAAACTTCACCTTTCCTCACCATTTGTAAAACAGGTGGTTTTTCAGGATTTTTCCCAGCAGCTTCTTCATACAACACTTTTCCTTCAAGATTAGTAAAATTAAACTCCACTCTTCTTCCGGAATCGTGTTCACCCTTAGTACTTTCATAAAGATTAAACAAATTTCTATATCTGCCGTCATCACCCTTAAAAAACACTCGGGGCAAGATTCTTTCATCTTTAATCACATAGAAATCTTTCCCGTTATTTAATTCAATATTTCCCATTTTAACAATGTCCTCCCCTTCCTGCCAATTC
>Ga0210057_1005344_pt1 | contig 16554 bp, 18 predicted proteins | sample CryGeyCG2114_010_2_FD_183968 | JGI IMG/M metagenome (GOLD analysis project Ga0210057, IMG submission 183968) | Groundwater microbial communities from aquifer - Crystal Geyser CG10_big_fil_rev_8/21/14_0.10 (SPAdes) (version 2) | ecosystem: Environmental > Aquatic > Deep subsurface > Groundwater ...
AGTTCTTCTGGAGAGTGAGGCTAGATAACTGGCTCCGGGAAGAACTGTTCCATATATATTCATAGTGACCCCAATTTTACCACTCATTAATGTTTCAAGGTGTCACTAAGGTGTCTGAACGAGAACACTATGACAATAAAAATGAAAACAGAGCAAAACAAATATTCTGAAGAGGTTCTTCTTGCCATTTATTACATAAAGGTTTTTTACGATAAGCTACTAGAGATTTTAGGAGTTTATTGCACAAGTGATCTTGGAATAGACAATCCCGAATTAAACTTTTATTATGTAAAGTTCTCCTCAGCCGTAAACGACATATTTCACCACACCCCCGAACTTGAAGATTTATTTTCTCAAAAGCCAGAATTACCAGAAAGTCTTCTTGGAGATACTAAAGACCTTGATGTTTATTGGGAGAATGAATTTGCTCCTAATGGACACGAGTTCTACAGTAAAATTGAAAGTCTATTTATACAAACAGGTTCTAAGGAATTCAAGCTGGATAAAGCAATCAATAGTTACCTAAGAAAATCAGATAGGGCAATGCTAAGACACAAAAATGTAGTTAGGGATGAAATGGATAAATTGCTTTATGGGAATGTCATTTCTTGTGGCAACTTGAAAGTGAATCTTAAAAAAGCAACCCTTCAATATAAAGAGTATGACCCCATTGAAATATCTCCAAATACTGATGAAATTCAATTTCTTTTGTTTCTAATGAAGAAAAGAAGGGTGATTAAATATAAAGAAGTTGCTGAGTGGTTGGATCTAAACTGTTATCACCCCGATTATGAAAATATAGAATACTCTCGTGAAGTCCAACTTATAAGGAAAAAGCTTAATCCAATTTTGGAAAAAGCGGGAATGAAAAGGGAAGAAATCAACAAAATGATAATTGCTAAAAAGAACCTGGGCTACAAAATACTCCTCACTAACTAACTTCCGCAAAAACACCCACAAAAAAGCCGTGGTTTATTGATTTCTTATAGACAAGAATGGTGGTAGTCAGGCAAATGACTATCACTATGAACCAGCAATTAGATCAGAATTACTATCAGACAAGCGATTTATCGCTTTGCACCACAATTTCTTTATTTTTCCCAATAGAAACAATCGATCGCTCTAATATTCGCAAGGCTGTGTTTGTCTTCCGAAAGACTCCTGAGCTGGAAAAACTAGTTGACCAGTATTTCCGAAACGAGATCAAGGTGTCACCACAAGTTTATTTCAACCAACTACGGGTTGTTAAAGCCCGCTTATATGCCAACGAATAAATATGATTGATAGAAATTTATTACTGGAACTAAAACAGATACTCGAGGAAGACTTCAATCTGAAGTTAACGCTCCAGGAGGTAATGGAAATAGGCACATGTTTATTAGCATATGTCGAGACTTTAGTAAAAATCAAAGCAGCAAGTGAAGGAGGTATTAAATATGCTAGACGATGATCTAAAAAAATTTAATGAACAAATGGCGGATAAAGATGACCATATCATAATTCCTGTCCCAAGAGGTTATATTCAACAGTTTGTAGAAGACAACTGTGGAAGAGAATTAACTGAAGCAGAGTTAGAGGAATTAAGTTGGTTGGTTTGGGAAGAAAGTTGGTATTTGGACGAGTGGCTCGATAAGGCAATAAATCAAATTGTTCCAAAGGAAGAAATAGCAAAACACAGAGAGCAGATGTTCAAAAAATAACTATGAAACAACAAATAAATAAAGATAATCCATGGAGCGAACCCATCATAAAGGATGGGCTCTTGGTAGAAATAAGCCCTGTAGATTGGCAGCTCCTTACTGCCTTGGTTGCCAATATTGACGAGCAAGGAGAGTGTAAGCCTTCTCTAGAAGACTTGTGTGCCGTTTTAGGACTTGCTGACATTGCGAGTGTGAGCAAACGGATAAGGAAGTTAGAAAAGAAGACTTTTGAAAGTTTACCGCTGATCACTGTTAACCGAAGCAAAAAACAGAACGACAAGGGGGTGTGGGTATTTACCAATAACCAATACCAACTACACCCAACCATACTAGCCATTTTTCGCATCCCCCTCACAAGGAAAAGCCACCTAGTGAGTGAGGATGATTAGAGAAGAGCAGGAAATTTTGAATAACTATGATAACTATCGACGATATAACAATAAAAATAAGACTACTAAATCGCTCCTGGCTCTTAGCCCAGGCAACGGTAATTTTCTCCGATATTATCGAAACAAAGGGGTGGAAAATTTTACGCTCCACTAAGAAGCATACCCGATTCCAAGAGGAACTCTGGATTCAAGCACCAAGTTTTCAAAAGGCAATTAAAAATGGGAAGGGAATCTGGGACGAGATAATCTGGGTTAACGATAGAGGTCTTTATGATCAAATCGAAGAAAAAATCTACGATGCCTTCTGTGCAAAGCGTATTAAAGAGAATGGCGAAGAAGGTATAGCCCAGGCAATGAAGGACGAGGAAATCGAAATCCCAGACAACCTGGAAGATATTAATCCTGACGACATACCACTATGAAAAATACAAAGGAACTTTCTATAAGGCTTTATATAGGGACTCTATATAGTAACTTTATTGTTCCTTTAAGAGGAAGTAACTATATACAGTTACTATATGGTGATCTTCAACAGTTATTAATCTTTCTCCTTGAACAACAAATTCGCTGGCTCGTTTGGCAAGAACGCATAAACGAGGTTGGTCAGATCTTGGTCAAAACTTGGTCAATAAAGACACAAGAAGGTTACATCGCCGATACAACGGAATTAGGGAAATCTACCCTTAAAAAAATATGCCAAAGGTATCCCAAGGGTATGCCAGAATTCGGGAAGTTTAACCTAAAAAGACTACACCAAAGATACACTAAGGCTACACCAGAATTCGGACTATTTAGCCTTAAACAACTACTCCAACTCTTCTCCAATGCTTCTTCAGAAATCGGATCAATTCGGGTCAAATCGGGTCAAAAAATCGGTGCAAATCGGTGTGAATCGGTGCAGATTTTAACATGCCCAGGCACAAAAATGAGGGCAAATGAGTGCGAATGCGGGCAGAAAATCGGGACAGATCGGGACGAATCGGGGCGGAAAACGAGGGTAGAGTGCGACCAGATGCTACCAAATGCGACCAGAAAACAGGGCGACCAAAAGCGACCAAAGGCGACCAATAATGACCTTCTAACCTACCAGCGCTTGATATTACTTAACAATTTGTTTATGTTCTGTGTTGGACAAAAATTACTATGAAAACTGCCATATTCTGCCGAGTAAGCAGCAAAGAACAAGAAGATACAGGCTACTCCTTACCAGCCCAGGAGAAGTTCTTGAGGGATTATGCTGATAAACAAGGACTGGAAGTAGCCAAGGTCTTCGCCGTCTCCGAGTCCGCAGCAGGCAAAGTCCAGAGAAAAATCTTTATCGAGATGATCGCTTATGTCCGCAAACACGACATCCCCACGATTATTGTCGAAACCACGGATCGTTTAACCAGGAACTTTGCCGATGTTCCCACCATCGACTTATGGATTACCGAAGACGAAAATCACCAAGTCCACCTGGCAAAAGAAGGCTGTATCCTTCACAATACCTCCCGCTCTCACGAATGGTTTATGTGGCGGGTTAAGGTAGCAACAGCCGAATACTATGTCCGACTCCTCTCGGAGAATGTGAAGAAGGGGCAAAAAGAAAAGATTGCCCAGGGTTGGCTACCAACTAAACCACCAAACGGTTATAAAACCATCGGCGAAACAGGACACAAAGTCCACATTATCGATGAAGACACCTCTCCCTTTGTTAGAAAAATGTTTGATCTATATCTTACAGGCAACTACTCAACCAAACGGCTATCCAAGAAGATGTTTGCTGAAGGCATGCGCTCACAACTGGGACATAAACTCCCGCACAGCCGTATTCATTCCCTGCTGCGTGATCCTTTCTACATTGGTAAAATTAGGTGGAATGATGACATCTATGAGGGTAAACACCAGCCGTTGATAACCGTCGAGCAATTTAATAAAGTCCAAGCTATGCTCAAAAGCAGAACTACACCTAAATACCGCAAGCATAACTTCCTCTTTCGGGGACTTCTTAAATGCGCTGGCTGCCATAACTCAATCACTTTTGAAACGGCTAAGGGTCATATTTACGGTCATTGCAACCATTACCACGAATGTCCCCAGAAAACTTGGGTCAAGGAATACGAAGTTGAAGCCCAACTTTTAGACGGCTTTGAAACTTTGAAAATTAAAAACAGCCGTATAGTCGGATGGCTCAAGAAGGCGCTCAAAGAAAGTCATCAGGACGAGGTCGAATATCACAACAGCACCGTTGGAGAGCTTGAAGCCCGCTACGAGGCGGTTCAGAAGCGAATGGACAAGTTATATGACGATAAACTTGACGAAAAGATCACCCCAGAGTTTTACAGCAGAAAACTCAAACAATACTCAGATGAAAAAGACGAAATAACAGAATCGATAAAGAAGCACTCCCAGGCAAGCACAGGCTACATCAACTTAGGAGTAAACATCTACGAACTCTCCCAAAGAGCCAAAGAGTTATACCTAAAAGCCAAGGATAAAGGCATGATAGACGAGCAAAGAGCCTTAATCAGGTTTATCTTTACCACCTTAACGGTTGACGAAGGAAAGCTAAGTTATACCTACTCCAAGACCTTTAAAATCCTCTCTGAAGCAGTCGAAGCAACCAATTGTCCGAAAGTGGATAAAATTGACGATTTGGAAAACGGAAAATTCGAACTCACAAAAAAGCCCGTCAATTCAACACAAAAGGACGCTTTGTTGCCTCTGCGTCCCATCTGGCTCCCCCGCGTGGATTCGGACCACGAACCTACCGCTTAACAGGCGGGCGCTCTACCATTGAGCTACAGGGGATGGTAAATTTAATTATCAATTATTCAATTACGAATTAAGAATTGCAATTGAAGGATTGATAACGAAAATTGATTTGTAAAGTGCGGAATATGAGTGTAATTATAACATCTTTGAAGCTGACGAGAAGTTGATTTGCTGATAAAATATACGTCATGAAATTGATACTAATGCGACACGGGCAGTCGGGAGGAAATGTGGGTTTGAAGGGTGATGAGTTTGATCGCTTGACCTTAAGGGGAGTGAAACAGGCAGAGGAGGCAGGAAAAAAAATAAAAAACAGAAAAATAAAAGTTATTTACTGCTCTCCGGTCGGCAGGTGCGTACAGACATTGGACGAAATATTGGAAGTAAAAAAGAAACAGGTACCGGCCAATTTGAGTCGATTGATTAAACCTAAACTTAAAAAAGAAAAATTGGAAGAGCTTCAAAAAAGAGTGATTTTATTTTTGGAAGACTTAAAATGTGAATTGGAAGAAGACGAAGAGGCTTTGGTAATCAGTCATTTGCCGGTGGTAAAAATGTTTGAGTATGAGATAACAGGAAAGGCGGACTTTTGGGAAAACGGAGAGATAAAAGAGTTTGATTATTCTAGATAATCTTGGAGTTTCTTTCTCCTTGATGGGTGGCGTAACTTTCTGAGGGCCTTCGCTTCGATTTGGCGAATACGCTCGCGGGTAACATCAAAAATGCGACCGACTTCTTCTAGGGTTTTTGGAGTTTCACCCAAAAGCCCAAAACGGAAACTTAAAACCTTGGCTTCTCTTTCATCAAGACTATCTAAAACTTGCTCAATTGACTCACGAAGTAAATCTCTAGAGGTTTCTTCGTAAGGAGATGGTTGGGTGGTGTCTTCAATAAAATCACCCAAAAATGAGTCCTCGTCGTCCCCTACCGGAGTGGCCAAAGAGGTGGTGTCTTGAGAAATACGATAAATTTCTTCCACTTTTTCCACGGAAACTTCAACTCTCTCGGCAATTTGTTCAATGGTGGGCTCATGGCCTAACTTTTGAGTCAGGGCTCGAGTGGCTTTGTAAACCTTGTTGATAGTCTCGACCATATGAACAGGAATACGAATGGTTTTGGCTTGATCGGCGATAGCCCTGGTAATGGCCTGTCTGATCCACCAAGTGGCATAAGTAGAAAACTTAAAACCGCGACGCCAGTCAAATTTTTCAACGGCACGCATAAGACCCTGATTGCCCTCTTGAACTAAATCCAAAAAAGTAAGACCGCGACCAATATATTTTTTGGCAATGGAAACAACCAATCTAAGGTTTGAAGTAATAAGAACTTCTCGGGCTTTTTGAGAGCCTTTTTCTATCTCTTTGGCTAAGCGAATTTCATCTTCAAAAACCAAAAGATCGATTTTGCCAATTTCCTTAAGATACATCCTAACGGAATCAACCGTGCTTTTTTGACTTAAAATAGCCATCAGGTCAACTCCGGTCAGTTTTTTGGCCTCAGTTTCGAGAACTTCTTTGGATTCTACTTTGTCAAAAACATCAACGCCTTTGTCGAAAAGATAATCAAAAACGTTATCAATCTCTGGGACATAATTTTCGGGATCGGGAACAAGAGCAAGAATTTCCTCGTTGGTCAAATAATGGAGCTTTTTGGCAAGAGCAACCAGTTTCTTTTTTATTTGAGGGAAATTGGGTGTGGACATCGGCTATAGTTTAACGAAAAAGTTGCGAAAAATCCAGTTATTTTGTGACTTGTAAATGAGAAAGTTTGGTTAATAGTCTATTATAGCGCGATTCTAGGCGCAAAAGTTGTTTTTCTTGATGTTTTGCTTCTGATTTTATAATCTCCTGACTGAGAGCAGAGAGCTGATTTTTTAGTTTATCGATTTGGAGTTGAGAAATAAGTTTTTTGATTTCAAGCAAACGGCGAGGGGCATCAATAACAATAGAAGTCCCCTGAACAAAAAGGGATTGAAAAATATCCCTCATTTCGGGGGGCAATTTTTGTTGAATTTTTTGAGGACTAAAGCGGCCTTTTTGAGATAAAAGAGAAATTAGTTTTTGATGGGAAGGAAGAGCGATAATTTTTAACTCTTTTTTTAGATTTTTGACCATCTTGGAAGGATGTTTGGAGCCTAAAATTAGAAGCAGGAGATTTTTTTCTAGTTTCTCCTGAAGAGAAAGAGGAGGGAGAGAATCGAGAGAAACGGGGGGGGGCGTAGAGTTGTTTTGGCCGTATTTACTGGCTTCTTGAGAAACAGCTTCGTAATCAGAATTGACGGCATCGGCCAGTTTCTTAAAATAATCGGCCTTGATAACCGAGTTTTCAATTTTAATTAAGAAAGGTAAAACGGTACTTAAGATGGCTTTTTTTCCTTTAACGGTGGAGGCATCATACTGATGAACAGAGGAAAGAATGAGAAAGTCCCAAATGGGCAGAGCCGAGGATAATTGTTTTTTGAAAAAAACAGGATCGGCCTGGACAGCCTCGTCAGGGTCTTTATATTTACGGCCAAGGGTGAGAACCTTGATGTCAAAATCTAGACTATCGGCCAACTGAATACTTTTTTGAGCGGCGGTGGCACCGGCAAAATCAGAATCTAGAGCCAAGATAAGAGTGTCGGCATAACGACGAAGTAATTGGAGTTGCTCAAGAGTAAAAGCCGTGCCTTTGACGGCGACGATATTTTTGATACCGGCTTGAAAAGGAGAGATCATGTCAAATTCCCCCTCGGTGACAATAACTGTTTTAGTATCTCTAATAAAATCTTTAGCTAGGTTTAGGCCAAAAACCATATGGGATTTGTGATAGACCAGAGTCTCGGGCGAATTGATATATTTGGCCTGATTGTCAGGAGCTCCGGGTAGGGCACGACCGGAAAAACCGAGAATGTTTTGACGGTGATCGATTAGAGGAAAAACCAGACGAGAAGAAAAACGATCATAAAAACGAGATGAACCGTATTGACTGCGACCAATAGTACCGGTATCAATTAAATCGGAATCGGCAAAATTTTTTTTGTGAAGAAAATTAAGGAGAAGCTGAGAATTTGGAGGGGAAAAACCAATTTGAAAAGTTTTGATAGTATCAAGACTAAGGCCTCTTTTTAAAACATAGTCAAGAGCATTTTTGCCTAAGGGATGTGAAACCAAAAGATAATGATAAAAACGAGATAAGTTTTTGTTTATGTCCAATAAAACTTTGGCGCGGGAAACCTGAGCGGAAAACTGAGGAGTTTTTTTGAGAACTACCCCTGCCTGTTTGGCTAAAATTTCTAAAGCTTCGGGGAATTCGACTCTTTCAAACTCCTGAATAAAAGTAAAAACATCGCCACCTTTGCCACAACCGAAACATTTAAAAATTTGCAGTTCGGGGGAAACGGTAAAAGAGGGGGTTTTTTCCTGATGGAAAGGACAACAGGCAATATAGTGACGACCACGTTTTTTTAGGGGTAAATGACGGGAGATAACATTGACTATGTCCAGCTTACTCTTGATTTCTTCGACTTGGTTTTCCACAGCTTATTTTAACATCGGATGACTAAGTAGCTATTTCGGCAGATACGGGAGGAGAATTAATTTTGGCTGGTCTTTTGAGAAGAAGATCAAAGGTATAAGGAGAAAGGATATAAAGAACTTCAAAAACGGCGACAGACAGTTCGAAGGCGGAGGGGATTTGACTGGTAATAAAATAAGCGCCCGCACCCAAAATAAGAGCATTTTGAAAACTTTGCTTCATCTTTTGGCGAAAAACCCGACTGATAACATCGTCAGGGATATTTTCTTTTTTGGCCTGTTTATTGGCTAATTGCTGGCGGATATAACCGGCATGAAGGGTGGTTAAAAAAGTACCAATGGCGGTGATAAGGTTCATGGTGGGATTGGGTCGGGTGAGATCGGCTAAAAGCATCAAACCCTGGAAAGAGGTGGGGAGATGACGAAGAACAAAAAGGGAGAGAAGAAAAAGAGTGCCACCGACACCACCGACCTTGAGAAGTAAACGATTGTAGTTGATGCGAATGGATAAAATCTTTTTGTTTTTTTTAAAAAGGAAACGAAAGAGACGCCATAAAACCCTGAAAAGGACAAAAATGGCAATAAAAATCAACCAAAAACGAAAAATGGTAGACCAATCAAGGGCGGTGGTGGAGGTAACTTTGAAAAAAGGAAAACGAAAATCGGTACCCAAGAGAGGGTAGTCGGGATAAGGAATGGACTGATAAAGAAATTTTGGATCCAGTTTTTTGGTATAAAAATCAATTAAAAATATGCGTCCGGCAGAGAAAAAGGCTAAGGCATTAATCACAAAATTAAAAATATAAAAAAGAACAGCAATGTTGCCGGTTTTGACCTTTTGGCTGAAAAGAAAATACTGATCTTTTTCTGAATTCATTTTCTCCAACTCATCTTCAAAATCTTTGAGAGAAAGAGAAAGTTTGAGACTAATAAAACGTAAAGGGAGAAAGATAATGTTTTGAGTAATACCAATTAGAATGACGGAAAGCCAAATTTGGTGGGTAAAATGGTAATAGAGAAAAAAAACACTGGCATAGAGACGGAAACTGCCACCGCGGAAAAACCAAATAAAAAGAGCGATAAGGGCCACCAAAAAAACAGTAGTGACGAAAGGCATCCAAAGATGGGCATTGTCTATTTTTCTGACCTGACTTAAACCGGAGTTGTCCTTTGACATCTTTTTAATTATAGCCTATTGGCACTAGAGCTGGAACAGATTTTGCCTTATACTTAGAAATATGCCACCAGTAAAAGAAAGGTTGGAAACTATCGAGAATGAACAAGAACAAGTAGATCGAGCGGTGATGGTGGATGTAAACAAAAGAAAAGAAGATGATCGGGTGCCACCAGATGTCAAAAGTTGGATGAGAAAACTAGAAGAAGCACCTCAAATAAATCAACAGAGTCCGAAAGGAGGAGTGCCGGGCACAACGACAACAACAGATGACCAAAAAATAAAAACTAAATTACCAGCGACAAGAAAAACTTTTGTGGCTGGTTTTTCACAGGCAGTAAACAAGGCCGGAAAGTGGTTTTCAGAAACAATTTTGCGGATGATTAAAATAAAAAAAGGAGAGGTAGAATTTAAACAGGATAATGACTGAACAAATTAGTGAAATAATAAACCGACTGGTAACCGGAATGATAGCGGTAATCATGGCAGGGGTTGGACTGGGACTAATCGGTTATCTTTTTATTTTGTGGTATAGGTGGAAAGATAGGGAAAAAAGATCTTTGGAAACGGTGACGCTTTTGATAGCGGTGCCGCAGGATAACGAAGTCAAGATAGATGCGATGGATCAAATAATCGCCTCTCTGGCCAGTCTGTATAAAAAAGCAAAGTTTAAATTTTTACAGGGTTTGGTGGCACAGGCGAGTGTATCTTTGGAAATAATTGCCACCAATCAGGATATAAAATTTTATATCAGTACACCCAAAAAATATCGGGAACTTTTGGAAAAACAAATATTTAGCATTTACGGCGGAGCGGAAATTGAAGCAATTGACGAACCGAATATTTTTGATGAAGAAGGTTGGGTGGAGTATGCTTGGTTGGGAATAAAAAAACAGGCTTTTTATCCACTTAAAAACTATAAAGAACTAGCGACCGATCCTTTGGCATCCATCAGCTCGGCCTTGTCTAAGCTGGATAAGGGAGAGAGTATGGCCATCCAACTGGTCATATCTCCGACCAACGGCAGTTGGGCTAAAGAAGGCAGAAGTTTTATCAGTAGTACCAAAAAATCAGAAGCCAACCCGGAAAAAGCCTCTTATAAAGTGGACGCGAGACAATTGGAGGCGATAGAAACAAAAAGCAGTAAACCCGGCTTTGAAACAGCCATTAGAATAGTGTCTATGTCTGACAATAAAGAAATGGCAAAGACAAATTTGGACAACATCAAGGCTTGTTTTGGCCAATTTGAATCTCCTTGGAACAGTATTTCTTCGAGAAAAATAAAACTGAAAAATATTTTTATGCAGGATTTTATCTATAAATATCCGGTCATTTTTTGGAGGAAAGGAAAAACTATTTTGTCTTCGGATGAACTGGCTTCTATTTTTCATTTCCCCAATAAAAGTGTGGAAACACCAAGCATTCATTGGCTTAAAGCAAAAAAGGCAATGGCTCCAATAAATTCACCTCAAGAAGGTCTTTATATTGGCGATAACATTTATCGAGGAGAAAAGAAAAAGTTTTGTATGACCGACAGTGACCGGCAAAGACATTTTTATATAGTAGGGCAAACAGGAGTAGGAAAATCCTGGCTGTTGGCGGATATGGCCATCCAGGATATTAAGGCGGGTCATGGAGTTTGTTTTATCGATCCGCACGATACTTACGAGAGCGTATTAGAAAGAATTCCGCCGGAAAGAGTGGAAGACGTAATTTATTTTGATCCTTCACTGACGGAAAGACCGATGGGTTTTAATGTAATGGAGTGTGACAGCGAAGACCAAAAAGATTTTGTAACTTCTTCGATAATAAATTTGATGTACAAGCTTTACGACCCTTATAAAACCGGAATTGTAGGACCGAGATTTGAGCATGCCATCAGAAACATCATGTTGACAGTGATGATAGAACCAGGGGCTACTTTTATCGAAATTGTACGCTGTTTGACCGATCAGTCTTACGTACAATCCTTACTACCAAAACTAACCGATCCGATGATAAAAAGATATTGGACAGATCAGATCGCCCAGACGTCTGATTTTCACAAATCGGAAGTGCTGGACTATATCGTCTCTAAATTTGGCCGGTTTATCACCAATAAAATGATGAGAAATATCATCGGTCAATCACAATCCTCTTTTAATTTCCGCCAGGCGATGGATGAAGGTAAGATATTGATCATTAATTTGGCCAAGGGAACTATAGGAGAAGAGAATTCGTCTTTTTTGGGATTGGTGTTAATCCCCAAAATTTTGATTGCAGCCATGAGTAGACAGAATGTAGCCGAGGAAAAAAGACGGGATTTTTATCTATATGTGGATGAGTTTCAGAATTTTGCCACTCAGGATTTTGCGGTCATACTGTCAGAGGCGAGAAAATACCACTTGAACCTAACGGTGGCCAATCAGTTTGTGTCACAAATGGATGATGAGGTGAAAAACGCGGTGTTTGGAAACGTAGGTACCATTTGTGGATTTAGGGTAGGAATTGGCGACGCCGGATTTTTAAACAAACAGTTTGAACCGACTTTTAGTGAACATGATTTGCTTAACTTGGGAACAGGAGAGATTTATCTTAAAACCCTAGTAAACGGAACACCGGAAAAACCGTTTTCACTTAAGGTGGCGGCGGAAGAAATGAAAAAGCCGGGTAATCCGAAAATGGCAGAAATGATCAAGAAATTATCTTCATTAAAATACGGCAAACCGAAAGAAATGGTGGAAGCGGAAATAGCCAGAAGGGCTAGATTATAATTCCTTAAGCTTGAAGTTTTTGGACTCGTCTTTGTCTTCGATAAGTTCAAGGTATTTTTCGGTGGTAGAAATTCTTTTGTGACCAACGATTTGGGAAACAACGTCGATGGGAACACCGGATTTAAGCTGGAAAACGATAAAAGTGTTGCGAAGATCGTTAACTTTGATGCCCTCAATACCGGCTTTGGCAAAATAGCGGTTTAAAAGACTCCTGATGTTTCTGGCTAAAAGAGGACGGCCAGTTTTGGTGACAAAAACATTTTTGGACTTGGTTTGATAGCGGGTTTCGTCAATATAGCGTTTTAAGGCTGTTTTGGCGGAATTGTTTAGAGGAATTTCTCTTTGAAAATGAGACTCATAAGCGCCAATGGTAATTTGTTGATCTTTGATGTTTTCCAGCAAGAGAACCTCTATTTCCTTGATACGAAGACCGGATTGAAGCATAAGCTCGACGATGGCGGTAGCACGATTGTCATGACGGCAGGCGTCACGAAGAGCCCGATACTCAATCGGTTTTAAAATCTTGGGAAGATCGTTTTCGTATTTGGGATGTTTGATGTCAGAAGAAGGATCGGTAGTGATAACTCCTTCGGATTTAAGAAAAGAAAAAAAGTTTTTGATGGAGTTTAATTTACGAGAAATTGATTTGGCCGTGTAATTTTTGTCGTCTAACTCTTTTTTGAAATCGTCGATATGCGCAGGTTTAACGGCGTCAACAGTATTGATACCGGTTTTGGTAAAAAACTTAATTATTTGGTTTATGTCGCCCTTGTAGGCTACAATAGTGTTGTTTGACTTGCCTGAGTTACTTAGAAAATTACTAAATAAGTTTAGGGCATAGTCAAAAGATAAGTTTGTCATAGTTTGATAGTATGTGGTCTTATAATACCATAAATTAGGATAGGAGACAACAAGATGTTTAACAAAATTAAAAAGATGGTTTTTTATCTAATCGGAGCGGGTTTTTTGCTGTCAAACTTATCTAATATTTATAAACAGACAGGTATTTTACTAAGTGCTAAAGCTAAAAATAAAGAGGTTTATAAAGAAATATTGAAAATGGAACAGGAAAACAGAGAAATGAGTCAACAAATTGAATACGCCACCAGTAGTGCTTTTATTAACCGTCAGGCCAGAGAAAGCTTTGGACTGGGAACAGAGGATGATTATTGGCTGGAAATCCCGGAGGAAGAAGGGGCAATAGATTTGTTTCCGGAAACAAATGTGGACCAAACAAGAGCAAAATATGAGGAATGGTTGGATTTGTTTAGGTAGGAAGTTTGTGGTAAGATGTGAGGCTAATATATGCGGGGTAGTGTAGGGCTGCACGTGAGGCTCATAATCTCACAGACCAGGTTCGACTCCTGGCTCCGCAACACTTCTTTTATCAGTGCAAGCACTTTCCTTCACTCTGTTCAGGATAAACTTTCCTTTTCTCGAGGTAGGGTTTTTTGACTATTTGATAGCTTTTTTATATAAAGTTGATTATGTGTTTTTTGTATATTTTATTATGTGATGATAAATTTTTTTATGTGGGAATTACCAACAATCTAGAGAGACGACTTGATGAGCATAAAAATAAAAAGTCTTTTTTACAAAACGTTTTTCAAAAATTAAATTGGTCCATCAAGAAAGTTACTCTACTTATTTTTTGGCAAGAAAAAGAGAAAAAGAAATTAAAGGATGGAGTAGAAAGAAAAAAATGACTTTAACAGGACGTGTTTGAGGAGAAGGTTAGGGTGATTCTTGGTATAATAATCGGACCGAGGCAGGGTAGCTCAGCGGTTAGAGCGATCGTTTCATAAGCGATAGGTCGGGGGTCCGATTCCCCCCCCTGCTACTAAATCAATCATCAATTAATCAATTACGAATTATTGATTAATTTTTAAAAATTGAGACTGGGTGTGTAGCTCTCCGATGCAAGATCGGAGTGGGGATAAACCCCACAGCGGCTATTTTGAAAATTTGGGTGTGTAGCTCAGCGGTTAGAGCACTGATCTTATAAGTCAGGGGTCGATGGTTCGATTCCATCCACACCCACAGTTTTGGATAATTGAGGTTGTTGGGGAGGGCGCTCGCGACGCCCGCCTCCGTTGCGAGCGCCTCAAAGCTAATTTTGTATTGGCAATCAAGGTGCCGATTTTAAATAAGATAAAAATAAAAACGCAAAAATTTTAATGTACTTTTGTAATAACTTAAATGCCCTCACTGGTTGTGCTCGAATCTATGAGGATCCGTCCAATGAGGGCATTAAAAATCCCCATAATTCTCGAGCACAATTCAAAGATAATCTTTTTTGTTTGTATTTTTAATGTGATATTGGTACTTTATACGAGTTTATCCTGACAATATGGTATTATAGATTTATATCGAAATAAAAATATGTCAAAAGAATTAGGCCAAGATGTAGTTATTAAAATGCCACTTTTTGATGAAGCGGCACAAAAGATAAAAGAAACTGGAAGTTATTCACGCGAACTTTCAGCCCAAGAATTAGCAGGTATTATGTCAGGAATCGTGAATGGTTTAACATCAGGTCAAGAAGCAATGAAAGCAACAGTCCCGACAATGAATGTAAAAATAGAAAAGGCAAAAGGTATGGTGGCTGGTAGCGTTAGAGTGGCAAAACCAATACAAGCAACAATTAATGTTAATTGTACTTTGGGTAATGATGTCCGTCCAAATCGATTAAAATTAGACGGACTTAATATCCAAACAGAAGCTGGATTTGCCGCCAAAATGGCATTAAAAGCTGTGAACCTTGAAGGAAAAGCCAAGGAAGCATTACAAGACCCAAATCAAGCCTTAGGTTTGGCTTTAGCTTCACAACTTGAGCCACGAGGTGTAAAGTTGACTGGAGTAGGATTACATTTTAATGAAACTAATCTTGCCGTCAGTTTAACTGGAACATCAATTGTAGTAAGAAGATAATTTAATTGGACATTAAAAGACCAGTGGTGAAAACTGCTGGTTTTTTGTTTGAATATATAATTAGACACATTACATTTGAAGGTATAATTGGCGAATGGGGAAGCTCAGGTAAATGCCCCGAGTGTCACGATGAGGTGGAGTACGGCAACATATTAATAATTTGAAAAAAGCTGCCTTGAGTCGTTATTCGGCAGCATTACGATCAGGATGGGAGGTCGAATCACTAGATCTACCGCCAAACGCGACAAAAAAAAGAGGACAAAACAGACAAGAAATACTTTGTTAGTGTAAAAGTTGGACAAAAAGATGGAAAGAAAGTGGTAATGGTTTTGATTGGAGAAAAGAAAAATGATCAGGGTAAAAAAGACTATACTCAAATCTTCCTTAATCTTGATAATGAAATGGTTACTTTTGATAAAACAAACAAAGATCCGATTAAATTATTGGCTGAGGCTAAGGCTGAGTTTATTAACTCAACAACAGAAATCAAAAAGAATAATTGAATTGGTTTGTAATTTATATTAGTTCGGTGAAGACGAAAAATCGCGCGCGCAAAAAAATAACGGAAGCGCGGCGGGTGGGGGGGGCGCCGCGCCTCATTTTAATTTTTGAAAATCTGTCCGAATTTGTTCGTACACAGTCCACCGAAAAAATTGAGTTTTTAGGTGAAATTTAGTAAAATTTCTTATAAATGAGTTTACGTGAAGCTTTTGTCGGAACAGGAATTGCCCTTAAAGATAGACCACCGTCGGTTGGTTTTGGAGAAATAACAAAAATGTTTGAAGAAACATTAACGCCGGCAAATCTGTCAATGCTGGGATATACACGAGAACAACGTGAATTTGCCCAACCGGTATTGGCTTTACTTGGGCAACAGGGAGAGATAAGAACTCACACAGGAAATCCTTATCTAAGTTTTGTTGATCCGGAAAAACCAAGGGTAATATCGGCGGAAATATATCCCTTACCTGAAAACAGAGGCTTTTTGTTTTTAGCCGATAGAGATGAATATTGTCATGATTGGCAAGGTTTGACACCAGATGAAAGATTAAGAAGGGTGACTTTTTGGCGGAATCCAATGACAATTTTTGCCGATCGGCCGGAGAGAGTAGCTCGGGTAGGATTAGTTGATAGAGGAACGGCGACAGATTTAAAAACATTGGTAAGAGTATTGTGCAGTAACGAGGCAGTTGAACAAAAGAGGGATAAATTTAAATATAAAGAGGCCTGGTGGGTTGATCCAAAAACAAAATTTGAATTTATTGTGGAATTGGATGAAAAAATGGGAATCAGAAGAACGAGACCGAGGTGTATTGCTTATAGAAGAATTGAAAAACA
>Ga0210057_1005346_pt1 | contig 16539 bp, 12 predicted proteins | sample CryGeyCG2114_010_2_FD_183968 | JGI IMG/M metagenome (GOLD analysis project Ga0210057, IMG submission 183968) | Groundwater microbial communities from aquifer - Crystal Geyser CG10_big_fil_rev_8/21/14_0.10 (SPAdes) (version 2) | ecosystem: Environmental > Aquatic > Deep subsurface > Groundwater ...
CTCCTCTGGTACAACTACCACAAGAAACATTTCGGCCTCGGCATGCACCGCAGGACACCGGCGGAAGTCGTCCTGCAAGCCCTTCTTTCTCAAACCTCTTGTGTAAGGTCAATGCTGCAACCTAACAATCCTTGACAACAGAGGCGAGTCCCGTACGCTTTCTCACGAAAATGTGGAGCAATAAGCCTCTGCATGCCATTCCTTAGGTTCTTTTCCTCTCCATCACATGTCTGCTTCTCTCGAATTTCTCGCACCAGTCATCGCGTTGCTCGGCCTGCTCTGGAGTCTCGTCTTCTGGCACGAAGTTGCTTCTGCAGGAAACGGTAATGCCGCGATGCAGAAAGTGGCACACGCAATCCGCACAGGTGCCAATGCATTCGTGAAACGCCAGTACCGGACAATTGCCCTCCTCAGCATTGTTGTCGCTGCAGCGATGATCGTTGTCTACGGTCTCGTAGGAGGAACAGAAGGCTGGACCATGGGGTTTGAAATAGGTGGATCGTTCTTGCTCGGAGCCCTGCTCTCCGGTCTCTCCGGTATTGTTTCCATGATCGTCGCTACACGGGCGAATCTCAAAACAGCAGATGCGGCACAGCGCGGGCTCAACGACGCACTCAAGATGGCTCTCCGCGGGGGAACAGTTTCTGCAATCGTCATCACCGCGCTCTCGCTTCTGGGAATCTCAGGCCTGTACATCCTCTATCGTTTCGGGCTCGGGCGTGCGGTGGAGACCATCCCGGCTCTCATCGTCGGCTACGGCTTTGGAGCAAGCTTCGTCGCCCTGTTCGCACAGCTCGGCGGAGGGATCTACACCAAAGCAGCGGATGTGGGAGCCGATCTTGTTGGGAAAATCGAGGCAGGCATTCCGGAGGACGACCCCCGGAATCCGGCGGTCATCGCAGACCTCGTGGGAGACAATGTCGGAGACTGTGCAGGCCGCGGTGCTGATTTGTTTGAGAGTATTTCTGCAGAAAACATCGGCGCCATGGTGCTTGGAGTCGCTCTGTACCCGGTGTTCGGACTCAAGGGAATTCTCTTCCCTCTCATTTTCCGTGCATTCGGGCTCATCGCTTCGATCATCGGAGTGTACACCGTGAAGATGAGGAAGAACGACACACCGATGCAGGCACTCACACGCGGATTCTGGATAACAGCTGTCCTCACTACGATCGCGCTCTTCGTCTCTTCGGCACTCATGCTCAATAATCTTTCTGTGGAAGGAGTGTCTGTTTCGTGGATGGACATGCTCCGCAATATGACGAACCTGCGCAATTCTGCCCCATGGTTCTTCTTCGCTGGAATCGCAGGCGTGCTCACAAGCATCGCATTTGTCTATATCACGGACTACTACACGAGCAAGAACCACCGGCCGGTCCAGGCAATCGCAAAGGCTTCCACCACAGGACATGCGACTAACATCATCGCAGGAACAGCGATCGGCATGGAATCGACCGGGCTTTCAGTTCTTGCCGTCTGTTCGGCACTCTATGCCTCCTACTGGTGCGGCAGCCAGACAGGTATCGAAAGCGGAGGGCTCTATGGAACCGCAGTCGCAACAATGGGGATGCTTGCTGTGGTTGGCTATGTGCTCGCCATGGATATGTTCGGGCCGATCACGGACAACGCAGGGGGCATTGCCGAAATGTCCAAAGCATCGGAAGACACGAAGAGAGTAACCGATGAGCTTGATGCGTGCGGCAACACAACAAAGGCGCTGACGAAGGGGTACGCGGTCGGCTCCGCAGCTCTCGCCGCATTCCTCCTCTTCTCCGCATTCCTGAAAGAAGCGCATCTCGTCGTCGTGGACCTCGCGAAGGTAGAAGTGTTTCTGGGCGCCTTCCTCGGGGCTGTCGTTGTGTTCTTCTTCACTTCACTTGCCATCCGCGCCGTCGGTCGTGCAGCAGGCGTGATTGTCGAGGAAGTGAGACGGCAATTTAAAACAAAGACCGGCATCATGGAGGGTAAGGAAGAACCGGACTACGCGGCTTGCGTTGATATTGCAACCCGCGCCGCCCTGAAGGAGATGGTGCTTCCCGGTCTCATCGCAGTCATCGCGCCGGTGCTTGTCGGAATCGTTTTTCGGGCAGAGGCAGCAGCAGGTCTCCTGATGGTTGGTACCATCGTCGGTGTTATTCTGGCCACCTACCTCAATAACGCAGGCGGTGCATGGGATAACGCCAAGAAGTTCATTGAAACAGGCGCATACGGCGGCAAGAGAAGCCCCGCCCACCAGGCAGCTGTGACAGGCGACACCGTCGGCGATCCCTTCAAGGATACCGCAGGTCCCAGCCTGCATGTGCTCATCAAGCTCTTCTCAACGCTGACACTCGCACTGGCAGCATTGTTCATCTGATGCCAGAAAGGTGACGCGAGTATTCACGCCTCTCACTCCTCACGCATCGTGAGGACAGGAAGTCCGTGCATCAGAGATTTCCTACCGAAGCTCGTACGTCAGGTACACCACGACGTTCATTTCCTGCTCACCGGAAGGGACTGGTGTCCCTCCTCCCATACCCATCGCCATGGAATCCATCGCTTCCATCCGCATGGAAACCATGGGGACTGGTGCACTGATGCCCCCCTCGCCATATCCTTTCAGTTTGCCGAGTTCTTTGCCGAGCTTCGCCGCAAGCGCCACTGCCTTCTCCTGCGCATCGGCAATGGCCTCCGCACGACCCTGCTCCTGGAGAGCATCCGGATCATCGATGGTGAAACTCACACCACCCACCTGATTCGCCCCCTGTGAGACAACAGCATCCAGCACGCCTGTGAGCTTGGAGAGATCGCGCACCTTCACCTGCAGATTCTGGTTCGCCTCGTAACCGGTATCCACCCTGCGGCCTTCGTAGTAGTCATAGGAAGGATTGAGCCAGAGGTTCTGTGTGGTGATGTCTTTCTCCTCTATGCCAAGAGCTTTCACCCCCTCCACCACTGCGTTCATCTTCTTTCCCAGCACTTCCATGGCACCTTGTGCAGTCTGCTGCCGGCCCGTCTGCACACCGAAATTCAGAACGGCAATATCCGGAACGGCAGATACTTTCGCATGGCCCTCCACAGAAATCACTGGTTTGGAAAGATCCTGCCCGTCCACGTACTGCCCGAGGACATACGCGCCGCCAAGAATAAGAGCCGCGAGAAGATGTGCTCCAATGCGTTTGCGGTGAAGAGAATTTTGTTCGGCCATAGAGAAGGAATGGGAAAAACTTCTCATAGTATAGAGCACATATGTCCTGAGCAGGGGCACAACTGTCCTAGTTCTGCGATGAACTGTATTCCTCACTACAATCCTCATCTGTGCCATACTTGGCCGTAAGCATGACTGATCCTAATCCGCGCTCCAGTATCATGCTCCGCACTTCCTCACAATATCCCCTGAGATCTTCTGCTGGCCACTGCAACATCGCACGCAGTTGCTCACGCATACACAAGGCACGCGTGTGCGCCTGATTCTCATAATCTCCATCAGGATACATCTGATCTGTACGCCCCTCCTCCACTCTTTCGACAAAATCCCAAAGAACATCCACGGATTCCGGCGTCTCCCCTGGAAGCAGTGCATGCAAACGCCTCCTCATCTCCAAGAAAGCCTCATCAGGAGAAAGCTCGGCAACGCGGGCATCGAATTCCAGCACATCTTTCTTGCATCTCAAACCTGAATCTTCAAGCATCGTTACAATGGTACTCCGATAAAGATGCTCTTCAACACGCCAGATATTTTCTCAGCAGGAAGCCATTTCCCACAAAGAAGAACTTTTCTGAAGGACAGACCACACAATCACAACTCCTGCTGCAGGTCCTCCACCCCCTTCGCTTGCGAACGCCGGGGTTGAGCGGAAAGGCAAGAAATGGTAAAATACTCTGATAATTTGCGACAAAAAGACGAAACAGACAAAAATAGGAAATCTCCCACACTCCGCTACAATACGAACAGATGATGAATGAACTCCACCTCACACCGGCAGAGCAGAAACTCTTTCTATCGCTCCCCGAAAAGCTGCGGGAAGGCTGGAAGGTGCGGGAGGAAACCCAGAAGTTTGAGGATACAAAGAAACATTTGCGCACGAGAGTTTCCTTCCTGAAAATCCGGGACCCTAAGCTCCACGTTCTTAAGGAGCAGATTGAAAAAGCAAAAGGCCAGAAGGAAATCGCCAAAATCGTGGGTGAATTTGATCTTAAAGGTGTGCACCAGGCAGATCTCGCTGAACTCTTCTTTGCCCTTGGTCCAAAACCGCTCTTCCAGATCATTGAAACTATGCTCCGCCAGGCAAAAACAGATGAGGAAATTGAGAGTATTGCTGCTCTCTCCCTCATCCGAAACGCTCTTCTGCGCTCCTTCATCCGCAATTACGTATGAGTGCAACCGCCGTGCAACCAGAGGCAATGCCGGACAGGCAGGAATCGCAAGAAGTGAAACCACTGATCCCCACTCCTGAACGTCTCTCAGAGTTACTGGAGATGGATATCAATGAAGTCCGCAGAATGTACCAGAGTGCTACGGAACGCGGGCAACTGGTGGACCAGATCATGGCGGAACAGGAGACCCTGAGTGAGCACCACAGCAACATCTACCGGGATGAGATGGAAGAGCTCATTCGTGTGGGGAGCGAGCAGCTGGCAAAGAACCCCGACGTCTCGCTTTTTGAATTAGAAGAAACACTGCATGAGGTGCAGCAAAGCCTTGCAGCGAAGCGCGACTTCCTCACGGAAACCAGCCCGGAGAATATAAGCCCGGGAGAGGCGAAGGAACAGGTGCTGGAACGCGTGGAGCAATCGGAGGAACAGGCCGGCACGGAGAAGGAGAAGGGCCTCTGGCACAAAGCATGGCGTGCCATCACCTGGCTCCCGAGGGAACACCCTGTCATCTTCTCCATCCTCCTTATTGCCGCAGCGGCATGGGGCTTAAGCGAGCTCTTTGAGTACCTCGGAGGTGCACAAGTGGAACTCGCCGGAGAAGCCGATGCCCTCGTGGGAGAAACCGGCGGTGCAGTGGAAGCAGTCACACCCACCACCGGGCTCACCGAACCGGGCAGTTCAATCACCGCACCAGGAACAGGCCCCGTGAGTCCGAGCGGCGTCACAGGATACGGTGATACGATGATCCCACGAACGGACCCATCATGGCCAAGTGAAATCCCATAAATCCATTTTTCAAACAATAAACACTCAAATCAATGCCGCAACCAGATCAGCCATCCATTGAGCTGCGTCTCCCGGAAAAGCCACCGGAACCGCGCGACCTCACGCTGAGTGTCCAGGAAGTCCGCAGGCTCCTTCAGGGGGAAAGCCTCACAGGACCGCTCCTGGAGAACCAGGAATCGCGTCCTTCCCGAAAAGAAGGTGAACCACGGGAGAGGGTGCCCAAGACCGAGCAGCCCTCCATCATGGAAGTGGAACAACGGGCAGTGGAGATGGAACAGAACCTCTTTCGGTCCATTGTGGACCGGACGAATGTCAACCTGCGCACTGCGATAGAGCTTGCCGAGTCCCGGGCAACAATGCAGCGGATGCAGGCGTGGTCCGAAGTAGATGGGAGTTTTTCAGAAGCAGGAAAAAAAGAGCAAAATCTTCTTACGTCCACAGTGGAACTCGATCGTCTCCGGACCATCATCCAGTACCAGGAAGCACTCATTCATGACTTCCTCAATGTTGTGGATCGGTACGTTGCCTACGTACAGAAACCGGAGGGCGCTGCCCTCCGGAAGGATGCGACTCACGCGGAGAAGGAGAAAAAGGTGGCTGCGATGCTGGAAGAGCTCAAGCAGATTCTGCCGCTCCTAAGCCGACTCACACAGGTCCGGTACTACGAAACCATGCTGGAGGAGGACGGAATTTCCGCGACTCTCAGCGGGCTCAAGCCCGCAGAACTCGCAACGAAACTGGATGCCCTGAAGCTCCCGGCAAAAACCGGCGAGACAGAAACAGAGAACTTCAGCCTCTCGGAACTTGCGAGGCGGTATCCGGACAATCGCGAGCTGCAGTCACTCCTTGGGCAGTTACCTCCGATATTGCAGAACCAGAGCCTGGGGAAACTGCACGTCATTCTCCACAATCCCGGCGACTATCGCACGCTCGAAAAGCAGATAAACAATCCAGATCTCAGCCGCCGGATTGCAGGCGGAGGCACTCTTCGGGGGGGACTCCAGACCCACGTGAGAAATCTCCGCGGGGAAATTGCGAAAGGGAGCCGGCGCTTCGCACTTCAGATTCCCAAGCAGACCACGCAGGGAGCGAATGAAATGGAGCAGAAAGCACTCGATCTCCTGAATAGAGGAGTGACTGCAGATGCCTCGGAAGAAGAGTCACGCAACTATGCAGACGTACTGGAGAAGCGCATGCGTGACATGTTCCGCGTCGGTGAACCGTGGGAGATGGCGGATGAAAAAAAGGGTGAACGGGAGAGCCGCGTCGCCAACTCGTTGTACCTAGGTATCATCATGGAACGGAGAGAACAACTCTTCAATAACCTCATGGAACGCAAGGAAGGAGAACTGCCAAACCTTGCCAAACTCGCGGAACTCCACGATCTCTACATGCAGGAAATCGCGGAGACTGTCGCATACCACAAGGAAGAGCTCCGGCTTGCCGGAGACCTCCTCTCTCTTCTCTACACCCAGAGACACATCGGGCCGGGAACGAGACCAAGGGAGATCCCCCGATTCATCAACAGACTCAATGCGCGTGAGCGGGCTGCCCTCGAACGCACGATCGGTGCGCCGCTCATGCGCGAACTCGAGGACGAGGGGCAGATCTACAGTGAAGGCCTGGACGGGTACATCACCGCTATCGAAAAAGCCTGTGATCGTCACAATACTTTCTGGAAAAACTTCAAGGAGGAGATGGTGCTGGGACTCGATGAGTGGTCAAAGAAGCTGGAACAGATTTTAGCCTGGTTCCACGGCTTAGCATGGTTTGTACCGGACATCACATTCTTCGAAGATAAAAAATGGAGCTACGGCGGTCTCGTAAGGTGGGCGGTAAAGAAAACTGCAGGTGAAGGATGGGTAATAGAGGAAGAGAAACTCAGAGAACTCATTGGGGAGTGGAAAGGGGAAATCCAGAGCATGAAACACACCATAGAAACTTTTGAGAAGAGCAGTGAACCGGAGCGTGAATCGGTACGGGCAGACACCAGAATGCTCAGGCAGCTGCATATGGGTATCCCATCCAAGGAACTAGCTCTCACTGGCAGAGAACTGGACCCGAATCAAATCGGAGCAGTGGTCATGAGCGAGACATTCTCATTCATCCCGGAAGAACTGAAGGAAGGGTACCGGAATGCAAAGGGAAAATATGATGCCGCAATGCGACATTTCAATGAGGGATTCAAGAAGTACTGCCAAGAAGTATTGGAAAATCCACGGATGTCCAAAGGTATAGAGCAGGACTATCGCAATGCCTACCTCGCAGTACAAAGATCAAAGGGAAACCCCCAAATGCTGCAGGCAGCCATGGAGAATTTGCGTACCGCAGAGATGGAGCTGAAGAATGTCTATGTAAGAGAAGGCGAGTATGAAAGAAATCAGCTCTCGGAAGCAATGGCCCGGTATCAATCTATCAATGAACAAATTATAAATCTCTACTTCAACAACTACTACCTCTCCCTAGCAGAGAACCCCAAGAGTGGCGTGCCGGATGCATTAAAGGAACATTACAGGACAGTGAGACAGGAGTTACTGAGCGCAAAGGAAGACCCAAAGAAGCTCAGAGAAGCAATGGAGAAACTCCGTGGAATCGAGTGTGAAATAATGAAAGGATATATTCGCTCTGCCATTCAAAATTACACGGAAGCAAAGCAGGCAGCTGAAGCTGCAAAAGGAACACCGCAGGAAGAACAAGCACAGGCAAAGCTCTACGTCTGGAAACAGAGAGCGGCAACTGCCTACCTGCGCATCCTGGAAGACCTCCAGGTCCATGATCTCCCCGGCCTCACCGGAGAAGTGGAGAAGCTCATGAACAGTCTCGGCGAGAAGGTGGGTAAGCACGCAGAACGGTTCCGGCAGCTGCAGATTATGGAATCTGCCGCATGGTCCACGGGAATCGGAGCAATTACAACCATCACAGAGCCCTTCGTGCTCTGTGGAATATTGAAAGGATGGGGACTCATACGAGGGCCTTTGGGTGCGCCCGGCCGGTGGGGCGCCAAGCAAATGGGGAGAGCGGGATGGTGGGCTCTCCGAAAAGGAATGACTCCGGTGAACCATCTTGTAAGCCACATTGACGAAGCAATGAAATTGCGCGGAGCAGCGCGTGCGGCCCGTCTTGCGGAACTCGCGAAGAATCCCATGCTCCGTGAGGCAGCGGAACTTAGCGACGACGCCTTACGGCTGCAGCGGGCTGCCAAGGCTGCACAGACAAGCCGCGCAGTGACATCCGGACTGGTTACGGTTGGCATTTTTATCGACCTCTACCTGATGTACGACAACCGGCAGCGTATCAGTGACGCAGAAAAGAGGGGAGACTTTGAGACGGCACGCATTCTGAAAAAAAAGGAGATCTCACTCGCGCTTGGAGGGGTGGGCGGCGCAGCCACATTTGGAATCTCATCCGCTTACGTTGCCGGACCGCTCGCACTTGCCCTCGGTGCAGGAGTTATGTACTCGGACATGCTCTACGAGCATGCAATCGAACTTAGCCGTAATGAGGAGGATTACCGCAGCATAGACTCGGGAACATTGCTCGAGCAGGCCCGCAGACTCACGAACGATGTATCGGTGTCCGAATACCTCTCGAGCGCCGTAACGGGGCGGGGAGCGGAAACGAGGCAAAGCCGCACAAGAGACATCTACCGCGCATACATCCGGAGAAACACTCCTGTCCCCGTGACGGATGAGATGATCGAGAACGCAGAACAACGCTTTGCCACCCTTGCTCCTGCAAGTCTTGACCAGTGGATGAAAAAATGCGGGTCGCGCGAAGAGGTAATTCGCTCATTCATTGCAGAAAAAATAGACGATCAGATGGGACAGAGCACAATCGAGAAAGAGGAATACATCCGTGCAGCGACAGGATTGACTCGCGCGGCGACTGCCGAAGATTTCCACGTGGCCGATGCCTATGCCGCTCTCTCACAGATGAAACGTGACTATGAGAGTGGCGGCCTGTCTCCGGTCGTCGAGTACGCAACCGGGCCGGAAAAAACTGAAACAATTGATTTCTCTGACTTGCCGGACCTCGGGGAGAATCCTGACGCAAGTCTTGGCATTGTCAGGAATCTTGCGCAGCAGTACGAGAGGTATCAGCTAGCACAGGTACGCACGCACTATCTCGTACTCGGCGAGACTCTCGGATGGGAGAAAGCATCAGAGTTCGCACGAAATGCTCTCATCATGCGATTACATCATGAGATTCTGGCAGCAGATTGCCGCATTGGCACCGCATTTTCCTCCCGGCCGGCGAACGCCGTCCGATTCCAGTTCTGGCTGGATATCCGGAAGATGTACCTTCCATTCATGCAGGTTCTCATGAACACAGAAACGAACATGAACGATATCCAATCAATGCTCGGCCGCATGGAAGGTATGATTAGAAAAGATCCAAAAGCCGTCTATGACAGCCTGGAAACACGAAATATGATGGCTGACAACTTCAGTCCTCTGAAATATGCATTGAACACCTTCACATACGCATCATGGAGTTCAGCGGAGAATGCCCGCATGCATGAAGAGTGCGTCGTGGCCGCCGAGCAGTCTCTCGCACGAAGGGCAGGAGTCCCGGATGTGCGGCTTGCGCTTGTGAATCTGGCTGAACAGCGGTAAATGTTGGTCTCTTTAAAAGCTCTTCCGCTAGAGGAACTGCTTATACCCTTCCGCTTCGAGCTCGTGTGCGAGCGCGGACCCCCCGCTCTGCACAATTTTGCCGCCAACCATGACATGCACGTGGTCCGGTGTGACGTACTCCAGGATGCGCGCATAGTGCGTGACGAGGAGAATCGCCCGCTCCGGGCTGCGGAGCGCATTGATGCCCTCTGCAACAATCTTTAAGGCATCGATATCAAGCCCGCTGTCGGTTTCATCCAGCAGCGCAAGTACAGGCTGGAGAACGCTCATTTGCAGGATTTCCGCCTTCTTCTTCTCTCCTCCGGAAAACCCCTGGTTCAGCGCACGCTCCGCGAAGGAAGGATCGATTTTGAGCTTCGCCATGTGCTCCTCCAGAAACTTCTTGAATTTGATGGGAGAGACTTTCTTGTGCGCAGGGTCACGCACAGCCATCTGCGCGTTGTACGCAGCGAAGAGGAAGTTGCGCAGTGTGACACCGGCAATCTCCTTGGGATACTGAAATGCGAGGAAGAGTCCTGCCTGCGCACGCGCATGCGGCTGCATGGCAAGGAGATCCCGTCCAAGAAAGTGCACACTGCCCGCCGTGATCTCATATGCCGGGTGCCCCATGAGCGCACTCACGAGCGTGGATTTTCCTGACCCATTCGGCCCCATGACTGCGTGCACCTCCCCCTGACCAATGCTCAAATCCACCCCGCACACCACCTCTGTGCCCCCCACAGCAATGTGGAGATTGGAAACCGAGAGAATGGTTCGGGAACCTTCCATAGAGTGGGAGCGCATTCTAGCCCGGTTCTGGCTGTACAGGAACGGAGAAGATGCACATAATACGGGAGCACATGGCAATGGTGACGTTCATTTACGGTGACCAGAAGAAAACCGTCAAAGGAGAAAACGGGCAAACATTGCTGCAAATAGGACTGGACAACGGCATATCGATAGAGCACGCCTGCGGCGGAAATGGCTTCTGTACCACCTGCCTGTGCAATGTGAGAGAAGGGATGAAAAACCTCAGTGAACGCAATACCCGCGAAGAGAATATGGGCATCGTGAGTGACCCGGAGAGGCTCGCCTGCCAGGCACAGGTGCAGGGGGATTGCACAGTAGAACTTACCGAGTACTAGGCGTGAAATCTCAAGGAAAGAAACGGCACCTTCATGCACTGGGAGTGAACCTGCTCCTCTGTATTGTTTCCGTGAGCGTGTTCCTTGGCGGAACAGAAGCCCTGGCGCGCCTGCATTACACACCCCAGAAAGTCAGAGAAGACAGCCTCTTTGAGTACGACAAGGACAAAGTATTCCGCCTCAAGAAAAATTTTTTTGGCTCGGACTGGGGAGGCACCTACTCAACGAACTCTCATGGCTTCCGCAGCAGTGAGATCACAAAAGAAAAACCTGAGAATACGAAACGCATCCTTATGGTTGGTGATTCTGTTACCTTCGGCGAAGGCGTGGATAACAATGAGATATTTTCATACTACTTGGAACGGCAGATGAACGAATACTACTCGGGAAGTGGGAAAAATGTCCGCATTGAGGTTTTAAATACAGCCGCACCGGGGAACTCCCCGTTCCAGGAGTACTACGACGTAAAACGTGGGTTAGAGTTTGATCCGGACCTCATTGTCCTCCAGATCACGCTGAACGACATCATTGATGCACAAGGAAAATGGATTTTTTCGGTTATGGGAACGGAAGAGAGCAAATCGAACGGTGTGAGCAGTTCCTACATAACCGGCAGAAAGAAATTGCCGCATCTCGACTTCCTACTCAAGCAACGAAGTGCCCTCTACCTCTTTTTGAAGGATATGAACTCACGTGTTCGGTTCAGGGACGCAGGCGGAGAACTCATAGCAGAAAAAGCGGCAGCAGAGGAAAATGACGATGCCATGCTGCTGATCCTGGAACCAGAAAACCCTGCAGTAAAAGAAGGAATGGAGTATGCACTCAGTTGGATACAGATAATGGTAGCACTAGCGGAAGAGCGTGATATCCCTTTTGTGCTCTTCGTTACCCCCTTTCATTTTCAGACAGGATACTACGAGCAAAACGCCTACCCTCAACATGAACTCAGGCGTTTTGCCGAGGAGGAAAATATTTACTTTGCAGATTTCCTCGCGGTACTGTGGCAACTCCTTATTGAAAGGAAAGGAGGAAAGAAAACTATCAACCAAATTATAGATGAGTGGCTGACAAGCCACTCCACTCTCATGGAGGATTTCCGCGAAGAGTTCTTCCTGGATTTTGTACATTTCAACCCCGAAGGACATAAGCTGGCGGCAGACACCCTGATGCCAATTGTGATTGAGGCACTGAACCTCCAGAACACAAGTGAGTAGCAGTAATGGTTGTCCCTGTATTCTTCCTGTTGTATAAAAGTTCTATGCCAGACAGAAACAAGAGTAGGAAAACTGCGTTGCGGGAGCTCGGCATCAATGTACTGCTGTGCATTGCTTCAGTAGGCCTCTTCTTGGGGGGCGCTGAACTACTAGCGCGCCTTTGGTATGCCCCTGAGCAGATAGAATCCCAGAAGGATTTCGAGTACGACAGGGAAAAGTTTTTCCGGTGGAAGCGAAACCTGCGAAGCGAGTACCGCGGAGTGCCCTTCTCGACGAATTCTTTTGGATATCGCACCCCAGAAATATCTGTGGAGAAACCAAAGAACACTAAACGCATTCTCATACTTGGAGACTCTGTCTCTATGGGATTCGCGCTTCGCGATCACGAGTCGTACCCGCGTTTTCTTGAAGAAGATTTGAATAATCATTTTGCAAAGCAAGGTGAACAACAAACTATCCAAGTTTTCAATGCCGCCACCCCGGGCAATGCAACATTCCAAGAATATCACGACCTCAAGAGAAACCTGCAGTTCGACCCCGACATAATCATTCTGCAATTTACGCTCAATGATGTTGTACCATCCCATGATGAAAGCATTTACCAGTTGCTCCATGAAGCCGACCTCACACACATAGAAAATAAATTCGCTCAGTTCCAAGACTACCTCTGGGGAAAAAAGAAGCTCCCCCGACTCTTCTCAATAGATTACCGCCTCAGACAACACAGTGCCCTCTACCTCTTCCTGAAAGATGTGTATAGCCGGATGCAATTCGGGGATACCACGGGTAATAACATTGTGGCAAACGCACAGAAAAAGGAGATAGTACTTGTGAGAGATCTTGTCAGTAAGCCCACCAACCCCGAGATTGAAGAAAGCTGGAAAACTACTCTCGGCCTGATGCGAGAGATGACAAATCTCGCGAACCAAAGAGGGATTCCCTTCATTATCCTAGCAACACCCTGGGACTTCCAGATGGAACGAACGACGCAATCCGCACATCCACAGAATATTCTGAAAAAATTCGCACAGGAGCAGCACGTGTTGTATATAGACATCCTCGAACAAATGCAGACGGAATTCGCACTGTCTCGGGTGGGGGAAGAAACCAATCCGGAGACTATCGCACGAGTGATTTCAGAGACAAGCCAGAGCAACCCAAGCGCTCTGAGAGAGTACTGGTACGCACTTTTCCAGGATTTCTGCCATCCGACAATCGAAGGACACCGATTCATAGCAAAAGCCATTCAGCCCGTTGTGCTCGACACGCTGCGCAAAACCAAGGAATGAAAATGACAAGCATTGCGAATTGAGAAGGAACCTTGCTTCCTGTACAACAATGGCATGCGAAATCCGACTTCCGCATGGAATGCCCGTGCGAAGGAGTTTACGGTAAACCTCCTCCTTTGCACTCTCTCAATCGCAATCTTCTTTGGAGTTGCAGAACTACTTGCACGAATATGGTACACACCCGAGGAAATCCGATCCGAAGGGCATTTTGAATTCGATGTAGAGACCATTTTCAGGCAGAAGAAGAATCACGCAGGTACATATTTCGGTGTCCCATACACTACGAATTCCTACGGACATCGCGGGAGCAGGGATTATTCCGTGGAGAAACCCAAGAACACCATCCGGATACTTGTCTTAGGGGACTCAGTCGCCTTTGGAACAAAAGTGCTAGATAGCGAGGCATTTCCTGTACTTCTGGAAGAAAAACTCAGCCAGTATTTCACCGACCAGCACACAGCAATTTCTGCCGAAGTGATCAACGCTGCAGTCCCTGGCAATACTCCCTTTCAGGAATACCACGACCTTCAACGATCTCTCCTCTTCAATCCCGACCTTGTCATTCTCCAATTCACACTCAACGATGTGAGGGAAAACTATGGGACATGGCAATTGCAAAACATGGGCTTTAATGAGGCATATACCTCGCAGGCACAGTTTTTTGATTATCTCTTTGGGAAGAAGACACTCCCATTGGCTTTCCGCGCCGACTATCTGCTCAGGCAGAAAAGCGCGTTCTATCTGTTCCTAAAAGATCTGGGAAATCGCATTCGGTTCCGCGATGCAAGCGGTGAACATATCGCAGATATTGCACAGCAGATGGAAGCAGGATTCGCAGAGGTATTGGTAGATGACCCGCAGAATCCTCAGATACTGCAGGAGTGGGAATACGCGCTCAGCTGGACTCGCAAGACAATACAGATAGCCAAGGAGAACAATATCCCCCTTCTCCTACTTGTGACACCCTTTGCTTTCCAAATCAGCCGCCCAGAGGAAACAGCGCACCCACAGCGCATCATGCGGGAGCTCGCGGAGGAACAGAACATCACATATGTCGATTTGTTGCATGCACTCTTCGAAGAATACGCTGCCTTCACGGGAGAAGGGGGGAACACGTCTGAAATCATTGCCCAAACCATCCAGCAGAACCCAGAGAAGCTCCAGGATTTTTGGTCCAGCCTCTTCTACGATATATGCCATGCACTACCGTCGGGACACAAGCTTATTGCACGCATCCTGCAGCCCGAAGTCCTCAAAGCTCTGCATAGGACAGACATAGCAGAGCTGCCCCTTACTCAGGAATCCTCTTACCGATGAAGAAAACTCGCACCACCATTCAAACCTCGCCCCACACACACTGGTGTACAAGACTTGGAAAAAATTTGCTCCTCAGTATTCTTTCTATTTGCCTCTTCCTTGCCGGAATGGAACTGGTCGCACGTATTTGGTATTCGCCACAGAAACTTTCAGACGCAAGTATTTTTGAATACGACAGTGAAAAACTGTTCCGCTTGAAAAGTAACCTAACCACAACCTTCAAAGAAGTCCCCTTCACAACCAACGCTTTTGGCTACCGCGACAATGCGGTGCCTATGGCAAAACCAAAAGACGCCAAACGGGTACTCCTTGTAGGAGATTCTATCGCGTTCGGATTCCGTGTACTCGATAGTGAAACTTTCGACACATACCTCGAGCAATCGCTCAACAATCTCTTCGACGAACGAGGAGAGAACACCACTGTGGAAGTCATCAACACAGCTGCCCCAGGGAACTCGCCGTTCCAGGAATACCATGATCTTAAAAGGGGGCTGGCATTTGAGCCGGATGTCGTACTACTGCAACTCACGCTCAACGACATTATTGAAGAAAGAGGCTTCTGGATATTCGAGGAAATGGGCATAGCTGGAAAACAGGGCAGCAACAGTGCAATGGAGAATGCCGACTACATTTTCGGTACTGCAAATTTCCCGCATATTGATACCGTCCTCAGGCAGAGAAGCGCTCTCTACTGCATGCTGAAGGACTGGGGAAGTCGCATCCGTTTCCGAGACCCCGGTGGAGAGCGGATTGCTGAGAAAGCTCAGAATGAAGAAATATTTTCCGTGTTATCACTCGTCTATACCCCCAACCACCCTACAGTTCTTGCTTCATGGCAAAGAGCATTGGGGTGGATCCAGAAAATTACAGAGACTGCGGAAAGAGAGAATGTACCTCTGATCATCCTCCTCACTCCCTATAATTTTCAGTTCCCGCTCAGTAAAGAAACTGCCGTCCCACAACAAACTCTTAGTGTTTTCGCGCAGAATCGGGAAATACCCTTCGTGGATCTCCTCGCCATTCTCCAGGAGCAATTTGCATCTAACTTGATAGGTAAAAATCCCGATGGGAGAAATACGGATGAAATCATCGCCGAGAGCATTGGGAAACAACCGGAGCGCTGGAGAGACTTCTGGAACACATTTTTCCTAGATTATGATCACCCCTCACCTGCTGGAAATAGATTCATTGCGGATATTCTGCTCCCCATTGTTGCTCATACTCTGGAATAAGGCCTGCAAAGACCACAGAGTATGGGATTGATCCACCCCCCTTCTTCCTGTAAAAAGAGTCCCATGTCTGACCAAGAGAAGCCATGGAAACACTTGCTGCGCGGACTGGGGATCAACCTCCTGGTTTGCATAGGTTCTGTGAGTATTTTCCTTGGAGGAACAGAACTTGTCGCTCGTATCTGGTACACACCGCAGAAGTACGAGTACACGGGCATGTTCGAATACGACAAAGAGAAGGTATTTGGCTTAAGAAAAAATATCGATGACATCTACCGCGGTGGGCACTTTACGACAAACTCCTTCGGTTTTCGCGGAAGAGAGACCTCTGTAGAAAAACCCCCAAAGACCTTGCGTGTCCTCATGGTCGGAGACTCTGTTACCTTCGGCCACAGCATGGATAATGAACAGACGTTTTCCTCTCTGCTCGAGGCAGCACTCAACAAACATTTTTCCGATGAAGGAGAGGGGGATAGTACCGTCGAAGTAGTCAATACCGCAGTCCCCGGGAATGCTCCGTTCCAGGAATACCACGATCTCAAGCGGGGTTTACAGTTCAACCCGGATGTCATAGTCCTCCAAGTGACCCT
>Ga0210057_1005347_pt1 | contig 16539 bp, 15 predicted proteins | sample CryGeyCG2114_010_2_FD_183968 | JGI IMG/M metagenome (GOLD analysis project Ga0210057, IMG submission 183968) | Groundwater microbial communities from aquifer - Crystal Geyser CG10_big_fil_rev_8/21/14_0.10 (SPAdes) (version 2) | ecosystem: Environmental > Aquatic > Deep subsurface > Groundwater ...
TGATCAAGGAAAAATACTTGGGCAGATTTAGCAGGATCTACATATTTCATGGCATCATTTAATTGTGTAACTCCAACACCACCATAGAAATCCATTTTACATTGTCCTGTAAAAGCAGCTCCTGTATCTTCTGCTCTGTAAACTCCATTCCAAGAATTTCCTTCTCCAAAGTATACATACATTAGTGTATTCTCTGGAACATAACAATTTGATTTAGGATCAGTGTTTACAGCTACAGTCCATTGTCTTATAGGATCTGTTCCTGACGAAGTTTGGCCACGAACGTATCCCTTAATTGATTTGCTCGCGGTTTGAGTTGGTTCAATAGTATTGTATTTGTAAAGTTGGGTTGCATATATTCCGCTCCCTTGACATAGTGTGTCCTCATAAAATCCTCTATCTGCTCTATTAATACAACAGAATCCTCCGCCCGCAGCCAAACATGATTGTTTTGAGGAAGCGTCTTTGTAAAAATCGCCTATTTGCGACTTGCTTGTAAAACAATCTCCTTTTGTTGGAGAACACCAATTTTGTGTATCTTCATAAACTGCAGTATAATAAACAGTTGGCACAACAGAGAAAGTTGGTTTTTTATTTTTTATGTCCTCGTAATTAACTGATGCGTGCAATTGTGCTGCTTCTTGTTCTGTTACTTTTTGATCTTTTATAAAATTGGTTGATTGTGTTTGCGGAGTATTAGTATTTGTGGCTAAATTAGGTGCAGAAGTAGGTTGTCCTGCGTTTTGTTTTAGTGTTTGTATCAAATTCAATAATTTTTGTTTATCGAACGCCGGACCAGGATCTTGCTTATCCGGACTTATGTCTGAATGATATATTATTGTTGCATCATTTAATTCTAGATTATTTCTTTTTTGAATTTGTCTTTCTTGTATTTCTATCAGTAATTTTGCCAGAGCATTCATTTGTTGGTCCGTATATACTTCCCAACACTTTTCAGCAATGTCAGTGCATTGAACATTTTTATTTTTAGTATCCCATCCTAAGTTGACAAAACTTATTCCTATTGATCTTGAGTTGTAACCATCTATACAGCCTTTCTTTTTAACACCGTTCCTATAACAACCTGCATGTTGTGCGGATTCATCTTCTTCAACTAACTGATATATTGTTCCATCTTTATCGATAATAAAGTGATAACTCAAACCTGCACTTGATAGTGTATCAAGTGCGGATTGCACTGTCGATCCTGCAGTATAATGTATAACTATCGTATCAATAACTGATGATCCTCTAGATAAACTTGAATATCCTGATGTTTTTTTGTATCCTTCGGGCGTGTCCACAAATGTTCCTGGAAGTATATTAGATGCTGTTTTTTGTGCTATTTGTTGAGGATCATAGTATGCCGCAGTTTCAGAGTAAATTGGAATTTTCAATGGCGATATGGAAAATATTTTTAATTGCAAATCTTCAGAATTTTTGCTTACTAGCGCATCATAAGAGTAGGAATACAAAGGCAATTCTGGATATACGTAAGTTGCTTTTTTGAATTCATTTAGGAATTCTTCTTTTAGCGATTCATAATATGAAGGAGCACATTTGTCTAATTCTTGTCCATCATTAATAAGAGGATATACTATTATTCCGCAAGGATATTCTTTTTTTGTATCTTCATCTTGTCCGGCCGTAAATCCTCCTTTTTGATTTGAAGTTATTATTGCTCTATCCGCAGATAGTTTTACATTTATATCTAAATATAGCATAGATCTTTCTGCTAGCTCATAGGCATCAATTATTTTTTTTTGAGAGGAACCAACGTAATCAAGATTAGAGACATTTTTATTCATGAATATTATTGAGTATCCGATCATAAATAATAGTATTAAAGCTAAGAAGTAGAAGAATATTGCACCTTTTTTTCCGTTTATTATTTTTTTCATTTTCAAGTTTTGACTACCAAATATTTATTATCAGTTTATTGAATTCCTCTGCTTAGCGCTAAATTCCAATTTACGTTCTGCAAAAAATCATCAGTTTTGTCTATTTTTTTTATTGTTACATTAATTATATCTCCATTTCCATCAGGAATACTTACTCCCGGAAGATTTGTTAAACCATTGGGAATTTTTACAGAAGGATCACTCTTTAAGTATTCCCAATATTCTATTTTTGGATCCTTTATTATTAAGACCCAAGTTCCTTTTGATGCTCCATAAAGTTTGTCAAGTGTTTTGTTGAGTGCAATACCCGCAGGCTTGTAGTCTCTAGTATCTTCTTGTTTGATTATTATCTCAAATATTTTTTCTCCGGTTTCTGTTTCTTGATCCAACATAAGTCTAGTAATTTTCACAGTTTCTTGCATTTTCAAATCGAAATCTGTTTGAATTTTCTTTTGATCGGTATTAGCTGCTATTAAGATTATTAATACAACTAAAAGAACAGTTATCATGATTCCTCCAACTAATAATTCCCCAAAATCATCCATTGTTCCTTTTTTTCCAACAATCTTTAGTTCTTGTTTCATATTAATACCAATAAATTATACTTATCAATCCTTGAGCAATTGTTCCATTTTTTTCTACGACGTGAACTGGTAGAAGTTTTGTTGTTTTTTGTGTTGAGCTGATTTTTGATTTTATATTATCAGTAGTCAACTCTATTTCATCATTTTCATAATTTAAAAGCAAAATTATTCCTCTTTGTCCAGTTTCTTTTGTACTAAAACATTCTCTAAATCTTTCGTCATTAAATTTTTTTAAATCAATGTAGCCATTGTATGTTCTTCCACTTATTTCATCCTGATACGTAAAACAATTTGGAGAACCAAGAACTCTTGATTCATATGCGGAGTCTTTAACCCCCTCTATAATTGTGACTTTGCTAGTTAATAGAAGACTTATTACATATATAGATAATGCTAAAAATATTATGATTGCTGGAACTACAAAGAACGTCCAGAAGAATTGAGTATCTGTTTCAGTATCTCCTCCTTTTTTACTTAGTTTGTGTTTGAATTTGTTTTTTCTGTTCAATTTTTAACACCTTTTTTTAGAGCATCAGATATTATTATACCATATTTTTCCATTTCAGTGTACACTTGTGGATCTATAGGTTCTGATTGATTCATTTGTTCTTTTAATTTATCCAAAGATCCAAATAACATAGCCAGGGTTTTATCTTGTTGAGCATCATTAATTTTTTCTTTCTCATTGAAGTTTTGATTTCCTTCAAATCCTGAGTTAAGATAACAAACTATTCTTGACAATCCTGTCTTTGTCACATCATACTTTATGGTTAAATTATTATTTTCTGCATTTTCATTAAATTTTAAATTTATTATGAAGTCCGCATTATTTTTTTCACCTATAAAGAAATGATCTTCAGGTTTATTTGAAAGAACCATTGTTTCTTTTATTTTTTCTAAGTATTTTTCAGTAGAACCACTAGAATATGTTATTGCAAAAACTAAATCTTCTTTGTTAGGAATTGGAAGTGAATTGCAATATTCTTCATCACTCGATGCGCCACCTTCTCCTATTGTTAACATGTTTTCGTAGAAAAAGAACATTACGGATACAGTGTTTCTTATTTTTGAGCTGGGAACACTTACTCCTCTCATGGGCATGAATTTTTCAGTCACCGTATTTTTTGTCGAGGAGATTGTTACACTTCCTTCATCCACATTTATTGTTTTTGTTTCCAAATTAACAGGATAAGAATAGTATAACTTGTAAGGTGATGCGCTTATTGTCTCTATTAGAAATGCTACATCTTTAGCTAAAACCATATTTTCTGCATCTTGCATTTTATTTATTGCAACTGATCCTGCAGCAATCAAGATAATCATTGAAACAGCCAATTCTGCAAATATGAAAAGATTCTTCTGTAAAGTGTTGTCTACATCTGCAGATCCTTTTTTGTTTAAACGCATACTTTCCCCACTTTCTTTTATTTTTTATGTGAATATTTCTTATGTAAATAATGTAATATTACAATTTGATTTTAAACAAACACCTATTTTTCCGTTAGCATCAGAGTATACTACTGCATCTATGAATCGTAACGGAGAATAGTCCATATATCCTGAAACAACAAGAGGATGACTTACTTTTACTTGAGAAACGCCTCCACCTCTTCCACCATTCGTAGTTGTAGATATTATGTACTGTTCATATTTAGTGTTGTCTATTTTATCAGATCTTAGTATAATAAATCCATTTGTCCAGTAGTGATCTTTTCTCTCAGTCACACCATCAGGAAGATTTGCTGTTCTGCCCATATTATCATCAAACACATCTGGCATTTTCATATCTCTAAATTCCACATCTTCAAGACTTGTACATACTAGTTCTTTTTCACAAACTATGTGTGCATCTTGGACAGTCATTTGAGGATAATCTGCTTTAGTCATATAATTGTATCCTCGGCACAAGCACAGGCAAGCTTTGTCTATGTTGCATTTGTCAGGTTTATCCATAAAGAATCCTTTCATGAAGAATACATTTTTTTCTTCGGGAGTAAATCCCTGAAAAGTGTATTGAAAATTTGCATCAGCTCCAGGATTAAAGCCTATTAGCGCGGTTTCTTTATCTATATCTATACTTATGAATTTTTCACTTAGTGATGTTTCAGAAACAGTTTCTATTGTAGTTTTTAGTAATTTTAAACTTTCATCGCTTTGGTTGTTGTTCTGTGAAAATATGTTTATTATCAAGAAAATGGTTGCCGCCAACATTATTCCAAATATAATTAGAGAAGTTAAAGAATTGTACAACCCTCCTCTTTTATTTCCAATTATTTTGACTCTTCCTCTTTCATTAATTTTACTCATAGTAATTCTCTAAATTTCTTGACACTTAAACTGTAGGACATTTACTATTCATTTCGGACGTCTTTTTGTAAATGCATAATTTTTCTCCACGATATTCTTTTACTTCAAATCCTGCAAACTTCTGTTCAGTTATTATTTTATTGCATTGTTCTTCGCTAAATCCTGATTGGCAATACAAGTAACCATCTACAGATATTTTTTTATTATTTTGATTTGGAGGAGAACCGCACGGACATGGATCTATCATGTTGTTGAATTCATCTCCATCAGAATTTACAGTTATTGAGTTACTTGCATCAGTTATTGTGTTTGTGTCTGTTTTTCCCACAATTGTAAAATATATTATTATTATAAGCACCGCCGCAAATGCGCCAATCACTATGTTCCACATTCCGCCTTTTTTATTCATTTTATCACCTTTATTAGTTTCATATTTTCATATTTTTATTTTTTCACAAATACACATATACTTTTCGATCATATCAAATCTGCAGAGGAGTACCCTCTACATATTGCTCCTTTTAAATCTCCGGTTAATGCACTGTACAAATTTCCATTAGATGATTCTTTATCAAGGCATCCTTCAGTTATTGCTTTGTTTTCAACATTACAGACAGAATTATCACTTGTTGGAATTAAACATAATGAGTTTCCATGATCATCAAGTACTTTGAAAATATAATAAGTGTATCTATCTTCTCCGGGTTTGAAATCAACTGTGTAATCTTGAGTTCCGTCTGGTTTGAGAAAAAAGGTTATTTTGTCAGGTTCATAAAGATTTATTCCTTCAACATTTTGTTGAAATCCAAATTTATCTATTATTCCTTCTAGATCTGAATTGACTACTGCCCGGTCTAGTAATATTTCTGCACTCGCATCATATATTACGCACGGAGAATAATTTGAGATGTAATACTTTGAGCTCGCAGGCAATCTTGTTACAACTTTATTTTTTGTTGGATCTTGATCAGCAAGTTCTCTTGTTTCCATTAGTTGTAAAGACATCCCAGTAGACTCTTTTCTTATTCTTATTGAAAATTTATTATCAAAAAATGATGTGGGCAGAGCTGAAAAGCCTCCGAAACAATTTCCTTTCGTATCACTAATAGGTATATCTTCTGGAACATATGCTGCGCGATTTTCCGCAGTTCTGTTGAATTGTTTTACAATATCTTGAAATGATTCCATAGCTTGTGCTCGTTGTGCATTTATGTTTATTTCCCAAGGATATGGATCTTGTTCGGGTAGAGAGAATGTGTTAGATATTGAATCCCACATATCAGTATATATTTCAGGTCGTAAAAATGCAGCATATATTAGAAAAAAAACTAATAGTGCTCCAACTACACTTAAGACTAAACCGAATATTCCTTTTTTGTTCATTTTCAAAATAATACGCCTAGGTATCCTGTCATTTCTTTCACAATGTTTGGAAATATGAATCCAAACATTATTACCAAAACTATTGCTATAATTATTATCCAAATTGCAAGCATTGGTACGTCCATTTTTTGTCCTCATTCATTTCTTTTATTTTTTATTTAATTTAATTTAAATGCGCAGCGAGTCGTTAACTAATCAACTTTGCAGTTACTTGATACTTCTGATGCTCTTGTTACTAGTATATAATTTGGTCTATCTGTTTTAACATTTCCTAATATTGCATTTAAACCATCTCCCAGAGTTTCTGAACTTCCAAATGCAATTACATCCGCAGCTAGAACAAACTTTGTCGTTGTTCCGCCCGTAAAATAAATTATTGCAGCACTTAATGCTGCAACTCCTGTGGCCGCCGCAGTTGATCCGGGATTTGCTAATATACCGTCTAACCAAGTTGTTTGACTGCTACTACTCATATATGCAACAACATATTTTTTCTCTGAAACTATGTGATCAACAATTGAAAAAGTTGTTCCTCTATTTGAAATGTATGCATAGTATGATCTGCTGTCAATACCTAGATGTGCTAAATAATCATATTCACCAGCCAATTTATCCTCTATTTTTTTAAGTAATTCTACTATTCTATTATTTAGATCTTCATTTGAAACTATTTCTCCTGCAAATGCTTGGCTCATCATATTACTTAGGTCGTATTCATTAACATATTTTTCTAAGTCCGCACCCATTTGTATTCGTATTTTGCTTGAATCTAAATCTATTAAAACAAGAAGCGCATCATATTTGTCTTTTTCCGTGTTAAGGCCTATGTTTTCTATGAATCTTCTTGCTCTCGATTTGTCAAGCGAATCAAATTTGTCCGCAACTAGAACAAGAAGACTTCCTGCATCTTTCTCCAGTAAATGATTTCCTATTTCTCTTACTTTGTTTTTTGTTTCTTGAGATATTACTCCTGAAAAATCTTCTAAGTAGTCTCCAGAAATATATTGAATTTGACTTAATCTTACTTCTTGAACAGATGGAGGCAAAACAATTTCATGTTCAAATTCATAAATATCTCCTACATAATTTATGGTTCCTCCCCCTGACAATAGTTTTGCATTGTAATTATTTCCCATCATGTAGTTGTATAGTTCTTGAGAAGAAATAAACTTTGGACTTCGCGCAGGTTCTTGAAAGAATGTTTTATTTTTTTGACCTTCATCCAAATTATCTCTTATTGAGAAAAAATAACATACCCCGCATCCTTTTTGATTTTGAGTACTGTCAAAAAGATCAGTTATTCCTCCTTCAGCATACATCCACCAACATTGAGCAGCCATGTCAGCTATTTGTCTTTTTATTGTTTCTCTGTCTGAATCAAGATTTCCTTTATCTATTGGTTCGCAAATCAGAGGCGTGGCTTTAGAAAAGACTTCTATGTTATTTATTACCAGATTTGCTTTTCCTTTTATTATTACACTATCTCTACACACTGATTCTTGAGCCGCGGTAGAGCCTGAGTTTATTATTATATATATTACAGATAAGATTATTAGAAATCCTGCAATCCAAAGTAGTAATTCCACAGGAACTTCAGGTGCAGACGCTGATTCCCCTTTTTTATTAATAGATTTAGACATTTCCCACCATCTTAAGAGTTATTAGCACAAGTAAAGTTATCAGAATTCCTGCTATGATCAATCCCGACAGTACTTTTAAAGATATGCTCATTTGTCCTCTATGTTCCTCTTGTCTTCACGAGTATATAAAAGTTTTGTAAACTTCTGAGAATAACTTGGGTTTATTAGAGCAGGATACAATTTCAAGAAATTTAAGAGGTTTGTTGCACCAGGAAGTTAACTGATGTTGAAGCGACAGTTCCGCCAGTCAAGTTATGAACAACAACAGTCATTTTGTAGACGTTTTGATCTCCAGAAATAAATTGAGGAGTTAAAGCTATTTGTTGTTGTTTAGAATTTGAATTTGCAGCATCTGAACATGGTGCATCTATCATTTGAAGACTCATTCCTTGTACTTGAGTTAATTCAGAATTTGAAGAATTTAGCATTTTTATTGTGCAATACAGATGATCTTGTTGAGCTGCCCATACTCTGTAATTGTATGTTTGACCCGCTGTTAAAGTTTGAGTTGTTCCTCCAAGTATTTTGGTTACATCATCTTGACCTTTTCTAATTTCTATAATTGGAGTTCCTTGACCAGTCGTAGTTGTTCCTCCAGAATTAGAGGCACCATTTGAGTTGCCATTAGAGTTGCTATTTGAATTGCCGTTAGAATTACTATTAGATGCAGAGTTTGTAGAATTTGAAGAATTCTTGTTCTGAAGATCGTCCAAAGATAAACAGCAAATTCCATCCTGTTTTTTTCCGGCCTTGTAACAAGTTTCGCTCATTTTTGTTTCTCCGACTTCACAAGTAGTAGAGATTCTACAAGTGCCTTTACAGTCGTCTTTTACTAGTTTCCAACCAGCATAAGTATTCGTAAGAATTCCGAATGTTATTACTATAATTGCAATTAAAATAGTTATAGAAAGTATTGTTTCCCAACCCATTCCCCTTCTATTCATTATTTATTCTCCTGTTGCTAGAAGTTTACAACACTCGTATGTTGCAGATGAGCTTTGTGCACATACCCCTTCAGGAATATTTTGTCCTACTGGACAAGTCAAACTTGGAACACATTTTCCGCCTTTTTGTACACAATCAAGTCCTGTATCTAGGTTCTTTGTGCTCTTTCCTAATAACACTACAAGTATTATTAAAATTAAAAGGGCTAAAGCCGCTACAATCAGTATGTTAACGCTTAATTCTCCTTTCTTCATGAGTTTACACCTCTAAATTTATTGTTTAATACAACAAACATCTGAATTTGATGTACATTTTGCAGTCATGTGTTGTATATAAGTTATTCCGCCATCAGGATCATTTAAATCTGAGCATCCTAGTTCTTGTGGTTGACAAATTCCTTGTAATCCTTGACAAGAAGTTCCCAATCTCAGGTCATTTCCTGTTTTAAATAATAATACTGCTAAAATAACTAGTATAATAAGTGCTATTGCGGCCACGATTATTATGTTAACGCTTAATTCTCCTTTTTTCATCAGTAACACCTCTTAAGAGTATTTTCTTATATCATCGAAAGGCCTATATAAATCTTTCTAAGAATTTAAGGATTTATCTACAGATTTTTAGAGTCAATTTCATTGAACTAAAGGTTGTTCCAAAGGGAGTTATATCTGTAGTTACACTTTTAGTTTTAGCAGGGTCACAGCCAGTTTTGTTAAAATCTGTTACAAGTTCAGAATCACTTGAGATTTGTAAGGTATAGTTGTAGTTCCACTTATCTAGCGTCTCTTCTAAAATTCGGTTTATTGAATTATTTGCAAGCTGGCAAGAAGTTTGGCCTGCACAATTTACTTCTTGTGTAAATGCACAGTCGCTCAAAAGGTCTCTGATAGATCTTGAACAATTTGTTGTTGTTTCCAAAAGAGTAGTTCCGAAATTTCCTGTGGTTTGTGCATCTTTGAAATCTTGTTTTACTGGTGCTTCATTTACAGAATTTTTTAAGTTAAATGAAAGAGAAAAGAAAATAACTAAACTTATGAGTATTACTATTACAAGCAATCCCATTATTTCTATTTGTCCTTTTTTTCTTATTTGTTTTTCGTTCATTTTTGTTTTTAGTTATTTTAGTTGTATGTTCTTACTTCCATTATTGAAAAATAATTTATCTTTGAAACTGGATCCGATACTGTTAATGGGAAAAATATTGGAGAAGAGGATTTATTTTCAGAATTATTAAAGTCGTATAACACTATGTTCTCTACATACGTATCGTTTACTATTATGTTTACTTCTATCTTCGAGTTTCTAAATGTGTTGAAATAATATTCTTTTGAGGAATATAAATTCTGACTCACAGTTTCACTGAATGCGGAAAGTCTGTACAAATCTAGACAAGTACTTACTTTAGCAGAATATACTGAGCATTTTAATTCGTCCATTCCTGCAGCAAGTACTGCGATTTTCATTCCATCTATTTCTTTTTGTTTTTCGTTGTCTTTTTGTAATCCCGCTATCTTTGAATTCGCTGCGTAAACTATTCCGAGCACTATTAAAATTATTAGAATTATAACTACTGTTACGGTTTCTCCGCTTTGTATTTGTCCTTTTTTACTTATATTCAATTTAATCAATCTCAATTATTTATTCAAATATTATTTAATCTGATTCAGTATAATAATGTACAATCACTTCTCAATATATTTTCGTTTACTCTTTGTAAATCAGTCATTGAATCGTAAAATTTCTTGTAGTTCTTAGTTGTATCTGAAGTCTCAAAGTTGCTTGCTGATTCTGTGAGATTTTGAATATATCCTTGGGTCACTAAACCGTAGAACGTTGAACATCTTCCGGTGTATGTTAAATCGTATTGGTCTTTCAATGCTTGTGTTCTTAGTAAGTTAGTTTGCGCAACTATTTTTGTCTTTTCCAGAACTTTACTTAGTCCGCACGAATATAATTCTGAATTTCCGGAAACGATTCCTGCAAATAAAAGTTCTTGACCTACATATGGTTTATTTATTGATGTAGATGATCCTTCCTCATAATATTTTAAGTTTCCATATCCATACACATCAGAAGCAGTCTCACTAGATACAACTATTATTGCTTGAGTTTTTTTTCTAACTTCATTGTTTATGTTTGATGCTACAGGCAATGCATCAGTTATTATAATATATTTTCTAAACCCTTCATCAATTATGTCCTGGCTGGACGTTACATTTTTTTTGGAAAATTTATCTGGAAAATCTTCATAGAGTTTTTCAATTTTTGGATCTGCAGTTATGAAAACATACTGATTTTTTTCATCAGAAAGATATAGTATGGAAGATACTGGAAATGGTGCTGAAAAAGTTTTCGTCCAACTTACTAATTTTGCTTTGCCTATCGTTTCTGGTGCGAAGATGTGTTCGTTTTCTAGGTAGTTTTTTGTTGAACTGTCTTTAAGAGCGTAGTAATGTCCTTCTTCGGTGCAGTAAAAATCTAGTTCATAATTTGGTGCGTCGTGAATTTGTACTGAATCTGGATTTTGTTGTATTACTGCGAAAACTGCGTCTAATCTTGCACTCGCTTTTTGCGCAAGTTGAGTTTTAGAAGAGTCAGTTTCTTTTGTTAAAGAAGTTATAAAGAATAATAATATTATTGCGCCCACAATGAGGACAAATATCCAATTGAAACTTATTTGGAGTTGACCTTTGTTATCTTGTTTTTTTGGGCGCATCTTTTTTGCCTATAATTGTTATCTTATTATCTTTTTATAAATTCAATTCAAGATTTACTTACTTGAACTATTCCTTTTCCAATTCCTTCTAAGACTATGCTAAATTTACCCGCAGTATTATTTACACAAAAGAATTGATCTTTTACTTCCAAATTATCTTTAGTCAATAAGGGTTTTATTGTTGTCCCTTTTACTACAAAAACGTTGTCTTTTGCTCCTGCTTGATATGACTGTAGTATTAAAGGATTTGTAATTTTTGTTTCCGGATTTGTAACTGTTTTATTCACAAAACATATTGCGTCAACATCACAAGGCACTCCCAACGGAGTTCTATATATATCGCCATAGCCAGAATTTCTTTCTAATAATTGACTAAAATCATTTTTGAATGTTGCTTCATCCACAGCGCAAGACTTGTTCATTATATCGTTTATAGATTTGTAGCCCAATAATAATATTGCTCCAACAACTAAAATTACCATTATGTATATGAATACTTGTTGAGTTTGTGCTTTTTTCATTTTATCATCTTGTTAGTTCATCTATCGAATTTATGCATCATAGATAGTTAATTTTTGTAATATAGTCACACATAATTTATAATATATATTATTTTGTAAGTTTACTTTTTAGACTTAGATTTGGCTTTATTTACCTTTGCTAATTTTTTGAATATATCTTCTTCAGGTTTATTTTTGCCGACGGCGTTTACTTCAACATATTCTTTTTTTATGATAGGATCTGGTTTTTCTTTTGTAGCTTCTTTTTGTATTTTAACTTCTCTTGGAGCTTCTTTCACAGGAGATTTATAAGATGTTGAGTTACCAAACTCTTCAAATAATTTTTTTCTATCTATTTTCTTGGATTTGGATGATGATTGCATTTTCTGTTCTCTAATTTGTAATTCTTCTGGAGTTAGATTTTTTCGTATATTTACTATCGATTCTGGTCTAGGCATAGTTTCATCTATTGCAAAATCTTCCAAATCTTTAGATTCTTTTGATGAACTATTACTTCCAGAAAATACTTGAGAAAAATCTTTATCTTTCAAGTAAGAGTAGATCAAAATTCCAATTCCTCCTAAAAATAAGAGTCCGCCTAATGCTAATAAAATTATTGCAACCATATTTAATTTTTCGAAAGTAGGGACGCTATTTTTATCAAGAGGATCAGTTCCGCTTTTACATTCTTCTGCATTTGTATATCTGTCTTTATCAGGATCTTCATTTGCATTTGCACAAGTAGGACAACCAAAATACTCTTGCTCACAAGCATCGGCCATTCCATCTCCATCAGAATCAATGGATGGATCTATTGCACAAGATTTGTCCTGATCACAATAATTAGAAGAACAGTCGGAATTTGTTAAACAGGCTTGTTCTAAATCACAGGCTACACAATCTGAGCCTCCACAATTTAATGATGTTTCAAATCCATCTTTTTTATTATTAGTACAAGATGGAGCTGCACAAGTATATGTATTACAATTTTTGGAGCTACAATCTGAATCAGCTATGCATCTACTTCCTACATCGCATGTTTGACAGAGTGATCCTCCACAATCTATTGCTGATTCTTGTCCGTTTTTTATACCATCAGAACAACTTGCTTCTTTACAAGTTCCAGCATAACAATAATTTGATTGACAATCTGAGTTTGCTAAACAAGCATCGTTTAAGTCACAAGATGCACATTGCCCTCCACAATCTACATCAGTTTCATTTGTATCTTGTACCCCGTTGTAACAATATAGAGGATATGTAACATCATATATTTTTGAAGATGTTGCATTATTGTTGTTATTATCATATACCGCAATACACAATCTTGAGGAATTTTCAATTGTTATTGGATCCATTAAGTTTTTAGTTGAAGAATATGAACAAATTGCGCTTTGATTTGTCAATACACTGTACTTAAATTCTCCCTTACATCCGCTACCAGCATCAGTACAATTTACAAGTATAGTCCACTCTTTAGTATCTGTGTTTTTTGATTCATTTAAAACAATTAATGGAGGAGATTTATCACATACTGATAAAGATGAGTTTGTAACCATAACTTTCTGACTTGTTTTTTGTGCCCCTTGATTTCCAGCATTATCTTTAGCATATGCAATTATTGTGAAGTTTTCTCCTTCTAGTCCGGAAGGAATTGATTTGGATAAGGATGCATTTCCAGCATTAACAGAAACTGATCCTGAAAGATCATTAGTTGTATCTCCATCGAATGAGATATTATAATATACTTTATCTGGCCCCGATCCATTATTTGGATCTGTTACTGGAAAATTAGCCTCTATTTTTGTTAAAGAACAAGTTTTATCAGATACATTAATATCTAAACTGGGCCCAGTAGTGTCTACTTTGAATGTTTTTTCTTTTGTTCCTGCAATACTTGAGCAATTTACAATTATTTTGTGTTCGCCTTCACTCATAGTTTCTGTTGCCGATAATAATTGTTTTCCAGACGATGTTCCTATGTTTACAAGTGGTTTTAGCGTCGTAGAATTATCTATTTTATAATCACATGCAGTATATGAATTTACAACAGTTCCTGATATGTTAACACTTGTTGAATTCAAGTAAGTCGGAGGTCTATTTGTTACAAACTCAAAGTTTTCAGTTATATCTAGATTAACTTTTAGATCATATAATTGATAACTCAATTGATTTGCAAGGTTTTCACAAGATATGTTTAAAGAATAATTATATTCCGCAGGATCCACATATACATTTACCATTTCTGAATATTCTTTTGTAAAATTTGAAAATGAGGGAAAGGTTGTTCCTGCTTTTCTAATAAAATTTAAGATGTCTCCTGAAGGAGGTATTGGATTAAGTTGAATAGTTTTACATACAGATAAGTCATTTGTTATTATTGATAAATTCGTTTTGTGATCTTCGAAAGAAAGTACTGGTTGAGGATCTGAAGATACAGTTATTTGAGGAGGAGTTGTATCTACTGCTAAAAATATTGTTTTATACGAGTATCTTTCACTCTGAGTTTCATTACAAATAACAGATATTGAGATTAAGTCTCCTCCAGTTAAATCATATCCTGATTGAAGAGCGTTGATATCAACAGAAGACTTGTAATTCAAAACTTCATTTGTACTATTGTGTTCGAATGAAAAAGGAAAGTCGATGAAATTCTGTTTTAGTGTTTTTGATGCGTTAGTATTTGCTCTGGAATATTTACACATAGAATTTCTTTCCGATCTTAGTTCTAAAAAGAAGTTGTTTTCTGTTGATGCTCCAAAATCAGGTCTCACAACGTATTTATTAGTAGGTTTTGAAACCCATATTGGCATTGCAGATACATTTACTTCAAATGTTACTTGAGTTATAACGTCCATTCCGTTGTTGTTTGTTGCATTTACTATGAATTCGTATCTTCCGTCATCTAGATGTGATGTTGCAGTATAATCATATTTATTTGCACCTATAAGAACTTTTGTTATCTCATAATCTGGAGAACTTGCAGGTAAGTTTCCTTGTAAATCTGCGACATAAACTAGCGCCTCTTTATTTATCATTACAGGTTCTCTAAATTCAACAGTTATTGCGGGAGATGTGGTATTAAATTGTCCCGCTTTTGTTTCTGTACAAAGAATCCAGTCCCCGGTTTGCATTTCACAAAAAGGAAGTGCAACAGATAGGGTTATATTTAGCAAAATTAACAAAATACCAATAGTTATTAAAAAAAAATCTTTTCGCATATGACTATGTTTCCTCTTTTTTATATACAACTTGAAACGTTTTCAGGATCGCAAATAGTTACATTAGGTGGAACATAACTGAAATTTCTCAAGTTAAGGAACACCGAATAATTGTTCAAACTATTTCCTCCAGTATCATTTAAAGTTACATTTAAGTATGTTTTCACGAATCTTGTTGGAGCATAAACTGTTCTAGTTTCTCCTGATGTAATTGTTACAGGTTGGCTATAACCATATGTTGTGTCATTATAGTAAATGTTGTATTTTACTGAGTTGCATCCGAAGGAATATGGCTTTGAGCTCCAGTCATCTAACAAAGGATTGTAATCATCACAAATAAGTTTCAGACTTACAGTTTCTTTTGCAGTTGCATTAGTATAATTCTCTCCTGTTGCAACATCTATTAAATTTAACTGTGGAGAAGAGTTGTCTATTGCGAAATATATCATGTCGCCAATGTTTCCATAGTAATTTCTATTGTAAGGTGCTGGGAAGTGACAGCCAGTGTAGTAGAAATGCATTCCTTCTTTTTGAACATTTATTGTAGCTGTATGTATTTTGTGTTCTGTTGATGCAAATGCAGTCCATTGAGCTTGTCCAGGATATATTGTTGGATTTTCCGGAGGAACATAATTAGGGTCATTATTGTAGTAACAGGTTCCATCTTCTGTTGTTTCAATTGATAAAGTAATAGGTCCTGGTTTGAATGTTAATCCCCTTGGTTCAGGATGTTTTATTGTAGTATCTGCATCTATATTAATTGTGTAAATTCTATCTACTCTTTGCATGTGTTCATCTGCACACACAACATCTAAAATATATGCGCCGTCAGTTAAATCTTGATATAACCATTCTAGATTTGGAGTTGATTTTCTTGCATTTCCTGCGAATTGTTTTGTAGGATCTGCTATCTGCGTTAAATTAACTTGACAATTTAAAGTGGAATCATAATTTACTTTCACAGTTAGATTTGTTAAATATTGATCAGAGTTTATATTATAAACAGACTTATTAGTCCAAGTTACTGATATATCAGACAAGCTTTTTATTATTTCAAAAGGCACTGATTTTACTTCTTCTAAGTTTTTATGTTTATCTTCGCTGTAGTAATATATTTTATATTTTCCTTCTGCTAAACTCTGAATTGAATTAATAAACTCTGCTCTGGTTTTTATTGGATAAGTATATCCATATGTTAGAGGTCCAGGAACTACCTCTTGAAATCCTTTAATTATTGAATAATAAGTATCTTTAATTGGTTCATTTACTGATGCGGATAAATAGTTGAGTTGTGTTTTAGAGTAGATTCCGTTTTCTTGTAATTGCTGATCTAAAATAAATA
>Ga0210057_1005350_pt1 | contig 16530 bp, 15 predicted proteins | sample CryGeyCG2114_010_2_FD_183968 | JGI IMG/M metagenome (GOLD analysis project Ga0210057, IMG submission 183968) | Groundwater microbial communities from aquifer - Crystal Geyser CG10_big_fil_rev_8/21/14_0.10 (SPAdes) (version 2) | ecosystem: Environmental > Aquatic > Deep subsurface > Groundwater ...
TTTGTTTCCATCAAATCGTGAAGGAAAATTAACCAAAAAAACAATTGCAAAAATAGTTCAAAATTCAGCAAAAAAAGCAGGAATTAAAAAAAGAGTTTATCCTCATTTGTTAAGACATTCATTTGCAACACATCTTTTGGAACAGGGAACTGATTTAAGAATCATACAAAAAATCCTAGGGCATGCTTCAATCAAGACAACACAAATTTATACTCAAATATCACAAGCATCAATAAAAAATATAAAATCTCCTTTAGATAATATAATATGGGAAAAAAATTCAAATTCCTTGAACACACAGCAGACATAAAATTTCAGGCATTTGGAAAATCACTTGAAGAAGTTTTTGAAAATTCTGCGCTGGCAATGTTTAATTCAATGTATGAAGGAAAAGTAAAAACAATTAAGAAGAAAAAAATAAAGGTTGAAGGAAAAGATTATGAGAATCTGTTATATAATTTTTTAGAAGAATTGTTGTTTTTATTTGACAGCGAGGGATTTTTTGTTGGGGGGATTAAAAAATTGGAAATTGAAAAAAATAAACTGACTGCAACTCTCGTCGGTGATGATGCTAAAAATTATGAAATTTCAATTGATGTCAAGGCAGTGACTTATAATGAAATGTTTGTTCGCAAGGAGAAAAAAGGAAAATGGACTGTGCAGGTTGTGGTTGATGTTTGATGAAATATTTAAATAATTGATTACCAAAGATTATCCTCCTCAAAATCATCTAATTGTTTATTACTCTCATTTAAAATATCTATAATTATCTTAACAACCTCTTCAAAATTATTTCTTAAGAGAGAATTGGGAATTCTTAATGTAAAATATTTTTTTAAAAGAATAGTATGTTCTCTTTAAGTCACTCAATGCTTGTTGAGCATTATAATTATGATGCACTCCGTCAATCTCAATATTAATTTTCGCTTCAGGGATTGCAATGTCTATATGTTTGTAACCATCCCTTTCTCTAAACATGCTGGAACGCCTTGCTTCTTCAATTCATAATAAAGTCTTCTCGCTTCAGGAGTAGATTGTTGGTTCATCATAAATAATAAAAATGTTTATTTTTAACATTTCCTATAAATCGACAAATTTAATAAACTCTTCCCTCTTCTCTTTTCTATGAAACTCAAAAAAATCTTTGAAAATATTTATGAAATTCCTAAAGAAGGAAAAATGAAAGTTCCTGACATACATAAGGTATTTAAATTATAATTTCTATTAGTTATTATGGAATTTGATGAAAGCCTCTCTACTATTCATGCTTACCTTTGTGCCGACGGTTATGTTATTAAAAATCCTGATACTCAAAAGCAAAAATATTATTATATTGGTTTTAGAAATACTAATCTGGTTTTACTGAAAGATTTTCAAAAGAGGTTTAGAGAATATTTTGGGATTGTTCCGCGACTTATAGAAGGGGAGAGATGTGTTGTCCAAAATAAAGAATTGTATGAAAAATTAATAAGAAAATTTGGAAGTTTTTATTCCCGCGATTGGAAAATGCCTTCGCTAGATAATAAATTGGATAGAAAATGGTTAAGAGCATTTTTTGATTGTGAGGGATGGGTGTTTTGTAAACATCATCAGAATAGGCATATTGGATTAGATAGTATTAATGAAGAAGGGATAGATCAAGTGGTTAATGCCCTCAACAGAATTGGAATAAAAACAATCAAAAAAACAATTAAAAAACGAGGCATATTTAGAATATTTATCTTTGGAAAGGATAACTTAAAGAGATTCGAAAAGGAAGTTGGATTTTTACATCCTGATAAAAAAGAAAAATTAGCAAAGGCCATTCGGGATTATATGGATTACATTTGGAGATTCCCAAAAGATAATTGCAAGGAAATTGTTTTGGGAATATTGAAAGAAAAAGCTAGAATAAAAAAGCCTTATCCAGTTAGAGTCGTCTCCAAGGAAGAATCAAATTTATTAATGCTGAAAGAAAAATTATCTAATTTTTTTCTAATACATTCTCTTGTTCACAAGAGAATTAATGGCATAGGTACAATCTATTATGAATTGTCTATAAATAGAAAAGAAGATATCAAAAAATTGATTAATCTTAAGGTAATTCCAAATATATTTAAAGAAAGACCCATTGGTTAAAAAATGTATAAAGAAAAATTAAGAAAGTTAAATAAATACGAATATGAATTACCAAAAGAAGGCGGAATGCTGGTTCCTGGAAAAATTATTATTTCTGAAAAGATGGCTTTAGAAGAAGATGCACTAAAACAAGTTGCAAATGTTGCCCATCTTAGGGGGATTTTAAATTATTCAATCGCTCTCCCAGATATGCACGTCGGTTACGGATTTCCAATCGGCGGAGTTGCTGCTTTTGATTTAGACAAAGGAATAATTTCTCCTGGCGGGGTTGGTTATGATATTAATTGCCTGAGCAGAGATTCAAAAATTTTAAGTGAATTTGGATATTTTAAAAAAATAAATTCATTTGAGAAAAGTTTTAATGAAGATTCCCTAAACATCCTTGATAAGGATAATAAAAAATTGTCAAATTCAAATATAAAATTCTTCATGAAAAAAATCTCAGAAAAGGTATTTGAAGTTGAAACAACAGACGGATTTAAAATTTCTGCGACAGGAGAACACCCTTTTTTTACCAAAGACAGAATGAAAAAATTAGAGGACTTGAAAAATGAAGATGAAGTTCTTTTGTTTCCATTCGAGGGAGTTGAGTATAAAAAACCAAAAAAAGAATTGCTGGTTTCAGAAAGAGATATAGATAATTTGGGAAGAAGCAAAACATCAAAATTGCAAATTAAGAAAAAATTAAAATCGCTCGGTCTTTTGCCTCTTTATTCTGATAATGCAAAGATTCCTTACCTGATTAAAATAATGGGTTTTGTATTCGGCGACGGAAGTATCTGCATAGGCAAAAAAGCGCAGACAGGATTTTACGGCGAAAGAGATGACCTGGAAATTATAAGAAAAGATTTGAAAAAAATAGGATTTAATTCAAGTATGTATTCAAGGAATAGAAATCATAAAATAAATACTCAATATAAAGATTATGAATTTTCAAGAGAGGAGACATCTCTGAAGAGCAGTTCAATGGCATTTGCGATTTTTCTGAAATTATTAGGAACTCCGACGGGAAACAAAGCAAATAAGGATTATGAAATTCCTCAATGGATTATGAATTCAGTGAAGTGGCATAAAAGATTGTTTCTTGCAAGTTTGTTCGGGGCAGAGTTGAGTTCACCTAAGACGATGACGGGGCACCAGTTTAATTTATATGGTTTAATATTTTCACTGAATAAAAAAAATAATTCTCATGGAATTGTTTTTGCAAATCAAATATCCTCAATGCTTGAAGAATTTGGCGTTAATAATATTTTGATAAAAACGAGAGAGGATTTTGTAAACGGAAGAAAATCAACAAGAATACGGCTGATGATTTATTCTGGAACAAAAAATTTAATCAGATTCTTCTCAAGGATAAATTATGAGTATAATTCCAAAAAAAGAAGGCTTGCGAATGCTGCGATTGTCTGGCTTAAACAGAAACAGAATGTAGTTGATTATAGGGTTGAAACGATGAGAAAAGCAAGGGAGATGAAGAGTGACGGTTTTACAAAAAATGAGATTATTGAAAATTTATCGTCGGAATATGCAAATAAATATTTTATAGAAAAATCAATTTATTATGAAGGGTATGGAAAAAGCGGAAGCAGGGTAGCATTTTGTTTTCCTTCTTTTGAAGAGTTTGTTGAACAAAAGTGTTATGGAGATGGCTTTGTCTGGAGCAGTATAAAAAAAATTGAAAAGAAGAATTATAATAATTTTGTCTATGATTTTACAATTGATGATGAAAATCATAATTTTATTGCAGATAATTTCGTCGTCTCAAACTGCTCGGTTCGTTTATTAAAGACAAATTTGAAAAAGAAAGATATTTTAGAAAAACAAAAAGAAGTTGCCGACGGGCTTTTTAGAAAAATACCGTCAGGAGTTGGAAGAGGAAGCAAGTTTCAGATTACTCGAAAAGAATTAAATAAACTTTTAGAGCAAGGTGCAAAATATATTGTTGATAAAGGTTATGGGGTTAAAGAAGATTATTTGCACATGGAAGAAGAAGGTTGCATTAACGGTGCTGACGCGTCAAAAGTTTCAGAGCGTGCAATTAAAAGAGGAATCGGACAGTTGGGAACACTCGGAGCAGGAAATCATTTTTTAGAAGTTCAGTTTGTCGACGATATTTTTGATGAAAAAATCGCAAAAGTTTTTGGGATTGGAAAAGATGATGTTACAATTATGATTCACTGCGGTTCGCGCGGTTTGGGGCATCAGGTTGCAAGTGATTATATTAAAAAAATGGAAGATAAATATGGATTTGGAAATTTGCCAGACAGAGAATTAATCAATGCTCCGATAAAAAGCGAGTTGGGAAAAAATTATTTTTCTGCAATGGCGTGTGCTGCGAATTTTGCTTTTGCAAACAAGCAGATAATCACTCACTGGATAAGAGAAGAAATGAAAACTATTTTTCCTGAAATAAAAATTGATGTTATCTACGATGTGTGCCACAACATCGCGAAGTTTGAAGAACATATTGTCGACGGAAAGAAAAAAACAATTTGCATTCATAGAAAAGGTGCGACAAGAAGTTTTGGTCCTGAAAGAAAAGAAATTCCGGAAAAGTATAGAAAAATTGGGCAACCTGTAATTATCCCTGGAAGTATGGGAACAGCGTCGTATTTATTAGTCGGAACAAAAAAAGCAGAAGAAATTACTTTTGGTTCAACTGTCCATGGTGCAGGCAGGGTTTCGTCGAGAAGCAAGGCAATGAAAACTCTTCGGGGAGAAAATATTAAAAAAGAATTGGGTGCAAAAGGAATTGAAGTAAAATCAGGAAGTTTGAATTCACTTGCACAGGAAGCACCACAGGTTTACAAAGACATTGATGAGGTTGTGCGGGTTGTTGATGAATTGGGAATTTCTAAAAAAATTGTGAGATTAAAACCCTTGGTTGTTGTAAAAGGTTAATTTTAGTGAAAGTTTAGATAACTTATTGTGAACCTTATTTCCAAAATATTTATAAAACCTAATCAGTATATACAATATGAAAAAAATAGGTGTATTATTTTTATTTATTTTTTTAATAGGATTTATTTCTGCTGAATCTTGTAGTATAACAACTTCATGTAATCCAGATAATACTGTAATGAAATTGTCTTCATCAACAAATGCTCATGGAGAATTATGGAATGAAACAAATTATGATTATTATTTATGTTGTGATTTTGCAAGAACCCATACTTGCTCTGGAACAAATAAAGTCCTCGGTTTATCGTCGTCGACAAATGCACATGCAGAAGTTCCCTCGCAAAATAATTATGCAACATCTGTGTGTTATGGGAATTTAGAATGCACTTCAAGAGAAAATAACTGTAATCCAGCTGAAATAACTATGTCCTCCTTATCTGATGAAACAAATGCTCATATTGGAAATGCAGATAATTATGATTTGAAAATATGTTGTGCTGGAATTTGCGAAGAAGGAAAAATATATTATAGAGGAAATTGCGTTGATAAGGCAGTACTTTACTGGGCAGACAGCGAGGGAAATTATATTACTAATAAAGATGTTGCATTAGGGACCACACAAATAATGCTTGTTCTTGAAAACTCATACTTAGATGAAGGAACAGAAGTTAGTTTTGAGATTTGGGAAAAAGATTTATTTGCAGATGATTATATAAGAACATTAAGTACAAATGTTGATGCAAATAAAGAAGCAAGAGCATTATGGAAAGTCTCCCAAGAAGATTTAGATAAAACACCAAATGATTATAGCAAATTTTATTTTAAGGCAGAAGATGAAAAAAGCGGATATCTTTCAATATCAGTTGTAAAACAAGAAACTTATTGTTCTTCAATTGGTTTTTGCAAGGATTATGAAACAGAAGTAGATTGTGAATCAGATATTTGTAGTATTTCAGGGAAGAATGTTGAAAATGATAATGGGTTTTGTGGAGATGGATTTTTGTGTGAATGTACATGGGACGAAGGAGTTTGCGGACCAAATAGTATTTATCTCGGAGAAGGTGAATGCGGAAATGGAGTTCAAGAAACAGGTGAACAATGCGACGACGGAAATTTAAATAATAATGATGGGTGTTCAAGTACTTGTATGTATGAAATAATTAATCCAGGAACAACAGGTTGTCCTGAAGGAACAGAATTATGCTCTGATGGAACATGTAGTTTGAATTGTGAATTTACAGATTTAGGGATAACATGTAATAGAGATGCTGTTTGCGATAGTGGAGAGGGTTGTTCGTGTCCTGATTGTGATAATGAACAGGATGAATGTGTAACAGATTTATTCTGTAGTCTAATTGACACGGGTTGTTGTAATCCAATTTCAGATGGAATCTGTAATCTTTATTGTGGTTCTATTGACCCTGATTGTTCTGCTATATGTGGAAATAGCAAAGTAGAATTTGGTGAACAATGCGACGACGGGAATTTAAATAATAATGATGGGTGTTCAAGCGATTGTAAATTAGAAGTTATCTCACCTGGTTCAACTGGTTGTCCAGAAGGAACATCACTTTGCTCTGACGGAACCTGTAGTTTGAATTGTTATTTTACTGATTGGGGAACAACATGTAATTATGACGGAATTTGTGATAGTGGAGAGGGTTGTTCGTGTCCTGATTGTGGGGGAGAGCAAGACAGATGTGCAAGTGGATTAATTTGCAGTTCAGTAGACAGAAGTTGTTGCAGTTCCAAAAGTGATGGAATATGCAATCCATATTGCAGTTATATTGACCCTGATTGTGCATCAGCAGATAACCCATCAATAATTGGGAGTTGTTTATATAAGGAAAATAGCAGTGATGATTGTGAAGATGGTTTTTTAGAATATTCCTGGCTGGGAATTTATAATTGGGATTTAAATAATATTTTTGATGACAACCCTGATGGAGATGACTATTTCCAGAGTGAAGATGGGAAATGGCGTTACGACCCTTTTAGAAAAAGCAGTCAGTGCATTGATGGAAACAATATTGTTCAATGTCCTGTTGCAACATTATTAAAATATTTTAATTTTGTTAATGTAATTACTGCAATAATAATTATCTGCCTTGTTTATTACTTTTTATCAAAGAAAAAACCACAGAAGAAAAGTAAGAAGAAAAAATCTAAAAGATAGATTTATAAAAATAAAAAAACTAATTTTAAATGAGGTGGGAATTTATTTTAATATTTATTTTCTTAATTGGTTTTATTTGTGCAAGTTATAATCTTGAGGATTATTCTATTGAAAATTATTATGCTCCTTCAAGCAATATTAAAGGATGGATAAATATGAATTTATCTGACGAGAAAAGTAATGCTTTTTTTTCAGATTCTTTTGGAAACGAAATTACTCTGCTTGAATTAATAAAATCAAATAACAATCTTGATTATTCTTGCAACACAAAGGATTGTGGTTCTGATTATATTCCTTTATCTGGACATTCAAATATTTTAACTGACATGGAAACTGGAAGTGAAAAAATTCTTGGTTTTTTTATAAAAGGAAATATTAATGCAATAAATTCAGTTGATTTTGTTGTTGAAAGTGATGCAGAGGAATCATGTTTTAATCAGATAAAATTTGACTTTGGTTTGGATGGAACAATTGAATCTGGGAACACAAAATCCTCGGCAGGATTATGCCGGTTCTTGAGAAATTATGGTTGTCTTAGCGGAAATGAAGAGATGAACGAATATATTATTGGAAAATTTCCAAATAAACATTGTCAAAAAATTAATCTTTCTGAATCGGCGAGTTTTAATCTTGGTGCATGGATAAACGCAGGCAGCGACGCGAGAGATTTAACAATGGCACTTTATGAAACAAACGGAGAACCTATTGAAAGTGCTTTGTGTAAAATTAAAAATGCCACAGGAGAAGGAGAATATTATTGTGGAGTTGATTATTTAGTTACTCAACAAAAAGAAGTTTATGTTTGTATTTATTCTGACAAAAGCGGAACTTCAAAAATAAGAGGACATTATGACCCAAACGGCTGTGGTTTTTACGGACAGGATTACCAAACAGAGAATGCGGCATTTCAGATTTTTGCAGAAGGAAAAAAATTTGACAGCGTCGGAACAATTAATATTACAAACTCTCTTTTACATGGAAACACACTTGCAGGAGAAATGAATGATTATTTAATGAAAAAATACAGAGGATTTAATTGTTCTGAAGGATGTGTAATTCCATTTAAAATTTATTCAGCATCACAGCAAAATATTGAATTAAAAAATCTGGAATTAAAATATGAAACAAATCTTGGACAGGTGATTGGAAATAAATTTTATAAAATTGAAGAAATACCTCCGACAATTAATTTGAAGAATCAAAAAATTTATCTTGATGAGGCAGGATTTAAAACGCCAAATGCAAAAGGAAATTACACTTTTAAATTAGAATTTGAAGAAGAGGAATTATTTTCAACAGATATTTATGTAGAGGATATTGCGATTCCAAGATATGTTACCCCAACTAAAACAGCATCGGCATTCCCAACATCCTTCAGGGTTTTGACTGATTCAAAAATTGAAATTGAAAAATATATATGGGATTTTGGAGATAATACAACAGAAACCACGACGACAAATAAGGTTACACATACTTATGAGAAAATAGGATTCTACGATATGAAAATTACTTTCAGAGATTATTCAGGAAGAAATGCCTCAAAAAATTTTGAGATAATTATTATCTCTCCTAAAGAACTTATTAATGAAAAAATTGAAACCTTGCAACAGGATATTGAAACAATAGATGCTAAAATTAATTCAATGGAAATTTTTAAGCAAAAAGCAATTAAAAGCGTGATTGATATAGACAAAATAAGCGAGGAGTTCAAGCAAATTCAAAAGGATTATCAAACAGCTGGAACAGAAGAAGAATACAATACAATTGTCAAAAAATTACTAGAAATTGAAGTTCCTGAGGATTTGGCAGTAACTGAAAAAGCAGAGTTCATGCCTTTTTTCCCGCAAAGCGGAGTAATTAATCTTGACGTATTGAAAAATATTGCAGGAGGAGATTATAGTGAGGACAGAGAGGGATATGTTGAAGCAGTTCGAACATGGCAACAAGTGAATCTTAATGCTAAGATTAGTTTTGAAGGAATTTCTGGAGTATACAGCGACAGACAAGAAGAACTTGTGAAAATATTTAAACTGGACATAAAAGCAAAAGATAATCTTGATTCAATTCCGTATATTATCATTAAAAATCTAGATGGTCTGATATTCAAGGAAAATTATCTTGAACAAGAAAAATCAGGATATATTTTTATTGAAATGGAGGGTTCTGAAAAATCTATTGAATTCTCTACAACAGAAGATATTGGATTTGCAAACCTGCCGTTATTTATTTCTCCGTCGCTAGAACGCCTTGATTTAATAAAATCCCCTCCAGAAAGAATTATTAATATGAATTGGAAATGGATAATTATAATTACAATAATTGTTTTAATTCTCGGGCTTCTGGTTTATTTAATTTTGACAGAATGGTATAAGAGGAGATATGAAAATTACCTTTTCCAAAAGAGAAATAATTTATATAATTTAATTTTCTATGTAAACGATGCCCATAAAAAAGGCATGGATGGAGGACAGATAAAAACAAAATTAAAATCGCGGGGATGGTCTGGGGAACAGATAGAATATGTTATTAAAAAATATCTTGGCAAAAGAACAGGCATGATTGAACTTCCTATTAGTAAATTGATTGATAAAATAATTGAGTTATTCAAAAGAGAGAAGCATGACAAAAAAGATCCAATTGTAAAAAATAATATTCCATCACGCAAAATTTAATAAATGGAAGTTTCTAAATAAATTATGGCAATAAAAATAGTAAAGAATTTTTTCAAAAGAGTTTTTCTTGGAATTTTTAAGGGGAAAAAAGAAATTAAACTTGGATTTTATGGGCCTCCAAATGCAGGGAAAACAAGCCTGGTAAACAGAATCTGCAAGGATTTTACAGGAGAAGAAATCGGAAGTGTTAGTAAGATTCCTCATGAAACGAGAAAGGTTCAGTTTAAAGAAAAAGTTGAGATTGAATTTAAGGGGAAAAAAATGACTTTTAAAATGATTGATACTCCTGGAATTGCGACGAAGATTGATTATGAAGATTTTTTGAAATTTAAGATTAAAAAAAGTGAAGCAAAAAAAAGGGCAAAAGAAGCAACGCAAGGAGTTGTTGAAAGTATAAAATGGCTTGACGATATGAATCTTGTGGTTGTTGTCTTGGACGCAACTGAAAATCCTTATAATCAGGTTAATATCACAATTATTGGAAATCTTGTTGCAAGAAAGATTCCAGTTCTTATTGTTGCCAACAAAATTGACATGAAAAAATCAGATATTAAAAAGATTGAATCTGCTTTTCCAGAATATGATGTTGTTGGAATTTCAGCAAAATATGGAAAAAACCTGGAAGAGTTTTATGAATCAATTTTCAGGCTATCAAAAAAACTTTAAAAATTAAAATAGATACTATAATATATATGTTGAAGGAAAGATGGTGAGCAAAAAAAATAAACTCGGAAAAATAAAAGGATTTACTATCCAGTTTTTACCTTATTCAGAAATTCGCGGCTTAAACAGCGACGAAAGAATTAGAAAAATTTTAGGAATTGTTTTAGGAAATAATATTTTATTATTGCAAGGGAGATTATTGCCTGAAGAAGAAACAAGATTGATTGGGGATACAATGGCGATGATAGAGCATGTAAAAAATTTCAGAGGAATTGAACTTGCAGTAATTGCCGGAAATGGAAACAGTGGATTTTTTGGAAAATTTCGAAGGAATTTTGCAAATGCTATTTCAGGAGGGGATTTAGGGGCAGTGACTATCGTGGGACCTGCGACAATTGTAAAAGAGATAAAGAGGAATCCAAAGAAAATTGAACTTTTGCTGAACAGATGATTGAATACAATAATTGTTAAAAATGATTTTTTAATTGAATTTTTATGAAGGCTCATTCAGTTGGTGTTGAGACAACAATAGAAAGATTAACTCTTGAAGAAATCAAGAAATTATCAACTGGATATCTTAAGGGGAAATTAATGCATTATGAATTTCATTCAAAAAATAAAAGAGAGATTCCATTTGAGTTGAGAGTTAGAAAAGAACAAAAAGAATTTGTTGAAGTAGTAGTAATCCCAAAAAAAGACATATTTTGGAGATGCGAAGAAAATTATATTCTCGATAGATGATGAATACTATCAGGGGCTTAAAGAACACGGAGTTGCAAATTGGGCAAGATTTTTTTCAGGAACAGGAAGATTTAGGATGTATTCATCAGATTATAAGCACTATTAACAACATCCATTACAGATAAATTTATTAATATTAGGATATTTGTTTTTTCATGTTAATTAAATCTATTGATTTTATTGCCTAAATGCCTCATCAATGCGTCCATTGCAAAAGAATTATCCCACTTGGAAGCAAGGAACTTTTAGAAGGATGTGAAGATTGTCATGGTAAATTTTTCTTTTACATTCGTGATGAACAATTAGAAAAAGCAAGAGAAGAACCAATCATTAAAATTCCTGAATCAGACAAGAAAAAAATTGAAAAAGATGTCCGGGAAATGGCAGGGATTACTGATGAAAGTGTGCCTGTGATTTTAGATTTAGAATCAGTGCGTGCAGTTGGTTCTGGAAAGTTTGAGATTGATTTATCGAATTTATTCAGAAAAGACAGCCCATTAATTTACAAAATGGAAGAAGGAAAATACATTATTGATTTATCTTCAACGTTAAGAAAAGACGCACGGGACGTCAAAGAAATTAGAAATCCTGAAAAAAAAGATTAGATTTATTAATTGAATTCTGTTTATACTCTATGGGAATACAACAAATTTTAAAAGAAGTTTTGGAAAAGATTCGCCCGCCAAAAGAGGACATGGATTTTATTAAGAATTCATTAGAAGAATTTGTCAAAAAAGTTGAAAACAGAAAAAAGAAATTCGGAGTTGCAGTAGAAATTTTTATCGGAGGAAGTTATGCAAAAAAAACTCTGATAAGAAAAGGAAAGTATGATATAGATATATTTTTAAGATTTGATAAAAGATACACAAAAGAAAATTTATCAAAATTAACTGAAAAAATTTTGAAGGGAACTGGAAAAATAAAAAAAGTCCATGGTTCGCGAGATTATTTTCAGATTTATATTTCTCCGTCGCTATTCTTTGAAGTGGTTCCTGTTCTGAAAGTTAACAAAACAAAAGACGCGCAAAACATAACAGATCTTTCTTACTCTCATGTAAAGTATATCAACAAAAAGATTAAATCAAAAAAATTGCTTCAAGAAATAATGCTCGGAAAAGCATTTTGCTACGCGACAAATTGTTATGGGGCAGAATCATACATAAATGGTTTTTCTGGTTATTCCCTTGAATTGTTAATTTATCATTATGGAAGTTTTTTAAAATTTTTAAAAAATATTTCTAAAATAAAAGATAAAGAAATAATTGATATTGAAAAATTGCACAAGAAAAAACAAAATGTGCTGATGAATTTGAATAGTTCAAAATTGCAATCACCGATTATTTTAATTGACCCTACCTACAAACAAAGAAATGCCCTTGCTGCACTTTCGCAAGAAACATTCAATGATTTTCAAAATGAATGCAGAAAATTTTTAAAAAACCCCTCGCTGAATTTATTTGAAAAAAGAAAAATAAATGAAATTTTATTAAAGCAAAAAGCAAAAGAAAAAAAATTAGAATTTGTTGCTATAAACGCGAAGACAGACAAACAAGCAGGGGATATTGCCGGAAGCAAATTGTTTAAATTTTATCGACATATTACAAAAGAGATTAAAGAATATTTTGAAATAAAAGAGAAATATTTTGAGTATCTTGGAGAAGACAAAGGATTATATGTTTTTTTAGTCAAATCAAAAAAAGAGAGGATCATTTCCGGGCCTTTTGTCGAAGATAAAACAAATGTTAAAATGTTTAAGAAAAAACATAAAAATACTTTTACAAAAAAGGATAAGATTTATGCACGCGAAAAAATTAATTTTACAATTAAAGAATCCTTCAAAAACTGGGAGATAGATAATAGTAAAAAAATTATGGACATGGGTATTATTTGTTTGGAATTTAATTGATTTATTTTGTTGCTTTTTCAAAAAGAGTAATAAATGCATGAATGAAAAATTCAGAATTAAGCCAGATAGCAATATCTTCTTTGTCTGTATTTTTAGAAAGATAAAATAAAATTTCTCTTTTGTCAATTATGAAAAATTTTGTATCAACATCTATTTTTTTTATTTTTATTTCAAAGCGCTTTGATAAATCATTTATTGATGCAGGATCTCCTGATAATGCAATTTTTATTTTTATATTTGCTTTTCTGAGAATATCAAATGTTTGCTGAAATATTTTCATTTTTGACTGAATTTCTTCTGCACTTGTGCAAATGATGACTTCTTTTTGCGCGTTTTGCAAAATTTCCCGAAGATAATTTGTAATGTTTAATTTTCCTTTTAGTGACGCTGAAAGTTCTTCGCGCTTGATGGGGGAGATACCCTTTTTGTAAATATTTTCCAGTTGTATAAATTCTTCTGTGCTTTTTATTTTTGAAAGCCAGACAATTCTTTCATCTGCTTCTTTTTTCAGGTTATTTCTTAATTTGTCGAGAACAAGATTTGGTTTTACTCCAATGTATTTCACAGGTTTCCCTAATTTAATAATTGCAAATCCTTTTTTCTCCAAACTTTCAAGAACATCATATGTTCGAGAACGAGGAACTCGCGACATTTCTGCAATCTCACCTGCAGAAGCCACACCTTTTGAAAGCAAAGCTAACCACGCTTTTGTTTCATAAACATTCAAATCAAAGTAATCCTTGATTTTATTAATTAATTCTTTGTTTATTATCATTTTAAAAATTCACTAATTCTTTACTATCATCAAGAAGAATTCTTTGAATAATTACTTCAAGTTTTTTTACTTTGTCTCCTATTTCTCTAAAATTTTCTAAAACAGAAGAAGTATTATTTCTTATTAAGTATTCTGTAGAATCTATTACCTTAAGATATTTATTTATATTATCTGGAATTCTCTCTTTATTTTTAAGTGCATAATCTAAAGTAAAATCATATCTGCTTAATTCATTTCTTGTTTGATCTATCTTTTTTCTATATTTAGCAATATTATTTATTTCCATATAAATCTCCAGAAAACTTATTTTATAAACCTTTCTGTTTGTTACTTTTATCAAGTGAGAACAATCAAAGAATAATCCAAGCAAGAAACATCCCCAAAAAAATTCCTGCAGTAATAAAAGGCATTGCAGGGTAGAATTTCTTTTTTTCTGATGAAAGCAATAAATAACCAAGCCCGAGTGTTGCTCCTGCAATTACAAATAAAGCAGGGATAAAACCAAATGTCTTAAGCATTACTCCAGAAAAAATAATCGGGAAGATAATATCTCCTCCACCGAGCATTGCGACATTGATTTTTATTTTCTTTTTTTCAAGCTCTTTTTTTGTTATTTTCTTTTGTTTTAATTTTTCTCTCATTAATTTTATTTTTTCTTTTGTTCTCTTATCAACGTGCGGGATAAAAAATCCAGCAAAAATATTCAGTTTATTCATCTGATACTTCGCCATTTTTTGCATTATCCCTGACTTCCAGACAGCCCAAGCATCATAAATAGAGATTAAAATTAGTAGAAGAATTATTGTATAGATATTAAGAATTGGAACAAAAACAGCAGCAATTCCAGGGTAAATAAAAAGTTCTGTTATATTATGAACAAAAAAATTTCTTTTGAATATTTTGAAAAATGCAAAAGGCAGGGCAATTGCTGTTGCGAGAACTGGAATTCCAAATAAATTTTTTTCAATCCCGATTTTCGTTGTAAAAATAGAAACAGAAATTCCCAGAGCAATTATCACGACGACAAAAAACCACAATTTGATAATCTTCTGCCACTCAAATTTTGTAAAGAAAAATAATAAAAAGATTGCAATTATAAATGCAATTACAATCCATAAAAATATCCCATAATATTCTGTTTCAGTTTCAACTTCTGGTGTTTCCATTCCAAAAGGAAGTGCAGGTGCAGAAACATTTTGAATTTCTCCGTCGACAATTCTGACAGGAGAATAATAATTTACAACATAGAGCCCTATAAACTGCGTCAGCAAAAACATTGACAAAAGAATAATTGTAATTTTTGGTTTGTGTTTCATTTTCACCTCAATAAAAAACAAGACAAAAGAAGTTTTTAAAGTTTTAAAGAATGAGATAAGAAAAGTCCTAGCGAGTTTTTATTTTTCTTTCAGGGTGGGGAGGAGGATGGTTCCGACGACCAATTAATTTTGAGAGATTGCCCGCTTCTTTACTTCTTTCTTTCTAAGAAAGAAGGTGAAATAATCTTGGGGTGGGAAAATTGTTTTTTTGAGAAAGATTTATAAAGGGTTTATCTTTTAGTAAAATATGTTTAGGAAAAGAAGAGAAAAGAAAAGCCGTATTGAAACCGTTAAGGAACTCGAAAGAAAAGCATATAATTTAGAAGTTGAACAAAGCAAGAATCAAACTTATAATTTAGAACCAGTTAGAATGTATGAAGAAGCAGCTGGTGAATGGAAATCATTGGGAAATGAAAACCAAGCAAGAAAAAATTACATGCATGCTTTGCACGCTGCTGATAAGGTATATAGGAGACATCCTACTGAGGAGAGTAGAAGAATAATAGAAGAATTAGATAAATATGTTCCAAGGATAGTGGGCCCTGCATGGATTATCCTCACAATCGCAGGACTTGGAGCAGGCATATTTTTTTTGTCAAGTAACATAACGGGAAATGCCATTGCAGATATGACAACTAAAACAATTTCCTTTCTTGGAGCAGGTTTAGTGATTGTTGGATCGGTTGCAGGTTTTTTTTGGATAAAGAGTAGAAATAAAAAACCTGTTGTTAAAAAGAAAAAATAAAAAACAATTTTAGGGAAGATTATTTCTAATTAAATAGAAAAATTTGGGAGAGCGATAGCGAACCCTTTAAGTATTCAGCCTGTCCCATAATACCAAACATTTAAATATTCCAACAGCGTCGATATAATAATTAAATATCGTCGGTAAAATACTGACAAAAAGAGGTAAAATGGCTTACATAAGTTCTTGTAAAAACCAAAACTGGCTTCTGCCTGTTTCAATTAAATCAATGATTCCTGAAAATCATATTTGTTTTTTCGTCGGTCGGATAAAAAAAGTTAATCATATCCAAACTTTTCTAAATTTTATCTCAACCTCAAAACTTCCAGATTTCGCGGAACATTTGTTTCAACGCGATTGAGTTTGTAAAGTGCTGAAGCTAAGTCAAGTGATTTTGAAACCTCGCCGTGATTTACGATTATTCTTTTCGGGCATGGGTTAATATTATTAAAATAAGACATTATTTCATTCCGTCCTGCATGCGGAGAAAGCCCGTTGAACAAGACGACCTTCATTT
>Ga0210057_1005351_pt1 | contig 16530 bp, 16 predicted proteins | sample CryGeyCG2114_010_2_FD_183968 | JGI IMG/M metagenome (GOLD analysis project Ga0210057, IMG submission 183968) | Groundwater microbial communities from aquifer - Crystal Geyser CG10_big_fil_rev_8/21/14_0.10 (SPAdes) (version 2) | ecosystem: Environmental > Aquatic > Deep subsurface > Groundwater ...
CGCTTGCAGTTTGCCTTGAAGAGGTCATAAAATTCGCTAAAAAAAGCGGCAGATTAAAAATCTGCCGCTAGGGCTCTAATTCAATTGCTTCAGCCAGGGAATGGGCAGAGGCCGGTTTCTTGAAACTACCGTTTGGCGAACTCAACATTGTTTATGGGCTCTTTGCGTGCTAATCTTTTGTCTATGGAAACTTTCAAGGGAATCTATGCAGCTTATTACGACCTGATGTATGGCGCCAAAGATTATCGCGCTGAAGTTGATTTCTATCTATCACTGATAAAAAAATACAAATCTGTCAAAGGAGACTCAATCATAAGTTTCGGCGCTGGGACCCTCAATCACGAAGGGCTTCTGGCTAGGCGCGGATTTGAAATTCTTGGCGTTGAGTATTCAGCCGACATGGTTCGTCTGGCCCGCCAGAAACTAAAAGCCAAAAGAATAAAAAATATAATCATTAAAAAGGGCGACATGCGCTCTTTCCAAACGGATAAAAAATATGACATTGCCCTTTCTATGTTTAATGTTGTCAGTTACTGCCAAGGACTTCCCGAATTGAAAAAAGCGATTGCCTCGGCGTCAAAATCACTTGTCCCGGGCGGGATTTTTATTTTTGATTTTTGGAATGCTCGAGCAGTCCGGAAGAGCCCGCCTCGGAATCGCTGGACTAAATTTAAAAAGGGATCTCTTCAGCTTTATCGCCTGACCGACCCGACTCTTTATCCGGGGAAAGATTTTTTTGAACTTTCTATTGAGCTTTTTGAATTTCGTAATGACGCTTTCAAAAATCGTCGCCTGGAGAAACACAGAGTTTCTTCTTGGGATATTTCGGATATTAAAAAAATTCTCCGCGCCACCGACTTAAAATATCTATCTAGCAGTGTTTTTCTTGACAGCAAAAAGCCTCTCTCCGATGATGAATGGTCTGGCGTAGTCATTGCAAAAAAGTCCTAATTTTGCAATACTGTTTCTCATAATGCCCTTACAGTTAAAAACCGTTTTATGAAAACTTTAAAAAAGAAAAACAAAGCTCCAAGGCGCCAAATCAAAAAGAGCCCTTCCTCGGCTGATTTCCCCGACTTGCAGTCTAAAGCGGTTTCCGACCTTTACCGAGTCGTTACCCGTTGTCGGATGTGCAACAGTCCAAAGCTCACTCAATATCTTGACCTTGGGTTAACACCTCACGCTGACCAATTCAGGAGCGCCAAAGAGCTTTCAATTCCGGAGATATTTTATCCATTGAGGGTTCTTTTATGTGAAAATTGCGGTTTGTCTCAATTAAGCCATGTTGTTGACCCGCGAGTTCTCTATCAGTATGACTATCCTTATGAGCAGTCAATAACTCGAACCGGAAAAAATCACTGGGATACTTTTGCTGACATGGTTGTTGCTCGACTGGAGCTTCCAGCCGGAAGTTTAATTGTTGATTTTGGAAGCAATACCGGCACCTTGCTTTCATCGTTCCTAGAGTTGGGAATGAGGGTTATCGGAATTGATCCGGCACCCAACATAGTTAAAATTGCCAACCAAGAGAACAACATAGAGACAATCTGCGACTTTTTTAATCTAAAAAGCGCCGAAGAAATATTGCGTCACGCCGGCCGGGCCTCGGTTATCGTCGGTTCCAATGTTTTCGCCCATATTGATAATTTGGATGAAGTTATGCGCTCTGCCAAGAGGCTTCTTGCAAGCGATGGAGTCTTCATCTTTGAGTCTCCTTATATGGGTCATTTAGTTGACAATCTTGAATATGACACCATTTACCATGAACATCTTTCCTATCTTTCGGTTAAACCGCTGATTTCTTTCTTTGCCAAATTTAATATGGAAGTTTTTATGATAAAGGAAAGCGACATCCACGGCGGTTCGTTTAGAGTCTTTGTCAGTCGCCGCGGCGCTCACCCTCTGGACCAAAGCGTTAATGAATTTCTTGACCGCGAGAAAAAACGCCGTCTCCACGATATAAACGAAATGAAAGTTTTTGCCAATCGGGTTGCTCAAAATCGCGATGACCTGGTTAATTTGATTGAAAAACTGATTCAAGGAGGAAAGCAAATAGCCGCCGTCAGCGCTCCGGCTAAAGGAATGACCCTCTTAAATTATTCCGGTCTCAATAATCGTCATCTGGAGTTCATTTCCGAAAAAGCTCGCCTCAAAATAGGACGCTTTGCCCCGGGCGGTCATGCCGGCGGTCATATTCCAATTGTTTCCGACGAAGAGCTCTTCAGACGGCAGCCCGACTACGCCCTTCTTTTGGCATGGAATTTTTCTAAAGAGATTGTTGAAAATCTTAAGCCGTTTAGCGACCGCGGCGGCCGTTTCATTATTCCGATTCCCGAGCCGAGGATTGTTTAACAGAAATTTAGATGAAGGTTAAGAAAACAAAAATCAATGCTAAAGACCAGCGGGGAATTATCCGAGATATTCTAACTAAGGTCTCGGTTGACGCAGTCACTTATATTACATGCAAGAAAAATTCGGTTCGCGGCAATCACTATCATAAAAAAACTTTTCAATATGAATATGTTTTAAGCGGCTCGTTTCTCTGCCTGGCCCAGAATGGAGAGAAGGGTAGAAAAGTCAGAAAAGTTTTGAAGCAAGGTGATTTGGCATTTCATCCGCCGGGAGAGAGTCATGCTCTTCGGGCTCTTGCCGACTCAGAGCTCCTCTCTCTTACTTATGGCCCTCGACGCGGGGTTGATTATGAAAAGGACGTTTACCGCTTGGAAAAGCCGCTTATCAAATAGAGAGAATTATCGAGAACGTAAATGAAATATCTAAAATTTATTTTGAAGGCGGCTGTCAGCGCCTTTCTAATCTACTTTGTAATCCGCCAAATTCCACTTCAAGAACTTTATCGGGTGATGGCTCGAAGCAGTTATGTTGCCCTTGTGGTTGCGCTTTTTGCTCTTTTCCTTAATGAGTTTATCTGTGTTCTCCGACTTCGCTTTATCCTGCTATCGGAAGCAGAAAATTTACCCAAGCAATTTCTTGGTTTAAAGAAAATTTCAGATATTTATTTCATCGGCAGTTTTTTTGGTGATTTTGCCCTAACTGCGGTTGGCGGCGATACGGTTAAATTCTTTCTTTTTAAGCGTGAGCATGTTGGCAGTCGGATTCGCTTGGCAACTGTTTTTTTAGTTGACCGGGTGATTGCTCTTGGAAGTCTTATTTTATTATTTTTTTTAGCGTTTGGAGTTAATATTTTTTTAGGTTATCCGCTTCCTCTAATTCCCCTTAATTTTTCCTTTAATACAGGCTTGCTTTTTGGTTTTATTGCGATTCTTCTTGTTGTTGTCAGTCTGTTTTATGCTAAGGATAAAATTAAGATTATTGTGTCGCTTTTCACCAGCCACCTCCTCCGAGTCAGAGAGTTCTCTCTTGCTTTTTTATATTCGCTTGTTTACCAATTTTTTATTGTTGTCATTATTTTTGCCATGTATAATTCTCTCCATCCCGAAACTTCCATTCCCTTTTTTTATTTTGTTCTTCTAGTGCCGATAATAATTGTTGTAACCACTTTACCGATCTCTCTGAATGGCATCGGTACTCGTGAACTTTTGTTTGTTTATCTATTTGGCGCAATAGGAGGAGTTAAAGCCGACCTGCTTGCGCTCTCGCTTCTTTTCCTCGTCTTTTCCTATGTTCAGGGTTTATACGGGGGAATATTATTCTTGCTCTCAAAGAAAAAAAACGCTGACTCTGCGATTTTCTCGGACACATCTGTGTCTAATAAGTAGTTAAAAACAATATGGCCAAAGCTAGAAAACACGATAAAGATACTCTCTCGCACTCTTTTGTGAGCGGCGAGCTGCACCTTGGCTTTTGGAGTTTTGTGAAAAAACTATTCGGTTTTGCCGACTCTTTTTTCATTCTCCGCTCTCTTTCGGTCTATCAATTTGGAGTCTATCAACTGCTTCTGGCTTTTTATGCTTTCTTTTCCGATATTTTTCATGACGTTTTTAGCAATGTCATATCCAACGATCTTTCTCGTTTTATCGGAGACGGCAAGATGGCTGAAGCAAAGCGACTTTTTGCCGAGTACTCTCTTTTCCGTCTGATTACCGGGGCTATTCCCGCCATTGCCGGTTTTTTTCTGGCCCCGCTTCTTTCAGAAAATTACGGACCAGAGGCAATTCTTTGGATCCGTCTTCTCTCGGGACTCTTTTTTGTTGACGCCGCCTTAAATACCATACTCTCTCTTTTAAAAGTCCAGCTCCACTTCAAGCTGGTGGCCGCCCGTCCAACCATTCAAAAATTCATTCAATTTTTGACACTTGGCTACTTTTATTTCTTTGCAACCTTAACAATTCGAGAAGTCTTTATTGCTCAACTAATCGCTCCGGCTCTGACCATTTTTCTCGTTCTGCCATCATTCTGGAGGACTCTACGGCCACTTAGAAAGGTTCGCGCGGCACGGACTGGCATATTTTGGGGTATTGCCCAATCTTATGGTGTCTGGGAAGTACCTCAACTATTCACCCGTAATTTGGTCGGTAAAGTCCGACCGCTGCTCATAAAAATCTTTATCAGTACTGAAGCCGTAGGTCTTTTTGGAGTCGCCGCTATGGCCATTGCCATGCTTAAGGATGTCATTCCCGCGAGGACTCTTAACATGGTTCTTCCAAGAAAAGCCAACGACCCGCAACGCCTTCATCTGATTTCCAAATATGGAACAAAATATTACGTTCTATTAAGTTTAGTCTTGGTTCTCGGAGGCATTTTTGCTTACTCTGTCGGCATCGGCTATCTTTTCCCGCAGTTTGAATCGTCAATCATTATTTTCTTCTTACTTCTTCCCACCATTCCTCTTTTTGCCTTTATCAAAATTACCAACATCTTGCTTGTGGTTGCTCGCCATCAACGATTTATTTTTCTCCAGGCGGTTCTGACCCAGTCTCTCGGGATAGTATTTATTCTATTTTTTGCTCCGCTTCTAGGTATTATCGGACTTTCAATTGCCGAAGTCGCTGCTCTCGGGATTTCAGTTTTTGTCAAGTATTCTTATTTAACAAAAATAAAATTTATGAGACCTTTTAAATGGGGAGAATTTTTTGTTTTTGATTCAACCGACCGGGCTATTTTGGGGCAATTCAAATATGTTTTAAGAGATACGCCGTTTCTCGGACGTTTGGTGAGAAAATAGTTTTGTCGATATCTTTTATTGGCCTCGCTTTCTCAAAACATAGCAAACTCGACGGGCAAAGTGCTTGCTTCGGGGGAGAATTGTCAGGTGTTTTTGAACTCCTCGCCCAAAGATTTTCCGGAGCCGTCCCCAAAAGGGAACAGAACCGTTTTGGTAGATGGATTTTAATAACTCAAATTCAGCGCCGTAAGTTTTCTCAAGAACTGCTTTAGTGAAAAAGAGCAAATGATTATTTTCCCTGGTCCAAGGAGGCATGTTGTCCGAAAATAAGAATTTTATTTTAAACGAGAGATTGTAAGGATTTGGTACCGAGAATAGAAACAAGCCATCCGGCTTTAGAACTCGCTTAATCTCCCGCATCACTAAAAACGGATTTTCCAAGTGCTCAATAACTTGAAATGCCGTTACCAGATTAAATTGCCGGTCGCCGTAAGGAAGTTCCTCCGTGTTCAAGTCTATTATCTTGAAGTCAATTTTCTCGGTCGCTGATTTATTAAGGTAAGAAACAATGTCCGCCCCGTAAAGATTTTGGAATTTGTTTTTTAGACGAAGAAGCAAATCACCGTTTCCGCAGCCTAGGTCTAGCATCGATTCGTATTTTGAATCGGGGAAATGGGTTTCAATAATCCGGTCCAGAGTTCCTTCTTTGGCGACCCAAGGCAGCATTGTTTCAATGCCGTGGTAGGCCGTTTTCTCGGACTTAAGTTTTTCCGGAGCGACGTATTTCATAGACAAGTATCAAAATTGTATCAGTCCGCCTTCTTAGGCACAAGAAAGAGTGGGGGAAACGAATAATCATTAAGGGTCGTTATAATAGAATACAAGGCTCTGGTCTTGACAAGAGCCTATATCTGAGTATAAAGAATGGGTCTATGAACTTGCAGGAAGTCCAGAAATTTAACTTTGAGAATCTTTTTACCTTTGAAATGGCCAATAACCATCAAGGGTCTGTTGACCATGGTAAAAAGATTATTCAAGAGATGGCGGCAATCGCCAAAGAGTTTAATCTCAAGGCGGCGGTTAAGTTGCAGTTTCGCAATCTCGATACTTTTATCCATCCGGATTATCGAGACAAAAAAGATGTCAAACACATTCCCCGATTTCTTTCCACCAGTCTTTCGGCGGAGCAGTTCGGAGAACTTATTGAGGAAGTTAGCAAGCATGGTCTCATCACCATGGCGACTCCTTTTGACGAGGACTCTGTTGGTTTGGCTGAAAGTCTCGGTATTGAAGTTATAAAAGTGGCAAGCTGCAGCGCTGATGACTGGCCACTTCTCGAAAAAATTGCTGATACCGGCAAGCCGGTGATTATTTCGGTTGGCGGTTTAACCATAAAAGAAATTGACAAAGTAGTAAGCTTTTTTGAGCACCGCGGCACTAATTTTGCCTTAATGCATTGCGTGGCTATTTATCCGACTCCAGGCCGGGAAATGCATCTCAATCAGATTCAGATAATGAAAGAGCGCTACCCCAACCTCACAATTGGTTTCTCAACACACGAAGACCCGAGCGACACTTCGATTATCGGGCTGGCTTATGCTAAAGGGGCTCGAATCTATGAAAAACATGTTGGGGTTTCGACTGACACAATCACCCTTAATAAATATTCGGCCAATCCGGAACAAGCTAGAGCTTGGGTCCTGGCTTATAAAAACGCTCAAGCGGTTTGCGGCGCTGTTGTCGAACGAGCGATCGGCGAGCAGGAAAAAAATGACCTTTGGTCACTGAAGCGTGGAGTTTTTGCCCGCCGGGAAATCAAAGCTGGCTCGCCGATTTATCGCGAAGACGTATTTTTTGCCATGCCGCTCGTCTCGATGGACCAATTGAAAAGCGGAAGTTTCCGAAATGGATTTATTGCCGACAAAGACTACAGGGACAAAGAGGCAATTAACAAAAGTATTGAACCAAGCCGGATGGGAAAGCGAGAAATTATTTATACTTCCGTGAGAGAAGCCAAAGGAATGCTTAACATTGCTCGCATCTCTCTTAGCCACGACTTCAGTGTTGAACTTTCGCACCACCATGGTCTTGAGGACTTTGATAATACAGGCTGCATTATAATTGATTGTATAAACCGTGAATATGCCAAAAAGATTGTAGTTCAGCTTCCCGGCCAAAATCATCCGACCCACTACCATAAAATCAAAGACGAGAGTTTCCATGTTCTCTATGGAACTATGGAGATGATTATTGAAGGCAAGAAAAGAATTATGTATCCCGGCGATACGGTTTGGGTTCCGCGAGGAGTCTGGCATGGATTTAGAACCGACGAAGGGGTTATTTTTGAAGAGATTTCAACTACCAGTTTGGAAGCCAGCGGTGACTCTTATTATATTGATAAAAAAATCGCCCGGATGTCTCGGGAAGAGCGAAAGACCAAACTTCTCAACTGGGGCAGGCATCAGTTTGACAAAGAAATTTAATCCAGTTATGCTACTTTTGGCTTAGAACATTAACAAAAAACTCAGGAGAAAAGGTAATGAAAACCTTAAAAGAAATCGGCTCTACCATCAAAGCAATTGTCTTTGACATTGACGGAGTTATCGTCCTTGGTTCGGAATCCGGCAAACGAGCTGCCTGGGAGAAGTTGTTTGAACCCGGCACAAAGGAGGCCAAAGCGGTTAGAGAAGCGCGTCTGAAAGCTCTCGAATCCGGCGGCAACCGCTTTACCATTTTACGTCGGGCAGGTGAAATCGTCGGCCACTCTGGTGATGTTCTCACTCTCTTCGTGGATAAGGCGGCAGAGCGGTTTAACCAAATTACACTCGGCTATTATGAGTATCTTGGTGTGAACCAGCACGACGTTGACGCCCTTTGTCTCTTAGCGGAAAAATATCAACTTTTCACTAATTCGGCGACACCGGTTGAGGCTCAAGAAGAAGTCTTTGGCAACATCCTCCACATCAATCTCTTCACTGGACTTTACGGTGCTCCAGAGGGTAAGGTGGAAGCTCTGGGACGCATTATGAAGGATTACCTTCTGATTCCTGAACAAGTTCTTTTCGTTGGAGATGACGACAAAGACGTTAGGGCGGCCGAAAATGTTGGCTGCCGTTTTGTTGGGCGAACCAACGACTGGAATCGCTGGGACTCTATTGATTCGCGAATTGACTTCCCGCTTGTCTTCTCCCTCACTGAACTCTCCGAAGGACTCCTTGCCGCCCAATAAGCGGTGCTCAAACACGGTCCCCCACGGCCGTGTTTACTATTACACCTAATCTTTCAATTATAATTCAAGTTCAAGTACAATTTTACTTATCATATATGATAAGTAAAATTTCGATATATAATAACCAGATATAATTGATTTTTTGTCTGCTCTTGTTTGATTTAGGCGAACAAGACTGTTATAGTAACCGAGATGAAAATCTACGCCATCATACCGGCTCGCGGCGGCTCAAAAGGCGTGCCTGGCAAAAATATAAAACTTTTAGCCGGAAAGCCTTTGATTACCTGGACCATTGAAGCGGCTAAAAGTACGTCTCAAATTTCAAAAGTCATAGTCAATACCGATGACGAAGAAATAGCTAAGATAGCGAGAAACTCCGGCGCCGAAGTCTTTAATCGCCCCAAGGATTTGGCACAAGATTTGACCGAAGACCTTCCGGTCTTTATTCATCACCTTAACGCTCTTAAGGAAGAGGGAAATTTGCCTGATATGATTGTTGACTTGAGGGCTACCGCCCCTCTCCGAAGAAAAGAGCGAATTGCTGAAGGGATTGAAATCTTGAAAAAACTTGGCCGAGAAAAAGCCGATTCGGTTCGAGCGGTTTCAAAAGCGGCCAAGCATCCGTTTAAAATGTGGAGACACCAAGATAATTTCCTTTTGCCCTTTGTTTCCGAAGAACACTCCGGAGTTAAAGAGCCCTATAACGCTCCTCGGCAAGTTTTGCCCAAGATTTACCAGAATAATGGCAGTATGAACGCTTTTTGGCCGGAAACAATCCTAGAGAAAAATTCAATGACCGGCGAGCGGATTGCCGGCTACGTGATGGAGGATTGGGAATCCATTAATATAGATAGCGAAATTGATTTTCTGATTGCGGAAAAATTGATGGAGCAGTATAAGGATTTTTTTAATTAATTAAACACTAGACTAGCCTGTCCTGTTAGAGATTAAATCTTACGAAAACGTTCAAAATGTTAATATTCAATAAGTGTCGAAATATGTTAATAGTCATTAATTTAGATATGGAGGCATCTTTTTATGATGCCTTCAATCTATAATGGGATGAAAGTAAAAATTCTGGGAGCAGGCTCAATTGGCAATCACTTGGCCCAGGCGTCGCGCCGGATGGGCTGGGATGTCGTGGTTGTTGATAAAGACCCGTCTGCTCTAAAGCGAATGAAAGAAGATATTTATCCGACTCGTTATGGCAAATGGGATGATGACATCTCTCTTGTAACTGGTGACAAGGAGCCGAAAGGAGGTTTTGACATCATTATGGTTGGCACTCCCCCTCACGTCCGCATTCCGCTTGCCATCTCCGCTCTCTCTGAAAAACCAAAGGTGCTCCAGTTGGAGAAGCCGCTCTGTCAGCCCGATGGAGCCGAGTTGGAAAAACTTTCTCAAGCGGTTAAAACAAATCCGGATGTCAAAGTTATTGTAGGCTATGACCATGCGGTCTCCGAATCCATTGAGTATGTCGTCGGCCTGATAAACAAGCGAATAGTCGGGGACATCCTGACTCTTGATGTTGAGTTTCGAGAACACTGGGGAGGCATATTCAAAGCTCATCCTTGGCTTTCCGGGCCGGAAGATTCTTATCTTGGTTTTAGCTCCAAAGGCGGCGGCGCTTCCGGCGAGCATTCTCACGCTCTTCATCTTTGGCAATATTTGGCCAGAAAATCCGGTTTGGGCTCTTGGAAAAATGTTTCTTATGTTTTGGAAAAGGTAAAAAACGATAAGGTTGATTATGATTCCATTGCCGCTTTTAATATTGAAACCGATATCGCCAGGGTCGGACGGGTAATTCAGGATGTTGTTACCAAGCCGACTCGCAAATGGCTTCGAGTTCAGGGTTCATCCGGATTCATTGAATGGTATTGCGGCGGCAGTCCAAAAGGGGACTTGGTAAAATATCAGCAAGGCGATGGAGAGATAACAGAAAAAGTATTTGAAAAAACGCGACCGGATGATTTTTATAGAGAAACTCTGCACATCAAAGACCTTCTTGATGGAAAAATTTCCATTAAAGATTCGCCACTTGCGTTTGAAGGCGGTTACGGAGTGATGTCTCTTCTCTCTCTGATTGATTCTCAATCAGCTGGAACAGTAAAAATAGGATAACCTTTTTGAATGAAAACTATTTTTATTTCAGTCTTTGAGGGAATTGAGGGAAAAAATATTTTACGAACGCCGGTTGTAAGCACTTTGCTAGCAGAGAAAGATATCCGACTCGTCTGTTTCACCAAAAGCTGGGAAAAAGTTGATTATTATAAAAAAGAATTTCCTCATCCACGCCTCATTTTTGAAGCTGTATCTAATTTTGAAGTTAAGGGGGCAGAGCGTTTTTTTCGCGCTCTGCGGTATTACCTCATTGACACTGAGACAACTCGCCTGCGCGCCAGGATGATAAAAGAAAGAGAAGGGCATTTTTTAAAATATTTCTGGAAGCTTGCTCTGCATCGGCTTCTTGCTCGTCCTTTTGTACGCAGAATTGTTCGTCTTCTTGATTTATTTCTTCTCCGCCCAACGACATTCAAACAATATTTTGAAGAATATAAACCTGATTTGGTTCTTTCGGCCCAGCTTTTTGAGGAGCTTGAAGTTCATTTTATTAAAGAAGCCAAAAATCGCGGCATCAAAACTGTCTGTTTTATAAATAGCTGGGATAAAGTAACCGCTCGCTCAGCTCTTCGCGTTTTGGCTGATAAATTTATTGTCTTCAATAATATTGTTAAAGAAGAACTTATGGCCAACGACGATGTGCCGGCCGAAAATATTTTTGTATCAGGCATTCCTCAATACGATCAATTTTTTGATCCCTCTTCGCTTGAATCTTTGGCCAAGGATTTTGGCAAAGGACCAATCACCTATCTCAATAATAAAGAATTTCTTGCTTTTAATAATCTCTCACCCGCTCAGCCGTTTATTCTTTATGCTCCAATGGGAGTTGAATATTCAAACTCTGATTGGGAAATTATTGACCTTCTCCAAAAAAACATTCAAGAAAAAGTGTTTGGAGGTGTTAGTCTTTTTGTTCGGTTTCCTCCCAATGACTTTGCCAATCAAGAAGAGATTAGAAAGCGCCCTTGGCTTCGTTTTTATTTACCGGGGCGTCGATTCTCTAAAAAGAGAGGTACTGACTGGGATATGGACTTCAAAGATTTAGCGCTGCTCTCGGACACCCTTCGTCATGCGTCTCTCGTTATCTGTTATGCTTCCAGTATTTCTATTGACGCGGCGGTCTTTGACAAGCCGGTCGTGAACCTCGATTTTGAAGTAAAACCGGGGCAGTTGATGATAAAATCGCCAACTCGCTTCTTTGACATGTCCCATTACAAAAAAGCTTTGGCAACTGGCGGCATCCGCCTGGTTCATTCCAAAGAAGAATTGTCGGACTGGGTTTGCAAATACCTGTCGGATCCGTCGCTTGACCGCGGCGGTCGAAAACGACTCTTAGAAGAGCAGTGTCTTCTAACTGATGGAAATTCAGGGGAGAGGGCGGCTACCCGCATTATCTCTTTTCTTTTACCGAGGCCAAAAGTCTAAAACTCTACCTGAATACTTTTTGAGGTCGCTTTTTATTGTAATATATTGTATATTTAAACTGTTTTAAAAAGAGCAAGACTTGTTCGCAGTCTATGATATCTATTGCTGGTACAGATAAAAAAATCGGAGGTGACGACGTTTTTATCGTTGCCGAAATCGGAAAAAATTTTATTGATAAACCCGAAGCAGAGTCGGTTGATGTTTATATTGAAAAGGCTAAAAAATTAATTGACGCGGCGGCCGACTCCGGTGTTGACGCCGTTAAATTCCAAACACATGAAGTGGAAGATGAGGTGGCGGATATTCCATTTGAATCAGCTCATTTTCAAGGCGCTAAGCGTTTTGATTGGGTCAAAAGAAATACGGAAGCCACGCCGTCTCGCTTTTGGCGGGAAATAAAACAATATGCCGAAAAAAAAGACCTGGTTTTTTTCTCAACTCCAATGAGCCGCAGTGCGGCTCAAAAGCTGATGAAAGTCGGCGTTCCTCTGTGGAAAATAGGCTCTGGTGACATTCTGGATTTTATCCTTCTGGATTTTATCGTTCAAACTAAAAAACCTGTTATTATTTCAACTGGCATGGTCAGCAAAGAAGAGCTTCGTCGTGTTGTTACTTTTCTCCAGGAAAAAAATATCCCGACAATTATTCTCTACGCAGTCAGTAAGTATCCCTGCCCCCCCAATGATTTCAACTTGGCTTCTCTTGATTACCTTCGCGAAACATACCCCGAGGCAGTTATTGGTTTCTCAGACCATTCAATTGAAGGCGATGCCCCCTCTCTTACTGCGGTTGGCAAGGGTGCAAAGATAATAGAAAAACACTTTTCCTTCTCTCGCGGCCTCTGGGGAGCTGACCACGCATCGTCTCTCACCCCTCCTGAAATGGAAAGATTAGTCAAAGCCATTCGCGGGCGAACATACGAAGGCATAAATAAGTCAGAGTTCCAAGGTTTGAAAGAAAAAGAATTTGAGGGAGCCCGCAATCAGTTCCGCTCGTATTTTCACAAATCGCTTGTTGCTGCTGGAAATATAAAAAAGGGAGAAAAAATTACCAAAGAAGATGTCTATGCTCTGCGTCCTCAGTCTCTTTTGGGTGGTCTTCCGTCAGAACGTTTTTATGATATAGTTGGCAAAATTGCTAAGCGGAATATAGTAAAAAACCAGTCTCTTAGTGAAAAAGACTTCGGTTGATTATGAAGAATTCAATAAAAAAAAGGAAAATCTGCTTTGTTATAACGAGCTTTATCCATTACAGCCGGAACATTTTAGTATTGGAAGAGTTGCGTAGGAGAAAAAACGTTGAACTCCATATTTTAATCGGCGGCCCCGCTCTGCTCTCAAAGTACACTTCACGTAATTCTCAAGTTAAAGAGCTGCTTCTCAAAGAAGGATTTAAAAATATCCACGAAATTTATTTCAATTTGGAAGGAGATGTCCATGTAGTGAAAGCCAAGAGCACCGGTCTCGGAATTATTGAATTTGCCAATTCTTTTAATGACATTAAACCGGACATTGTCATAATCAGAGGCGACAGGTTTGAGGTTCTATCTGCCGCTATCGCCGCCGCCTATATGAACATTCCAGTCGCTCATATTGAAGGTGGCGATAGGACTGGTACTATTGACGAGTCAGTGCGGCACGCTATCACTAAAATTTCCCATATTCACTTTGCCACCAATAAACCGGCTTTTCAGAGAATAATCAAAATGGGCGAAGACAAAAACTATGTATTTAACTTTGGAAGCCCTGATGTTGAAATCGTCCATAAAATCGCCAATGGCAAACATAAAATTGATTTTGAAAAAGTCGGGTCAGGGGCGCCTTTTAAATTAAACGAAGAATTTTTGATGGTTATGTTCCACCCTGTTAGCAGTGAGGTTGAACACTCAGCGCGCAATACCAGGATCCTTCTAAAAGCTGTGAAAAATTTTGATAAACCGGTTTTATGGTTTTGGCCAAATATAGATGCAGGGGCGGAAGAAATCGCTCACGAATTGAGAGTCTTCAAAGATAAAACTCAAAATCATAAAATTCATTTTATGCGCTATATTCAGCCAAAGGAGTTCATTTATCTTCTCCGCCATACAAACTGTCTTATTGGTAATTCATCGGCTGGGATTAAAGAATGCTCTTACCTTGGTATTCCGGTTGTAAATATCGGCAATCGTCAGGGCAGGAGACTTAGGGCAAAAAATGTTATTGACGTTGACCTTGAACCCCAAAATATTGATAAAGCCATTCGCCACCAGCTCAAAGTCGGCTCCTATAAATCTTCCGCTCTTTATAGTGGCAACAATACTGCTCGCAATATTGCCAAGATTCTCTCATCTATTCCTTTATATATTCAAAAAAGCTTCAATGGTTAAAAACTCCAATATACTTTGTGTCATTACAGCTCGCGGCGGCTCCAAAGGATTGCCCGGGAAAAATATAAAACTGCTCGGCGGCAAACCGCTTGTTGTTTATTCCATTGAACAGGCAAAAAAAAGTAAGCTAATCAGCCATACCATTGTCTCCACTGACGATGAGGGCATTGCCGAAGTCGCTAAAAAAAATGGAGCCGATGTTCCTTTTATCCGTCCGAAAGAATTGGCAGAGGACGACACGCCACATGTGCCGGTTCTCCAACATGCTGTGGAATTTATGGAAAAGAGGCTTAACACCAGGTTTGAAGGAGTGGTTACTTTTCAACCAACTTCTCCTTTTCGAACTCAAGATGACATTGATGCCACCATCCGAAAACTTCTTGAAACGCCGGAAGCGACTAGCGCTGTCAGCGTTTACGAAGTTGAATCGGCTCATCACCCGATGAAGATAAAAAAAAATAGAAGGATCAAGAGTTCAACCCTATTGCATTGAAGAGCCGGAAGGAACTCGCCGGCAAGACTTGCCAAAAGCCTACAAGCGCTCAAGCGCCGTCTATGTGACGCGCCGCAAAACTCTGATGGAAGAAGGGCGCCTCTACGGCGATTATATTCTCGGGCACATTGTTCCTCGGGAAAGGAGTATTGATATTGACACTCCTCTTGATTGGCTAAAGGCGGAATATATGCTTGAAGATCTGCGGCAAAAGGGCTTTTCATTTTAGATTCATATCTTACCTCGTGAGCTTGCTCCGAGCGTACGGACTGCAAATGGTATACCATACTCTGTATGGCAGACCACCTCTTCAAATCTCACAACAAAACACTGTTAATCTTCCACTTAGTCTGCCCAATCAAATACCGAAGAAAGATTTTTACCGAAGGGATGGAAACCACATTCAAATCAGTGTGTTTGGAATTAGGAATACGATATGAGTATGTTTTCCTTGAAATCGGTATCGACGAAGATCATGTGCATTTTCTCATCCAAACCATTCCAAACACGCTGATGTCCGCTATGGTTCAAAAGATTAAAAGCATCACTGCACGAGAGATATTCAAACAACACCCTGAGGTAAAAAGATTTCTCTGGGGAGGACAGTTTTGGACAGACGGATACTATCTAAATACTGTGGGTCAGTATGGCAATCTGAAAATGCTTGAAAATTATGTGAAGAATCAAGGTATTAAGGACTACAAACAGTTACACCACCAAACTCCATCCTTGTTCTGAAACTCCCAACCACCACTTGATACCCCGTCAGCTTGCTGCGGGGTAGTTCATTTTTCAAAATTTTTACTTCCCCATTTACGCCTTTTATTTCCGGATGGATAAGAAGCTGTTCAATAATTTTTAATGATCTGTCTGCGCTTCCTTGAACCAAATCAACACTTCCTTCTTCTTTTAGAGAAAACATTCTAACCATTTCGCTTCCAAGGTTTGCCATAAGAAAAAATGGTGTTCTTTCCATATTCATAGAATTAACTTATCAATTATTGTCTTTATCTTATCACGAATTTCTTGGTTTTTTATTAGCGACGTAGAGCGAGAGAAATGAAAAAAGAAAAACCCCGCGCCGTGAGGGCGAAGGGTTTGATTTCAGTGATTCCGGATGGATCAGTCGGCGACATTGGGCATCTCTCCCGGGCGAAGCAGGTAAAGGAGGCCGGAATCGCATTCCGCAACCTGGGCCAAAAGAGCATCCAGAGAAAGCCCAAACGGCGCGCGGACTCCTTTGAACGGAACTTCCTCGCCAATCTGATTTAGAACAATTCCGAGACGCATCAGACATTTGGGGAGCTTTGGTTCCGCGAGAAACATGCCGTAGGTCCGCCCCATTTCCACACCGCTTGAGATGAGCAGAATAAGAAGACGGGCGCGGACATAGGATTGAAGATTCGCGGCATGTCTCTGGACCGGCTCGTTCGCGGCCTCTCGCTTAGGGCAAGCCCAGCGAGAGAACTCCACCGCTTTAGGCAAAGGAACTTCACTCGCCACCTTGCAATGCTCAAGCATTGGGAGAAGTAGTTCTCCCCCGCGAGAAACAGAAGGAACCAAGCGCATCGTGGCGTAAGGATCTCCATCCAAAAGCGCCAAGGCGTGAACCGCATATTCGTCCCACGAATCTCTTTCGAGACCGTCGTATTGATACGGCTCAAGGGGACACTCCCCCTCACAATAGGCCTGGTGGCGCAAACGGAAGCAGTCCGTAATTGACCGGCGACTCTTCGCCTGGAGCACTTTGACTCTTCTGCTTGCATTCTGGCAAAAATCCATGGTAACCATCCGTATTTTCCTTGGTTCTGGTG
>Ga0210057_1005352_pt1 | contig 16530 bp, 14 predicted proteins | sample CryGeyCG2114_010_2_FD_183968 | JGI IMG/M metagenome (GOLD analysis project Ga0210057, IMG submission 183968) | Groundwater microbial communities from aquifer - Crystal Geyser CG10_big_fil_rev_8/21/14_0.10 (SPAdes) (version 2) | ecosystem: Environmental > Aquatic > Deep subsurface > Groundwater ...
ACAGGGTTAGAAACATGGAGGAGTTTCTGCCGGTTTTGCAAGAGCGGTTTGGGGACAGGGCTGGAAGTGAGCTTGGTGAGGTGCAATCTGCCGTGAGCTCCGTGGCGGCGGCACTTGAAATCTAGCCGTAGAGGGTGTCTTCTTTTCGGGTTATTAAGATCATGAAGAAAGCAACGGGTTACTTAACGGTTGGAGTCTTATTTGGATTTTTATTTTGGAATATTTGGCAAAATAGAGGAGAAGTTTCAAAAATTACCTGGAACATAAAAAGCTTCGATAGCCTGTTTTTAATTCTTTCACTTTCGCTGGTTTATTTATCAAATATTTTTTCCTGGCATTTGACGACAAGAGCCCTTGGGGTGAGGGTGAGTTTTAAGGACAATTTTAGAGTTTGGATGTTTTCAAACTTATCAAGACTTTTGCCGGGGGGTATTTGGCAATACCCCAGTCGAGTATATTTACTTTCCGGGCAGGGCATTACAAAAAAAATTGGTGTAACGGCGGTGATACTAGAGTCAGCACTTAATTTGGGAGTTGGAGCAGGTGTTGTTTTTTTATCGCTGGCCTTTTGGAAGCTACCCGGAGGCTTTGAACAGTTCAGGGTTTTGCTTTTATTCTTTTTAGTTTTTGCATTTTTAGCAATGTTCCTAATGAACGCAAAGTTCACCGCAATTGTTGTTAATGGAATTAAAAAAATTACCAAAAAAGAGGGTAAAATTCTTACCGAGATAAAACTGCCGGCAAGATGGATAGTTCCTCTGCTATTATCTTTCTTCTTTAAATTCGTCTTTATTGGTACTGCCCTATTTTTTCTGATTAGGCTTTCTGTCCCATTTGATATTTCTCTGCTTCCAATTGTCATAGGGGCTTTTGCGCTCTCCTGGCTTTTGGGATATGTTGTTGTTTTTGCTCCCGGGGGGCTTGGAATAACGGAAGTTTCTCTTGCAAGCCTGCTGGTTTCGTATATGCCCTTTTCTGGCGCGGCTGTAATAGTTGTGGTATTTAGAATTTTGCTTCTTGCGGCAGAAGCAGTATTTTTAGGTATTTCTTTAAAGATCTCCCTCTTTTTTCAGTATCCAAAAAAAAGTGGGAGGTAGGTACCTAGCAAAAGGTGAGAGAACCCATGCTAGATGGCGGGTGGGCATCTTGGCCAAGTTTTCGTAGCCGAATTTTTTCGGGTTTCTTAGGATTTTCTGAGTATATTCAAATCGGGCAAACTTTACGGTAAGTTTTTTCAGTCCCCAGTACGTTCTCGGTGTCTCGAAATAGATATCCGCCTTTCCGAAAAGTTTTACATAAAAGTTCGCGAGCGGCTTGGCGAACCAAGAGAGAAACGGCAGGTTGTAATGCGGCTCCCACGGCCAGAGCCTGTTTATTGCCGCCAAATAACAAATTCCACCCGGCTTTAAGACTCTATAAATCTCGTCAAACAATTTCTTAGAATCAGGAACATGTTCATATACATGAGTGCATACTACTACGTCAAAACTGTTATTATCGAAGCTTAAATTCATCGCGTCGTCCAGTTTAAATTTCAGGTTCCTTCGTTTGAAATTTTGCTGTGAATAGCGCACGGCTACTTTTTCTATATCAACACCAGTAACTTGTCTAAATCTTTTCGCCAGTACATCATCTATAATTCCGGTAGAAGATCCAACGTCGAGGAGAGTAAGCTCCTTGAGTTTTCTTTTACCCAAAAATTCTTCCAGTGTTTTGATAATTCTCATGGCCTTTTTTTTGCGTGGAGCTTTTTTGTAAAGCTCAGGCCAGGTTTCCGCGCAATTAAGCTGATAATTTTTCATTGCTTTTCTAGTATAATACAAAATATTGTGAAAGTATTGATCACCGGCGGCACGGGATTTATAGGTTCTAATTTAACCAAAAGGCTTCTGAGTCAGGGTTGGAAAGTAAAAGTTCTTGTGCGTAAAGGTCATGTTACCAAAAAAAACAACCCCAAAGTAGTAGTTGGAGATCTTACGGACTTGAATTCTATCAATGAAGCTGTCAAAGATGTGGAAGTTGTTTTTAATTGCGCTGCCGCTCTTCCTTATCACAAGCTCCCCGAAAGAGAGTATTGGAACGCAAATGTGCTGGGAGTTAAGAATGTAGTTAAAGCATGCCAAAAGCAGGGTGTAGATAGGCTGGTTCATGTATCTACTGTTGGGGTTTATGGCGCTGCTACGGACGGAATTATAGATGAGCGGTCGCCTTTGGTTTTGGGTGATGTGTATTCGAGAACAAAGGCCCAAGGGGATAAATTGGTATTTTCGGCAATTAAGTCTAAAAAGTTACAAGCAACTATAGTTAGACCGACGATTGGATATGGTCCGGGTGATCTAAGACCCGGATTTCTGAATTTATTTAAACTGATAAAAAAGAGGTTTTTTATTCCAATAGGAAACGGCGAAAATTATTTTCATACAATCTATGTAGAAAATCTTTTGGATGCTTTAATTTTAGTAGCTGAAAAAAAGGAATCAGTCGGGACAGACTTTATAATTGGTGATGAGCCTTGTTCAACCATGGGAGAAATCCTGAAGGAATTGTCTAAAATAACAAATGTCGAACTTCTCCCTCTTAAAATTCCTTTATTTGTTGCTGAAGCGGCAGGCAGGGTTTTTGATGTTACCGGAAAGTTTGGTCTGCCTGCCCCTTTAAATTCTCAAAGGGTGAACTTTCTTACGGAAAATAGAAGATATTCGATTAAAAAAGCCAAGAATATGTTAGGGTATAAGCCCGAAAAAAGCCTTCCGGAAGCGCTTAAAGAAACTTATTCATGGTACAGGGAAAACGGGTATTTATAGGATGAAAATTTGTATATTAACGCACACCTTCCCGCGCAGTGACAATGACATAACCGCGGCTTTTATGGACAGCTTTTCAACCGGCCTGGTCGAGGCTGGCAATGAAGTGTTTATTGTCACCCCATATGACAGAAAATTTAGTCGAAGGCGCGATCCATTTGAGATAATTACGTATAAATATATTTGGCCTGATTGGCTGCACATTTTAGGCTACTCAAAAACTATGGAGGCTGATGTGGCTTTGAGGAAAAGGGCTTACTTTCTTTTGCCTTTTATGTTATTTTTTGGCACCTTAACCCTTTTACGCCAAGTTAGAAAGAAAAAACCCGATCTCATAAACGTTCACTGGATATTGCCCAATGGCCCAATGGCATTAATTGTATCGAAGATTACCAAAACACCTTATGTTGTCACCGTCCCCGGCACTGATATTTATTTAGCTTACAAAAATAAACTTTTTGGATTAGTAGCAAAATACATTGCTCAAAATTCGGCGGGTATTACTTCAAACAGCTCTTGGCTGTTAAAAAAGACTCTAAAGCTTGGCATAAATCCTTCTATGCCCACCCAGGTTATCAGTTATCCCGCCAATGTATCTATGTTTAAGCCGACTGCAAAGGACTTAGGCACTTATCGTAAAAAGTTAGGTTTAAAAAAGAACGATTTTGTTATATTGGCAGTAGGCAGGCTTGTGTACAAAAAGGGATTTGACTATCTTATTAAGGCAACGGCGTTACTTGCCAAAAAATATCCCCAAGTAAAACTTGTCATAGGAGGAGATGGGGATTTAAAAAAGGAATGGCGGGAGCTGTCTAAGAATCTTGGCATTGAGGATAAAGTTTTATTTGTTGGCAGTATAAGCAGAAACGATATTGCTTTTTACTATAACTTGGCTAACGTGTTTGTTGCTCCTTCCGTAGTTGACAAGAAGGGGAATGTAGACGGGGGGCCAGTGGTCAGTTTTGAGTCGATGGCTTGCGGGAAACCACAAATAGCAACTTCCGTTTTAGGTGTGTCCGATTTAATAGAAGACGGAATAAACGGTTTTGTTGTTCCTCAGAGGAATCCACAAGCGATAGAGATGGCCTTGATGAAACTTATAAAGTCAGACAAACTGAGGAAAGATATGGGGCAAAAAAATATACAATTAGCAAGGTCTTTGTTTGACACAAAAAGTGTAGGCGAAAACTACACGAAGTTTTTTAAACGGACAATCCGGACTTTTTCTTGGACACCAACACCAACCTTTTTATACCGGAATTATTTGTATAGGAATATGGTCAAGTCTTTGCCAAAGGGATCATTTTTCTTAGATGTAGGCGCGGGAAACGGAGATTTCCTCCGCTCCCTTTCTGGTTTGGGGTTTAAAGGTGAGGCGATTGACGTTTCGCAAGATGCGGTTTCTTTTGCAAAGGAGCGCCTGGGGCGGGCAAAGGGAATAAAAGTTAAATTAGCGGACATTTTTACTTACAGGCCGACTAGAAAATATGATGTGGCCTTTTGCTTCGAGGTTCTTGAACATATTGGCGACGATAAAAAAGCAATGCAAAAAATTTTCAACTTGCTTAATCCTGGAGGCATCTTTATTTGTTCGGTTCCTGCGCACCAATCTTTATGGTCAAAAATTGACGAAGTAAAAGGTCATTATCGTCGGTATGAAAAAGTAGAGTTAAAAAGTAAGCTTAGGAAAGCAGGATTTAGAGTAACTTCTATTTATACTTACGGTTTTCCGTTTCTTTCTTTGTTAAGAAGACTGAGTGACTCCGGAAAATTTGTAAAGTCCAAAACTCAGCACCTTGACAAGGACGCAAGGGGGCGAGAAAGCGGTATACAAGAGGAATATGATCCGAAACTAAGGAAACTTGTCACAAATCCGATCTTGCTTTATCCGTTTTTTAAAATTATGGACCTTTTTACCAAAACGGATTTTGGATTTGGATACATTATTATCGCGACAAAAGATGAATAAGACATTTGGAATATCACTTTTTTTATTTAGTATATACCTCATCTTAGGCGTACTTACACTGCCGCGCTACGGCATTAACTGGGACACCATTAATCACCTTCCTCGCGGACAGGCATATTTAAATTACTTTCTGACAGGCAAGAAAGATTATTCCAATTTGCCCGAGTGGAAATGGTATTGGCAAAAGCCGGAAAATCTTTTGATAAATACAGATATCCCAAAAGAGGAAATACCCAGAAGAAGTCTGTATCAAAACGATGCGACAACTTTTAACTGGTTTCTTGAGTATGATGGAAAAGGACACCCTCCGCTATCCGATATTTTGTCTTCTTCTTTTAATCTTGTTTTATTTCAAAAACTTGGGGTTATTAATGATATAGATTCGTACAGGGTTTATGGCGTCTTTCTGGCCGCCGCGCTGGTTGGATTAGTTTTTTGGTGGACTAGCCGTGTTTACGGACTGTTTGCCGGCCTTGTTGCAGCGTTGTCGCTTTCGCTTTATCCTCTTTTTTGGTCGGAGTCGCACTTCAATACCGAAAAAGATATTCCCGAAACTGTCTATTGGGGGTTTTTGCTTTTTTCGGTTTGGAGGGGGGTAGTCGGGAAAAGCTGGAAATGGACTCTTTTGTCAGGTGTCTTTTTTGGTTTGGCCCTGGGAACCAAATTTAACGTTTTATTTATCCCATTTGTAATTTTGCCTTGGCTGTTTGCTGTCGTAGGACATAACTATCTTAAAAAGAGGTTTAGCGTCTCAAAATCGGCAAAAAAGAACATAAAAATTGTGATCGCTGCCTTAACAGCTCCTCTTATCGGATTTGGCATCTTTCTTGCAAGCTGGCCATATCTTTGGTCTGACCCCATCACAAAGGTTGACAGGGTTATCGGTTTTTATAAAGGCATTGGGTTGACTCAAAACGTTGATCCGCGGTTTCTGGGCCCCTTTGGCACAAGCACATTTCCTCTGCAATGGATACTCTATACTACCCCCTTGGTAATTCTAGGCTTGGGAATATTGGGGTTCTTTGTCGGACTATCAAGAATAAAAAGAGAGAAGGATAAAACTTCTCTGTTACTCTTGCTCTGGCTTGCAGTTCCCATGGCAAGGGTGGTATGGCCGGGGACTACGGTTTATGGCGGTATTCGTCAAATCATGGAATATATCCCCCCCTTTGCAATATTGGCGGGATTGGGAGGTGCGTGGGTTTTCGAAAAACTAAACCGGAAAATTTCAAAAATTTTTTCATTTTTCATTGTAATTTTACCATTTGCATTTTTAATTTTAAATTTGGCCAGGATTCATCCCAATGAAAATGTTTACTTTAATTCTTTAATTGGTGGATTGTCCGGCGCAAAAGAAAGAAACTTTCCTTTTTGGGGACTTAGTTTTGGCGCTCCTTATCGGGAAGGAGCTATTTGGCTTAACGAAAACGCGGAAGAGGGAGCAAACATTGTCTACGCGCATGAGCTGATCCCAAATATCCCACGAATTTGGTTAAGACAGGATATAAATTTGCACAATGGCAATAGGAGCGGATATTTGCAGATGGGTGAATATGCAATTACTCTTACATACCAAGGGACCAAGGACCGCTCCTATTACGACGGATATTTGGAAACCTTTGTAAATCCAGTATATAAAACAGATGTCGACAATGTTTCTATTCTCAAAATTTGGAAAAACGAAAGGTCGAGTTTGAAATTTGACTTAAAGGAGGAAAGAGTTAAAAACGTTGTCTTAGAAGAAGGGAACAGCGGTATTGCATTTGATTTGGGGAGTGAGTACAAGCTGTCCAGACTCGAAATTAATTATAAAGAAAATAACTGCCAACCTCTTGAGTCCGGAGTGGTAAAAATTTCCCGAAACGGCAGTGACTGGCAAACCCTGGTGGGAGTTCTGCCAAATTATTGGAGAGTTGCAATTCTTGGTAAACAACCAACTGAAGGGAAGTTCATAGAACCTTTTTATGGGCAATCCGCGAGGTATATAAACTTGGTTTTGTCTCCCAGCGATACCTGTCTGAAAAACATTGTGGATTATGAGGTTTTTAATTTTGACTCCTCAATATAGCTGTCCGGATTATTGTGCTGATGGAAGCTTACAATCATCTCTGCCAAAAGACCGGTTGTAATAAGTTGAACCCCCACAATCATCAGGAAAACTCCAAGAAATAAAAGCGGCTGGCGAAACTGAATACCACCGGTGGTCACCCTTAGATATGTAATGAAGAGACCAATCGCAAAACCAACTGTAAACGAGATTATTCCCAATGTCCCGAAAAAATGCCCGGGCCGCGCAAGATAACGTGTGAGAAAAATTACCGTCAATAGATCAAGAAAGCCTTTTAAGTTTCTCTCAATTCCAAACTTGCTTTTTCCGTATTTTCTCTTTCTGTGGGACACCTCGACCTCTGCAACCCTAAAATTTTTCTTGGCCGCAAGTACGGGAATGTAGCGATAGAGCTCACCATAAAGATTTAAGCTTTTAAGCACTTCCTTTTTGTAAGCTTTGAAACCGCAATTTGTGTCGTGAACGGGGACCCCGGTAGTTAGCCTGATTGCGCCGTTAAGAATGCGCGAGGGGATGACTTTATCGAGGGGATCTTTTCTCTTTTTTTTCCAGCCGGAAACTAAGTCATATCCTTCACTGAGTTTTTTTAAGAACTTTGAAATGTCCCGGGGATTGTCCTGCATGTCCGCGTCCATGGTGAAAATTATCTCCCCCCGGACAATGTTGAATCCGGACATAAGGGCGGCGGACTTGCCCCAGTTGCCGCGGTGCGTTATTATTTTCACTTTTTTGTCCCTTGCTCTTAGCTTTTTTAGCTCGGGGAGCGTTTTGTCCGTTGAGCCGTCATCGATAAAAATTATTTCGTAGTCAAGCTTGAGCCTTTTGACCTCGGCTTTTATTTCGCCATAAAACGGCTTCACCGAGCCCTCTTCGTTTTTTGCGGGGATGACAAATGAAACTAGGTTTTTTTTCATATTGACGATATCATAACACAATGGTTTCTATAATTATTCCAACCTTCAACGAAGAGAAAAATATTGAGAGATTGCTTCTTTCTATTAAGGAGCAAAGTTATAAAAAGATAGAAGTGATAGTTGTGGATGATGGGAGTTGTGACAACACAAAACTCAAAGTGAAAAATGCAAAGTTGGGCAGGGAATTAAGATTTTTTGAAAGGGAACACGCGGAGAGGAGTGTGCAGAGGAACTTTGGTGCCAAGAAGGCAAAAGGTAAGTATTTAATATTTCTGGATGCTGACATGGAGCTTCACAAGGGCCTTATTGCCTCAATTGTCAAAAAAATGAAAAGCGGGCGCTACGGGGCCCTGATAATCCCCGAGCGCACAGCGGGAGAGAGCTTTCTGGCCCGCGTCAGGCGCTTTGAGAGGGATATGTACAGAGGAGACGCGACGGTGGAGGTGGCTAGAGCGTTTCCTAAAAAAATTTTCAAAGAGTTTGGGGGGTATGATGAAAATCTCACGGGGGCCGAGGACTACGATCTTCCCTATAGAATATCCAAAAGCCACAAAGTTGGCTGGAGCGGGAGCTACTTAATCCACCACGAGGAGCGCCTGACACTCCGAGACCTCCTGCGTAAAAAATATTATTATGCCTCAAGAAGTACTAGCTATGCCGGCAAGCACCCTGAGCTTATTTTGACACAGGGAACCATTTTATTCAGAAAAGCCTATTTAAGAAACTGGAGAAAATTTCTAGGCAGTCCCCTGTTGGGAATTTCCTTTATAGTGATAAGGGCCATGACCGCGGGAGCGGCGTTCGCCGGCTTCATAAAGGGAACAGTGTCTAAAGTATAATACTACATAGTGATGGAGAATCTATTAATTTGATTTCTCGTGCTCGGAACACACAAAAAGGACGTGAGAGTAGGGCAATATCGACTTTATTCTAACAACCCTAATCGAGGCGAAGCCCGCCTCGCGAATAAGTCTTTTGTGTTCTTTTTCCGTCAGCATCTCAACACTTTTGTAGTCCGTGTGTGTGAGCCTGAGAACTCTCGTCATCAGAAATTCTTCCAGATTCAAAAAATAATAGAAAATATCTTGGGTTTTCATGGTTTCTTTTAATAGCAATCTTCCACCGGGACTCAGTCTTTTTTTAGCTGCCATAAGCAGGTTTACTTTTTCTTTTTTGGGTAAAAGATAAAGTACGTCAACTATTGCTATTGCTTCGTATTGGTTGATTGGAAGGTTTTTCAAAAGGGATTTCTTAAACCGGACTTTTTTGTAACCGTCAGATAGCTTTTTTGCTGCTTTTATCTTTGAGGCGGAGGGATCTATCCCCAAAATCTCTCTTTGAGCGCTGGTCTGTGCCAAGTATTTGGCCAGTGTCCCATGGCCCGTGCCGACATCCAGTATCCTCCCTATTTTTGGGAAATACGGTTCTATTTTGTGGAAGGGAAACGCGAACTCCCTTACTTTTACGAATAGTGTATATCTAAAGTTGGGCATAACTAGTTAGGTGAACCCTTTTGTTGTCCAGAAATCTTTTGACAGACGGATCTTTGAGTGTGTTTGCCTCTATCAGGCGCTCTTTTTTTCTCGTATAGTCTGCAATGAAGCGGCTTGTAAATGTCTTATCTCTTTTACTGCTGTGTGCGGGGTGCAGAAGAACCTCCACTAATTTTATATTATTGGAGACAGCGTGGCCAATGGCCGCCTTTACTGTCGACTCATTCATTTGGCCGGTATGGAGAATTCCATAAAAAGCATCGCTTGTTTTAAGGCCATACTTTTTTGCCGTTCTTTGATTGGCGCGAGAAAAGTGTTTGAGAAGGATGAACTTGCCGAAATTAAGATTATAAAGGGGTCGAAAATCCGTCGTGCCCCATTTAGTTAAATGAAAGGGCTCATTCGCAACTCTTATATAGCTTATCCCGTTTTTTTTTGCCAGCTTCGCGGCAATTTCAAAGATTTCAGGGATCATATGAATGTGATTGTGACTGTTAATATGATCCAAAGCAATGCCACTTTTTTTTACCTCATCAAATTGCTGATTGAAGTCTCTTTCAATTGCACTGAGAAGTTTCTTGTCGTGGAGCTTAGTATCTCTGTAATAACCAAAAAAATCCCTTCGATACTCACCTATTTTGTTCTGGAGATATTTAGTTTTTGTCTTACCATCTGTCAAATTGAGATGTATCCCAAGACCTATCCCGTCAAGTGAGCCTTTTATGAGTCTAATCGCGTCTTTGTAGGCGAGCCCGTTTGTTCTGATAGAGGTGCTCGTTGCTATCCCGTTCGTGTAGCAATCTGAAATGGCCTCATTAAAGCCGTAGTTGAGGCCCAGGTCATCATTGTTTATAATTACATTGATCATGGTAAGTTACATTTTAACAGCATTGATAGCTGTGATTTCTTCCCGAAAAGTTACCGGGTTTTATTTTTGGCATGACGATTTTAGCGTTTTGTACTCTGCTAGAACTTCACAGTGTATTTTTTCATGGCCTTATTCATCTTATTGCAACATATTCTCCCTGCTTGAAAGCATTTTTGGATTCTCAGCCCAGTACTATTTTCTAGCGGGCATTATCCTTTTTGTCTTCTCTTCGCTTGCCTTCCTTTTTTTTGCAAGGCAACTGTTCAACTCTAGTGTGTCCTTTTTTCTGGCAGTCATATATTCTACCGCGTTTTATGGCGGAGAAACTTTTTTTGAGGCATATGATGCAATCACGGCTTACTCTTCACTTGGATTTCTCTTTCTCTCTTTCGGCATTTTAATCAAGTCTTTGTCCGGTAAGCAAGTTAATCGCAAAATGTACTTTGCTTCACTTTCTTTTTTTGTTGCTTCTTTGGTTGTCCTCCATGCGCGCTCGGCTACATATGTGGTCGGATATCTTTTGGTTTTGTTTTTATTTTCGGATGCAAGAACCCCCAAGAAAATTCGCCTTGCGGTATTGCCAGTCCTTTTTTATCTCATTTTTTATCTGGCCGTCCCACTCATATCAGCTCGTTCTGTGACAGGGTCGGGTTCACTTGCTCAATACCTGTTTGAATTCAACGCTCTCGAGAAGATAGACTTCTTCCTGCAGAACATTGGTTCAATCTTATTTACGAGCTCTACTCTCGAAATAATTGGGGTTGAAAAAGTTGATTTTCTCGTCCACCTTCGCAGACTGACAGGTGGGGGTTTATTTTTGTCGTTTATTTATCTAACTTGGACCGCCAGAAAGAAAGGATTTGTTAAAACGAGAATCTTTGCTCTACTTTTGATTGGCTTTCTTTATATTCCTTATGCTGTTAGATCCAACTGGGTGTTTGCTGGATCACATAGGTATTTTCTACCCACAGTACCGGGCCTTCTTGTTGCGTGGGGGACCCTGGCCGGAAAGCGTGTCTGGGTGTATGCGAGCGTGGCGCTTGCAATCTTCAGTTTTATTCAGGCCAACTCCATGTTCGAGGAACATCTTGCAAAAGGGACGGAAAGAGAGGCCTTTTATTCTCAGTTGCAGCGTGAGCTTCCTTCATTGCCCGAGGGGGCAACCATTTTTTTTGAGTTTCATCAAGATGTGAAGATAAGATCTGCCGATTTTTTCAGGGTCGGGTTCACGCCTTCTGAGTCTTCGTTGGGAGCGTTATACGGCGTGGATTATGAAAAATTGACTTTGCTGACGAGTAGTGACGAGCTCAGAAGCTTTTATTCCGAGTCTGCAATAGATCCCGAGCGTTTCTTCTCTTTTTATTATGACGGAAACTTCATTACGAACACAACGCGAATATCGCGCGCGATACTTGAGAATGGAGGCGTGATTAGGGAAAACATTAATCTGAGACAAGAGTTTGAACTTGTTGAGAGCAGGGAAGATTCTTTGACAAGCGGAAAGACACTCGAAAAAGAGTTTACAATTGAAGGTCTGGTCCCAACGCTCCCTTGGAGAGTCGGAGTCAAGATGAAAGCTGACTTTCCCGAGATTATACTACCTTACACCCAGGGGTGTTCCGGTAGCTGCGATGTGGAAGAAGATCAACTTTTGAGGCTTTTTTCCTATCTGAGCAATGCCAATGAATTTAGGCGAAGAACGGCTGTAAGCGCCAACATTTCCGGTGAGAGAACAAGCTCCGGAAATTTGATGGATAACGACAAGGGTACCTATTGGATAGTTGATAGATCCGCGTGGTATGAAGAGACGCCGCACGTCCTGAGATTTCAATCGGATGTGGACACGGTCTTCTCTGGGATTGTTATTTACTCCTCGCTCGGCCATAGGGCGCCGAGACATTTTCTTGTGTCAGTTGACGGTCGAGAGATAGATAATGATGTAAGCGCGTTTGATTCCGGGGTAATTGTCAAACTTTCAAATGGGCCTGTAAACGGGCGGGCGCTAGAGCTCGCTATTCTTAATCCGGACAGTGATGATTTACCGGTTTTGTATGAGGCTTTGCCTGTGTCGCTCGAGAGCGACAGACTTGATTACGATCTGGTAGAGAAAGTAGAAAATGCACCTGCTGCGAAGATTTCATCTGAACAGGAACTAAAAGGCTTGGGGGAATATTTAGCATCGGGAGCGAAAGCATGCATCAGATGGAAGACGGATCTGGGAGCGGAAGGATTGGAAACATTGACTCTTCAAGTGGACGGCGTTGAGAGAGTTTATACGGCCGACCTGCCAGCCATGGGTACCCAAAGTCCTCGTCTTAGCATCTCCTGTCTCGATTTTCCGGTAGAGTTTACGCTTTCCGAGGTCTCGGCGATTTTTTTTGGGCGACGTTGAAAAGCAAATCATAGGTGTTTATTGTGAATATCGTATTTAAGATAGGAGAGGGCAAATAACGAGTCGCTCTTTTTCTCAAAAGTCTATGAAGAGTCTGTCTGACGCTCCTCGCGAAAGGTACGTAATTGCTCGATATTGTTGTCAGTCCGTATGTGGATAGTGTCCTTTCAAGTGTTTGTTCGCTGAAATAGTGAAGATGTGTTGGCGGAGTTATCAATCTCCATTTGGGCCCTTGGATTCTCGAAAGAATGGAGCCCATGTCTCCTGTTTCTATGACAAGAATGCCGTCGGATTTTAAGATTTTACTTATTTTCCTAACATAAAGGTCCGGCCGTTTTAGATGCTCTATTGTGTCCAACATGCATATGATGTCATAACGGTCATCTTTAAATTTGCGGCGCAGAAACTCTCCCGCATATATCCTTGAGTGCTTAGAATTTTTTCTTGCCACATTCGCAATTTCAGGATCTATCTCTATTCCTTCAGTCTCAAAGAATTTATCGGCCATGTTCAGAAAATATCCAAAGGCACAGCCAATCTCCAAAAGCCTGCCCTTCTTCTTAAAGTTTCTAATTCTCCTAATCCTATCCGCAAAATTCCTCTCAAGTGCTGGCCTTTCCATCTCGTAATCCGCATAGTCCATGGATTCAAAATAGTTCCTTTCGTAGATTTTACGAGGATCAATTTTGAAAAACCTATTCGTGGCCCGTACATGGCCACAGTCGCGACATTTAAGTAGTTCGGCACCCTTTCTTCTCCATGACGGTCTCCGGTGGCAAACAACGCATTCCATTTAGAGGTTTATCCTCTCTTTTATAATGTAATTTGGCCTTTTTTTGACTTCTCTGAATATTATGCTTATATATTCTCCTAGGATCCCTAGGTAAAGCAGGACGATTCCGTTTAACAAAAACATCAGGAGCGAGATTGTCACAAAACCCTCGATAATTTCCTGTCCCCTTACAATCTTTGATACGATATCAATCGCGAGGAGAAAGACCGCGGGGAGGACAATCAGAACACCCACTACAAATGCGGCCCGTAGGGGATTCGGACTAAATGACACAAATCCGTTTAAAAACATGTTGACAAAATCTTTTGTGCTATAGGAAGACTTACCAAATCGTCTTTTAGACACTTTGTAATCTATTAATTTCATCCTTGTGGCCGGTATACTGATCAGACCACGCAGAAAAATGGCAGACTCACCTGAGCTATTTACGTAATCTTTTATCTCTTTTGAAAAGAGCATGAAGTTTGAGGTCCCCGATTTTATTTTTCCCCCGCTTACTTTTTCCCACAAATAATATCCGATGTTTCTCCGAAATCTTAGCCAAAAGCTCGCCGTTTTGTCTTGTCTTTTTCGTGCGATTATAAGATCATATCCTTTTTCCCAAGACTGGAGCATTTGAGGTATAAGATTGGGGGGATGCTGAAAATCAGCATCCATAATGATAAGCGCATCGCCTTTAGAGGCCAAGATGCCCGCCCTCAGCGCCTGTTGGTGCCCGAAGTTTCTGTAAAACACGATCCCTTTAATTTTTTTGTCTTCGGCGGTTAGTTTTTTTATCGCCCCAGTGGTGTTATCAAGGCTCCCGTCGTCTACACATATAATTTCAAAATTGTAACTTTTTGGAATCTTCCTTATTACTTCCGGCACCAGAAGCGGGATGTTTCCCGCTTCGTTAAAGCATGGTAAGATTATCGATATGGTTTTAGCCACTATGAGGCAATTATACAATAACCAGCTCATATGTCATCTCTTGTGTCAATAATTGTCGTCAACTGGAATGGAGGGAGGGTTTTTGAAAATTACCTCAAGTCCCTTTCCAAAATTGACTATCCCAATTGGGAATTGATAGTTGTTGATAATGGATCAGAAGACGAAAGCAATGAGTTGACCAAGTTAATCAAGGGAACCAAGTTAATTCAGAATAAAAAAAACTTGGGATTTGCAAGAGCAAATAACCAGGGATACAAAAGAGCAAAGGGGAAGTATATTTTGCTACTTAATAATGATACTCGGGTCACGAGGACTTTTTTGACCAAACTGGTAAGCAGGATTGAAGAGGATGAAACTATTGGGGTTATTCAGCCCAAAATCCGCATGATGGATAAACCAAAATATCTTGACAATGCGGGGAGTTTTTGGACATGGATAGGCTTTCTTCATCACAGAGGATTTGGCAGGCGGGACTCAAAGGAATTTTCAAAAGAGCGCGAAATTTTTTCTGCCAAGGGAGCCGCGATGCTTGTGAGGCGGGAAGTTATTGAGAAAGTTGGGCTGTTTGACCGCGACTTTGTTTCTTATTTTGAGGAGAGCGATTTTTGCTGGCGGACGTGGCTTGCCGGATGGCGGGTTTTATTTTATCCGCGGGCCGTTATCTATCATAAAGTCGGCTTTACTATTTCAAGGCTTGACATCGGGGATATAAATTATCATTATTATAAAAACAGAATTAATTCCCTTATTAAAAACCTTGGGGCGCGCCAGCTTGCAATTACATTTCCCGTGCACATAGCAATATCCAAGGGTATTGCATTTGTCTTTTTAGTTCGCGGCAGGCCAAAAAACGGTTTGATGATAATTAAGGCGCTGTGGTGGAACTTTATAAACCTGAAAAAAACTCTAAGAAAACGCAGAAGGGTGCAAGGTTTAAGAAGAGTCAGTGACCGGGAGATTTTCACCAGACTCGGCCGCCCGGCCGATTTTTTACAGTTTTATAGAGATTTTAAGAGAGTGGAGAGGGATATTGGGTAACAGAGTGTCTACTTAATGCCCATTTTCCCTGAGATAATATACTCCGGCCGGCCTTTCACCTCATCATAAATACGCGCCAGGTATTCCCCTATTATGCCAAGGGTAATTAACTGCACACTGCCGATAAAGAGGACTGTGGTGAGCGTTGATGCCCAGCCAACGATTCCTAAATTGAAAAAAATTCGTCCGGCAACTACAGTCGAGGCTAGGATAAGCGAAATGCCGGCAAGCAAAAACCCTAAAAAGCTGGCCAATCTCAGGGGCGCGTACGAGAAGGAGAAAATCCCGTCAAGCGCCATGCCGGCCAAGGCCGACAGCGACTTTCTCTTTCCCGAGTGCCTTGCGTCTCTACTGTAGAGTATATGAGTTTGGCTAAACCCCGACCACGCTCGCAGGCCACTGAAGAATTTATTTTTCTCCGGAAGCCCAGTAATAATTTTGGCGACCTTTTGGTCTATTAAGGAAAACGTTCCCGCGTTCGCCGGAATTGGCAAAACGGACACTCTCGTCTGAATAGCATAAAAAATTCTAAACCCCAGTCTAAAAAGAAAATTCTCTTTCCTCTTTTTTTTGACGGCGTAGACTACGTCGAAGCTTTTGGATTTTTCGTAAAGCTTTTCAATGAGCTCGGGCGGGTCCTGAAGATCCGCGTCCATGATCACCACTTTGCGGCCGCGCGCGTGAGAGAGTCCAGCGGAAACGGCAGACATGTGACCAAAGTTTCTTGAAAAGCAAACGGCTTTGACTTTTTTATCTTTTTTCCTCAAAGATTTTATCCTCTCAAGAGAAGCGTCTTTTGACCCGTCATCAATGAAGATAATTTCATGACTCTTTGAAAGTTTATTTAATACTTTTTTTAGTTTGTGATAGAGTTTGGGAATGTTTTTGTCCTCGTTAAAAACGGGAATAACAACGGATATGTTTGTCATTTGCTACAATGCTACTGACTTTTGCTACAATTGGCAACATGAATAACGCAACGCTCACAAGAATAATGAGGAAGGGAAGCTACAGGTTTCACGGCGGAATTCCTGTCGCAAGAGACAGGGATGATTATTTGGAAAAAGAAGCAAAAGCATGGGAGGACGAATGGAAAAGAGGAGTTTCAAAAGATGCGCTTCGCGCCTACAGCATTAACATGCGGGCTTTTGAAAAGCTTGGTTTCTGGGAGGAGAGCGGGGAGGCGGCAAAATATCTTCCTTCGGACGAAAACCACACGGTCCTGGATTTGGGCTGTGGCAATGGGCTCTCCACGGCTAGC
>Ga0210057_1005353_pt1 | contig 16529 bp, 17 predicted proteins | sample CryGeyCG2114_010_2_FD_183968 | JGI IMG/M metagenome (GOLD analysis project Ga0210057, IMG submission 183968) | Groundwater microbial communities from aquifer - Crystal Geyser CG10_big_fil_rev_8/21/14_0.10 (SPAdes) (version 2) | ecosystem: Environmental > Aquatic > Deep subsurface > Groundwater ...
GCGGTGCTCTCAGACCAAGCCCAAAACCGATATGAGGGAAACTGGATGTCATAAAGAAAAAATGGCCTGAATTGCTTCAGGCCACCTTCCAACCAACAAGGAGTTAACCTTTTTTCGGTGCTTTACCGGCCTCCAGCGAACCACCTTCTTTATCGCATGTATCTTTAGCGACATATTTCCATTCGTTTGCATCATTATCGGTTTTTGCCTGACCTGCACAAGAGTGGCTGCCATTTGTAGCGGCACAATCGTTTTTGCCCGCTTTGGCAATGCCGTAGCATTTTTCTTTGGAAGGATCGGTGGCAGCCATTGCGGTAGTAGCAACACCGGCAGCCATTACGCCAGCAAGAGCGGCGGAAAGAAATAGCTTATTCATAATAGTCTCCTCATGATTTGTGAATGGGTTGAGCAAGTAACAAGGTAGTGATACCTTGCTAAGTAATTCGTATAGCAGTCAAATAAGTTACATGCCACGCACAAAGAAATTTCACGCGGTAACTTTTCATGGCCGCAGGACGAACTACTCCTTGAGCAAAACAACGAGAGTGAAATCCATGAAAAAAACCATCCTGAGTGCGTTCCGCCTTTTTCTAACCACCGTATCGGCTTCAAACCATGTGCTGTTGCTTGCCATGCGGCTTTGGATTGCTAATATTTTCTGGAAATCCGGCATTCTGAAAATCAACGATTGGGATTCGACCATTATGCTGTTCACCGATGAACATCCCGTGCCATACTTAAACCCGCAGTTTGCCGCGCTGTCCGGTACGACATTTGAATTGCTTTGTCCTATCTTACTGGTGCTGGGATTTGGCTCCCGCCTTGCTACACTGCCGCTGCTGGCCATGACCGCCGTAATTCAGTTTACCTACATGCAGCATGAGCAGCATTATTACTGGGCGTTCCTGCTGGCTACAATCCTATGTTTCGGCTCAGGGAAAATCTCAGTCGATCATCTGATTAAAAACCGCTTTGGCTACCTGCTAGAAAAAAGGCGTTAACCCATTATTTTTTAGGAGAATACATATGAATTTATTACCCATTCATACCATCGCTACCGCGCCGGAAAAATCCAAACCATTGCTGGAGGCCGCCGAAAAGAAATACGGCATGATCCCGAATCTCCTTGCGGAGATGGCGGAAGCGCCGAACGTACTTAAGGCCTATATGGAGATGGCGGGCAATGTCGCAGCGGGCAGCCTGTCGCCCCTGGAGGTGCAGGTCGTGCAGATTACCACCGCCCGTCTCAACGGCTGCCAATACTGTGTTGCCGCGCATAGCGCCATGAGCGAGAAAATGATCCCCTCCGCCATTTTGGAAGCATTAAAGACCGGCGCGCCGACTTCGGACAAAAAACTAGCCCGAAAAATTCACCACATTCATTTTAAAAGGTTGGCATAACCTATATAGATCCCTATAATACAATAGCTTAACGAAGTTTTATAAGGAGGTTATGCCAGCAACGGAGTGTACATCAAAATTATTTTTTCCGTACTATAAAAATCGTAAAAAATCGAGGGCAGTGCTCCATATAGATAGACATTTCTGAACCTACCTGGTGTTAAAACGCCAATATATCACTGTTCTTTATAACCATCTATCTATATGGAGCACTGCCCAATGAAGATAAAAAATTCTTTTAATACATATAGTGTATCTATGCAGTATAAACACAACATGTTGTTTGTTTAGCAGTTATTTATTCAACTGTAACGCTTTTAGCCAAATTTCGTGGTTGGTCTACGTCTGTACCTTTAATTAGGGCTACATGGTAGGCCAAGAGTTGAACTGGGACAGCATAAATGATTGGGCACACGAAAGGGCTGGATTCTGGTAAGCAAATTGCCTCATAAATGACATCTTTAAGTTTTGCCACGCCTTTTTTATCGCTTATTAATATTACTTTTCCTCCTCTGGCGCTTACTTCCCTAATATTAGAAGCAGTTTTTTCAAATAATTCGTCGCTTGGTGCTATGCAAACAACCGGCACTGTTTCATCTACAAGAGCTATTGGGCCATGTTTTAGCTCACCTGCGGCGGCGGCTTCAGCATGTATATATGATATTTCTTTAAGCTTAAGAGCTCCTTCTAATGCAATTCCATAAGAAACGCCGCGTCCAATATAGATAATATCTTTGGCTTTAGCCATCTCATTGGAAAGGTTCTTTATTTGCTCATCACAGCTCAGAACTTCTGATATCCTGGAAGGTATCTCAGAAAGAGCATGTGCAAGTTTTGCAGATTCATTTTTATTTATTGCGCCATTCTTTAGAGCTGCAGAAATAACAAAACAGGCAAGAGTAACAAGCTGAGTTGTAAAGGCTTTTGTGGAGGCTACTCCAATTTCCGGGCCGGAATATGTTGGTAGAACAGCGTCTGCTTCACGCGCCATTGTGCTTTGTGGAACATTAACTACTGCAATCGTATATTGACCAGATTCCTTTGCATAACGCAAGGCTGCTAAAGTATCAGCTGTTTCTCCTGATTGCGAAATGAATACTGCAATGCCATTTTTAGGCAAAATCGCCTGGCGGTAACGGAATTCTGAAGCAATATCCACTTCAGCATGAATTTTAGCAAATTTTTCAAACCAGTGTTTTGACACCATTCCTGCGTAATATGATGTACCACAAGCAATTAGCGTTATATTGCTTATTTTCTTGAAATCACAAGCCAGATCAGGAAGACTTATTTCTCCAGAAACGGGGTTATAATAAGCATGCAAAACATCCCCTATCACACTTGGCTGCTCAAAAATTTCCTTTTGCATGAAGTGGTTATAGTTTTCTTTGCCAATGCTTATATTGGATATATTGGACTTTATAATTTTTCGTTCTGTTTTTTTTCCTTCTCTATCAAAAACTTCAGCGCCTTTTCTGGAAATAATTGCAATGTCACCATCTTCGAGATAGGAAATTTTTGAAGTAAGTGGAGCTAGTGCAATGGCATCTGAACCAAGGAACATCTCCCCTTCCCCATAACCTAACGATAAAGGAGAACCATGACGACAGGCTATCATTAAATCTTCTTCGCCGGAGAAGATTATGCCAAGCGCATAAGCTCCTTCCAGGCGCTTGATTGCTTTGCGAACGGCATTTTCCGGGGTTTCACCTTTGTCTAAATAAAAAGTTATAATCTGCGGAATAACTTCAGTGTCTGTATCACTATGGAATTTATAGCCTTTTTCCTCCAACTCTTTCCTTAATTCACCGAAGTTTTCAATTATGCCATTATGCACAACTGCAACTTTTTCTGTTGCGTGCGGATGCGCATTATTTGTGTTAGGAGCGCCATGAGTTGCCCATCTGGTGTGGCCAATTCCTATAATTCCGGGAACAGGTTGTTTCTTTAGTTTGTCTTTAAGTTTCTCAATTTTTCCTTCTGCACGGCAACGTAATATTTTATTACCGCTTATGGTAGCTATACCTGCAGAGTCATAGCCTCTATATTCCAGACGTTTAAGGCTATCCACCAGTTTTGGCACAGCCTCATCTTTACCTATAATTCCTATAATCCCGCACATGCTATTTTTGAGTACCTTTAACTTTGATAAGAAAATACGGAAATAACACCGATTTTTTGCTTATTATATAAAGAAAAAACTTTATAAGTGGTAGTTACAAATCATTACAATTTCATTATGTTGTCACTTAGTGTTTTATTGGATAATGTCCTAGTTAAATGTCATCCCAGCGGAAGCTTGGATCTTGGCCTATTTTACAAAATATAGATTCCTGCTTTCGCAGGAATGACATGAAATCCGGGCAATAAGCCACCTAACATACTGGCTGGATTAACGCCTATGCCGGAATAACAGGGGAATTAAATGGCACTTGTTTTTTTAAATGGAAGTTTCTTACGAGAGGAAGAAGCTCGCGTCTCTGTTAGGGATAGAGGTTTCCGCTATGGTGATGGGATATTTGAAACAATTGCTATCTATGATTCCGTAATTTATCAGTGGAAATTACACCAAGAAAGAATGAAGAAAGGAGCAAAACTTCTTAATCTTTCTATTTCCTCAAAAGAAATTTTCTTATGGTCGCAGCAATTAATTAGAAAAAACAAAGCAATAAATGGAATATTGCGCATTATAGTAACCAGAGGGAATGGAGGAAGAGGATACCTGCCACCAACTGATTACCAAAATACTGTTTTATTGGAAACCCTACCCTTCCCAAAGAAACAGTCAAAACCTATTAAATTATGGCTTAGTTCTGTTAGAAAAACTCCTAATTTATCTATACCGTCTGGAATAAAAACAATGCAGGGGATGAATTCTATATTAGCCCGCATGGAAGCAGAAGAAAATGGCTGTGACGAAAGCCTGATGCTGGGAATTGACAATAAAATATGCGAATGTAGTGGAAGCAATATTTTCTGGACAAAAAATAACAAACTTTTTACTCCATCAGTTAAAACCGGCATTCTTGAAGGTACAACAAGAAAGGCTGTAATAAGAATTTCTGATTTGGCCGTAAATGAAGGTAAGTTCTTATTAAGTGATATGGAAGATGCTGACGAAGTGTTTATTACCAATGTTGCAACAGGAATATTACCAGTTAAAATTTTGCTGCCAGTTGGAATAAAGTGGAGTTCACATAAAAAAACTCTGAATCTCGCTCTATTACTAAAGAAAGATATAGAACAATATGTTGTTTCAAAAAAAACTGCCCTGGGCTGAACCACTGGAGATGGCCAACGCTGTTTCTTGTGGGAAGAACCCATGGGCTTTGTTATATTCCGGTAATAAAACAGATTTTACCGGGCGTTTTTCATTTCTTGCTCTGCTGCCAGAAAAAGAAATTAAGGGCGAGGATTTCTCTGAACTGGAAGAAAACCTTACCTCAGATTTGCAAAATTTTGAAAATGCCTGGTTCGGTTATCTCGGTTATGGCTTAAAAAACAGTCTGGAAAAACTACCTAATGATTCTGAATCTAATATAAAAGCTCATGCCCTTTGGTTTATTCGTTATCGACTTATAATTGTTTTTGATCACGAAACTAAAACTATCAAAGCCTGGGCAAAGAATAAAAATGACTTTAAGAATATTCCCAAGCCAGAATCTTTGGATCTTCTAACAGCAAAAAATTATTATTCCTTGCAATCAAATATGAGCAAAGAGGAATATTTAGAAAAACTATCGCAGATAAAAGAATCTATTTTACGCGGAGATCTATACCAAGCCAATCTGACAAGAAAATTCTTTGGTGAATTCAAGGTAGAGCCCTCACCATTTAAACTATTTTGTATTTTATCTAAATTAAGCCCGGCACCATATAGCGCATTTCTTAATTTTTCTGATATGTCCGTCATTTCTTCCAGCCCGGAATGCTTTGTAAGTTTAGACGAGAACGGCAAAGCAGAATCACGCCCCATAAAAGGTTCATATCCTCGCTTTGCAGAAGCAGGAGAAGATAAGAAGGCTAAAGAAGCTCTGGCTCATAGTGAAAAAGATAAAGCAGAAAATCTGATGATAGTAGATTTAATGAGGAATGATTTTTCCAGATCTTGCAAGCCGGGAACTGTTGAAGCAAAAAATCTTTTTGATATAACTTCTTATACCACCATACATCATATGTCATCGACCATTAATGGTCTGAAAAAGGATAACATTTCTACTCTACAATTTGTTAAAAATTGCTTTCCCCCAGGTTCCATGACAGGCGCCCCAAAAATAAAAGCAATTGAGCTTTGCTCACAACTGGAAAAACAACAAAGGGGAATATATAGCGGCGCTATAGGTTGGTTTGGTGGCAATGGAACTGCTGATTTATCTGTAGTTATCAGAACTTTGATAATCCAAGGTACTGTTTTTGAGTTTCAGGTTGGTGGTGCAATAGTTAGTGATTCTGATGCAATTAAAGAATGGCAGGAAACTTTGCTTAAAGCCAAAGCAATTGCCGAAACACTTTGCATTACTAAAGAAGAATTAGAGAGAATCTAGCGATGTTGCAACTCGCGTAAAAAAGTAGTAATAAATACGGCCCTAAGCAAAACAACAAAAAGAGAGGTTTAAAATGGCTTTTACACTTCCAGATCTGCCTTATCCACAAAATGCATTAGAACCACACATTACAGCTAATACTCTGAGTTTTCATCATGGCAAACATCACAATGCATATGTAACCAATCTGAACAAACTTATTGAAGGTTCTGATCTTGAAAACAAATCTTTGGAAGAAATTATAAAAGCAACGGCTGGAAAGCCAGACAAAGCTGGCATTTTCAATAATGCCGCTCAGGTATGGAACCATACATTTTACTGGAACTCTATGAAACCACAAGGTGGTGGCAAGCCTTCTGGTAAATTGGCAGAAAAGATAAATGCTGATTTTGGCAGTTTTGATAAGTTTAAAGAAGATTTTTCAAATGCTGGCGCAACTCAGTTCGGCAGTGGTTGGGCCTGGCTGGTTCTCGGTAAGGATGGAAAACTCAAAGTTACGAAAACTCCAAATGCAGAAACACCAATTAGTGGAAGCGATAAGCCACTAATAACCATGGATGTTTGGGAGCACGCCTATTATCTGGATTTCCAGAATGCACGCCCTAAATATATAGAAACTTTCTTAAATAACCTGGTTAACTGGGATTTTGCGGAAAAGAACCTTTAGATATAGATTGGTCTGCTTACAGCAAAATAATTTCTGCGACGGCATCTTTTTTGCAGTTATCTTTATCAACTACAATCATGCAATCAGCATTTGCAAGTGATGACAGGAGCAGCCTGTCCTGAGAAGAGGCAGGGTCTGCAACCATGATATTGTCCTCACCTTCCATAAGTCTTGAGAAAATAAAATCAACCTTTATATCATTTACGTCAAGATTTCTGCTAAGTAAGGCGGTGCTAACCCGATAATTTATCTTTTCTATACCAAGCATTTTTTCTACCGCTGGGCGAAGAAAGATGTTAGCACAAATATGAGCAGAAATCGGATTTGCTGGCAAAGCTAATAACGAGGTTTTATTTTTATTGCCAAACATAACTGTTTCTTCTTTCCCAAGACTGATTTTTATTTCTTTTGCCTTATTATTTTTGCTTGTAAGAATTTTTCTCATAAGATTATCTGCCGATGCAGAAAGTCCGCCTGTTGTTACAAGTAAGTCAGCACTATTAGCGGCTTCTTTTAGCCTATTTGATAAATCTTTTGAATCTGGAGCAATTCCCATATTAAGAGCTTCAGCACCACATTCCTGCAAAAAAGCACAAAGAGAAATTGAGGAAGAGGAAACTGTTTTATCGTTTCCACAGCCATCACCTGGCATTATGAGCTCGTCGCCTATTGCCAGAACTGCAACTTTTGGTTTTCTTCTGACCGGTAGCCATGAAGCCCTCATAGCTGCAGCAAGGCCAATATCACATGGTGACAATATTCGGCCTTTTCTTAAAACGTTTTTTCCTTCTGCAAAATCTATGCCTTTATAACAGATATTTTCACCATGCAGAAATTGCTCGTTTATTATTATGCCACCTTCATATTCTTCCACCATATGTTTAGGCAAAATAGTGTCAGCACCTTCTGGAACGATAGCGCCAGCAAAAACCTTTACAGCTTCTGTGTTTACTATGGTTTTATTAAATGGCTTGTTTGAGCGGGACTCTCCAACAACAGAAAGAGTGACTGGAATTTGGGAGATCGCACTTAATATGACTGCATAGCCATCTACTGCCGCAGTGTCTTTGTTTGGCATAGTAAATTTTGCTGAAACGTCTTCGGCAAGTACTCTGCCAACTGAATTAGTTATATGGATGTTCTCTTTTTGCTGAACTTCGAGGGATTCTATTATTTCTTCAACAAAAGATGCAACTTTTTTTGTTATTTTGGAGACCATTTTATACCTATTTAATTGATTGGTATGAGTATATATGTTTTAAAATAAATTGGTATATCCAGAGCAAAAACATTTTTACCATGTGGTAAAAATGCCCTCATTTCAAATAGCAATAAGTGCTGCAGCAACCTTTCTTTCTTCCGCCAAAAGAACGTTATATGTTCGACAAGCAGCACCGCTATCCATTACATCACAGCTTATATCCGCCTGTTTCAGGATGGCAATTATTTCTGAGTTAACATTTTGTAGGTTCTTGCCTGTGCCAAGAAGAAGTATTTCAATTTCTTCTTTGTTCTCCAATATAACGGAAATATTTTTTCTGTTTAATTCTTTAGCATCTGATATGAGCCAGGGAAAAACTTTACCAGGAAGAACAACAATTGAATTATTATGCCGAACTGATGTTACAGTGAATATTCCATCGCCATACGATTCTATAACCTGCTTTCCTTCAGGAACAATGGGAGTTATGTCCATCATATAATTAATTTCATTTGTTAAACGGGCAGAGTTTTTGGTCTCACTTTTTTTGTCCAAATTACTATCATCAATCTTGTAAGCATTATAGCCGAAAACATTGAAGATAATATGCCAATGGAGAGTGTTACTGCAAACCCCTTAACTGGCCCGCTGCCATAAATAAACAGCAGCAACGTTGCTATTAATGTCGTTACGTTGGAATCAAAAATAGTTTTAAAAGCCTGAGAAAATCCGTGTTCTATAGCTGATATTGGTGTTCTCCCCGCTCTTGCTTCTTCCTTGATCCTTTCAAAAATAAGAACGTTGGCGTCAACTGCCATACCCATTGTCAGAACTATACCCGCAATGCCAGGAAGAGTGAGTGTAGCCTGAAACAGAGAAAGTGCCGCTAATATAAGAATTATATTAATCAGCAGAGCAACTGAGGAAAAAATACCAAAAAGTCCATAAAAAGCCAGCATCGCGACTATTACAAAAACAACTCCCACTAAAGAAGCGATTTTCCCTGCTTCTATTGAATCATGACCCAGGCTTGGTCCGACAGTCCTTTCTTCAATTACTGTTATAGGAGCCGGCAATGCGCCTGCTCTTAGTAGTAAGGCAAGATCATTAGCTGATTCAACAGTAAAGTTGCCAGTAATTATTCCTGAACCACCAAGAATTGGTGTTTGTATCACCGGAGCACTTATAACTTTTTTATCTAAAACAATTGCAAAAGGTTTCTTTACATTTTCTTTAGTTGTTTTAGCAAATTTTTTGCCACCCTGATTATTAAAACGGAAAGATACTACTGGCCTACCCTGGTCATAAGATGCACGTGAATCAACCAGCAAATCTCCACTTAACTCTATTTTCTTTTTTACCAGATAATATTGTGTTCTTCCTTCTTCGTCGCCTTTAAGTAACATTTCTCCAGGAGGAGGAATAACAAGAGATGCTGGAAATGGGTTATTTTCATCCATCAGGTGAAAAGTCATTTTGGCAGTTTGACCCAGGAGATTCTTTAATTTTTCAGGATTATCAAGTCCTGGAACTTGCAATAATATACGATTGTCTCCCTGACGTTGGATAATTGGCTCACGTGTGCCAGTTTCGTCTACTCTGCGGCGAACTATTTCTACAGATTGGCCAATCAAATCTCTTTTTGTTTGTTTTAAATAATCACCTCTATAAAAGACCTTTGCCTCACCCAATTCACTGATTTCATAATCCAAATCACGTGAAATTCCTGAAATAATTTTTTTTGCCTTATCTATCTCATTCATCTCACGCAATTTAAATGTTACATCAGCTTTATTGGCAGAAAGTGATAAATAGCCGATTTTGTCTTCCCTCATAGCTATTCTTAAATCATCCAGCAGAGTTTGCATTTGCTCCTGCAAATACTGGTTAAAATCCACTTCCAGTAAAAGGTATGAGCCACCTTGCAGATCTAAGCCAAGATTTACTGTTTCAGAAGGAAGAAAAGAAAAAATTCCCTCCCTTTGCTTTTTCTCTAAAAAATTGGGTGATGCTATAAACATAGCCATAACGCAAATAGCGATAACCAGTAATATTTTCCACCTAGGAAAATTCATGACAGTTATTTTTTCTCCACTGTTTTTTGTGCTTCACCAACGGTGCGAGAGGATATTCCTGTTAAAGTTGCTTTAACCACTTTTATTTTTATGCTGGGAGCGACTTCAAGCTCTACCATGCCTGTGGAATCATCTATTCTGGCGATTTTCCCTTCTACACCACCAGCTGTAATTACTTTATCGCCTCGTTTTAATGATTCAATCATTTGCTTGTGTTCATTAACTTTTTTGCTTTGGGGACGAATTATCAGGAAATAAAAAATGATAACTATTAAGATAATTGGGAAAAGGCTTCCCATTAAACTACCCTGCGGAGCAGCTTCCTGCGCAAAAGCGCTGACACTATTTAATGACATGATAGCTGAAATAATTAAAAGGCGGCAATTCATTTTTTTATTCCTCCTGTAAAATGATCCGTCAATATATTCGCTTATATTCAATATGCAACTTTGTCATTGTTATTTTTTTGATTTATTCTGCTAACTAGATAGAAATTTTTTAGGATCCTCAACTTTTCTTCCTTTTCTTATAGCAAAATGCAATTGTGGCCGATCAACATTCCCACTTGAGCCAACCTGACCAATTACTTGTCCCTTTTTAACCCATTGACCCTTTTTTACTGAATTTTTTCTTTGATGGGCATATGCAGTTATCCAGCCATCATCATGGCGAATTATTACCATATTGCCATACCCCCTTAATTCACTGCCAGCATAAATAACTCGGCCATCTGCAGCCGCCTTCACGTTGCTTCCTTCTGATGCTTTTATATTTATGCCGTCATTATAAATGCCACCTTTTTTTGCACCAAAACCGGAAATAACTTTACCTTTAACTGGCCAGATAAATTTTCCATTCCAGCTGGAAGCTGGTTTTTCATAACTATCCTTTTTTATGTTTTTTTCAGCTTTGGAAAAATCTTTTTTATATGTCTTTTCTGGGGATGGTTTGGCTTTTTTGTTTAAATATTTTGAAAACCATGATTTTTCATCATCACTGGAAAAACCGCTTTTGTCCTTCTGATAAGGCAAGCGCAATCTTTGGCCCGGCTTTATTTCATAAGGCTCTTCAAGGCCGTTTAATTTAACAAGGCTACTAATATCAAAGCCATATTGCCTTGATATACCATAAAGAGTTTCATCATAATCAACTGTATGAAAAATGGGATAGGATATTTTAAGCTTTTCACCAGCTTGTAAATTATATGGGGGGGTAAGCCCGTTTTTATTTATTATCTCGCGGCTTGGAGTGTCATAACGGCGAGCAATATCATAAAGTGTATCACCACTCTGGACTTCAACTGTTCGGTAGTCTCCAGCCTTCCTCTCATATTTAGAAAAAAGAGGAATTCCCTTTTTGGTAGCTTTTCCTCCCTTAAAGCCGCTGCCATAATCTTTTATTTCGGCTGGCTCCTGTGTTCCACAGGAAGAAAGAAAAATGCCTATTAATGCAGCTGTAACAGCTATTCTTTTCTTATTCATGAAAAAGAATTTAACCGATTAACTCCTGGCCGTCCATATATGGCTGCAAAACTTTCGGAATTTTTATAGTGCCATCTTGATTTTGATAATTTTCTAAGATGGCCACTATTGTTCTGCCTACAGCAAGAGCAGAACCGTTTAGAGTATGAGCAAAAACATTTTCCTTTTGTGCCTTGCTGCGGAAACGCGCATTCATTCTTCTGGCTTGAAATGCGCCAAAATTCGAGCAGCTGGAAATTTCGCGGTAATGAAGCTGGCCTGGTAAATAAACTTCAATATCATAAGTTTTATTACTGCCAAAACCTGTGTCTGCAGAACATAACAACATAACACGATAAGGAAGCTCCAGGCGTTTTAAAATTTCCTCAGCAACATTAGTAAGTCTCTCATGCTCTTCTTCTGACTTTTCGGGAGTTGTTATACTCACTATCTCAACTTTAGAAAATTGGTGTTGTCTAATCATCCCACGTGTATCTTTGCCAGCAGAACCAGCTTCTGAGCGAAAGCATGGAGTATAGGCACAGAAGCGCAGTGGCAGTTTTTCTTCTTCTATAATAGACTCACGTACCATATTGGTTAGAGATACTTCCGCAGTTGGAATAAGCCACCTGCCATCCGTTGTTTTAAAAAGATCAGTCTCAAATTTTGGCAACTGAGCTGTTCCAAACACCGCATTATCTTTGACCAGAAGGGGCGGAGATACTTCTATATAGCCAAACTCTTTTGTATGAATATCAAGCATAAAATTGGCCAGAGCCCTTTCTAAGCGAGCAAGTTGACCTTTGAGTGTAACAAAACGAGCACCCGAGATTTTGGCAGTCTGCTCAAAATCCATCAAACCTAGATTTTCACCCAAATCAAAATGCTCTTTAGGATGGAAATCAAATGATGGCAGTACACCCCAGCGCCTTATTTCAACGTTATCTTCTTCGCTTTCTCCTTCAGGAACATCTAAGGCTAAAATATTGGGCAATGTATAAAGCAAGCCATCAACAAGCTCTTCAGTTACATCTTCGCCCTGCTCTTCCCTTTGTTTTACTTCAGCAATTTTAGCTTTTAACTCCTTTGATTCCGCAATTAAATCATCTGCATTTTGCTTCTGCGCTTTTAATTCCCCAATTTTTTTAGCCAAAGCATTGGTTTTATGCTGTAATTCCTGAAGATTAGAAATTCCTTTGCGCTTTTCTTTATCATGCTTAATTATTTCATCAGCAACCGGGCCAAGCCCACGTTTTTTCATAGCCTCATCAAACACTTTAGGATTCTCTCTTATCCATTTGATATCATGCATTTTCTATCTTACCCTTTTCTATTAATTTACACCCATATATCGAACATTCATAAAGCAAAATCATCGGCAAAGCCAGGCCTATCTGGCTTATAATGTCAGGAGGAGTAATAACTGCAGCCAGAGTAAAAATTCCTATAATTGCATATTTTCTTTTTTTACTCATACCGCTGGAAGTTACAAAGCCAGCATATGCAAGCAGAAGAAGCACTAAAGGCATCTGAAAAGCAAGGCCAAAAGCTATGATAAGTGATGTTGCCAGAGAAAGATATTCGCTAACCCTTGCTTCAAGCTGGATGGCCATCACCCCCTCACCTCCAGCGCTTTGAAAACTCATAAAAAACTTCCATGCCATAGGAAAAATGAAATAATATGCCAGAGCACTTCCCATAATAAAAAGCACTGGTGCAGCCATTATAAATGGTAAAATCACTTTTTTCTCTTTTTTATAAAGTCCGGGCGCAATAAACGCGTATGCCTGCCAGGCTATTATAGGAAATGAAATTACAAACCCGGCAAAAATTGAAAGTCTTATATATGTTAAAAAGGCTTCAGTTAGGCCTGTATAGATAAGCCTGCCATTTTCTACGCCATAAGATTCTGCTAGTGGGGCTGCCAGAAAGCGATATATGTCGCCAGACAAAAGATAGCATAAAATAGTCGCAATAAAAAACGCCAGAGCGGAAATCACCACCCGCCGCCTTAATTCTCTTAAATGCTCAATTAACGGTATTTTATTTTCCTCTGTTTCTTCCTCAGTTATTTTGGTCATTGTTAGACCTTTCTGGTTCTTGTTTCTCCGGCAGGGGAACGTCATATGCCTCGCGTGTGTTGCCTTCCAGATCTACTATTTTTTTTGTAGTATATCTGTGATCCTTTTTATTTTCATCAAGACTGAAAGAAAACTCTCTGATAAAATCTTTCAATTTTGCCAGGGTCTTTCCTATAGCAGACATTATATCAGGAATATCTTCCGGCCTTACAGCAATAAGAATTACGGCAGCAATAATCAGTATCTCAGAGATAGATAAATCAAACATATGTCCTTTAGGACTTAATCAGAGTCAGATTTTTTTTTACTATCTTCGTCTTCTCCCTTAAGCCCTTCCTTAAGACTTTTTACGCCCTTTCCTACATCTCCCATTACTTTCGGCAATTTACCTGCACCAAAAATAACCAGTACAATAACCAGGATAAGAACTACCTGCCATATTCCAAAGCTCATTTTGTCCTCTCTTTTTTCAGAAAAAAATAGTTTGCTAGGAATACATTAATTTTTAGCCAAGTTAAACAAAGTTTTTGCTATTCCCCTATACAATAGTACACTTACCCACATGCATGAAGCTAATCTTCAGGAAATATTGATAATTCTTCTGGCGGCAATATTTATAGTCGCAATATTCAGAAAGTTTAATCTTAGCCCTGTCCTTGGTTATCTGGTAGCTGGAGGAATAATTGGCCCATTTGGACTGGCTTTTGTTAAAGACACCAAAACAGCAGAATATCTTGCAGAATTCGGTGTTGTATTTCTTCTCTTCTATATCGGCCTTGAACTTACTTTCGACCGCCTTAAATCAATGCGCATGCATGTATTTGGCCTTGGTACGGCTCAGGTTCTACTTACGTCCCTAATCATAGGCATAGTTTGTCATTACCTGGGAGCCGGAATTGATGTCGCAATTATCATTGGGCTAAGTCTGGCGCTATCCTCAACTGCCATAGTTATTCAGGTTTTAGCAGAACATGGGTATACTGCGTCCCAGTCAGGAAGGCTTTCTTTAGCAGTTCTTATTCTGCAAGATCTTGCTGCTGTGCCACTGCTTATAATGATCCCTCTTTTTGCACAGGAAGATATAAGCATTGCGGAAGCTATTGGAAAATCAATATTTAACACGTTAGTTGTATTATTAATCATAGTTCTGGTAGGCAGAAGGCTTTTGCGGCCTTTGCTTAAATCGATAAGCTCACTTCGCAGCCAGGAGCTGTTTCTTGCTACCACACTTCTTGTAGTTCTCGGCACTGCCTGGCTGACAAATCAGGCCGGACTATCACTTGCAATGGGAGCTTTTGTGGCAGGTTTACTGGTAGCAGAAACAGAATATAAGCATCAGGTTGAAACCGACATACAACCTTTCAAAGGATTGCTTATGGCACTGTTTTTTATAACTGTGGGAATGTCGTTTAACCTGGAAGTCTTATTGGAACAATTGGCGTTTATTTCTCTTATCACTGTTGCTCTTATTATTGTGAAAGCTATCATAGTTATAATGCTGGCAAGAGTCTTCGGTTTTAGATTAGGCCCGGCAACACATGCTGGCCTTCTTCTTGCGCAAGGGAGTGAATTTTCATTTATTATCCTTGGGATAGCAGCTACAAATAAAATTCTTGGGCAGGAAGTTGCGCAATTAATAATGATGTCAGTTTCTGTGACAATGGCTTTTACTCCCATGCTTTCTCAGTTGGGCAAAAAAATGGCCAAAATAATTGATGGCAGAGATAAATCTTACTTGAAGCGTGCAAATGTGAAGGGAGAAACAAAAGATTTAAGAGACCATATAATGGTAGCTGGCTATGGTCGGGTAGGAAGAACAATTTGTAATCTCCTTTCTGCCAGAAACATTGGAAACTACATAGCTATAGATTCAAATGCAAATAAAGTGCATGACGGAAGAAAAGATGGCCACCCAGTATATTATGGCAATGCTGATAGAATAGAATTGCTGAAGACACTTGGAATTGAAAGAGCAAAATTAATAGCAATTACCCTAAACAACAGAAAAGAGACACTAAAAGTTGTTAGTGCCATACATAAATCCTTTCCAGAAATTCCAATAATTGCTCGCGCTTGGGACAGAAAAAATGCCAATGATCTGCGTGACGCTGGGGCAACTGTGGCAATGGCAGAGGCTTTTGAATCCAGCCTTATTCTCGGCAGTTCAATCTTAAAAGGGGTTGGCGTGCCTGAAAATGAGATAAAACGCACTGTTGAGCAATTTAGAATTGAAGAATATAAGGCCTCTGTGTTGGAAGAAGTTTTTCATATATCCGAAGATAAGGCCACTAATTGACAAGTTCTTCATATTCCTTTGACATTTCGGCATCAAGTTTTTATAAGCATCTGCCTAACTTTTATTATGAAAGATAAATATTTTTTATAAGCGCTGGTAGCTCAGTTGGTTAGAGCGCAGCCCTGATAAGGCTGAGGTCGGAGGTTCAAATCCTCCCCAGCGCACCATCCTTCGCACTTTGTGCTTCGGATGGCTTACGCCAGCAAACAAATAAAATCCTCTGTAAATAAACAATATTGGCTAAGGATTGAGTCTAAATAAAACCGCCCAAATAATAACACTAAAACAGCAAATCATTCCTTGAAAAAGGTTGGATTTGCCGCTATTAAGCATGTGCTTTTTTGTTATCATGTAACAACATATTCATGCTGAATTCTCTGGTTAAAAAATTCTTTGGCTCTTCTAATGAACGTTTTTTGCGCTCATTGCAGCCGCTTGTGGAAAAAATAAACTCCTTAGAAGTTGATATTCAAAAGCTCTCTGACAATGAACTAAAAGATAAAAGCGATGTTTTTCGCAAACGTCTTAAAGAAGGGGAAACTCTGGAGGACATAATGCCAGAAGCCTTTGCTGTTGTTAGAGAAGCTGCAAAAAGAACATTGGGTCAACGCCATTTTGATGTTCAGCTCTTAGGTGGCATAATTCTGCATCGGGGTATGATTGCTGAAATGAAAACCGGTGAAGGAAAGACACTAGTTTCTACTTTATCAACTTATCTCAATGCAATTGAAGGAAAAGGCGTTCACATTGTTACTGTAAACGACTATCTGGCAAAACGAGATTCTGAATGGATGGGGCAGATCC
>Ga0210057_1005356_pt1 | contig 16527 bp, 15 predicted proteins | sample CryGeyCG2114_010_2_FD_183968 | JGI IMG/M metagenome (GOLD analysis project Ga0210057, IMG submission 183968) | Groundwater microbial communities from aquifer - Crystal Geyser CG10_big_fil_rev_8/21/14_0.10 (SPAdes) (version 2) | ecosystem: Environmental > Aquatic > Deep subsurface > Groundwater ...
GGGTTAGGGTAGAAGAAGGGGCGCGAGAGCGAACCTCTCATTGCTGAGAGGATAAGATCTTTTTCTAATATACCACTATTTTCTTTTTTAGCGAATGGTGGCGCCGAACTGCTCAATAGTTTGCACTTCGACTTGTTTTTGTAGGGGCTCTATTTCGGAAGTTTCAAGGGTGCGCTCGGTGGAGCGGTAGACTATGCGGTAGGTGTAACTGATTTTATCTGCGCCGAATTTTTCGGCGTTTTCGAACTTGTCTAACAGAGTGACTTCTTCGACCAAGTCCCCGCCGATGTCGCGGATAAGGTCAAAGTAGTTATTTGGAACGAAGTCTTTGGCTACGATGAAGGAGATGTCGCGGGTAATCGGAGGGAACTTGCTGACTTCTTGATATTTATTGCCTAGCTTAAGCTGGCGCTTGACGCGCTCGTCGTTTGACCAAAGTAAGCGAATGTCTGGGAGCTCTGTGCTCACGATGGCAAGGCGCTCTAGGCCAAAACCAAAAGCCCAGCCAGTGTAGTTTTTTGAATCGACGCCGAGTTTTTCTAGGACACTCCCCTTCACGACTCCGGAGCCCAGAACTTCAATCCATTTATCATTTATCATGATTTCCATCTCTAGGCTAGGATCCGTGTACGGGAAGGTGTCTTTATTAAAACGATATTTGATGTCTAGACCGAAAATGGCTTGGGCGATAAGGATGAGAACGTCTTTCAGATGTTCAACGGTGATGGTTTCTTGATCTTTCGGAGCTAGATAATAGCCGTCCATTTGATGAAAGACGTTCATATGGCGACAGTCAATCTCGTCTTTGCGGTAGACCTTGCCGTAGGTCAAAACTCCAAGGCTTTTATTTTTTGCAATCTTGTTTTTGGCTTCTGAAGAGTTGAGATAGTAGTACCAGGAGACGGTGGTGTGCGGACGCAGAATTTGAGTATCGGTTGCGTAGTAGGTATCGGACTTGCTTCTGGCTGGATGGTCGGCTGGAAAATCAAATAAGTCAAAACTTTGAGTGGCTGGGACAATTTCTGGAACCCGGACTACCGTGAACTCTTTAAAATCATCAATCGCAACAATGCGCTGGGCTACTTCAAAGACTGGGCTCCCTGGTGTGCGGGATAAATCGGGCATTGCTAGAAAACGAAGCATTCGGGTGGCCTCGGCATCGGTTCTTTGCCTTAGGTGCTCTAGGCTTTGTTTTTCTTCTGGTGACTCTATATTTATTTCTTTTGGCATATTTTTATATTTTTTTATGGTGACTGGGGTGAGACTTGAACTCACGACCTGGCGCTTATGAAACGCCCGCTCTAACCACCTGAGCTACCCAGCCATGAGCACATTCTAGCTATTTTTAACAAATATTTCAACAAAAATACCCCAAAAGGGTATTTTTTGTGCGCGAGCGACCGGATTCGAACCGGCGACCCCTGCCGTGACAAGGCAGTGCTCTAACCAGCTGAGCTACGCCCGCAGTAAGAAAAGTATATAAAAACTAGAGGTTTTTTACAAGGTCTTTGAACTTTTCGCCGCGCTCTGTGGCGTTTGCGAACATATCAAAGCTGGCTGAAGCGGGTGAAAATAATATAACTACTTTATTGGTGGCAAGCCCAATGTGTCGATGACTCAGATTGAGTTGCTTGGCGTAGTTGACGGCTAGGTAAAGAGCTCCGGACAGATCTTTCGCAAACTCCATATCCCCTTTCCATTTGCTTTTGATGGCATGCTCAATTTTCTTACGATTCTCACCAAATAGAATGACGCGCTCGGTCGATGAATGTTTCAGTGCTTTAGCGAGAGATTTGTACTTTAGGCCTTTGTCTTTCCCGCCGGCAATAAGTATGAGGGACTCTTCAAATGATTTAACGGCGGCGGCGGTGCTCTCCGGGTTTGTGGCATAGGAATCGTTGTAGAATACAATTTCTTGGTGTTTTGGATTTTGGACTTTTTCTAGACGGTGAGGCAACCCGGTAAATTCGCCAACGGCTTTGCGGATGCTTTGCTCGCTAATTTGAAGGTACGAAGCAGCGGTAGCGGCCATTACTGTATTTAAAAAGGTGTGGCTTCCTGGAATATGGACCTGAGATTGGCTAAACATCTTGAAGGCGTCTGGGTCGACGGGAATTTTTTGGCCGAGAGACTTCCTGGCAACGCTCTTCGCAGTTTTGCTGGTGGCTAGATAGACAACGGCGTCAGTAGGCGTTTGGTGGCTAGCGATGTTTGTCTTAGCTCCGGTGTATTCGCGAAGGTTTTTGTGAGCATCTAGATGATCTGGCGAAATATCGAGCACAACGGCTAGGTTTGGCGAGACAGTCAGGTCGTGGAGCTGAAAACTGGATAGCTCTAGAATGATATAGTCTAGAGAATTTATTTCTGGCAAAATCTCTAATGCAGGTTTTCCAATGTTGCCTACCAGGGCTACTTTTTTTTCGGCTTTTTTTAAAATATCAAAAAGCAGAGTGGAGACGGTGCCTTTTCCTTTGGTACCGGTAACGCCGACGGTAATGGGTTTTTTGTTTAAGTGGCTGATCTCTTTAAAGAAAAGCTTGGTGGCGCTGGTTACGTCTTTATGGGCTTTTAGGGCGGATTTTATCTCTGGGGAGTTGATTGAAAACCCGGGTGAGCGACAGATTTGGTCGTAACCCGCAAGATCTTCTAGGTAGTCAGGGCCGTATTTTGCAAAAACGTTTTCGTTAGCGGCGTCTAGCCCGAGCGCGTCTGTGTCCTTGTCTTTTGTGAGAATATAGATTTGATTGTCTTTGAGAACCCCCTTCCGGCTAAAGTAGTGGAAGATGGCCTTCCCCTCTTTGCCAAACCCTAAAATTGCGATTTTTTGCATATACTAAATTATACCATTTTCAGGCTTTTTTGAATTTTTGTTGCGGGACCCGGATTCGAACCGGGGACCTCGTGGTTATGCTTACCATCTACGACTTTCGTCGCATCCGGCGATACCGGAATTTGTGGTCTGGACTATCCCTTCATCCTTTCTAAAAAGGAGCCTGCCAACTAGTCTCTACACCTTCCCTTTTATGGGCTTGGCTCGGGATTACCAGCTGCTTGCGCAGGAAGGCTTCCCCGAATTTGACAAGTGATCCTCTAGGTCATTACTAACCTAGACGCCCAGATGTTCATTTTTGCGAAAGGTCTGTAATTTTCGTGAGAAGAAGATCAAAGCGGTTATACATTGCCATGACACATTGCCATACAAAAGTTGCCTTGCCTATTGGTCTAAGATCACCGGTATACCAGTTTCTCGTTTTACGAAACCTTACATCAAAGTGGATAAAGGCGGTAATCGAAAGTATCCTTATGGGATAGTTCGGATTGCCGCTTCCAATATGAAGTTGCTTGCAGTTTTTAATGAACGCTTAAGAGATTTTGGTCTCTCTAAAGATTGAGCCACGCGAGCTGACCACTGCTCTACCCCGCGAACGTATTTTATCTTGTTTGTGCATATCGGTCAAATTTAGAGTTTGCTATAATATAGGTATGGCAATTTACGGGGTTTTAGCAGCAGTAGCGGCGATGGTCGGTTGGGGGCTGTCGGATTTTTTATTTCAGCGCGTGGCTCGCGAAGTTGGGATTTGGGAGGTGCTTTTTGGTCTAACTTTTGTTGGCACCCTTGTGCTATTTCCTTTCGTTTATCCGATGCTTTTGGCCGGCTTTGAGTATCCTTTAATGATAGGTCTTATTTTGGTAGGGATTTGTTTAGTGCGCGTAATTAGTATTTATATGGGTGGATTGGCGATTTTAAAGGGTAAGCTTTCGGTGGTTGAGCCGGTGATTAGCCTAGAAATGCCGATGATTGTGCTCTTGAGCATTTTTCTTCTGGGTGAGAAGATAACTGGACTGGAGACGGTGTTGATTATTTTAATATTTTTGACGATTATCTTGGCGGTTACGGAGCGATTTGAGGTGTTGAAGTATCATCAGCGAGTTTTCCTTGAATCGGGGGCTTTAATAGCTTTCGGGGCCGCGTTTTTTTATGCAATTGCGGGGTTTTTAATCGGGTATAGTAGTCGACACGTCGAGCCGGTGTTTGTGGTATGGCTTTATCAGGTGGCTATTGCCGGGTTCGCGTTGTTTAGAATTGTGGTAAAAAAGCGTGTGCCTAATTTGATTCGAGGACTTCGGAGTTTTCCGGTTTTTATTATTGCATCTGGGCTAACTGGAGCAACCGCCTGGGTGATGTATGGCTTTTCTGCGCAGTATCTGCCGATATCTTTAGCAATCGCGCTTAGTCAGGGATATGTGTTGGTGGCGGGTGGACTGGGTGTAGTTGTGAATAAAGAAAAGATTGCTCCGCATCAGGTGGCGGGAATTTTGTTATCTTTTTTGGGAATTATTGCCCTTGGAGTTGTGGCGAGTCTTACGAACTAGCGCTCGTAGAGTTGGGCGGTTTGAAGAAGACTGAGGTCATGCCATTTTTTGCCGATTAACTGAAAACCTATTGGTAGCTCGGTGAGTTGCCTTACGGGAATTGAGATGGCGGGCAGGCCGGCTAGGTTTACCGGGATTGTGAAGATGTCGGAGAGATACATCTGAAGCGGATCGTCGAGTTTCTCCCCTATTTTAAAGGCGCGAGTAGGAGCGGTGGGGGTGAGGAGAACGTCGACTTCTTCAAACACTTTATTGAAGTCGTCGGTGATGTATTCTTCGGCTTCAATGGCTTTTTTGTAGTAGGCGTCGTAGTAGCCTGAAGAAAGAGCATAGGTGCCAAGAAGAATTCGTCGAGTAGTTTCTGGGCCGAAACCCTTGCCTTTATTTTGACGGTAAAGTTCTCCCAAATTTAGCCCTTCTCTTTCTACTCCTGGTACTGGGCTGTATCGAATTCCGTCAAAGCGGGCTAGGTTGGAGCTGGCCTCTGCTGGCTGAATCAGATAATAGGCCGAAAGGGCATATTTGGAGTGTGGAAGGCTAACTTCTTTAATTTGCGCGCCCAGTGAGCGATAAAAATCAATTGTGGACTGGATGGCTTTGGCCACTTCGGGCTCGATGCCTTCGATAAAGTATTCTTTTGGAATGCCGATTCTTAGGCTGGCCGGGTTTAGCCCCTCAACTGCTGGAGAAAGTTTGTTCGCGCTGGTGTTGTCGTAGGGATCTTTGCCGGCGATGGCCTTGAAAACGATTTCGGCGTCTTCGACGGTGTTTGCAAACGGTCCGACTTGATCGAGACTGGAGGCCAGAGCAATGATTCCGGCTCGGCTGACGGCTCCGTAGGTGGGCTTAAAGCCGACTACTCCACAGCAGTGGGCGGGTTGGCGAATCGAGCCTCCAGTGTCTGAGCCAAGTGAGGCTGGCGACATATTAGCGGCCACAGAGGCGGCTGAGCCCCCGCTGGAGCCTCCAGGGACTCGTTCGAGATCGTGAGGGTTCTTGGTGGGACCGTAGGCGGAAAACTCTGTAGATGAGCCCATGGCGAACTCGTCTAGGTTGGTTTTTCCCAGGAAAATTGCCTTTTGATTTTTTAGTTTTTTAATTACTCCCGCGTCGTAGGTGGCGGTGTAGTTTTCTAGGATTTTGGATGCACAGGTGGTTTTCTTGCCATTAATGAGCATGTTGTCTTTAATGGCGATTGGCACACCGGTCATTGGGAGTTGCTCTCCTCCGCTGGCAAGATACTCATCAACGTTTTTTGCGCTTTCAATAGCGTCTTCATGATAAGCCTCTAAGAAGGCGTGAACGTCGCTGTCAGTTTTTACAATAGTATCTAAATATTGATGGACGATTTCAGTCGCAGAAAATTCTTTGTTTCTGAGTCCGTTTTGGATTTGGGAGATATTCATACTATTCAAAAACTGGCGGGATTTTAAGTTGATCGTTTTGTTTAGATGGGAACTGTTTGATAATTTTCTCTGAGTCTGTGAAGTTATTGGGCAGGTCTATGCTGTCGTCGCGCAACGGGTCTTTTTGAGCTTTAAGCATGCCTTGGGCCCTCGGAGGTAGCTCTTGAAGCTCGGTGAAGTGATCTAAAATTTTACCGAGGTCATTAGCCAGGCGGGTTTCTATCTCTGGATTTAGCTCAATGCGAGCTAAACGAGCGAGGTGCTCAATTTGTTCTTTGGTAATTTCACTCATCTGATTAGTATACTGTTTATTTTAGGATTTTCAAAAATTCGGGTTCGGTGAGGATTTTTACTCCGAGACTTTGGGCTTTAGCGAGCTTGGAGCCGGGATTTTCTCCAGCCAAGAGATAGTTGGTCTTTTTTGAAATTGAGCTGGATACTTCCCCGCCTAAGGCGCGGATTTTTTCTTTTGCTTCGTCTCGGCTCATTGATTTTAGCGTGCCGGTTAATACAAAAGTTTTGCTAGCGAGATTGGCGTTTGAGGTAGATTTTTGTTTGTTTTGAATTTTTATCCCAACGGTTGATAATTTTTCCAAGAGGTTTTGATTGTGGGAATCTCTAAACCAGTCAAAAATGCTTTGGGCGACGACTGGGCCGATGTCGGAGATAGTTTGTAGATTTTCGATGGTGACGAGGCTTGTTGCAGTAAGAATACTACTTGGTGTGATGATATTTGCGCGGGTAGCGGGTAGCGGGTAGCGGGTAGAAAAATGCTGAGCTAGAAGTCGAGCAGTTTCTTCGCCGACATTTCTAATACCTAGGGCGTATAAAAACCGCGGGAGGGTGATGGTTTTTCTTTCGTTTATTTCTTGAACGATGTTTTGGGCTGATTTATCGCCAAAGCGTTCTAAAACTTTTATTTCATCTTCTTCTAACGTAAAAATATCCGCTGAATCGGAAATTAGGCCTTCGTCAAAAAATCTATCTATAATTTTGGGCCCGAGGTGCTCTATGTTGAAGGCGCATCGAGAAACAAAGTGATAAAGATTTTGTCGGCTTCTAGCCCCACAACGGGAGTTGGAACAGCGATAGATTGCCCCGTCTTTTAGTATTTTGGCGCCATCGATTGGACAGACCGAAGGCATTTTAAAGGTTTTCTCGGTGCCTGTGCGAAGCTCCGGGAGGACTTTAATTATTTTTGGGATCACATCCCCTGCTCGGCTGATAATGACGGTGTCGCCGATTTTAAGCCCTAGCCTTTTAATTTCGTCTTCGTTGTGAAGGGTGGCGTGTTTTATTGTGGCTCCGGCGACCTGAACTGGTTTTAGGTCGGCTACTGGGGTGATGGCGCCGGTGCGGCCAATTTGGACTCTAATATTTTCTACGACGGTTGTTTGCTCTTCGGCGGGAAACTTAAAAGCAATGGCGCCGCGCGGGGCCTTGCCAACAACTCCAGCTAGTTGAAATGTTTTGGTTTCGTTGATGGTCACCACTACGCCGTCGATTTCATAATCGAGGTGTTCACGTTTTTTGCCGAGTTCTTTTTGAAACGCAAAAATGTCGCGTAGATCTTTAACGGTTTTTCCAAGTGGATTGGTTTTGAAGCCAAGATGATTTAGGAGCTGATAGCTCTCGTTTAGCGTTTTTTGTCCAAGATCAGAAACTAGGACGTAAGCAAAGAAGTCGAGCTTTCTGCTAGCGGTTATTTTGGGATCTAGCTGGCGGAGTGAGCCGGCGGCAATGTTCCTTGGATTGGCAAAAAGGGCTTCTCCTTTTTTGGACTGCTCTTTATTGATTCTGGCAAATTCTTTTTTTGTGAGAAAGACTTCCCCTCGAGCGATGATCTTCCCAGCCGGAGAATTTGTCAGTTTGAGAGGTATGGCTTCGATAGTGCGCAGGTTTTGCGTAATGTCTTCTCCGACTTCTCCGTCTCCCCGAGTGGAGCCCTGTATAAACGCGCCATCATCGTATACTAACTCTACGGCCAGGCCATCCATTTTGGGGTCGCAGTAAAAACTATTTATCGATAGCGGGGCGTCTTTACTTAAATAATTTTTTAGTCGGGTTAACCAGTCTTCTAGGTCTTGGCTAGAGAACGCGTCGTTTAATGAAATCATTTTTTGTTCGTGTTGAACTTTCTTAAAACTCGCCAGGGGGGCGCCCCCAACTCTTTGCGTTGGTGAGTCTTTAGTAATGAGTTCTGGGAATTGAGTTTCAAGGTCAAAAAGCTCTTTTTTTAAAGAGTCTAGAATGGCTGGCGAGATGGTTTCTTTGTCTAAAACGTGATAGTCGTAGCGATACTTATCAATTAGGTCTCGGAGCTTAAGAACGCGTATTTTAGCTTCGGATTTGTCCATATTAGCCTCATTTTACCATGAATTGGGCTAATTTAGTATGGCCTTAGATTAGACCGAAGTACCACTGAGCGAACTGATAGCCGTAGAAGATTGTGACATAGACGCCGATGATGATAAACGGGCCAAAGGGTATGGCGTCGTTGATTTTTTTGACTTTGTGCAGTAGAAGCGGAATTGCAAATACGGCACCGACAATGAAGCTTGCAGAGAATGCCAGTAAAACATCAGGCCAGCCCAGAAATAGTGCGATTGGCAAAGCGAGCTTCAAGTCGCCCAGTCCCATCCCTCGGCCGCTTGTTAGCAAGATAATACCTCCGTAGATAACTAAGGCAGTAAGGAGAGCCATCCCAGTATTTACAAGCAAACCGGAGCTGATTGAGAAAACCGCGGCGTAGCTTTTAAAGAACGAGCCAAAAAATTGAAAATTGGCGGAATAGGTACTTTTAATAAGAAGGATGCCGAGTCCGAAGACGGCTAGCAAAATGTTGGCTTGGTCGGGAATGATGCGATGGCGCAGGTCGACGATGGCAATGACTATAAATGTGTAGGTGGCCAAAAGCCAAAGTCCGATGAAGCTATAGAACCATAGCAGGCTCCCACCCTGGATTATGTGAATGTTGAAATTGAAAAATGAAAAAAGGAATGCTGGTAAGGCAACGGTCAGGAGCCCACTTACGAATTCAACGATCGGATACTGCCAACTAAGAGCGTGGGCGCAGTGGCGACACTTCATTTTTTGGACGAAAAAACTAAACAATGGAACTAGCTCGTACCAGCGCAAAACAGATTTGCAGGTTGAGCATTGACTTCGTCCGCCGATAATTTTGACGTCAAGTAGGTGTTGGCCGGGTTTGTAGCGAAGTGAGATGACGTTTAAAAAGCTCCCAATAATGACTCCGAAAACAAAAAGGATAATTAAGGTTGAAAGTTCCATGAAAATTAGCCCTTGTTAAGCATTAATCTTAATTCAGCCGGGTTTGTGGAGTAAAGTTGGGCGGTTTCGAGTGAGACCTGTTTTTCTCGGACTAGGTTGGCTAGACTGCGATTGAGGGTAATCATGCCTTCTTGAAGATTGGTTTCAATAACAACATCGATTTGGTATGTTTTCCGTTCTCGAATCAAATTCCTAATGGCGGAGTTTACGAGCATGATCTCGGCCGCGGGCACTCGCCCACCGTCAATCTTTGGAATCAATCTTTGTGAAATGATGGCCACGAGAGTGGCGGCTAACTGACTGACAGCCTGGGTTTGTTGGGCGGCCGGGAAGGTGTCGATGATTCGGTCGATGGTCTGGCTGGCGGAGTTGGTGTGGAGGGTGGCGAAAACCAGATGACCAGTTTCGGCGGCGGTCATAGCTGTGGAAATGGACTCGGAGTCGCGCATTTCTCCAATCATGACGACGTCCGGGTCTTGCCGAAGAATTGCGCGCAGTGAGTTATGAAAAGATGCGGTGTCGTTGCCGACCTCTCTTTGGGAGACGATGCTTCTGTCTTGACTAAACATATACTCTATCGGGTCCTCAATGGTGATGATGTGCTCGCTTCGGGTGTGATTGATTTCGTCTAAAATTGCGGCCAGTGTTGTGGACTTTCCGTGGCCGGCTGGACCGACTAGCAAAATAAAACCTTGATTTAATTTTGTGAAATCATGGAGAAGCTCGGGTAGCTCGAGTTGTTCAATTGTGCGGATTTCGGCTGGTATAAGCCGAAGTGCAGCCGCCGGATTCCCTTTTTGATAGTAGGCGTTGGCTCGGAAACGGGTATTCTCTTTATAGGAAAATGAAAAATCGGTCTCTTTCTCTTTTCTAAATTTGGCTTGTCGCTCTTCTGTATCGAGAATGGCCATAACTAATCCTTCGGCGCTCTCCGGATCGATGATTTCTTCTTGCTCAATGGCAATAAGATTGGCGTCTAGCCTAATGGTCGGCTTTTTACCAACCGAGATATGGAGATCGGAGGCGCCTTGGCTTGCGGTGGTGGCTAGTAGTTTTTCGAGCTTCTGTTTGAAATTGACCATTTTTTTAGATTAGTTGTTTAAGGGCTAGACCAAGGCTGACTGCCAGGGTTGATTTTAGTTCTGGAATAAAGTTTTCGAGTTCTGGTGGATAAAGAATGCCTTCAAAAGGATTGCCCAGTCCGACAGGCGTATTTATCTTAGTGCTAACGTAGCCGACAAATCCTGGCATGTTCGCACCGGCACCGGTAAGAATAATGTTTTCGACTTTGCGGTTATAGCTTTTTTCGAAAGCATCTTTGATGCGATCAGCTTCGTTAATTATAACATCAATGATGGGTCGCATTATGGTGGATAACTGCTGTTCTCCGCCCGTGGCTTCTATGTTGGTTCTTTTTTTGAGTTGATCCGCTCGTTCAAGAGAAATATTCAACCCGGTGGCAAGCGCTTGAGTGAGCGAGCCGCTGCTGAAATCGGTTTGGCCGACAAATTCAAGCGTGCCTTTTTGTCCGACTGATAGGCTGGTAGAACGTCCACCGATGTCTATGATAAGTGTTGGAGCCAAACTACTGCGAGTGATGGCTCTCGCTAAACTGGCGTTTTCGATTTCGCAACCGACCAGATTGAGCTTTGCGGCTTGAAAAACCTCTTTATAGGCGTCGATCTTCTCGTTTGGTACTGAGACTATCAGCACAGTCTGCTTCTTCTTTCCGTCTGGGAAGGTTTTTTCGCCAACTTTAATCCAGTCCAGACTGACTGTTTCGATTGGGGTTGGGATATAGTGGGCGACGTTCTCCGGAAGAGATCGGTTAATTTCGTGATGACTGGCGTCGGGTAAATCTAAAAGAGTAGTAAATGCTCCGTAGGATGGGAGTGAGACTGTGATTGGGACATGGCTACTTAGCTGCATTTTCTCTCGGATGACAGTTATGTAAGACATTAGGTCAGCGCTCAATGGCTTTAGACTGCTGGACTGGATAGCATTATTAAAATGCTCCATGTGGCCCATGGTTTCTAGAATAGCGTAGTTTACAAGCTTGAATTGCCCAGGGGCAATTTTTTGGATTTGAGCAACCTTGATAGTGGTAGTGCCAATATCAAACCCGATAGCTGAATTGGATTGATGGCTGAGAAGCATATGGTATTATTTTAGCATATGAAGATTAATTTCCCTCTTTGGGAGTCCTTCCTAGACATTCTTTTTCCGGCAAGTTGTTTGAATTGTCATGGCAAGCTTTCTAGAGATAGGGAGCATTTTTTTATTTGTAGAAGCTGTCTTTTAAATGTGGAACTGGCGTCGGGCTTTGTTTGCCCGAAGTGCGGGGGGCGCTTGCCTGAACTTCAATTGAGCTGTCATGGGCAGGTTGATTATATATTGGCGTGTCCGACGAGTTACGACAACTTAATAATTAAAAAATTGATTTGGCAGTTTAAGTTTAAGGGACAGCGCAAGGCGGTGCTGGCGCTTTCCGCTTTTTTGAGCGCTTATCTCGAGGACAACTCGGTTGATTTAAGGGATTTTCTAGTTTTACCGATTCCCCTATTTTCAGCTCGGCGAAAAAGTCGAGGGTTTAATCAAGCTGAACTTTTGGCTAGGGCTGTAGGTGAGTACTTCGGATTAGTTGTTGATTGTGAAAATTTGGTCAGAATACGAAATACCAAAACCCAGCTGGAATTTAATAGTCTTGGTGGACGGCGAGAAAACGTAGCGGGGTGCTTTAAGCTTTTAAAAAAATCGGATATCTCCGGGCGCAATATTGTTTTGGTGGATGACGTCTGGACAACGGGCTCAACCATGAATGAAGCGGCGCGAATTTTGAAGAGAGCTGGTGCTCGAAAAATTATTGCTATTACTGTGGCGCGGGCCTAGATGCTAGTCGTTAACTTGGCGGAAAACTAGCTTTGAAAGCTCAATGAGAAAGATGTTGACGGCGCTAAAAGCCAAGGAAAGTATCAGCCACCAGCTCGATAAATCTACTGTATTAAACAGCCCTTGGAAAAACGGGACGTAAACCGCTACGGCCATCAGGATGAGTCCGAAAAGAATACTGCCAATCATGTAGGAATTTCCGAATGGGTTGTATTCGAATAGGCTTTTTTTAAGCGAGCGCATGGAAAACCCTAGGAACAGAGTATAGGTGCCGAAGGTGGTAAAGACGAATGTTCGGACTGTGGCTGGATCGTAGCCGGCGCGGAGGAAGAGCCAGTACATGAGGAAGAGGCAGGCGCTGGATAAAATACCCGCAACAAATACGATAAACTTCATTTCTTGAGTAAAGATCCCTTGTCGAATATTTATCGGACAAGATTCCGTCTGATCTATTCCCTTTTCAAAGGCCAGGGCGATGCCGGGAAAGCTGTCAGCAAAAAAATTGACCCAAAGAATTTGCAAGGCATTCATTGGGAGGGCGAGGCCAACTAATAGCGCGCCGGCGATCAAAAAGATCGAATCAAAGATTGATGAAGAGAGATAGACAATGGCTTTTCTTAAGTTCCGTAGGATATTGCGGCCCTCTTTGACTGCTTCGGCAATTGTTTTGAAGTTGTCGTCTAGTAGCACTAGATCAGCCACTTCTTTAGTGACGTCTGTGCCACTGCCCATCGCAATCCCAATATCGGCTTCTTTCAGGGCAGGGGCATCATTGATCCCGTCGCCGTTCATTGCGACAATTTCGCCGGTCTGCTGAAGAGCTTGAGCGATTTTTAGTTTTCCTTGGGGACTAACGCGGGCTACTAGTTTTAAATTTAAAAGTCTTGCTTTTATCTGGTCGGGGTTCATTTTATCTAGCTCTTGGCCCTGAAGAATATTTTCCGGCCTAATCGTTATACCAAGCTCGTTGGCGACTGCAATTGCGGTTCCTTGATGATCCCCCGTTAAAATAATTACTCTAATCCCGGCTCGTTGTACTTCTCGGATCGCATCACCGACGCCGACGCGTAGGGGGTCTCGAAAACTCATGGTTCCTAGAAATCGTAGGCCTTGGTAATTTTCTTTATCTCGGATATTTAAATCTGAGACGTTGCTTAGCTCTTTTAGCGCGATGCCTACGACACGGTCGCCCGATGTTGCCATAGCTTCGATTTGGGCCATGACTTCCTGCTTTCGATCTTGGCTAAACTGAGAGTATTCTAGTAGTTTCTCGGGCGCGCCGACCATGCTTAAAATGTAGGGCTTCTTGTTTTTGAAGTGGTGGTTTGCCCAGCTGTGTTTCTGGCTTAATTGATATATGCTGGCTGAAAATTTATTGCCTGAATTAAATGGCAAAAGTAGTATTGGATCGTCCCCGGCTCGAACATCAGGATATAGGATATTTTGCTTGGCTGCACTCTGGATGACGGCGTTTTCTAGAGGCCGACCGATAATTTTCCACTTTTCGGGTGTTTCATCTGGATTTTCTACAACGCTTTCTAGATTCAGCAGAGCGATAGATAATAAAAAGTTTTCTGCTTCGCTAATATTTATATACTGAGCGTGCTCGAAAAGCTGAATTCGAGAAAGCGCCATTTTTGCTTGCGTTAAAGTACCGGTTTTATCGGTTAGAATTACGCTAGTACTGCCAAGCGTTTCTGCAGCTGCTAATTTACGAACAACCCCATTCTTTTTTGCGAGACGCTGTACCCCGATAGCCAAAACTACGGTCATGACAATAGGAAGCCCTTCGGGTACTGCGGAAACTAAAACTGCGATTGCGATAAGAAATGACTCTAAAAGAGTTAGCCCATTCGAGTGAGCGATTAGTAAAATTAGCCCTGAGAGAAGCACGATGATGCCGGCTGCTTTAAATATAAATTTTTGTAGCGCGCTTTGTAGCGGGGTTTGGCCCTCCTTTTGGTCGGCGACAGCTGATGCAATTTTACCGATTTCTGTTTTAGCGCCTGTGGCGGTGACTACGGCTCGGCCAAAACCCTGAATAACCAGCGTCCCGCTGTAAAGCATATTAGTGCGTTCGGCGAGAGAAATGTCTTCTTGGAGTGGTTCTACTACTTTTGTAACTGGGAGCGATTCTCCTGTCAAAAGAGCTTCGTCTATCTGTAGATCGCTGGCGTAAATTATTCTAGCATCGGCGCTAACCCGATCTCCTTGCGAGACATAAATGACGTCACCTGGAATCAGATTTTCTGCCTCGATTTCCTTTTCTCGCCCGGCACGAATTACCCGAACTCTTTTTGTAATGTAGCCCTTGAGCTGTTCAAGCGCTCGCTCGGCTTTATTTTCTTGATAAAATCCTAGCCCCGCGTTGATGATGACGGCGAGCGCGATGAAAGCCGCATCTTTAAAATCGCCTAAGCTAGCGGCGAGCACGGTTGCAATTATTAAGACGAAAATTAGCGGGCTCTTAAATTGTCGGATAAAAATTGTTAAGGTGGCGAATTTCTTCTTTTCTTCGATTTTGTTTAAGCCAAATTTTTCTTGGCGGCGGGTAACCTCTTCTTGGCTCAAACCTGTTCCCTGGGATTTTAGCTCAGTAAAAAGTTCCTCTTTGTTGAGTGTCCAGAAATTTTTGGGGAGATCAAGGGCTTCCATTGTTTAGGTTTTAATCATTTTTTCTACTTCGGCTCTACTAACAAGATCTTGGTTTTTAATTTCTTCTTGTACAAGCTTTTTGACCATGTCTTCCATCATGCTTTGCTGCCCTTGGGCTTGTTGCATTAAGTTTTTAATTTCATCCGGGCTCATATTTTTCATCATGTCCCGGGCCATTTTAGGATTATTACGACAAGCGAGGATGCGAAATGGGTAACTCTGTTATCCATTTCGTCCGAGCGCAGTCGGAACAAAGGTTCTTTGCATTTTACCTTGATTACGACAAGCGAGGATGCGAAATGTGTAACTCTGTTATCCATTTCGTCCGAGCGCAGTCGGAACAAAGGTTCAATACCCCGCCCCTTGGGGCGGTAAGGGCGAGCAAAGCGAGTTCTCCTCAATACCGCTTGGCCCGGCCATGCGGAATCTTTATTAAATATATTTTCTTTGTATTAAAGTTACTTGTATATTTTAGCATATCGTGGATGTGCGAAGAGGGTCGTTTCGAGAAACGACCCTCTTTATGCATCTTCTCCGAGGTGAATCACCTTTCGCGACCGCCCGGGGGCATTTTCGAGAAACGCGACGCCCCATTCTCGGTAGGCCCAAATGCTGACATAACCCAGAGTGAATCATGCCGAAGCGTAGCCCCTAGCCTCGGTCCACTTGACTAAGAACCAGACTGGAGCTGGACTGTGATGACCAAAGCCAGCCCCACGAGCTTGGTGAGAAAACGGAAAACGGGGTCAGCCACCGTTTTTCAGTAAAGTTTTTTTGAATGGGTTTTCGATTTACCATCTTTTCTAAAGTGTGGACCACATCGAGAGCTACCTCGAACCTCGAAGAAGAGCAAGCTCTCTACGGGGCATGCTTTGGCGGGCATCCTTGCCGGGTTGGTCAAACTAGCAGGTCGGAAGGATGACGCGAAAATGAAATCGCCGCTGTTGGTTCTGAAATGGGATCTCTCGGATCCGGAGGATGTGAGGCTCGTGCAATTCTTGCGTCTTCTCGCGCCTGAACTTCTTCCGGACATGTTCATAACGTTCATTCGTTGAGACGAGATGCGACCTCGCTAAATGAACATCATGAACTTCATGAACGTTATGGGGCTCGCTAGGAGTTCTTGGGAACAATTTCAAATATGCCGTGATCTTTCTCGAACTTGACGCGGAATTTGTCAAAGAAGACCTCTTGCCCAATGAGGACGGTGACGTTCTCGCTATCCACGAACCAGGCGGGGACCCGAATGCTGATGTCGGTCTGCTTGATACGGAAGGCCAACTCACCGACGCGGGCCTTGACCTTGCCAGGGCCGACGCCTCGAATCTCCCGCTCTTCACCTAACTCAATGCCGAGCTGTTTGGCATATTCGATGTTGGCGACAGTAGTATCGGCACCGGAGTCAACTAGAGCAGGAATTTCAAAAATGGCGTCATCCTTGCCGGTAACTTCAATGACAAGGACGGGGCGGCTGACTTGCTTGCCCCGTGTATCGTAGACTCCGACTGCCGGCAGGTAGGCAAACTTCATTCCTCCTAGTTGGCGCTGGGGGCGTAGCCGGTTTCATCCGGCACACGAAAGGCCACCCGCCGCTTGAGATTAGGGGTCTTGCGTACGACCTCCGCCAAACTGTTGCCGCTGGCGAGAACGGCGCGATAGTCTTCAGAGAGAACTACCCATCTATTCTTGTAGGGCCCAGTGATAGCGGAAGTATCGGGCACCTGAATGACAGAATTCTTTTCCATAAACACAATGATATATCAAGCCGTCTGAGTTGTAAATGAGGGCTGATTTCGATCGACTCTCCTTCGGTCACCTGCCAGGACACTCGAACTTGGAACTTCGCGATCTAAGATTCATGGGGGTTCTCGTGTGCCAATTTGGCAAGAAGGGGTGTCTTGACAGGTGGACC
>Ga0210057_1005357_pt1 | contig 16526 bp, 15 predicted proteins | sample CryGeyCG2114_010_2_FD_183968 | JGI IMG/M metagenome (GOLD analysis project Ga0210057, IMG submission 183968) | Groundwater microbial communities from aquifer - Crystal Geyser CG10_big_fil_rev_8/21/14_0.10 (SPAdes) (version 2) | ecosystem: Environmental > Aquatic > Deep subsurface > Groundwater ...
TATTTACTCGGGGAACTATATGACAACTGGGCGAGTATACGAGTCAGTAATCCATCGTGAAAGGAACTTAGAATACGACGGCAAGTGCGTTGAAGTGGTGCCACACATTCCGGAAGAAGTTATTAGAAGAATCCAATCTGCCGCAAGAAAAACTAAATCTGATTTTGTAATGATAGAAATTGGAGGAACGATAGGGGAATACCAAAATATGCTATTTCTGGAAGCCGCACGAATGATTCACTTGAGACATCCACAAGACGTTGTTTTTGTACTTGTGAGCTACTTGCCCGTGCCATCTAATATAGGTGAAATGAAAACAAAACCAACTCAATATGCTGTTAGAACCTTGAATTCAGCGGGGATCCAGCCTGACATAATATTAGCGAGAAGCCACGAAGCAATAGATGAAGTTAGAAAAAAGAAAATAGCTATGTTTTGTAATGTCGACAAAGAAGATATCATATCAGCACCGGATGTAAAGACAATCTATGAAGTACCGTTAAATTTTGAGCGCGACAAGTTAAGCACGCGTATTTTAAATAAAGTTGGGATGAGACCTCGAAAAAAGAATTTAGCAGATTGGAAAAGACTTGTAAATATTATTACTGCCAAAAATAAAACAATTAAAATCGGCATCGTTGGAAAATATTTTCAAACTGGTAAATTCACACTCACAGACTCATATATTTCAGTAATCGAAGCTGTAAAACATGCAGTATGGTATTTTAGATTGAACCCCGAAATTGTTTGGCTAAACGCTGAAGAATACGAAAAGAATCCCGATGCGCTAAAGGAACTCGCTCAATATGATGGAGTGATAGTTCCAGGTGGCTTTGGACAAAGAGGAGTAGAAGGCAAAATACTAGCCATTCAATATCTTCGAGAAAATAATATACCATTTTTGGGGCTTTGCCTTGGAATGCAATTAGCAATAATTGAATTTGCTCGAAATGTTGTTGGTCTAGCTAACGCAAATTCAACAGAATTCACTCACATAAAAGGCGGTGGCAAGAAAAAAGGCATAGTAACACACACTCCATACCCAATAATCGACATAATGCAAACACAAAAAAGCAATATAGCTAGCGCAAAATATGGAGGTACAATGCGACTCGGCTCATACGCATGTAAACTTAATAAAAATAGCCTTGTATTCAACAAGGTTTATAAACAGTCAACTATTACCGAACGACATAGACATCGCTACGAATTTAATAGTGAATATAAAAAAGTACTAGAGGACAAGGGTATGCTTATGAGTGGCATTAATCCTGAAACGGGACTAGTGGAAATTATTGAGATACATGACCATCCATTCTTTATGGCAAGTCAATTCCACCCAGAATTTAAAACGCGACCCTTAGAGCCACATCCAATGTTCCGAGAATTTATTAAAAATTCTATTAAACAACATTAACCACCTTGGCTATCCTTAGCTTTCCGTCAAACCTTTTCTTTCTTTTTTGTGAAAATTTCACAACTCCTGGTTTAAAGGCATAAAGTGTATCATCGCTACCAACTCGTACATTTTGTCCAGGTAAATATTTTAATCCACGTTGTCTGATCAACACAAAACCAGCTTTAGCCTTTTCACCTTCAAAAAGTTTTACGCCAAGCCTTTGTGCATGCGAATCGCGACCTAATTTTGTAGAACCCGCTGCCTTTGTATGTGCCATAGTAAGCTATAATTATATGTAAAATCAACTGTTAAGATGATTTTGATATACTAACAAATAATTCTAATGGAGTCAATATCAAGCATAGAAAAGATAAAACTTTTCTGGAATAACAATGATAGGCAAATTGCCTTAATAGCTGGAGTCACGCTAGTTGCCTTAATAAGCTTTGGGGCAGGCTATTTAACCGCTAATAATAGCCCAAATAGCCTTGTAATAACCGAAAGAAGCACTTCTGCATTCTCTTCATCAACGCCTCTTCTAGTAGATCAAAATACCGCTTCTACTGCCAAGGGAATCATTGTAGCCAGTAAAAGTGGTAAAGTTTATCACTGGCCATGGTCAAGCTGGGCAAAAAAGATTAAGCCCGAGAACCAAGTTTGGTTCAATTCTGAGGCTGAAGCGCAATCAACGGGATACAAAGCATCCAGTGAATTTGTCAATGAAGCTCCGTCAAGCTATAAATTCAATAATTAGCTACTATTTATCTTTTTATCTTTGCCAAAAGTGATTGAAAAAAATTCTTTGGCTATTTTTTTTGTTGACTTAATCTCATCACGAATTTTCTGTGGTAGGGAAGCACTAACTTTCTTTAACTTAGCTTCGTCGATCTTAATTACTTCCTCCCACTTATTTATTCGCTGTAAAATATCCCTTAGCACAGGTTCATCATAAGCATATATTTGTTTAATTGATCGAGCTAAATATCGACCTTCGGCATCAAATATTCTATCAACCTTAGCTGTATTATAATAATTACTAACTTGTTCCTTAATCTCCGCTAATCTTTGTGCATCCTTCTTCATCTTTTCTTTCAAATCGTGAAATTCTTTAATCACTGCTTGCACTGCAATGTCATCAATAGTTGGCTCGGCTATATATTTATTTTTCCAAATAGGACACAAAGACTGATACCCACACCAAGCACACAATGCACTTTGTCGAGGCTTGTAATCAGTTTTTTTTATTTCAATAATTGTTTTAATTATTTTGTTTTGAGTTTCCTCCAAAACATCATTAGTTTTGATAACAGATAACTTTTCTCCATGTTTTAAAAAATATAAACTTGTTTTGACCGAACGATTGTCCGACCTAATAGAGGGCCATCTATTCACCAATCCTAAATGGTAAATAGACAACTGCAGATTGCTATTAATAATTTCTTGCGATGGCATTTTTTTTACTGTTTTATAATCAATAACCTCAAAAATATCACCGTCTATTTTATCGATTCGATCTATTTTACCGGTGATATAATGAGTCTCGCCATTTTCTACTATGGGAGCCTCAAAGAATGTTTCAAGATCGAGCACATTGAACTTGCTAGGATAATTTTTTTTATAGTAATCCTTTAATATTCTAACCCCCATAGCAAAATTCATAGTTTCTTCTTGTGCGGACTCGTATACACTTGGGTCCCATTTTTCAGAAAAATAAGTGAGCATCTCATCGGATGTGGGGGGGACGTCTCGAGATGGGCTATGTAACATCTGCAAAACACTATGTATGGTCGTACCAAAAATTGCCTCCTTAGATTTTGGAGTTTTAATTTTTTTAATTTGTTGATATTTAAATTTGAGAGGGCATTGTAAAAAAATTTCCAATGCCGAATAAGAAATACGCATGTTATTTAAGTCTATAGAAAGGAAACCCCATTATTTAAAAGCTGGTGGCTCTACATGCCACGTCGCACAATATACCTTTTACGACGTTATATACTTTATAAAATTGGCCCATCCCCTCACTACTAAAAAATTTCATCGTTTGAACCACGGTAGTTTTTCTAAAATATTAGCACTTCCTATTTGCCAACGATTTTTTATTTCAATAATAATATTTTTTAAAAACAAAATTATTTTTTTTCTATATATATTTGACTCATTTTGTATCTGTTCCCCAATAATGTTTTTTTGCTCTTCAAAAACCTTGCCTGCCTCCTTCTTAGCCCCCTCCGGCAAGGCCTTGAGTAGGTCTGTCGCAGCCTCTTTACCCTGATTGATGATTTGGGCCCCTAAATAGTTAGGAATTTCATTTGACATCTGTAACGATTCAGCCTTAATTATGTTGCCAGATAATAGCAAAAAAATTATGGAAAAAATAATTTTTTTCATAAGTAATTCATTGGGTTTATATTACCTTGAAATGCTGGAAAATAAAGTTGATCATTCTTTTCGTATGTAAAAAAATCATTATACAAACTAAAATGTAAATGCGCGCCAGTAACTTTGCCAGTTCTGCCTTCATAGCCAATGATTGTGCCTGTTTTGATATCTGTACCGACCACCACATTAGAACTCTTAATCATGTGTCCATATGCACTTATAAGGCCATTTGTATGCTGTATGGCCACCCAATTGCCCCAGAAGGCGTTATAACCCTTAGCAACTACCGTGCCATCTCCTATAGACTTTATCTCACTTCCTATGCCAGCAGATATGTCCACACCATTATGTGGAGACCCAGCATAACCACCCGCCATAGCATAAGACGTCATCCCATACCCTTGAGTTATGACAAACCCCTCTTCCGGCCACGAGTAAATCTTCCCAGCTGGCGGTATAGGTGCAGTCAAATGAACGATATACTTCTGCTCGCGATATATTTGGTCTTCCAAATCCTTAATTTGTTGCGCTAATTGATTTCTTTGCTTAAGCACCTCATTTTGAAGTGCCTGATATTTACTCTCTTCACCTTTTGTTGTTTTTAAAACCTGTGCTTTATTACTTTTTTCCGAATCTAACGCATCTTGCTTATTTTCTAAGCCATCTTTTAAAACAATCTGCTGATCTTTATGTTGCTGTGTCTTAATCTTTTTTTCCTCCATTTGCGACTTTAGATCTTTAATCTCTTGGAGTCTATCTTTAATTGTTCCTTGCAAAACATCCACATATTCTATTTGATTAAATGCCTCTGAAATATTATTAGTTTTCAATAGCACAATTAATAAACCCTCTTGATCAAATTCATTTATTGATTTAATTGTTTCAACAAGATTACCTTTCTGCTTAATGATTTCACGTTCCTTTATATCAATTTCCATTGCTAGGTCTTCAATTTCTAACTCGGCTTGTTGAATTTGATTTCTGGTTATAACAATATCCGCCTCCAACCTAGAGATATGTGCATTAAAAATTGCAATTTGATTATTTAAAGTTTTTTCTTCCTGTTGCTTTTGATTTATAACTCCTTTGTAAACGCTACTTTGTTTTTCTAGCTCATTTATCTTTTGTTGAATACTATTAATTTGAGATTGAATTTCTTCAGTGGTAGCTGCGCGAGCATATTGAAACGTCAAAAATAAAGGCGCAAACAGCACCAAACAGAAAAATATTTTATTATATTTTTTCAAGCGCATGATTAATTCTATTAAGTGTTTCTTTAATACCAATGACCTCGGCAATCTGAGTAGGGCCCGCACTAGCTTTTTGACCAGATAAAGCCACTCGTAAAGGCCAAAATACAATACCTTTATCACCTCGCTTATCAGCTTCCGCTGTAAGCGCTACAAGAATTCTCTCAGAGATAAAGTTATCCTCCGTAAAACTTGACAAAATAACATTTGTATTTTTTAATGATTCTGCAATACCCTCTAACGTAGCATTTTTCCATATCAGTAAATTTTTATCATAGTCCCCTATTTTAAATAAATAGGCACTCACATCTACAATGTCTGATAGTTTTTTTAATCTATCTCTTTCTAATGTAACAATTCTTTGTAATAATTTTTTATCTACATCATTATCAATTAATCCAGCTTTAACTAAATGAGGCTTCAATATTGGAATTAGGTCCTCAACTTTCATGCCCCTAATATAGTGCCCATTCAACCAATTTAATCTTTCAATATTAAATATTGCTCCTCCTTTTTGCACTCTATTGATATCAAATTTTTTGATAAGCGATTCCATACTAAATATTTCTTCTGTGCTGCCTGGGTTCCACCCCAAAAAAGCTAAATAATTCACAAGTGCTTCAGCTAAATAGCCTTGCTCACGGAACTTTCGAATTGAAGTAGCTCCATGACGTTTGCTCAGTTTACTTTTATCTTGTCCTAATATTAATGGCAAATGTGCATATTTTGGAACAATAAACCCAAGCGCTTCAGCTAGTATTATTTGCTTTGGTGTATTAGAAATGTGATCTTCTCCTCGTATAACATGGGTAATTTTCATTTCATAATCATCGATAACCACCGCCAAATTATATAACGGCGTTTTTTCATCTCTCGCCACACCAATGTCTCCCAAAAGTGAACAATCAAATTCAACCTTACCTCTTATTACATCATCAAATTGAATTATTTTATAAGGCGCCTTAAAACGCAAAATTTTATCAGCGCCATCCCCATTTTTTTCGGCATAGCTACAAATATGCCTCGGCGATTCTCCCCTACCCATTTGATCCTGTTTCTCCAACAAAAGCTCTTCTTTTGAGTGGTAGCACCAAAAAAGTTTTTTTTCATCGATAAGTCTACCTATATGCTTTTCATATATATTAGCTCTCTTGGTTTGAAAATAAGGCCCAAATTTCCCCCCACTCTCGTAGCCACTTGTTTCCCCCACGACTGGCCCTTCGTCCCAATTGATACCCAACCAATTAAGTGACTCTACAATTTCTTCAGTATATTTTTTATCTGACCTTTCTAAATCCGTATCTTCAATGCGCAAAATAAATTTTCCACTATTTTGCCTAGCAAACAAATAATTAAAAAGCGCACTTCTTGCAGTCCCCAAGTGCAGCCAACCCGTTGGGCTTGGAGCAATACGTGTTCTAACTTGTGTATTTTCACTTTTCACAAGATTAAATTATTTTATTAATGACAACATTTCTTCGGCTATTTTTTTTGCAGCATCTGGCTTTGAAAAGTCTAGTGCTGCATTCGCCATCTTAAGCATCACAACTTTGTCGCTAATTATTCTTTGTGTTTCCGATGCTAACAAACTAGCAGTTAAATTATCTTGTTCTATAATTTCCGCAGCTCCAGTTCTAGCATAGTCTATTGCATTTTGCCTTTGATGTTCAGAAGCCGAACCATTAAGAGGGATTATAATGCTCGGCTTGCCTAATGCAGCTATTTCAAAAATTGTTCCAGAGCCAGCCCTTCCTATTATTAAATCACTAGCCACGTAAGCATCTTTCATTTGGTTTTCCAGCATAAACGGATATAAGTGGTAATTTTGTGGCGCTCCTTCCGGAAGAACTTTTTTTAATAGCTCTTGGACTTCATTATAATTTAGCTCTCCGCACTGGTGAATGACTTCGTACCTACTTAGCAAATTTTTAATATCTTCTATTATAATGTTATTTATTACTTGTGCGCCTTGAGAGCCACCATAAATAAACAATATAGGCAATCCTGCTTCTAGATGAAGGTTTCTTAACGCCTCCTCCTTATCCCCATTCAATAACCCCCACCTAATTGGGTTCCCAACAAAAGCAGTTTTCTTTGCATTAAAATACTTTGCTGACTCTTCAAAACTTATAGCAACTCGCTTGGCAAATTTAGACCCTATCCTGTTCGCTAGCCCCGATATAGCATCTGATTCATGAATAATTACTGGGATACGAAAAATCCACGCTACCATAACAACAGGTACACTGCCATAGCCTCCTTTAGAAAAAACTAAATCGGGCATTAAAATAAATAATTTATAAAATGCCTGAATAAATGCAATCGGCAATTTGATAAACATATCTAGAAAATTCTTAAAAGAAAAATATCTACGTAATTTTGCACCAATTATTGTGCTTACTTTAATATTCTCTTGCGATAAAATTTCAATTGGAAAATCGTCCGGCCCTAAAAAAATAATTTCTGGTACCTCCCCAGTCGTTGTACCCAATAGGTTGTTTAATTCTCGAGCAACTGAAATCAAGGGGAAAAGATGTCCCCCTGTCCCTCCTCCTGTAAAAACAATTTTCATTATTTTTTTGAAATATTTAATAATATGCCCGACCCGGCTCCTAACGCCACTAAAGCAGAACTACCATAACTAATGAAAGGCAACGGGATACCGGTCAGGGGCGCCAGTCCAGTCAGTGCTGCTATATTTACTAAAGCCTGAGAACTTATCCAGCCAACAATTCCTACTGCCAATAATTGACTGAATCCATCAGTCGCATTTTTGGCGACTCGCAAGCCCCTTATAATAAATATAACAAATAAAATGACTACCGCCAAAGCTCCTATGACTCCAAGCTCTTCTCCTATGACGGCAAAAATAGAATCACCAATCGGCTCTGGCAAATAATTGAACTTTTGTTTGCTTTGGCCTAGTCCTAGTCCGAATATTCCGCCAGAACCCAACGCTATCTTCGCTTGATGCAATTGATAACCACTTTTTTGTGTATCAATAGTTGGATTAAAAAAAACCATGAGTCGTTGCATTCTATACGGTGCTATCTTAATGGCTGAAACAAGGCCTACTATGCCAGTCATGCCCAATATACCAAGATTTTTTAAACTCACTCCTCCAGCTATATACATTATGACTCCCGTAAAAATTATAACAACAGCAGTTCCCATATCGGGCTGTTTAATTATTAACCCAGCTGATATCCCCATAATAATAATAAATGGTAATATCGGGTCTTTTTTGCTTTTAATCAACTCACGGCGTCTATCTAGCCAGCTAGCCAAATAAATAATAAATGCCAATTTAAAAAGCTCTGCTGGCTGGAAAAAAAGAGGACCTAATGCTACCCATCGTCTTGCCCCACCTAACTTAACACCGACCCCGGGTATGAATACCACAAGAAGAAGCGCTACACCCGCTAACAACACCAGCGGCGCTATTTTTTTCCAAAGTTTATTTGGCATCTTGTAGCAAATAAAACCTACGATGATGCCTAAGAATACGCCATTAAACAATTGTTTTTTAAAAAAATAATAGGTTTGTCCAAACTCTTGCTGTGACATCACAACTCCAATAGAAGCAATCATAAAAAGCCCTAAAATTACCAAACTTGAAATAACACCTAACAAAAAATAATCAGGCCTCTTTTCCATATGTTAATTATACCATATTTCCTAGCTCGAACAAAATTAAAACCCCTCTTACGGGTTTTAATTTCAATGATTGATTATTCTCTAAATAAACTTATCTAAAAAATACAATATTACGCCTAGTGTTGCGGTCATGCCAGAAATTATCCAAAAACGCATAGTAATTTGTGTTTCCGGCCAGCCTTTTGCCTCAAAGTGATGATGGATAGGGCTTGATAAGAAGATCTTTTTCCCCCTAGTTTTTCTCGAGATCATTTGAAGTATTACTGACCCAGATTCAGCCACTAAAACAGCCCCAAATAAAGACAACAAAAATACCGTGTCAGTCAACATAGCCATAACTCCCAAAGTAACGCCTAAAGACATCGCCCCCGTATCACCCATAAAAAACTTCGCTGGATAAACGTTATACCACAAAAAAGCCATTAATGCCCCAATTATAACTGTATCGAAGGCCGCTAAATAATATCTTTCCTGAAAAAAAGCAATTAATGCATAAGCACCAAATGCAACCATAAGTACTCCCCCAGCTAAGCCATCTAAACCATCTGTTTCGTTTACAGAAAAAGATGTCGCGACAATGATAAAAATAAAAAGGAGTATATACCAAATTCCCAAATCATAAGTCCCAACGAATGGAACTCTTATTTGACTAAATTCTAATTTAAAATAAAACCACCACGCACCAAACGAAGCTATGACTGTATAGACCAAAAGACGATATCTCATAGATAGACCGCCTCCTTTTGAACCAATCCTTAGTACACCTAACAAGTCATCTCCTAGCCCCACAATTGCAGACGCAACTAAAACGCCCAATGGCAACCAAGTTTGTGATCTTCCCAATAGGCCACTTAAGAAATCAAACTTATCAATGAAAGGGTTTATTCTAAGTTTTGCGAACGCCCAGAAAAATAGCGCTACAAATAAAACAGTTAGCCAAATTAATATACCTCCCATAGTTGGCGTACCTTCCTTTTTTTGGTGCATCTGATTATATATAGGCGCACCCTCCATTCTTATTTGCTTGCCCAATTTATTTCTAATCAAAAATTTAATCAGAAGTGGAGCGAAAAAAAATGCGGTGGTAAACGACATCGCAAATAAAAAAAGCAAACGCGATATTTCAAAAATTTCAGTATTCATTAATTTAAATATTACTACAATTTAATTAAATTATCAAACAAGATTATTTCCACAGGTACGCACTTTGTGTCCAACTTATTAAAGACTGCATTTCTTTGAACCTTGATTTGGATCCCAAAATTATAAATGCGACACTATCTTTCCCATCGATTGTTAGGACCATCAAAAGACACTCGCCAGCACTTTCTGTAGTCCCTGTTTTACTTAACAAAACATTACTGTATTTACCTAATATATTATTACTATTATTTAAGAGGTGAGGGTTCACATTATCGATAGATTTAACCTGTGTCTCAACCGTGCGAGTAATATTCGCAATTAGCTTATTTCCAAGTATTTTTTTAGCAAAAAAAGCCATATCTGTAGCCGTTGAAACGGTATTCTTATCAAGCCCAGAAACATCCGAAAAAAAGGTGTTATTTAATCCTAATTGTTTTGCCTTATCATTCATCAGCATCACCAGATCTAATTCTTTTTCCGCGAATGTTTTCCTGAAAGCCTCAGTTGCATCATTCGAGGATGTAATCAACATTATTTTTAAAAGATTCTGCACACTTATTTTCTCGCCCACAATAAGATTTCCCATTTGACCTTCCATAAGTACCGCACTCTTAGAAATTTGAATTTCTTCTTCTGGGGGCAAATATTCAGAGACAATTAATGCTGTCATCAATTTAGTTAATGAAGCAATAGATACTACAGCGCCTGCATTTTTTTGTGCTAAGATTTTTTCTGGTGATTCTAAATCAATTGCTATAAAACTATTTGCTTCAATTTCAATATCCTGAACGCTCCAATTTCTGGCTGGATAAAAAACTGCCTGGTCCCTAACCTCTAAAAATGGCACGATAGATTCGGCTGTCGCATATGGAAGCTGGAATACTGGCTGAATATTATTTTGAGTAACTTTATTAGCGCTAAAATAACTACCCCCGATTAAAGCAAATAAGGGTGAATAAACTAACATTAATACTACTACTATCGTTGAAAACATTTAGATTATAATTTGTGGTGTTTGTTGGACGAAATCTGAACTTTTTTTAACGAAAATCCGGACTGCGAATTTTGATTGCCGAGCTTCGCTCGGCAAAAACAAAAACTTTTCCGCTCGGGCGGGCAAATTCCGCTGTAAATAAACTTTGGTGGACCTAGGCAGAATCGAACTGCCATCTACTCATTGCAAACGAGTCATTCTACCATTAAACTATAGGCCCAAGACCATACAAATATATTGTAATAAAAAAACGGGCTTTGCAAATCTCAAAAAAATAATTACGATTTTTTTAGTTATTAAAGCCCGCTGTTTTTTTGTAAAGTCAGCCGAATAATCGACTGCCTCTCCGTCTTAATTAACGTCGCCTCAGGTAACGACGCCTCCTAAAAAATATTTACCCTCCTTTGGTATTTATCAAAGTACAATTAATAAAGAACCCAACGCTCAACTATTATAAATTTTCAATCAATTCTGATTCGAAAAAAAATAATCCCGAGGGGCAATGATTTAATCTCGACTTTTTAAACAATCATTTCATCAGCCCAACTAAAACAGTAATTCTTGAATGTTTATATCCAAATATTAACTGAAATATTTGAAAAGTAAATACCTAGTTATCCACAACCAAGAAAAAATTACTATATTTTCATCGTTTACACTAAATTTATTTCACAATTACTTTAACTCCGTAAAAAGTCAAAACAAATACTGCGCCACCTAAGTTATAAAATATTATTTTTGCCTTAATCACCATTTTAAGCAATTTATTTCTCGTATTTGCAACGATATTATGCATTAATCTTTATCAATGTTTATTAATCTTTAGTATTATTATTAACGGAAATATGACGACGGCATTTAAGACTCGTAATATTCTTTTTGGTTCTAGTAGCAGTCTCCATAACCATTCGATTCCCATTTTTTGCATCACAACAGGAGCACGATTCTTAACTCCTGAAATTATGTCAAAAGCTCCCCCAATTCCTATCGCTAATTTTATCTTCTTTAAGGCTAACTTATTATAATCTATCCACTCGTCTTGCTTCGGACTTCCGAACGCAACAAATAGCACGCTTGCATCGCTTCGGTTAATAGAGTCAACCGCTAGTCTGTTGTCATTCGCATCCTGCCCCGCCAAATAAACATATCTATTGCTTGGATATTTAGTTTTAAAATAGTTGAGCGTACCCCCTGCCGAAGCTTCATCTGCTCCTAATAAAAAAAATGTTGTCCCATTCCTTTTTTTTATTATAGCCTCTATTAAATCCACTCCTGTAATTCTCTCTCGTAAATGACCGCCAAGAGCTTTTGACATTATAATTAGCCCAACTCCATCAGCTACTGCAAGATCAGCCTTATTTATAATATCCAAAAATTTTGGATTCCTAACACTTTCTACGATATACTCTGGATTTACAGTGACTATATGAGCAACACCTTCTTTCCCCATAAAGCCATCCACCAACATCAATATATCTGCCACGCTCACAGCATCAATTTTTACACCACAAATAGTTTCCTTCATATGCTTGAATTATACCATATTAGGAACTATAATTACGCAATGAGACTATCACTAAAATATCTTTATCGCTTATTATTGTCTGGCTTACTAATATTTGAACTACTTAATAATTTTAGTATATTACACTTCCCGCTCTCCTTCACTTGGGCGGGGTTGATATTGACACTTTCCGTTGCGTGGCTAGGCATAGAAATTATTTCATTTATATCGAGTAAATTAACCACTAGATCACTGAACAACTCGGCAATGATTGCTATCACAATAAGCCTATATTTTGATGCAATTGGTGATATAAATCTTTACTATCAAAATATTGCCTCGTATGACCAGTGGGCACATTTTATTGGTGGGGCTGCCGCCACAATGGTTGCTTATTCATTCATCAAAAATTTATCATTATCTAGCAAAATTTCACTACCTAAAATCGGGATATATTTATTTTCAATTTTCACAACCACTTGCTTGGGGTCCATCTATGAAATTGAAGAATATCTTGAGGATTATTTCACTGGATCACATCGACTTGGCGATGGCCCAGACACAGCGAATGACTTACTTCTTAGTCTAACAGGAGCAGTTATGATTATGATCATTGCTATGGCTTATAACTCATTTAAAGATAAAAATGTTCATAATTGATGCCGCTCCTATTACGAAAATTCCACTGCCAGACTCGCAAATTTTTAGCTATTTTTTCCGTGAAAAAATAGCGCCTGGATCTATTATTTCTGTGCCATTATTTAAACGAAAATCATTTGCAGTTGTGTTAGCCTACGTCCCCATTGCTGAAAGAAAAATTAATCTGAAGTCTAACGCTTTCCAGCTCAAAAGTGTTATTGAAATAAACTCTAAAAATGCACTCCGACCTCACCAACTTGTGCTAGCTCAACAACTTTCTGAATACTATTTTGAACCATTAGGTTTGTTCCTCAAATTAATGCTTCCAAATTCAAAATACTATTCTAAAATTATTGTTTCTAGCAAAAAACTCATTGCTCAAACTTTGCAAATTATGCCATCGCTTAATCAGCTACCAAATGTTAAAGGTTTGAGAGAGTCAAATAAAATAACTGAAATATCTAGTAGAGTTACACCAAAAAAATTCTTCGCAGCATGGTCTGAAATTAGAAACAATCAAGCTGGTAATATAGTTGGGACACGCCAATCAATATTCTCTCCAATTACTCCTAAGGCCGCAATTATTATTGAAAATGAAGAAAGTCCAAACTACAAATCCTCAGAACAAGCTCCTCGCTATAACACGAAGAGAATTGCTCAATTATTAAAAAAAAATAGTCAATGTAACGTTACTTTAAAAAGTTCATCTCCATCAATCGAATCAGCTTTTCTATCAGACAATAACCAATTGAACCTTGAGATAAACCCAAAACTAAAACTTAAAAAAAATATACAAATAATTGATAATAAAGAAGAAATTAAAAATAAAAATTATTCTCTATTGAGCAACACATTATCAAATGCAATCATTAAAAATCACGCAGAAAAGAAGAATACAATTCTATTTATCAATAGACGAGGCTCAGGAAATGCTATTTGGTGCCAAGACTGCGCCAATGTTATAAAATGTATGAATTGTACTACAGCATTAATATTACACAATGACAACAACAATGAATTAATTTGCCATCATTGTGGCCATAGAGAAAATCCACCATCAATTTGCCCTGAATGCCAAAGCCATAAGCTAAGAATTGTAGGAGGCGGTACTCAAAAAGTGAAAGATCAATTAAGTTCATTACTACCAGCAGATAGAATCTTGATCCTAGACAGTGATAATGCTGTTTCGGCCACAAGCCAGCGTGAAATTATTGAAAAGTTTAACTCTGACTTTGGGCAAATCCTTGTAGCTACTCAAATGATTTTCAACCATGATATAAACGACGTTAATCTCATAGGAGTTATTAGCGCTGATTCACTGTTGCATTTCCCTGACTATAAATCTGGTGAAAAAACATGGCAAATAATTAACAAGCTCTGTCAAATGACAAATAAAGACATCCTTATCCAAACAAATTTTCCTGAGCACTATTTAATTAAGGCCATTGTAAATTATGATTTTAAAAACTTTTATCTAGCAGAGATAGCGACACGTAAATTACTTTCATGGCCACCTTTTTCACAGCTGATTAAACTTAGTTATCGTAATTCGAATGAAAAACAGGCGCACTCAAACGCGGACATACTATTAAAACGTATTATAGAGCTTAGAGACAGGCTTTTAATTAAAGAAAGTGATTTCATACTACTTGGCCCTGCACCGGCCTTTATTGCTAAATTAAAGGGCTATTATCAATACAACATCATCATTAAAAATAAGCTTACAGATATTAAAGTTCGTAATAATATATTAAGCAACATACCGAAAGGCTGGGATATCGATATAGACCCCGAAAGCATCCTTTAAACTAAACTTTAATGCAAAAAACCCCTTAATGGGGGTTTTTGCTTAGAGAACAAAATAATTACTCTGAGATTTCTTTCCTCAAAGTATCGATAAACTTGCCCGCTTGATCCTTGGCTCCCAAACCGAAAGCCAAACCACCTGCGATAGCAAGCATTGCTACAAATCCCGTGACTAATGTTTGAATTAGGCCAGGCGCTACTTGTAATTGACTTAATGCTGCCATTAAACCAAAAATCAATATAGCCCACTTTGTTAAAGCAGCCGCAAATGCACCTGCCTTAGCTTGACCCGCACCCGCTGCTGCAGCTACTATTTTCTGCATAACACCGGCTGCCCAAGCAGCTACGATAACAATTACCGCCGCTACTATTACATTAGGGATATAACTAACTACTGTATTTAAGTAACCAGTCACATCACTCCAACCTAATATATCAGTTGAAGCCATTAAGAACACAAATATGAAAAACCACTTAACTAATAATCCGATCCAATTAGCGACTTCGATTTTCGCTCCTCCTTGTTCTAAAATTTTGCCCAAACCAGTTTTTTCCAAAACTTCATCGAGCTTAATTGTCTTAAGAATCAAAGTTATTAGACGGCCTAACCATATTGCGATAGCCCAACCCACTAAAAAAACGACTAAGGCCCCAAGAATCACCGGTAGGAAATCCGCGAAGGACATCCAAAGACTCTCGAATGCAAACCTTGTCGCATCTAATATTGCTGTCATTATTCCAGCTCACCCCCTCTCTTTTGCTCAATGTATTTATTCATTGGCTACACATCAATTATATCATATTTTTGCAAGTTTGTCTGTGGATAACTATACTACACAAAATATTATGAAAAATGAAAAAATGACCAGTTATAATAAATAGTCATCCAAAAAAAATTTGCACTTTATTTTTTATGTAAATCGACTGGCTTATTTTAGAATCTACAAACTTTTTAGCACAAAAGCAATTCTCTTCATAGCTACGAAACCATAACCTCAGGCTATAGGCAACCAAATTGGGATTCCACCAAAATCAGAATTACTAAAAGATTGGTATCCACTGATTTAAGTGCCGACAACTTCAACAATTACACCAATTACAATACCATATACAAAAATTATGAACATTTTTATTTTTATGATACATAATAAGCCCTACTATTAAAATAAGATAAATCGTTAATAGCAACAAATTATTCTGCCAGAATAAATATGACAATAGTATACCAAAGATAATCGGTACAGTTTCAAATAATACTTTTATAAACTTATTAATTTAAACCTAGCAATATTTTTTATTTGAGATCGCTATTTACTTATGTATCTATACAACCAAGCTCGAACTTACTTTATCAAAAATTCATGGAAAACGAAAGAGTGCCGCTCGCTTCGCTCGCGGTATCCTCACCCCAGCGACTCGCCGCCTAACGGCGGCCAAAGCTCAAAAAATTTCTTTCAATTCTTTTCAGAGGGCGCGCGTAATTTTTTTCAAATAAGGAATGAAGTTTTGCGGGCTTTGATTCCTTGCTAACGCAAGGACGAGTCGCTTCCTACCCTATATGCCGCGCTTCGCGCGGTAGGCAAGCGGACAAAAAGAAATCGGTTATTATTCGCCGCGCCTTTGAGCTGTACGCGAAAAACGAAAGCCGACTTAAAGACATCTCGAACTTTTTAGCGCAAAACGGAATCTTATCCTCCGGTGACAAGCGACTCCACCGAGACAGAATTTCTTTTATCCTTTCCAATCCGTTCTATG
>Ga0210057_1005360_pt1 | contig 16520 bp, 11 predicted proteins | sample CryGeyCG2114_010_2_FD_183968 | JGI IMG/M metagenome (GOLD analysis project Ga0210057, IMG submission 183968) | Groundwater microbial communities from aquifer - Crystal Geyser CG10_big_fil_rev_8/21/14_0.10 (SPAdes) (version 2) | ecosystem: Environmental > Aquatic > Deep subsurface > Groundwater ...
ATAACTGACTGGGAAAGGTGACTTAATTTACCCCCTCTGGGGACAATAAACCCTTTGTACTTCATATGGGTGCCGATTATACCTTTCATGCATTCATATGTGTACGGGATCTATCTGAACCTAAACACTTCCACCGCTAAAGGCTTAAAGGAAAGCCTCTTTTGAAGCAAAACTCCCGCCGAGAAAGAAATCGCCAAAATTAGAAAAACAATTCCGGGAATAAAAAAGGAGGGTTTAAGAAGCTTAATTTTCAAAAATTGCCAAGTCTGTCTAATTTCTCGCGAAAATTCTTCTTTATCTATCATTTCTCAACTGATTTTAATACTTTCTACCAGGTTTTCAAATAGACAAGCAACCGTTACCGGGCCAACCCCGCCCGGAACCGGCGTTAAAAAGCTGGTTTTCTCCGAGACATTTTGATCAACATCACCCACTATTCTGAATTTTCCGTCCCGAAGCAGTTTGGAAATACCGACATCAATTACTATGGCTCCTCTTTTGACCATTTCTTTCTTAACCAATCCCATAACTCCGGTGGCAGAAACTAAAATATCCGCGTTTTGAGTGAATTTAAGTAAATTTATGGTGGTTGAACGGCAAATAGTCACCGTGGCCCCAGCATCGGACAATATAACTGCCAAGGGCTTGCCGACAATAATCGAAGCACCGATGATAACCACATTTTTCCCCGCCAGCCACTTATTCTCATCTGTTAATCTTCCGGACTCCGGTAAATATTTTTTGGCTTCTTTAAGAATATCAATGACGGCTCTGACGGTGGCCGGCAAAAACCGAGGTCTTCTCCCCATAATCAAGCCCAAATTTTCCGGAGTCAGGGAGTCAACATCCTTTTTCGGATCAATTGCCGCGACAATTTTTTCTTCATCAGCTACCGGCAGTTGAATCATAATGCCATGAACCAAAGCCTCCTCGTTGGCTTTTTGAATATCGGCAACCACCTCCTCCGTAGCGCTACCGTCAAAATGGTGAATCTCAAAAATTACCCCGATTTTCCGAGCAAATTTTTCTTTTAAAGCCGCGTAAAGTTTACTTTCCGGCGAATTGTCCGCCAAAATATCAATTAGTTTTGGAGTAATTCCCCGAGACTGGAGACTGGCAACCTCTTCAGTTAGTTTAACTTCTTTTAACTGAGAATAGATTTTGCCGTCAAAAATCATTTGGAAATTCTTTAGCTAATTCTAACACTTCAGCCTCAACGTCTAACTTATCTATTAGAACATTTTTTATAAACTCGGCAATTTTTTTCATTTCCCCTTCCTTCATTCCCCTGGTGGTCACCGCCGGAGTTCCCAAACGGATTCCTGAGGGCTTGCTAGCCGGGCTTGGATCGTTAGGAATAGTGTTTTTATTAACCACTAACCTATTTTTTTCTAATATTTCGGCGGCTTCCCGACCGCCGATATTCAAATTTCTTAAATCAACTACCATTAAATGGTTGTCGGTCCCGCCGGTGACTAAGGTGAAACCAAAATCAATCAAGGTTTCCGAAAGCGTCTTGGCATTGGCAATTACTTGATGAGCATATTCTTTAAAGGGTTTACCCTGGGCCTGCCGAAGGGCGACGGCGATACCGGCAATCGTGTGCATATGTGGTCCACCTTGTAATCCCGGGAAAACCGCTTTATCAATTTTTGTTGAAAGTTCAGGATCTTTTTGTAAGCCTTTACTTGTTACCATAATCATTGCCCCCCTTGGGCCACGCAGGGATTTATGGGTCGTGGTCATCACAATATCAACAAAAGGAACCGGTGAAGGAATCGCCCCTCCGGCGATTAAGCCGGAAAGATGAGAAATGTCCGCCAGCAAATAAGCACCCACTTCTTCGGCAATTTCCGAAAACTTTTCCCAATTAAAGTTTCTTGGGAAAGAAGTTGTTCCCACTACCATTATTTTCGGCTGGTTTTCTAAGGCCAATGACCTGATTTTGGCAAAATCGAAAAAATCCGGCTTCGACTCATCTGTATCAAACTGCACCCCATTAAAAAACTTTCCCGAGAAAGAAACTTTAAACCCGTGAGTCAAATGACCGCCGTGAGATAAAGAAAGCCCCATTAGGGTATCGCCGGGATGCAAAAGTGCCAGATAAACTTCCGAGTTGGCCGGAGAACCGGAATAAGGTTGCACGTTAACATAAGGAACATTGAATAACTCCTTTGCTCTTTTTTGGCAAAGAACCTCGATTTGATCAATAAATTCCATTCCCTGATAATAACGTTTGCCAGGATATCCTTCGGCATATTTATTCATTAAAACCGAACCAACGGCTTCTCTCACTTTTTTTGAGGCATAGTTCTCGGAAGGGATCAAAGAAAGCGTTTCTCTCTGTCTCTTTTCCTCTTTGGCAATTAAATCAAAAATCGGGTCAGTGGTCATATGGTTATTTTAACATAACAGGCAGAAAAGAAGAATTACACTTTATCTTGAATATAAGGAAGGCTTTTTTTAATGCACTCTTCGACTTTAGTGAGTTCCCTACCCAAATAAGCCCAATGACTACCTTCAAAAAGCAAATCCTCACCAATAATTTGTTTTAAGACCTCTTTGGGCTTACCTTTAAAGGTTACAATCGGCCGGCCATCAACCGGAGAAGCCAAAATCACTTCCACTTCTTTACCTTCCAAAGAAATTAGAACATTCCCTCTTGGATCAGTAACAACTTCGGTCAAAAGCCCTTTTTCTTTAACTTGTTCCTGCCAAAGCTTTTTCACCCAGGTCAAATCCGCCAAATAAATATGGCCTGATTCCGATTCAATAGTAATTGTGCCAATTTTTACACCAATTGGTTTAGCCAGATACTCTTCAACCAAGCGGTAGATACCGTAAACGTTCTTCAGCCAACCTTTAGCAATATCATGACTTCTAAAAACTGCTTTAAAATTCAATTTTCCATCGCGCAGTAAGGCCGCCGCCTCAACCCAACAAGGACGGCCACTATATAAAAAACTGTGAACGTTCGGATCCCAAAGGATTAAGGTTTTATCAGTATCGCTGCCAATTTCTTTCAACCTTTTTTGCATTTCGGCAATCTGATTTTTGGCTGGTCTAAAAATCTCCAAAAGCACTTTAGTCTTTTCTTCATCGGTTATTTTTTTGTCCGCTAAAACTTTATTTGCCAACTTTAACTTCACTTCATCCTGAGGAAATTTTTCGGAAAGAAAAGCAAAAACTCCATTGATGCCTTCTTTTGAGAAAACATATTCTGCAGCTAAATCAATTTCTTTTGGCCGGGGAAAAGCAAAAAGCAACTCGCAGTATAAATATTTATCGGTCGGAGGCCGGATAAATTTCTTTACTCCGGGATAAATTTCCTGATAATAGCTATCCGGCTTAATAAAACGTTGGTAGTAAGCTTCCAGTTCTTCTGGAGTAATCTTAACTTCCGAAATTCCCGAAAGCCACTTTGGCACGGCAAATTTTTCCGTTTCCAAATTTTCAATAGTAACTCTTTCAAAAGGCAATTCCCTAATCTGTGTTCCTTCTTTGGTTTCCAAAACTGCGGTTTGGCCGTAACGGATAATTCTGTCAATTAATCGTAGCCAAGCTAAAGCAGGAGTTTTTTCCCTAATTTCATGGGCTGTCGTTTCTGAAGGATAAGTCTCAACCTCTTCTACTTTAAAATCCGGAAAAATAATTATTGATCTTCCGGGCTTTTTTGAGGCCTTTTTTAAAAATTCATCAATTTTTTCCTCTAATTTCTTAATTCTCTTTTCGTCTTTTCCTTCCCAATCGATTATTTCGACATCTTTAGTAATTTTTTGAATATTTTTAATGCCCTCTTTGCTAGCAATTTCTTCCAACAAAGATAAATCTGTTCCCATTACTTTTCCGGAGGGATCAATACCGTCTTTCCAAATTAAATTAATGACTTTTTTGGGCAGAGAGCCGGTTTCGGTTTCGTCAAAGTCCCCTCCCCGGAGGAAAATTACTTTATTTATTTGTGGATTAAGACCAAGATTGGCCAAAAGAATATTAACTCCATAAGTACTTCTTAAAGGAGCAACTAAAGCCACTTTTTCCAAAATTGCTTCCGTTAAAACCAATTCCGGATCATCCCAGCTAGTACAAATGGCAATAGAACTTTTTGGGTTCCCAACCAGCATGGTTTTAGCTTTCGCCATTCTAGGCATATAGAGATCAAGACCGTTAAATTTAAACCGGTCCTTTCTCTCGGCAGGAATTAAATTATCAAGAATATTCATATTAAATCTTAAAAGTTTTTCTTTCTTTAAATTCCTGGTCCTTGCCTTTATTCCATTGGCTGATTGGCCGCAGATAGCCGACAATCCTTGAATAAATTTCCATTTCTTCCCCGCATTTAGGGCATTTTTCTACCTTGCCCTTAAACCGGCCGTCATTTTTACAAACGGAAAAAGTCGGCGTGATAGAAAAGTAAGGTAATTTAGTCGTCTCGGCAATTTTCTTGACCAAAGTTTTGGCCAATTTCCCGTCATCCATTTCTTCCCCTAAGAAAACATGGAAAATAGTTCCCCCGGTATAACTCGACTGCAAATCATCTTGCAACCGCAAGGCTTCCCACAAATCATCGGTATAATCAACCGGCAGTTGAGTAGAATTGGTTAAATAAGGCACGTCTTTAGAACCGGAAAGTTTAATTCCCGGACATTTTTCCTTATCCAATAAAGCCAACCGATAGGAAGCGGCTTCAGCCGGTGTTGCTTCCAAGTTATACAAGTGACCGGTTTCTTTTTGGGCTTTTACTAACTCTGTTTTAATAAAATTTAAGGTTTCCAGCATAAAATCACGGCCTTTGGGATCGGCAATAGTTTTCCCCAAAAAATTCAAACATGCTTCATTCCCGCCGCAAACCCCCACCGTGGAAAAATGATTTCTAACGGTCCCTAAATAGTGTCTTGAATAAGGCATTAAGCCGTCACTCATGCTCTTCTCCACTACTTTTCTTTTTACTTCCAAACTTTCCTTGGCAATTTTAATATATTTTTTTAAGAGTTTATGAAACTTTTTTTTATCACCCTTACTCCAAAACGCTAACCGGTTTAAATTAATGGTAACGACGCCTATTGATCCGGTTGAATCCCCCTTGGCCCAAAGATTGCCCGGCTGACGGATTAACTCGTTTAAATTCATATTTAAGCGGCAGCACATGGCCCTCACGGAATTTGGTTCCAAACCGGAGCCGATATAATTTTGAAAGTAAGGCAAACCGTATTTTGCCGTTACCAAAAAAAGCAATTTTTGATTGTCGTCTTCTTTGACTAAAAAATCCTTGATTAAATTGTAAGTGGGAATCGGGAAAGTAAACGGCCGGCCGTTTTTGTCGCCCTTTAGCACCACTTCCAAAAAAGCCTTATTAATCATCTCCATTTCATTTTGGAAATCTTTATACTTCTTCTTTCTAAGCTGCCCGCCGATAATGACATTTTGTTCACCCAAGTCTTTGGGAGGTGTCCAGTCAAAAGTTAAATTGGAAAAAGGCATTTCAAAGCCCCATTTTGAAGGGAGATTAAGCGAGAAAACCATTCTTTGGATATCCTGATAAACCTGTTTATAAGTTAAGCGATCATAATAAACAAAAGGGGCAAGCAAAGTATCAAAAGAAGAAAAAGCTTGAGCACCCGCCCACTCTTGATACATCGCTTTAATATAATAGATGACATGTTGAATTGCCACCGAAAAATGATAGGCAGGTTTGGTTTCAATTTGTCCGGCCACCCCGCCAAAGCCTTCCATTAAAAGCTTTTGCAAGGACCAGCCGGCGCAATAGCCGACAAGGGAATGGGTTAAATCATGAAGGTGAATTACTCCATCATAATGCGCCTGCTTAGCTTCTTGGGAATAAATATTTTCCAAAGCATACTTGGCTAAAACCGCGCCGGCCGTATGTAAAACCAAGCCGGAAAGTGAATAATTGGAGTTGGAATTGTTCTTTGCCTTCCAGCCATCTTGACGAAGATAATCATTAACTAAGGCGGTAAAGTCTAGAGTTTTGTCTGATGAAACTTTCGGCATCATCTCACATTACCTAAAGAAAATTTTTTTGTAAAGGGGAGATGTGAAGCTAAAAACCGTAACGGGACATTGCCCCTTCTCCAATTCTGATCCGGGAAAATTCGTAAGGAAGACCCAAACATTGAGGATGAAGATTCGTAGTTAAAACTGCCCCCAGAAAATTATTTTCTTTCAAAATTTGTTCCGCTGCTTTATTGACTCCGCCATAAGGATAGGCAAAATATGAAACCGGCTGATTAATGTGGCTTTCAATAATTTGTTTGGCAAAAACAATTTGGTTATATTCATCACCTTTATTTAAAGAAGCTAAACTACGATGATTTAAGGTATGGTCCCCAATTAATACTCGACCTGAGTCAGACATTTCCTTAATCTCCCCCCAGCCGGCATAACGCTCACCCCCCGCATATTGAGAAATGACAAAAAGCGTGGCTTTAATGCCTTTTTCTTTTAAAATCGGAAAAACATAATCATAAAAATCGGTATAACCATCATCAAAAGTCAAGACCACTGACTTTGACGGCAATGTTCCGTTTTTAATTCTATCAACCATTTCGTCTAAACGAAGAAAGGTATAACCCTTACCCAAAAGGTAATCAATTTGCTGACGAAAGGTTTCCGGGATAACATTTAAATTGGTGGCCTGAATAGCCTTTGCGGCTGAAGCTTCCATCACATGGTGATACATTAAAATCGGAACATATTTACAGGGACCATATTGATTGTTCCAGGCTTCAAACACTTTTCTTCTGTTCTCCGCAATTTGCTGGGGCGTCAAAGTTGGAGTTGGCGTCGGTGGAACTGGCGTCGGAGTTAAGGTCGGGACAGCTGGCTTTAAAGTAATTCTTCTCTCTATGATATTCCCTTTTAACATTCCAATTACTATCAACAAAGTTAGCAATCCCAAAACTGCTCCAGCCAGAAAATATTTACCAAAGCGTTGGTCGTGTTTCATAGAAGTTTTTTTATTATTTTATCGGCACCGGTTTTCTCCAAGACGCATAATCACACTTGGGCCGTCCCATTAGGGACGAGCCTCGCCTGCTAAATTATTAGGCTTTCTCCAAGACGCAAAGTTGCAGGCGGGCCAATTAGCGCAACCGTAAAAGCCTTTGCCGGTTTTTGTTTTTTTGTAAACAATGTCTCCCCCGCATTTTGGACACTGTATTCCTTCCACTTTTTTGACAAAAGGCGCGCGGTAGTCACAATCGGGAAAGCGGCTGCAGGATAAAAACCTGCCAAACTTGCCAATCCGGATTACCACCGAGCCATCTTTGCACTTGGGACAACTTTCACCGGTCGCTTCCACTTGAACGGCCACCCTTTGCGCCACCCGTTTCACCCCTTCCAGTTTCTCCGCAAACGGGAGATAAAATTCGCTTAAAACCGGCACTCTTTTTTTCTCGCCATTGGCAATGGCGTCCAAATCATCTTCCATCTTGGCAGTAAACTGATAATCCAAAATATCCTTAAAATATTCCATTAAAAACTCATTAACGGCAATGCCTAAAGCCGTTGGGACAAATTGTCTTTCCTGTCTTTCCACATAGTTTCTTTCAATAATGGTGGAAATGGTTGGCGCATAGGTTGACGGCCGGCCAATACCCAATTCTTCCAAAGTTTTAATTAAGGAAGCTTCGTTGTAACGCGGAGGCGGAGTAGTGAATTTCTGTTCCGGCTTAACTTCCAAAAGTTTAATTTCATCCCCTTTTTCTACCGGCGGTATGGTCTCAATTTGATTCCCCTCTTCATCAGTCTCCTTTATTTTACCGTAAACTTTGCGCCAGCCGTCAAATTTTTCCAAAGCGCCCTTGGTTTCCAAAAAGTAAATATTTTTTTCGCCAGCCGCCTGAACGGTCAGGGTGGTAATTTCCACCACAGACTGTTCCATCTGACAAGCAACAAATCTTTTCCAAATCAACTCATAAAGCTTATCTTCGTCTCTCCCGCTTCCTGTTTCCGTTCCAGCTTCCAATTTTGCCTTTCTATCTTCTACCTTCGTTGGCCTAATCGCCTCATGGGCTTCTTGGGCAGATTTGCTTTTGGTGACATAAACTTTAGCCTGGGGAGGCAAATAACTTCCTCCATAATTTCCCTTGATAAAATCTCTTACCGTTGTGACGGCTTCTTCGGCCAAGTTGGTGGAATCGGTCCGGTGATAAGTAATCAAGCCTTCCTCGTAAAGGCCCTGGGCCACGTTCATGGTTTTTTTCGAAGACCAACCCAAGCGGTTGGCTCCCGCCTGCTGTAAGGTGGAAGTGATAAACGGCGGGGGCGGACTGCGGCGGAAATCTTTCTTCTCCACCCCGTAAATTTCATAACCGGCTTTTTCCAGCTCGGCGGTAATTTCTTTGGCCTCAACTTCGCCTTTAATTTCAATCTTCTCTCCGTTTCTTTTGGCCAGTTTGGCCAAAAACTTGGGCGCTTCGGGCAAATTGCTCCCCACCAGCTTCTGCAGCAAGGTTTCGATTTCCCAAAATTCAATCGGAACAAATTTCTCAATTTCTTTTTCCCGCTCAACAATTAACCGGACGACTACCGATTGTACTCTGCCGGCCGACAATCCTCTTCTCACTTTCTGCCAAAGTAAAGGTGACAGCTTGTAGCCCACCAACCGGTCCAAAATCCGGCGGGAAAGCTGCGCCTCCACCAAATCCATATTGATTTTTCCGGGTGAAGCAATTGCTTTGTCAATCGCCGTCTTGGTAATTTCATGGAATGAAATCCTTGAAAGTTTTGACTTTTGATTTTTGCCTTTTAACTTCGGCTCAACTAGAGCCGCTACGTGCCAGGCAATCGCTTCCCCCTCGCGGTCAGGGTCGGTAGCAATAAAAACCTTACTGGCGCTTTTGGCTTCTTTTTTTAATTTATCGATGGTTTCTTTTTTGCCTTCAACAATGGCGTAATCCGGTTCAAAAGTCTTGACGTCCACGCTTAATTTTTTCGAAGGTAAATCCCGGATATGACCCATGGTCGCTTCGATTTTATAATCCGTCCCTCCTAAAAAACGGGTAAGAGTTTTTGCCTTGGTTGGAGATTCAACGATAATAAGATCCATATATTTATTCCTTAAATTGCTTGCCCCGTACACACGCTCCCCGCTTTAGCGGGGTAAGTCTTGTATGGGGGTGATTCTACAATTATTAAATCCATATATTTTTCCTTTTATTTCCCTTGCCCCGTACACACTCCCCTCGCTTTAGCGAGGTAAGGGTTGTACGGGGATACTTTTAAGATTTTTTCATTAATCGGTAAGAAAAAGCAATAACCAATTGAGTATACCAAACTATTTCAGCTCTTCCAAAATATCCTCAACCTTACTCACGGCCTTGGCCCCTTTTTTAATAAGTTCGGCCGTGCCTTCGGAAAGAGAGGAAGTAATTGGTCCAGGGACCGCAAAAACTTCCCTGCCCTGTTCAGCCGCAAAGGAAGCGGTAATGAGTGAGCCGCTTTTTTCCGCCGCCTCGGTTATCACCACTCCTAAAGAAAGCCCGCTGATTATTCTGTTTCTGGCCGGGAAATTTTTACCTTCCGGAAGAGTGCCTAAGGGAAGTTCGGAAATCAGCCATCCGCCGGACGAAACAATATTGTTAGCCAATTCTTGATGCTCCGGCGGATAAATTAAATCCAGTCCGCAGCCTAAAACCGCAATCGTTAAACCATGATTATTAATAGTCTCCTCATGAACAATTTTATCTACTCCCCGAGCCAAGCCGGAAACAATCACGAAGTTATTTTTAACTAAACCCCGGGTAATCATTGCCGTTACTTCCCTGCCATAAGCAGTTACTTTTCTGGTCCCGACAATAGCAATGGCCTTTTGATCATTAAGAGAAAACTTTCTTAGACCTTTTATATATAGTACCAAGGGAAAATCGGCAGTCTCTTTTAGGAGTTTCGGATAACTTTCTTCCCCAGAACAAAGTACCTCAATTCCCAAAGACTTAAGCCGAAGAAAATACGAAGCACCGTTCCAGCCTCTGCGGAAATTTATAAACCGCAAAATTAATTTTTCACCCAAATTTATTTCTCTTAAATCTTTTTCCGGGGCGTCAAACGCCCTTTTAGTAGAGCCAAAATAGTCATATAAGAGTTTAAATCTTGCCGGTCCGATTCCTTCAAAAACATTGAAGCCAATGTAAGCTTTTTTCTCTTCCAAATCCATAATTAAAGTATGACTGCCTTTTTAAAAATTACAAACTATTACAAAAAATAAAAATTATTACAAAAAAAGGTATTTACTTTCCTTTAAAATATTCCTTTAAGATTTCCTTGGCAATTGGGGCGGCAACAGTAGAACCTTCGCCTCCACGTTCCACCAAAACCGTTAAAACTATCGTTGGGTTTTCAGAAGGTGCAAAAACTGTAAACCAGGCATGAGTAGTTTTACCGTCCCCTGTTTCCGCTGTTCCTGTTTTACAGGCGGCTACCGGCTTAAAATCAAAAAATGGATAGGCAGTTCCTCCGGTTTCGCAAGCGCCAATCATGCCCCTTTTAATAATATCTAAATATTCTTTCTTAACTCCGGTATCTTTGCACTCGGCTTGATAAGGCGTATTTTCGGTACCCAATCTAAGCATTCTTGGCGTGCAATATTTGCCGTTATTAGCCACTACTGAAGCCATTTCATTAACCGCCAGAGGAGTTAAATCAATGTCTCCCTGACCAATAGCCAAATGGTAGGTATTCCCCAAAAACCACCCTTCATTTTTATATTTTTTCTTCCATTCCGGTGTACCGACAAAGCCGGGAATTTCACCGGGCAAATCAATACCAAAGATTTTGTCTAAATTATATTTTTGCGCCCAAAAATTAATTTTTTCCGGCCCCACCATCTCTCCTAATTTATAAAAAAATGTGTCGGTGGACCGGATCAAAGCTCTGACAACATTAATTTCCCCTTCTGTCCGGCCGTACTGAGTAAAATACCAGTTGGCGTATTTAAAATCACCTACCGTCAAAACTCCCGGATCGTTGATTAGGGTATTCTCGGTGATTTTTTTCTCTTCCAAACCGGCGGTTGAAGTAACAATTTTAAAAGTTGATCCTGGAGCAAAAATTCCGGAAATAACCCGGTTAAAAAGCGGCCGGTTTTCTTCATCGGTAATTAATTTTGCCAAAGAATTATTGTTGTCTTTGGTGATGAACAAATTGGGATCAAAAGAAGGTGAAGAATATAAAATAAATACTTCACCATTCTGAGGATTTTGGGCAATTACTGCCCCTTTCTTGCCTGTCAATTCTTTGGCCGCTACTTCTTGTAATTTGCTATCCAAAGCCAAATTTAAAGCTTTGCCCGAAGTAGGTAAAATTCTTCCTGTCCGTCTGACAATACTACCTTGAGTGTCAACCTCTGCCAATTCCGTACCGTCACGGCCTTTTAAAATTTCCTCATATTCTGCCTCTATCCCTACTCTGCCCAACCAACTGCCCAAACCATAACCTTTTAAATCCAGTTTACCTGTTGACAGTTCTTTCTCTGTTACTTCCCCCAAATAACCAATAGAGTGAGCAAACATTGAGCTTTGACGGTATTTTCTTTGCAATACAATTTTTAAATCAGCGTCTCTGCCTTCTGACTGTCTGATAATCCCTTCTTCGCGGGAAATTTCTTTGTCTTTAACTAAATATTTTGGTTCATTATCAGCCAAAACTATTCCGTGACGGTCATAAATTATTCCTCTCGGCGCCGGAATTGGGATTTTTATTAGACGATTTGTTTCTGCCAAATTACGGTTTTTTTTACCTTCAATAATTTGCAATTGAAAAAGCCGGCCTAAAAATACCGTAAAAACTGCAAACAAAAGAAAAGTAAGAATTTTTATCCGTCTGTCTGTCATTTATTAAATTCTTATCCTTTGTTCGTCTTTCCCTAAATAGCCAAAAACAAGCCATAAAAAAAACAAAAACGCCAACATTATTAACCCCGATAAACCTAACGGTCTTTGCTCCCAAAAATCGAGAATAAGCCCAGCAGGGATCATAGACCATAAAATCCATTCTGCCTTTCTTGAAAAAACAAAGTATAAAATTGAAAGTAAAATCAACATTGCAATAATTAAGATTACAATTTTCCCCGAACCAGAAAAATCGTAGACAAATTTTCGGGATCAAAAAGAGTTTTAACCGTTGCTGTTTTAAATGGCTCTCCTTTTGTTTGAGTTACTTCATTTACTTCTCCTACCAACAAATCCCCGCCCGATAAGCTAACCATAACTAAATCACTTTTTTGGGGAAATTCAGAAGAAAGAATTTGTTCCAAATTAATTCTGTCTAGACCGCGGCCAATTGCCAAAGCCCGACCGTTAATTTGGTTGGTTTCTTTATCAACAATTTTGACTGATAATTTTTCCTCCAAAAATGAAGCCATTTTTATTCTCCCTATTGATTCACTTACATCATCAACCCTGCCAATATAACTTCCTCCGGAAACTGCAATCATTCCCCGGACAAGACCATCTTTTCCCCCTGCGTCAATAATTAAAATTTCTCCCTCAACCCCAATTACTTTTACCGGTAAAAATTGCCAGTTTTTAGGCAAAGGCACTGACAAAAGCCGTCTTAACTCCTGATTTTCTTCAAGCAAAGCGGCATTTTTTACTTGTAATTCCGATAAATTTAAATTACTCTCATTTTTTAAACTGTCAGCGTTTAAGTCTTTTTTAAGGGTTTTTTGCCAACGAAAAATCTTTTCTCTTAAAGGAATTATTAAGATTTTTTCCTCCAGTTGACGAAACGGCCGGGAAATTCCCGTTAATCCGATTAAGAAAAGAATTGAAAAAACCGCCAGCAAATAAAAAAAGGGTCGTGGAAAGCTTTTTTTAACAAACATTTTTATATTTAAATGGCGCTTATTTTACCCCGCCGCGAACTTTTACCTTATCCAATAAATTTTTATCCGAAAGCACTTTGGCACAACCTCTGACCACTACCGTCATGGGATCGTCAACCACTACACAGGGCATTTTGGTCATTTCGGTAACCAAAGTATCCCATCCAGGCAATTGGGCTATTCCGCCGGCAAGATAAATCCCCCGGGTGGTAATGTCGCCCAAAAGTTCCGGAGGTGTTTCTTCAATAATGTCGGAAATGGCCCTGACGATTTGATTGACCGTCGGCGCTAATGCCTCTCTCACTTCTGCCGTATTAATTCTAATGGAATGAGGAAGACCGGTCGAAAGATCCCGTCCTCTAATAATCATCATTTTTCCCTCCTTGTCCTTAGTCTCCGTTACTGACCCAATTTGAATTTTTAAGCTCTCCGCTGTCGGCAAACCGATTAAAAGCGAGTATTTAAGGCGCATAAAATTAACCATCGCCTCATCCATAGAATCTCCCGCCAAACGGAGTGATTTACCAATAACAATTCCTCCCAAAGAAATTACTGCCAATTCCGTTGTTCCGCCGCCAATATTAATAATCAATGCTCCCGCTGCCTCAAAAATCGGCAATTCCGCCCCTATCGCTGTGGCGATCGGCGACTCAATTAAAAAAGCCTCTCGAGCCCCGGCATTAAGCGCCGCATCCTGGGCCGCTTTTCTTTCTACATCAGTCACGCTGGTCGGAATGGAAACTACCACTTTCGGCCTGGGAATTTTTATCTGAAAACCATAAGTTTCATGCAATTTCTTAAAATAGTAAGAAAGAAGACCGACGGTCGCGTCAAAGTCGGAAATTACTCCGTTCTCCAATGGCCGGATGGTTTCCAGCTGTCCCGGTGTCCGGCCAATCATTTTTTTTGCCTCGATACCAACCGCGACAATTTCTTTTGATTTTTTGTTCCTGGCGACCACCGTTGGCTCCCGAATCGCAATCCCTTTACCCAAAACAAAAATCGTGGTGTTGGTCGTCCCCAAATCAATCCCCAAATCATAAGTCACCAAATTAAAAAGTTTATCAAACATCAGAATAATTGTATCATTTTTTGATATACTGATATGCGGTGAAACTTGATTTATTTCTAAAAAAGTTAATCTCGATTCTCTTCCCGGTCCTGTTTTTCTTGGTCCCCCTCTTCTTCCTCCCACTCAATTACGAACTTTTTGAATTCAATAAAATCATTCTGGTCTATTTTTTAACCATTCTTATCGCGGCTGCCTGGGCAGGCCGGATGATTATTCAAAAAAAGTTTATTTTCAGACATACTCCTTTAGAAATTCCCATAGCAGTATTTTTTCTTTCTCAAGTTATTTCAACCATATTTTCCCTTGACCCTCACACCAGTCTTTTCGGTTATTATTCACGCTTTAACGGCGGGTTTTTGTCTTTAACCGGCTATCTTTTACTTTATTTTGCCTTTGTCAGCAATTTGGAAAAAGGTGATGTTTATCGCCTCATCAAGTCTATTTTTGCCTCCGGCTTAATAATATCAATCTATGGCATCTTAGAACACTTTGGCCATTCTTTTTCCTGTTTAATCTTCAGCGGAAAATTTGACACTGGTTGTTGGGTTCAGGATGTCCAGACCCGGGTTTTTGCCACCTTAGGCCAGCCCAATTGGCTGGCCGCTTATTTGGCAATTTTGATTCCCATCGCCATTTATTTTTTTATTACTGCCAAAACAAAAATCTCCCGCGCTTACTACTTACTACTAACTACTGGTTACTTCGCCTGTTTATTATTTACCGGCTCGCGCTCCGGCTTCTTGGGACTAGTTATTGCCTTAATAATCTATTGGCTACTGACTTTTTTTACCAATCGCCAGCGAATTAAAAGTTATATCACCCTATTCATAATTCTTAATTCATTATTCTTAATTCTGGTTATAATTTTTGGCTCGCCTTTTCCCCAAATTAACAAATTTATTTACTACCAATCCTTTCTTGCTCCCAAGGCCCTCAACACCCGAGAGCCCCCGCATCCTTCCGGCCAGGGGACCCAGCTGGAAGTAGGCGGCACCGAGTCCGGAAAAATTCGGCAGATTGTCTGGAAGGGAGCCATTAATGTTTTTAGGCATTACCCGTTTTTCGGTTCGGGCGTGGAAACTTTTGCTTATTCTTATTACAATTTCCGACCCGTGGAGCATAACCTGGTTTCCGAGTGGGATTTTTTATACAACAAAGCCCATAACGAATATTTGAACTATTTAGCCACCACAGGCACTGTTGGTCTAGGAACTTATTTATTTTTTATTGGCTTCTTCATTACTAAAAATGTCATTCAATTTAAAAATCAAAAGTTAAAAGTTAAAAATGAAATTCAAAATTCAAAAGTAAATAAAAATATGGTTCCTTCAGATAATTTTGACTTTTGCCTTTTGCCTTTTGCTTTATTTTCCGGTTGGCTTTCTATCCTGGTTTCCAACTTTTTCGGTTTTTCGGTAGTTATAGTTTCACTTTGGTTTTATCTCATCCCCGCTCTAATTTTCGTTCTTAATAATTCTCAGTCATTCCCTGCTCCTTCCAAACCCCTCAAAAACCCAACTGTCCCCCTAATCTTCTTGTTACTGGTTACTTTTTACCTGTTACTTTCTGTTGTTAATCTTTGGCGGGCAGATTTTTTCTATTCTCAAGGCTTAAAATTAACTAAACAAAATGAATATTCTTTAGCTTACCAGGAAACCAGCAAAGCAGTTAATCTTTCTCCCCAAGAACCGGTTTTCTTAAGCGAACTTTCCTCCAACACGGCTACTTTAGCTTTAGTTTCCTCTTTGCAAAAAAATGCTACTGCCGCCGCTGAATTGACTAAAGGCGCCGTTGCTTTTTCCGATCGAGCAATTAAAGAAAGCCCAAAAAATATTAATCTCTGGAAAACCAGAATAAAAGTTTTCTATACTCTTTCCACTTTTGACCATAATTATGCCATTAAGGCAATTGAGGCAACTCAAGAAGCGATTAAACTCTCGCCTACCGATCCGAAACTCGTTTACAATCTTGGACTTTTATACGGAAAAGTTGGCAAAACTGAGCAAGCTTTTTCCACTATTGAAAAAGCAATTGAATTAAAACCTAATTACGAAGAAGCCAGAAACGCGCTGGCTCTTTTTTATGAGGATTTAGGTCAAAACGATAAGGCCATTGAACAATTAAAAATAATCCTCCAAGGAAAACCAAATGATCCGGAGATAATGGCAAGAATTGAAAAACTAAAGAAGTAATCTTAGAAAAAACAGCCGGCAGAGATGGAAAAAAAGAATGGGAAGCCGTGCGGCAAAACGTCATTTTGCTCGTTACACGGCTTTTTCCTTATCGAGAAGAAATCTGTACCCAAAAAATTCGTTCCTCCCACGACTTAGGATAGGACTTGTTTGAGATAAACCCCAAAGACAAAGTTATAACCAAAGCAGCCAAGATAACAAGAGCAATAACATTACGATACCAATGACCCTCCTCGCTGTACATTTCGCCCCCTTTGCCAATTAAGAAACTCTACCGGCTGTCAAGTCAAAGAACCTGTCTTTAGCCTTTACTAAAAGCTGATTTTCAGCTTCATCTAAAGACAAAAAAAGTAACTAAATTAATTGCTATAGGCTGGCCAAATGATATGCTTAATTACCTTTAAAGTCAAGAAAT
>Ga0210057_1005361_pt1 | contig 16517 bp, 19 predicted proteins | sample CryGeyCG2114_010_2_FD_183968 | JGI IMG/M metagenome (GOLD analysis project Ga0210057, IMG submission 183968) | Groundwater microbial communities from aquifer - Crystal Geyser CG10_big_fil_rev_8/21/14_0.10 (SPAdes) (version 2) | ecosystem: Environmental > Aquatic > Deep subsurface > Groundwater ...
GCGGAGACGCAGGGATTCGAACCCTGGAGGGCGTTTAAACCCTACCTCGTTAGCAGTGAGGCGCTTTCGACCACTCAGCCACGTCTCCATATTCAATTCGACGTAACTGAGTGGTCTCAAGGTTCGTCCACCTCGCTTTGCTCGGATTTGGAAGTTTCCAACACTTCCTCATCCACTCAGCCACGTCTCCGTATTTACTTCGACGTAACTGAGTGGTCTCAAGGTTCGTCCATCTCGCCTTGCTCGGATTTGGAAGTGTCCAACACTTCCTCATCCACTCAGCCACGTCTCCGTGCCGATACTTTAGCATATTTAGCGCTCTGATACAGTTCCTTATCGCAAAGATTTTTGCAACTTGCCCAGACTTTCTAAGTCGCCGCTTTCAGCCAGGCGCGCTTGCTCTGGCCATGAGTCTGGCCTATGAGCGGCGAATCTCTCGCCGTTTCCTTTAAGAATCACCTCAAGAGTTGCAATAGATGCTTTTGCCAAGTCATTAAATGAAAGAATGCCGTATTTGTTGAGCTGCTCTTCTATCTTTGGGCCAATACCTTCAATGAGTTTGAGGTTGTCGCGGCGAATCATTATCTCGCGGCGTGCGGCAGGGAGGAAGCGTAGTACGCCTTCGTCATCTGAAAATATCTTTTGTTTGCGGGTTAGAAGAACGCCGCACATAACCCCAAAAACGAATGCTATAAGGAGGTAGATAAGTAGCTCACTTTCTATAGCAGATGCCTCAAATGCTTGTATAGCAAATATCTCGTTTTCCATACTCAAAAACCTACCGCTACTGGTGAGAAAGTAAAGGTCCTCCGAATCGCTCTAGGCATGGGCAATAGAGAGAGCGGTTACGCTTGCACCGACTGAGAGTAGGGGTTTTGCGGCTTCGCTCAGAGTCGCGCCAGTTGTGGTGACGTCATCAATAAGAATAATGTGAGCGTCTTTTACCTCTGGAAGGTATTCGCTTGGCACCGAGAATGCGCCCTGCACATTTTGTAGGCGTTCTTTTCTTTTCAGAGTTGTTTGTGGCAGGGTCTCGCGAACGCGCACAAGTAAATGCGGCGCCGTTTGTATGGCGAGCGTATCTGAGAGTGTGTCTGTAATCCGCGCGCTCTGGTTTCTGCCGCGTTCACGCTCACGCACTTTCCCCAGCGGCACAGGCACAAGAAATAATTTCTTGTCTGAAAAGACTTTTTCGTCAGCAATTTCTTCAATTAGAAAGTCCGCCACGATGTCTGATGCGATGCTTGCGGCATGATGCGACGCCTCAAACTTAAGCGCGTGGATAAGCATGCGCACACGTGAGTCGTTAAAAGAAAGTAGAGAAGTTATTGGTACGCCAAACGGGTTTTGCATTAGCGGCTCTGCTTTAAAGTCTTCTGCCTTGAGAGCTTGTACTTTGCGAACTCTATTTGAGAGCGGGAATAGTGCGTCTAAACACAATGCAAAGAAGTTTTTAAGGTAAGAGAGCATAACTGTAGTGTAACGCGCACAACTTCCCTGATATACTTTGTGCATGGCATCACCTTTTGCACGTGTTCTAGGGTCACTGCAATCAGCTCTCGGGCTTCCACAAAGTTCTGGAAGTGTACTCGGCATAGACATTGGCTCGTCTTCGGCAAAAATTGTGCAAGTGCGATCCAATCGCGGGACCGTTGTGCTTGAGACGTACGGTGAAATTGCCCTCGGGCCTTACGCTGGGCAAGAGGTGGGCAAGACCGTGCGGCTTACAAACGAAAAAATAGGGGAGGCAATTAACGATCTCATGCGTGAGGCGAATATAACAGCTAAATCTGGTGGTATTTCTATACCTTTTTCCTCAAGTCTCATTACAGTATTAGACATGCCCAAGGCAGATAAAGAACAAATTTCCAGAATGATTCCAATTGAGGCTCGTAAATATATTCCAGTGCCGGTTTCAGAAGTTATGCTTGATTGGTTCATTATCCCCGAAGAAGAAAAGTCAGATGCCTTTGACAGGGTTGAAAAGGAAACGATGATGCAGAAAAGAGGCCAAGAAGTTCTTTTGGTTGCAATACATAAAGACGTACTAAAAAACTATCAAGACATAACTCATTCGGTCGGCGTCACAGCGTCTTTTTATGAAATAGAAATATTTAGTACCGTGCGCTCATCTTTAGGGCATGGAGTTGCACCAAAGATTGTTGTCGATATCGGAGCTTCGGCAACAAAATTGTATGTTGTCGAGAGAGGGGTGGTGCGCATGACGCATCTTGTAAATATTGGTTCTCAACAAATGACGGAGACACTCGGACGTTCTTTAAATTGGAGTTTTGAAAAAGCTGAACGCATAAAAAGAGAAACAGGACTTAATCCTTCAACTTCATATAGTAGAGAAGAGAATGATCAGGTGAGAGAAGCACTGTTATCAACACTGAACCGTCTCTTTAGTGAAATCAATCGGGTACTATTAAGCTACGGGAAGCGATACAACAAAACCGTGTCGCACGTAGTATTAACTGGCGGCGGCTCTTCGCTCCCCGGACTCTCGGGTGTCGCCAAAGAAGTTTTAAGCACAGACGTGGAACTCGCGAACCCGTTTGCAAAAGTAGAAACGCCCGCGTTTTTGGATGAAGTTTTGCGTGACATTGGGCCGGGGTTTGCAGTTTCGTTGGGGGTGGCACTGAGGAAACTGCAGCAAAGCAACCGATAGTATTATGGATTCAAACATCACATCGTCATTTATTCCGAAGGACACAGTCCAGAGTGGAGGACGCAAGCCTGTGTATGCAAGTGGACTTGGCGATTTATTGATGCTCGCTGGTGTAATTTTGTTTGTTGCGGCAGTCGCACTCTCGATTGGAGTATTTCTATATTTACAATTTGAAGAAGCTAGCTTAACGAGTAAGGGAGAGCAACTACAGCGCGCTCAAGAAGCGTTTGAGCCAGCGCTTATTGCAGAGCTTACGCGCCTAGATGATCGAATGAATGCGGCAGAGGACGTTCTCTACAACCATATCGCGCCATCAGAGCTTTTTAATACTCTCGAGAAACTCACACTTAAAGGTGTTTCATTCTCGTCTCTTAATTTTCAAGCAACAGACAGAAATACAATGAGTATGTCGCTAAAGGGTATTGCGCACAGTGTGAATGCAATTGCTCTGCAGGCTGATCTTTTTGGTAAAAATACAGGTATTGTGAGCCCTATTTTTTCAAACATTAATCGAACGGGGGAAGGAGTACTTTTTGAAGTTAGCTCGCGCATTAATCCTACGGCGATTCGATATGTAAATGTTTCTCGCAATACGGCAGCTGCCGCATCAGCAGAAAACGTGCCAGTACAAACAGGACAACAACCAGTGACTGAACAAGAAGCAGTCGAAGAAGACGGATCTATTCCGCTATTTGCACCATGACCAAAATAATTATTTCAATTTTAGCGCTTGTCGCGGCCGCGGCACTCTTTATCGGATATGTTCAGCCGACGTATGATCGCGTGCAAGCGGTGCAAGCGGACGTTTCGGAGTTTAATGTTGCACTTGATAAATCTCGTGAGTTGCAAGAATTGAAGCAAGGACTTCTCGCTAGGTACAACACATTTAGCTCTCAAGATCTTGCTAGACTATCGCGCCTGCTACCTGATCATGTTGATAATGTGCGCTTAGTACTCGATTTGGACAACCTTGCTAGTCAATATGGAATGGCAGTACAAAATGTGATCGTAAGTGGAGGAAGTGGTAGCACAAACTCCACCGCCGGAACGGTACTAGGGGCTATTGGCGCAAACGCAAGTTCGTTTGACTCACTTACGCTTCAGTTTGCAACACGTGGTACGTACGAGAATTTCGTAAGTTTCTTACAAAATCTTGAAGGTAGTTTGCGCATTGTTGATCTAGTGTCCCTCACAATGGAACCTATTCGAGGAGTAGTAGCCGAGGGAGGAGAGCCGCTTTATCAATATAATGTGGCAATTCGCACCTATTGGCTCAAATAATTTATGATGGATCTCGTAAAACAAAACAAATTTCTCTTCGTAATCGCGGCTCTCGTGATTGCAGGATTTGTCTGGTATGGACTATCTGAAAAAAAGCCTAAAGAAGGCCTGCTGACATCAGAGTCTGTTAGTGGTGCGCAGTCTGCTGCTGAGCGCGAACTTCTAGACACTTTGCTTGAATTAAGATCTATTCAATTAAGTGGGCAAATATTTGGCGACCCAGCCTTTGGCCGTTTACAAGATTTCAGTACTCAAATAGTTTCCGAACCTATCGGTAGGAAGAATCCATTTGCTCCATTAGGATCTGACAGTTCATCTTCAAGTGTAGACGGTACAACTGAAGAGTAGTGTATGGATACTATTGACCCAAACGCACAAAATTTAGATGTGCAGGATTCTTCAGCTGAAGACAAACCTGCTCATACGACACCAACTCAAAATGGTGGAGTGTCTGTAGAGGTGAGAGAGATTGGTAAAGAAAAAATTCCATACGATGTTTTGAAGCTCATTCCTGAAGAGTCAGCAGAACATTACAAGATTGCACCTATTGCAGTTGTAGATGAAGTGCTGGAGATAGGAATGGTAGATCCAGACAACCTCTCTGCTATAGATGCGCTCAACTTTATTACACGAAGAACTGGAATGCCGTTTAAGATTTTTCAGATATCAGAAGAGGATTTCAAAAAGGTGCTCGCGATGTATCAGGGGCTTGGAGGAGATGTAGATGAAGCTCTATCTGATTTACACTCAGAGACTAAAATGGATGATGAAAAACCTGAAGACGGCGATATTGCGAGTATCCTTGATCTTGATGGTGCGCCAAAAATAACAGGAGATGAATCTCTAGGGCAAGATATTCAGGAAGATGCTCCTACTATAAAACTTGTATCCACTATTTTGCGATATGCAATTGATGGTGGGGCATCTGATATTCACATAGAACCAACAGAAGGAGGAGTAAGAGTTCGGTATAGAGTTGATGGTTTGTTGCACACAAGTGTTGTTTTGCCGCGTGCGACACATCGCGCTCTCGTTGCTCGCGTTAAGGTCCTTGCTTCTATTCGTCTTGATGAAAAGCGTAAACCGCAAGACGGACGTTTTGCCGCAACTGTTGAGGGACGCAAGGTGGACTTCCGCGTCTCGACATTTCCTTCTTATAACGGAGAGAAGGTAGTGATTCGTATTCTTGACCGTGAACAAGGCTTTATTCCGATTGAAGAATTGGGTCTCACAGATCGTAATTTGAAGTTAATGAAAGATGCCCTTAAGAGACCGTTCGGACTCATTCTCATTTCCGGACCAACCGGATCAGGAAAGTCGACCACTTTGTACTCGATGCTCTCAGAGCTCGATCGCGAAGGGCTTAACGTACTTTCTCTTGAAGATCCGGTGGAGTATTACATTGACGGAGTAAACCAGTCACAGGTTAGGCCAGAAATTGGGTATACATTTGCAACTGGACTTCGTACAACACTTAGACAAGACCCCGACGTTATTATGGTGGGGGAGATTCGTGATGGAGAAACAGCGAAGCTTGCTGTGCAAGCAGCACTTACGGGTCACTTGGTGTTCTCAACTATTCACACAAATAGCGCAGTAGGTACCATTCCTCGTTTGATAGACATGGGGGTTGAACCGTACATGATTCCTCCCACACTGGTGCTTTCTATGGCGCAGCGCCTTGTTTCTAAATTATGCCCAGATAGCGGGAAAGAGACACCGGTTACTGAGAGTATGCGTACCATGATGCAAGAACAGTTCAGTACTTTGCCTGAAAAGTTCAGGCCTGAGATCCCAAATGTTGTGTATGAGGCGGAGCGTACGGCAACATGCCCAAATGGAACACGTGGAAGACAGGCTGTTTTTGAAATACTTGAGATGAACTCTGGGATTGAACGCGCTATTCTTGAGTCTTCAGTTGAGTCGAAAATATGGGCCGTTGCTAGAAAGCAGGGAATGATTACTATGCGTGAAGATGCTATGCTCAAAGCGTTCAACAGAGAAATACCATTTCAGGAAGCCAATCTATTAAGTGGGCTACTGCTTGCTGAGGAGGACAGAGATACACTTCCAAAAGCTTAATACTATGACAGACGAAAACACAAAAGAATTTGCATCCGAAGAAGTTCCATCATCAAAAAAAGGATTTAATATTCTGATTTTAGATGATGACAGGTTTCTTTTGGATATGTACTCGCTTAAATTCACGCAAGAAGGAAATACTATACAAGCATGTCTTTCTGTAGATGAGGTTTTAACAGCACTAAGAAACGGTTTTGCTGCCGACGCTATAGTATTTGATCTCGTGTTGCCAAATAAAGATGGTTTTGAATTACTTCGATCTTTAAAAGAGGAAAAATTAGGAGAGAAGGCTGTTCTCATAGCACTCACAAATCAAGGCGAGGACGAAGAAAGAAAAAAAACAGAAGAGATGGGCGCAGATGGTTACATTGTAAAGGCAAGTACGGTGCCTTCTGAAGTTGTCACCACCATTGTGGGTATGATTAAAGAACATCATGCGGCATAATAAGTATCATGGAGTACGCATCATTGCTCAAGAAGTACGTTACCGTACTTGTGCATGAAGGAGGCAGCGATCTCCATTTTTCAACGGGAGAGTGCCCTGTAGTTCGAGACTTAGGTGTATTGGTGTCGACTATTTTCTTGTCGCTCTGTATTAGCACTTTCTCTATCCCATTCATTACTCATGCCGACACTACCGTTTCCGGAACGATCTCATCAGACACCACGTGGAGCACCACGGGCAACGTGTACATTATTCAAGGCGGTGTAACTGTTAGTTCGGGCGTTACACTCACGGTTGATCCGGGGGTTATCGTAAAGTTTCAAAATACCAACTCTCGCCTCATCGTAAACGGTACGCTTGATGCAGTTGGTGCAAGCACCTCTACCATTTATTTCACTTCATATAAAGATGATTCAGTGGGAGGTGATACTAATGGCGATGGCGGAGCCACATCCCCTGCGGTCGGTGATTGGGCAGAGATCTCCATAAATTCCGGCGGCGTTGCGGACATAGGATACGCAGTTGTTCGTTACGGAGGCAACACAGGTTGGAATGATGCGAACCTCTACGTAAATGGTGGCGAACTCACTGTTGCCACATCCACTATCTCCAATTCACAAGCATATGGTATATGGCAACCGAGTGGAACGACGACCGCGTCAAATATTGTACTCTCAAACAGCGGTAATCGCGGCTTTTGGTTGCAGTCAGGAGCGGCAAATATTGCTTCAAGCACACTTTCTGACAATAACAATTATGGTATTCGCGCAGATGGCGGTAGTGTGACGATCACTGACAACGATTTTGTTGTTGCCAGTAACAACTATGCGGTCTATATTTCTGATCCTGATGTTTTCATTTCTTCAAGCGGTAACACAGCAACAAGTACGAGTACAGCATACAACGGTATATTCATAACCGGCACGCTCAACAATGATCGTACTTTATATGGGAACGACACCATACCATATGTGCTTGGAGTAATTACCATTAATTCCGGTGTCACATTAACTGTTGATGATGGGGTAGTGGTGAAGGGGAGGAACACTGAATCACGCATCATAGTGAACGGCATACTCGATGTGAACGGTTCTGAGTCAAACCCCGTACACTTCACTTCTCTCAAGGATGATGTTGTTGACAATCATGACACTGGTGCGGATGGGTCCACATCTCCGGCTGCGGGAAATTGGGCTGAAATTGCTGTAAATTCCGGCGGTATTGCGAATATTGAGCATGCCATAATCCGCTATGGCGGCTATACTGGATGGGACGATGCCAATCTGTATGTAAACGGCGGCACCCTCACTATCGCAACATCTACCATTTCATACGGACAATGGGCGGGTATTCGACAGGTGAGTGGAACAACGACAGTATGGGGAAGTAATATTGAAAATAACAATACCTATGGCGCGTATAATGCACTGACAGCAACTTCCTCTTTTACTGCACTAAACAACTACTGGGGTATGGCTACGACTGGTCCGTATCACAACATCCTTAACTCTAGCGGAGAGGGCGATCGCATTTCAAGCTACATCGCTTTTGATCCATGGACTTCTCGTTATCTGCTTCGCTTCAACCAAGACTGTATTGATCTTCAACCATACACAACCAATGAAAATTGCAATTCGGTTGTCGATAGTGAACTGCTGTGGGGCTGGCACGCAAGTAGTACAGAGGCCTATTACACCGAGCTCAACAGCGCCACGACTACGTGGGTAGCAGAGGGGCTTGTTTCGATAGATGAGGATCAATCAACCCCAACGGCAGAACTATGGACAGATGATTTCACACCAGAAATTTGGCGAGGCCAATACACTCCACCAATAGAAGGTTCTTCTCCAGGGCTTGTGCAGATAAATACCGGAGTTCTCAATAGCGATACCAGCGCAGAAAGACAAAAGACATGGACTCACGAGCTTGGTCATGCGCTTGGACTCGATCATCACAACCTTACAGGCAATGTAATGTATGATACTAAAAGTTCACAAACAACCTTGGGACAACAAGACCAAAGTGATTATCACTACTTATGGGGCTTTTAATCTTAGACTTAATATAATTATGAGAAAATTCTTACTACAAAAAAACTTCATTATTGTTGCGGCAAGCGTACTTTTGTTGGGCGGCGGTTGGATTGCGATCAGTATGTCTGCTGAAAATGGAAAAGCCGCGATGCAGCAGGAAGAAAAACCGACAAATTCTGATGTTAACCAACCCGCCTCACCAAACGTTTCGGTATCTCAAATAAGCGAAACATCGTCAGCAAACAATAGTATTACAGACTCTGCACAATCAGCTTCAGAAACCCCAGATAGTGTCGAGGATGTAGGTCAGTCAATCATCTTCACACACGCGGAACTTTCATATGATCCGAAAGATACGAAAATAATGACCGAAAACAAGAAAGATATATTTGTTGGCAAGATTACACAACGCATAAAAGATGGTGGCGTAAATGCAAATTATACTTGGCCGACTTTTTCTGTTGAAATACTTTCGGTTATGAAAGGTGATGTGGGGCAGAGTATTGATCTGGCGCAGACAGATATACACTATTCAAATGGCAGAATTTATGTTGTAAGCGGCGGCATCACATGGCCGAAAGATGTAAAAGAAGAAGACATATTATTGGAAGAGGGGGCAATATATTTGTTTGCGACCTCCTATTCTGAAGGTAAAAATTTGTATGGTATTGGTCTCCCTCCCTACGACCGCGAGCTCATAACCACCGACACTGCGCTCACTGATGAAGCCGCAATCAACCTCGCAAAGCAGAACTCTCGCGTGCAGGAATTTGTTCAAGCGGCACAGGAACTTGGTGTCTTGAATGCGGAGTGGGACCAAAATTAATATATGGAGTACGCACCACTTTTAAAAAAATACATTACCGTACTTGTGCATGAAGGAGGATCAGACCTCCACTTCTCAACAGGAACGCATCCAACTATTCGAGTGTCCGGTTCGTTGACCGCGTTGCTAAAAGAACCTGTTATTGAACCCAAGGATACTTTGGGTTTTTTGGAGCAATTAGTAACTCCAGAACAAAAAGAGCGTTTTCTTGAGACGAAGGAGATTGATTTTGCATATCAGACAGCTGACGGAAATCGTTTTCGTGGCAATGCTTTTTTTGAGAGAGGGACGGTGAGTATCGCGCTGCGCCTTATTCCAAAGGAAATACGGACCATACAAGAGCTAAACTTACCGGAAGTGCTAGAGTCTTTTGCGCGTAAATCACAAGGGTTCTTCTTAGTTGTGGGCCCTGTTGGCCAAGGAAAGACCACTACGCTGTCGTCAATGATTGAGCTTATTAACACCGAGCGCATGGAGCATATCGTTACGATTGAGGACCCTATTGAATATGTGTATGAACCAAAGCAATCTCTTATTGATCAACGCGAAGTACGCACTGACACAAAAGATTTTGCAACAGCTCTTACCAGTGCGTTTCGCCAAGACATAGATGTGCTTCTTGTTGGAGAAATGCGCGGAGCAGAAACTATGTCGGCTGCCGTGACTGCAGCTGAGACAGGGCACTTAGTGTTTTCAACTCTTCATACAAATAATGCTGCTCAAACCATTGATCGAATCATTGATACATTTCCATCGACGCAACAAGACCAAATACGCATTCAGCTATCTGCATCTTTAGCCGGCATTTTCTCTCAGAGGCTAGTGCCTCGCATCTCTGGCGGATTGATTCCAGCATGTGAGTTGTTAGTTAATAATAAAGCTGTGGCTAATTTAATTCGCGAAAAAAGAACACATGAATTAAACACAGTCATTGAAACTTCATCAGGAGAAGGAATGATTGATATGAATCGTTCTCTTGCAGAGCTAGTATCTCGTGGTGAGATTTCTCCGGAAAACGCATACGCGTATTCACTGAATCCTAAAGTTCTCGATCGCCTTATTTAAAGATTTATGTCAATTTTTGAATATAAAGCATTGGATACTAAGGGAGCAGAGCGTCAAGGAACTATTGATGCTGTGAACATGGATGTAGCCATTGCTGCACTTCAGCGTAGAGAGCTTATTGTTTCTGAGATAAATCCTGTGGCGAAGACGTCTCTATTTTCAAGAAGACTGGATTTCTTCGACAGAGTTACTAACAAAGATGTGGTGATGCTGTCGCGTCAGGTCACCACATTGTTTGAAGCGCAAGTTTCTGCATTAAGAGCGTTCAGGCTCCTTGCGTCTGAGGCGCGGACACCAAAGCTTGCTGAGAAATTATCCGACATCGCAAGCAGTATTCAAAGTGGTAGCACAATTTCGGATGCGCTTTCCAGGCATCCAGAAGTTTTCTCTTTGTTTTATGTAAATATGGTGCATGCAGGGGAAGAGGCAGGTAAATTGGATGAGACATTTGCCTACCTTGCTGATTATTTGGATAGAAACTACGAAATTACGCAGAAGGCAAAGAATGCACTCATTTATCCGGCTTTCGTGACAGGTACATTTATTGTGGTTATGGCGCTAATGATGACTCTGGTAATACCGCGTCTTGCAGAGATTCTTCTTGAGGTGGGGCAAGAGGTGCCAATTTATACTCGCGTGGTAATTGGCATAAGTCTCTTTATGTCAGATTACATACTACTGGTTATTGTTTTGGTAATAATTGCTGGAATTGCACTTTTACGATATTCGCGAACACATAAAGGACAGCTTATGCTTTCGCGCGCGCGTCTCCAGATACCTCACGTTGGAGGTATTTATCAAAAACTTTTCCTTTCACGAATTTCTGACAACTTAAGCACTATGCTTCGGAGTGGCATTCAAATGGTGCGTGGGTTCGAGGTTACAGCAAGTGTAGTGGGTGACGCGACTTATGAAGCGATTCTCTCAGAGGCAGTAGAAGAAATTAAAAGTGGTAAGCCTGCCTCAGAGGTACTACGAAATTATCCTGAAATACCGGGCATTGTTGTTGCTATGATTAAAATTGGAGAAGAGACGGGAAATATGAGTCAAATACTCGATACAATGGCGCGGTTCTATCGTCGCGAGGTAAACAACTCAATTGATACGTTAGTTGGCCTTATTGAGCCAATTATGATTGTTATGCTTGCGGTTGGTGTGGCGTTTCTACTAGCGTCAGTGCTGATTCCTATCTACAACATATCTGCAGGATTCTAGGCCATAGGTTACATATCCACAGAGAGGGCTCTTTATGGGTAGGGAACCGGTATAATAAACACAAGGTCGTATTCAAAAGAACGAAATAATTTCGTTTGATAGCTATCAATTATTTATTTTCAAGTATGTTCGTACGAAAAAATTCAGGTTTTACTCTCATTGAGTTGCTTGTTGTTATTGCGATCATCGGTATTCTCTCATCGGTCGTTCTCGCGTCGCTTAACAGCGCCCGCCAGAAGGGTCGTGATGCGCGTCGTGTTGCTGACGTTAAGCAATTACAACTCGCGTTAGAGCTCTCATATGACGCCAACGGTGTCTACCCAGCAGCTCTTACTGAGGCAACTTTGGTGACCCCAGGGTATATCTCAGTAGTATCGCTTGATCCAACTGACGACACAGTGTACCCATATGATCAGATCTCAAGTGGATCATCATATTATCTTGGTGCTAACTTAGAGACAGCTGGGCACTCAGTGCTTGGTACTGACTCTGATAACACCGGAGGAACCAACATTGTTGACGGTACAGATGGGGATGGATGTAATAATGAAGCAAGTCGCTACTGTTACGATGTAGCGCCGTAAGTTTCATTTTTGGCCAAACGCTTAGATCCCGCTTGCGGGATCTTTGTGTTTTATGGGTTTCGAGTAACAATGTTGTATATGATTGCGATACCAGTTTTTGTATATGTTGTATTGGGTCTTTTGGTTGGAAGTTTTCTTAATGTATGTGTACTGCGTTTTAACACAGGTAAAACTCTGTTGGGAAGAAGTGGGTGCCTTGCTTGTCAAAAGCAATTACATTGGACTGAGCTCATCCCAGTAATTTCATGGTTAGCCCTAAGGAGGCGTTGTAGTGGATGTGGGGTTCGTATATCACTTCAATATCCATTAGTTGAATTATCAACGGCTGTAGCATTTGGTGTAATTGGAGGCGCGGCGATTTCAATGGTGCACACTCTGTTAGCTTTCGTCATTGTTGCGTTACTGATACTTATCGCAGTGTATGACTTCAAGCACACAATTATTCCTGATGTTTGGGTGTATGCGTTTAGTGCTGTCTCTCTACTGACGTCGCTACTATTTTTAGACGCAGGTATTACGCTATTTGTTGCTGGGCCTATTTTGGCTCTTCCTTTCGCGGCTCTGTGGTATTTGTCTAACGGAGCGTGGATGGGTCTTGGTGATGCTAAACTTACACTTGGTATTGGATGGCTTCTCGGCCTCTTCGATGGGTTTCAAGCTGTGATGAGCGCGTTCGTATTGGGAGCAGTGATTAGTGTTTTTATTTTAATACCACTCCCGTACATTAAGAGAGTAATTGCCTCTCTAGGGATAACTCAATTGAAGGGAGGTGCACCGCGCCTTACAATGAAAAGCGAGATACCCTTTGGGCCGTTTCTCATTACTGCCGCTTTACTATTATGGTTTACAAAACTTTACGGCATACAACTGGCACCCGTCACTCTGCTCGGGGCTTTAGTCTTATAGAGCTTTTGGTAGTAACTGGTATTTTAGTAGTACTTTCATCTGTAGTACTAAGTAGTAATGCACGTTTCGGTGGGGCAATAACTCTAAGAAACCTTGCCTATGACATCGCACTGTCTGTTCGGGAAGCGCAAACATATGGTATTTCGGTGAGACAGTTTGGTTCAGGGAATTTCACTGCAGGTTATGGGACACATTTCAGACGCAGTAGCCCGTCAACATATATATTGTTTGCGGACGCTGTATCTGCAAATGGTCTGTACGATGGGGAAGGAGAATTGGTACGATCTTTTTCAATCGGGGGCAGTCATGAAATATCAGATTTATGCGTTACCATTACGGGTATTTCCGAAGAGGAGTGCGGTGTGCAAAAAATTGATATTTTATTTCAAAGACCTGAACCTGACGCTCAAATTCGGTATAACGATGGAGTCGCATTAAATCAGCGAGCGCGAATAATTGTAGCCTCACCAAGAGGCGACACATCCAGCATCATTATAGAAGCAACGGGACAAATATCAGTACAATGAAAAAAAGAACAGCACACGCTAAAAATAGAGGCTTCTCACTGGTTGAGATGATGGTAGCTGTGTCACTTTTTGCTGTTGTCATGATTATTTCTACAGGAGCCCTCCTCTCGCTTATGGATGCTGCAAAAAAAGCTCAGGCACTTCAGTCTGTTATGAACAACTTAAACATTGCTCTCGATGGGATGGTTCGAAGTACTCGTATGGGAAGTACGTACCACTGCGGCAATATTGGTGTACGAACCGATCCGCGAGATTGTGCAGAGGGAGACACATTCTTTGCATTTGAGAGGTATGGGGGTGATTCAGACGACTCGTCTGATCAATGGGTGTATTGGTATGATGCAGATACGCAGCGTCTTTATAAATCGGAAGACAATGGAGTTACAAGTTTTGCGATTACAGCTCCGGAAGTGCAGATCGATGATATGAGATTTTATGTTACGGGCTCTACCGTAGGAGACAATGCTCAACCGAAAATAGTTATAGTTGTACGAGGTACCGCTGGTGCAGAAAAAGTAAAAACGCGTACGACATTTAGTATTCAAGCCACTGCAGCTCAACGCCTTCTAGATATATGATGAACATAATACGACAAAAGAATAAGGAGGAGGGGTTTACGATGATCGAAACGCTTGTTGCGATTTCCGTTCTCGTCGTATCTATTGCCGCTCCAATGACGCTTGCAGCACAGAGTCTCGCTAGTGCGTTTTATGCCCGCGATCAGGTAACGGCTTTTCACTTGGCTCAAGAGGCAGTAGAGGCTATTCGAGTTACTCGAGATGGAAATGTGTTAAGAAGCGTACAGGGAACACCAACGAACTTGCTTGCAGGTATACCTAGTATAGAGGGAGATCCTTTCACGGTGGACACAAGGGATAATTCCATGGAGCTTTGTAGTGGCACATGTGATCCATTAAAAAACGATGGTGAATTGTATGGGTATGGGCTCGGAGCTGAGTGGGAGGATACTCGATTTACGCGTACCGTACGCGCCCTTGGTATCGGCGATGGAATAAATGAAATACGAGTGTCGGTTGAAGTGAGTTGGACCACGGGCTCTTTTCAAGAGAGGTCGTTCACTATTTCTGAGAACTTATATCGTTGGGTAGAGGACGGAACATCTTAGTATGAAATTAAACCCACAAAGAGGATTCACACTTTTACTTGCGACACTACTATCGTCTCTGCTACTTCTTTTAGGAGCCGCAATCTTTAGTGTTATCAAAAAGGAAATCATTCTTTCTTCTTTAGGGAGAGATTCACAATTCGCATTTTATGCGGCAGACACTGGTGCAGAATGTGCATTGTATTGGGATTTTCGGTACGGGGCTTTTACCGCGACCAGTACTTATACCGGAGCAACATGCGACGAGCAATCTTTGGGTGACATAACATTTGTTGACTATGGTACCCCAATTTCGTTTGAGTTTGAGCCAAATGGATATTGTTCTCGTGTCGCCGTAACCAAAAATAGCGAGCATCCTCGAACAACAATTCGGTCGCGTGGGTATAGCACTACATGCGACGGGATTGCGACAAATCCGCGAGCACTTGAGCGCGCGGTGGAGATCACATTCTAATAAATATGATTAGTGGACCAACGCGAGTTTTGTTAATTGCGAGTGTAATTTGGGTTCTTGGGGATGGAATGCTTGGACCGTTGTTTGCGGTGTTTGCAGAAGAAGTAGGAGGTAATATTTTTGATATTACGTATGCGTGGGCGATTTTTCTAATCGTAACTGGTGTTGGAATTATTATTGTCGGAAAGCTTTCTGATTGGCTCGGCAGACAAATACTCATGTTGATAGGATATGTATGTAGCACCATTTTCACTTTTGGATATTTATGGGTAAATTCTCCCAGCGATCTTTTTATTATTCAGGCTGGCCTCGGAGTGGGGTTGGCTCTGTCCCAACCTACGTGGATGGCACTTTATGACAAGTATTCCGGCGATGGAAGAAATGATGGGTTGTTGTGGGGTCTTACAGACGGACTTGCTTATACATTTTCAGGAATTGCGATAGTGCTTGGTGGAGTTATTGTGACGCATTTTTCATTCGACACTCTATTTATTGTTATGGGTACTCTTATGGCGATTTCAACAATCTATCAAGCAAAAATTTTAAGATATAGAGAATAACGATTCTTAGTTTGACGCAATGGGGAGGGGAAATGCTATTATGGACTCATATGAAAACATTAATCACAGGACTTGTCCTTGTAGCGGTAATTATAGGGGCTTTTGTTCTTATCAGCGGCGATTCAGTTGTTGAGGGAAGTGGTGTTGCAGAAGGTGTCATAACAGAGATAAATCTTGACTCTGTGGCACTTGATGGGCCAGCCCTCGTTACCCTTAAAGCTGAAAACGGAGATATGACGACTGTGGCCATACCTTCAATGGGTATTTTGCTGTGCAAAGCAGCAGATAATATATCTGATCCATTTGCAGTAGCGGTAGGTGATGTGGCTGCAGTAAAGGGGTCAGTAAACGAAGACGGATCGATTGTTCCATGCGAATCTGCCGATCACTATTTTGAAGTACACAGCAAGGTGGTAGATGAATCAACTGGAACTAGTTTCGATTATCGCAAAGGTCCTAGGGGATACGTGGCACAAGAAATAAAGATTGATTCTTCAAGTCCACAAAACGATGCAGGATTTGTGATCGGGTATCAACTCATGCTTAAGAGCGACAAAGAAGAATTGGATGCAAGCGAAAGTCCAAGAGAAGGGCCTCCAACTATAGCTTTGTTTATTTTTGAAAACCTTAAGAAAGAAGACGCAAGTACTTGGGTAGATGCGAACCCTCTCTTCTCAAACGTTAATCTTGCATTGGGAGAAGTGGACAGAGACGCTGTAGTAGGCGGTGCAAATGCGGTTCG